>ENA-UOOD01003587-UOOD01003587.1-human-gut-metagenome-genome-assembly--contig:-CS67-NODE-3587-length-12702-cov-7.180912_pt1 | contig 12702 bp, 10 predicted proteins | sample MGYA00242464_ERZ724011 | MGnify/ENA metagenome assembly ERZ724011 | reverse complement strand
CGGAGCACTTTGCATCAGAGAAGTGTGCGATCTTCCTGATCATCCCGGAGGAAGATCCGACGAAACACTTCATGGCGGGCCTCATGATCCAGAACCTGTCGCGTGAGCTGTTTTCCATTGCGGACGCGAACGAAGGAAAGCTGAAAAAGCGCGTGGTATTTTACTGCGATGAATTTGGTACGATGCCGCCCTTTGATGTTTTGCCGCTGTTTTCTGCAGGCCGAAGCCGCAAGCTGACGCTCGTGCCGATCATCCAGAGTCTCGCGCAACTCGAAAAGAATTATGGAAAAGAGGGCGCGGAGATCATAGCCGATAACTGTCAGGACACGATCTTCGGCGGCTTTGCGCCGAACAGCCAGACGGCGGAAACGCTCTCCAAAGCGCTCGGCAGCCGAACCGTTCTGACCGGTTCTGTCAGCAAAGGGAAAGACAATACAAGCCAGAGCTTGCAGATGGCGGAGCGCGCATTGCTCTCTCCGGATGAACTAAAAAATCTCCCGAAGGGCAACTTTATCGTCATGAAAACCGGCACGCATCCGATGCGCACGAAGCTGCAATTATATTTCAAGTGGGGCATTTCGTTTGAGGAACCGTATCAGGTGCCGGAGCGTTCGCAGCGCGAGGTTTACTACGCGGGAAAGGAGGAATTTCTGATGAATATCAAGAAAAGTCTGTATTCGCAACCGCAGCCGGTCACGGCAGCAAAGCCGGACGGCTATATGAGCAGCTACGGCGAAAAATGAGCTTCTTCGGTGAAATCTACGCCGATCCCGACCTGCCGCACCGGGCGCGGGCAGTCTATATGTACCTCCGTGACCGCGCAGGCGGCGGGAGCTGCTGGCCGGGCGTCAAAACCATAGCCCGTGACCTGCATCTCTCGCCGCGCACGGTGCAGCGTGCGATGAACGATCTAGAGCGTGCCGGATACATCCAGCGTCAGCGCCGGCACCGCGAAAACGGAAGCTGCACATCAAACTTATATATTATAAATGAGGGCAAATAGCAAAGCGGGCGCTCCCCGCCAAGGGGACCGTCCGCGCATTTGCTGTCACCAGCGCCGTGACACCACGGCGCGGCTTGAAGGGCAAACTCTAGCTGAGAACCAATACAGAGAAAAAGTATGAATTTCTATGTTCTATGGCGATATATGTTAATGTGGTTTTTTCATCATGCATTCTCCTTCACGCGCGAGGATAGCGGCGCAGCTCAAAATGTCATTGATTTGTTTCTTGTAGCGAAAAGAGAACAGCGCAGCTTCGGGGCGAGATGCCCGTCCGCTGCGCTGTCCGATGTTCGCTTATGGGGTCATGCCAGCGGCTTTGATGTTTAGCCGTATGTCAGCCGGTCACTTCTTGCAGCGCCAGAGGAAGGTCACGATCTGCGCTCTGGTGCAATCCGCGTCGGGGCTGAATGTGGTGTTGGTGGTTCCCTTGGTGATGTTCTCCTTGACCGCCCACAGTACCGCATCAGCATATCATCCAGTCGACATATTAAATAATTCATCCTTTCTTATTTATTTTTTCGCACAATAGCTGCCGCATGGTGTAAAATATTAAAAAAGGATTGTAAACATGATATTCTGGAGGCATTGCCATGCGGCACTTCATTCATTTTGTTTGCAGAAAACGTTTAAAAACATCGATCTGCATATTATTCGCGCTGTTAGCCTTGGCACCGCTTGTCGCGATTGTGGTCAGCACATACTGTAATGATCGGCACCAAATCATAGAGAACCGTGATCAGCTTGCAAGACTCGATTTACTGCATGTTACACAGGAACTGGATTCTGAAGTTGAAAATTATGAAGATATCCTGTATCAGCTCTATACAGACAGCGACCTTGCGGAGAAAATACGTCAATTCAATGATGTGCAGGCTGCTGCGGTTACAAGAAATCAAATCCGCAGAGAGCTGCGAAGCGTTTTCTGGCTACGAGATTATATTACGTCCATTACGGTAGTCGCCCCAAATGGAGAAGCCGTTTTTTATGACCGACTATCGACTTCTCTGCAAACAAATCCCTGCCTGAATGGTTTTGAGTTATCTGGAGAATCGCTTTTTTCTAGTCTTGCGTCAGAAAATGGGTATACAGTTTATCCGACGCGCTATGCAACACATTTTGCGAACAGCGATTATTATCTGTTTTACATTGGTCATCGAGGGCTGAATGAGAAAGCCATCACACGTACAGACGCTATTTTTTTGATGAGTATTGATGTTGCACTGCTTAAAAGCGCGCTGGAGGAAAGCAGTTTTTCCGCAGAGCAGGCGTATTTTTTTGTAATGGATGAAACTGGCCATGTGATGTATCATCCGGATATATCCCAAATCGGCAAATATGCGGGAACAGAAAAACCTGAGCTGCAAAAGTTCATTGCTGAAAGTAGTGTATTGTCCGGAGAAAAACTGGTCTATTACACACAAGCCAGCGCGCAAACCAGTTGGACAATTATCAGTGTGGTTGACTGTGCGCCGTTTACTGCGGCAATTGACCAGAGACTATTTATCAGTTTGCTCATCGCCACCCTGTCATTTTCCTGTGCACTTGCCGTTGCAATTATTCTCACATCGCAGCTGACACAGTCTGTTGAACATACCTGCGATACAATCACGGATCTAACCAGCGGTAATTTTGCTGCGCGTGTGGACTTGCAGCAGGAGATGTCACCCGAGATTCGGACGATTGCAACCGGTCTTAACCGACTGGCCGATAAATTGAATATCCTGATTCAGGCGGAAAAGGATTCTGCTGAGAAGGTTAAGAATGCTGAGATTGCAGCACTGGAAGCACAATTGAACCCTCATTTTCTTTACAACTCGCTGGATACGATCAATTGGATGGCAATTGAGCAGGAACAATATCCGATTTCCAACGTTGTCAGTGCGCTTGGGAAAATATTGCGATATGGGATCGATAACTCGAATGGAATCGTTACGATTGCAGACGAGCAAAACTGGCTGAAGCAATATCTGTTCCTACATCAAAACCGACTGCATAATATGCTTCAATGCGATGTGCAAATTGCAGAAGACACGTTGGGACTTCGTATTCATAAACTGCTATTGCAGCCGTTTGTCGAAAATGCGATCATACATGGCTTTTCGCAGGAGCAGGAGCTATGTTGTCTGCGTATCCATATTTTCCGTCCAGATGAGCTTTTGCAAATTGAGATTTCTGATAATGGTCGTGGAATTCCAGCGGAGGTTTTAAATCGCCTTAGCACAGACTATAAGGCGATTCAAAAGAACAAGCGGTATCATGGAATGCAGAATGCAATCAACCGGCTGCGCCTCTATTATGGAGAGCGCGCATTGATTCATATGGAAAGCGGTTCGGAATTTGGAACGCGCATTATCATTCGGATTCCACCGGAGGAGGAATAGGCTATGCGGATCGTGATTGTAGAAGATGAAATTCAAACAAGAGAAGGCCTAAGCCGCCTTATTGAGAGAATCGACCCGCAGTATCGTGTCGTGGGAAACGCTGCAAATGGGCAGAAAGGATTGGAATTGATATGTGACAAACAGCCAGATGTTGTAATTACAGATATCCGTATGCCACAGATGGATGGCCTTGAAATGATAGAATCACTCTCAAGGCTTGGTGTCACGTCAAAATACATTGTAATCAGTGCCTTCTCCGAGTTTTCCTATGCGCGCCGGGCTATGTCCTTCGGCGTCAGTGAGTATCTGCTGAAGCCTATCTCCATGATAGATTTAAGGCAATCGCTTGAAAAGACAGAGATGCAGCTTCAGTCGGAACGCTTGCGTACAAACGAACAGACGCTGGAACAGATGATTACTGCATTGGTATTGGGACCGGTCGTCGAAAATCCGGAGTCACTGTCAAGAATAGAGGAAAAATATCGCCTATCACCGGCCGAACCATTGGCATTGGTTTTATTTTATCTCGGAGATCAATACGAAGAACGGAAAAATTCGATTGTTCATTTGAGCTGTCCCAAAATCCAGGTAGAATGTGAGCAGACAAGTACGGTATATCTTCCAAGTAAAAAATCTGTTCTTTTCGTGTTGTCCGGTCTGGGACAAGCTGATGACTTTTCAAAGTGGCTGTGGAGCCTTGCGCAGATTCATTCGCAGATGATGTGGAAAGATGTTGATATTTACTATGCAATGTGTCATGGCTTGGTAGAAGTTCACAGCATTGCAATGGAGCTTCTGAAAATCATGCCGTGGAAGATATCCCTTCCTGGGCAGAAAATCCTATGCTATCCGGATGTTCTGCAAACACCTTACGTACATTGTGCCTACCCTATCAACATTGAAAACGATCTGCGCGTAGCGATTTGCGCACAGAATACAGAAAAGGTACAACAGCATTTCGTAAAATTTGAGGAGTATTTTTCTGGTCATCAAGTCTATCTCCCGCAGGAGATCAAAGACTCGTATACGCGCTTCCTGTGGAGTGCAATCAACGTTTCGAAAGAGGTCGGACACTTCTCATCCGAAGGTACCAGATATAAGCAGATGATCGAGGGCGTTTTACAGGCACAGAATTTAGGAGAACTTAACGCAGTCCTTTTTGCCATCGCTGAAAGCCTTTCCACAAAGATTGCGCATGACGCTGCGGCGCAAGAGAACCTCACGGTTAAACGCGCCAAAAGCTTGATCCACGAATTTTATGGTGACGGAATTACACTGGATGAGATCGCGCATAAACTTGGAATAACACCTGAGTATCTGAGCACACAGTTCCGAAAGGAAACAGGCGATACGTTCAGCAACTATATTCGGGATTTTCGAATTAAAAAATCAAAGGAGCTTTTACTGGGGACACAGCTGAAACTTCACCAGATATCTGCGCAAATCGGATATTCTGATCCGAAGTATTTCAGTCAGGTTTTCAAAAAGGCAGTAGGACAGTTGCCGGCAGATTATAGAAAAACGCGGAAATAACCGAGGACGGAAGGCTGTGCAATTGTGCTGTTCTTCCAGAAAGTGAGCAGTTCAGAAAAATTATATTAAAAAATTAAACCTTTCTAAGTAATTCCTAGTTTCCATCTTTTCAAGTGCGGCTTATGATGAACTCACAAACGGCGGAACAACGTTTGAATTCAACTGAAAAAGAAAGGACATCTACCAATGAAAAAGTATATCGCTCTTCTGCTGGCAATTGTGCTATGCCTGACCGTTCTGGCTGGCTGTGCATCGCAGCAGGCTCCGGATGTTTCTGAACCCGAAGATACAGCTCCGGAACAGACCACCCCACAGGAAGAAGCTCCCGCCGCTGACGAAGCTGCTGAGGTGCAGGACGTTGAACTGTGGTACTACTGGGAGACCGAATCCCACCAGATTACGCTTCAGGCCGCAATTGATGCCTACAATGCATCGCAGACTGCCTACAAGGTAACTGCCAAGTATGTTCCGTTTGCGGATTTTAAAAAGCAGCTCTCCATCGGCGCTGTTGCTGAAGCACTGCCGGATATGGTCATTCTTGATTCTCCGGATCATGCCTCCTATGCCTCCATGGGCATCTTTGCTGATATCACTGGCAAGATCGATGTTTCCAGCTACTTCGAAGGTCCGGTTGACTCCTGCACCTATGACGGCAAGCTCTACGGTGTTCCGTTCGGCGTCAACTGCCTTGCAATGTTCTATAACAAGGATATGCTGGATGAGGCTGGCATTGAGGTTCCCACGACCTGGAGCGAGCTCAAGGATGCCGCTGTGAAGCTTTCCGATGGCTCCCGCTACGGCTTTGCGTTCTGCAGTGTGCAGAACGAAGAAGGTACGTTCAACTTCATGCCGTGGGTTTGGTCGGCAAAGTCCGATTATTCCACAATTGGTGATGAAAATGGTGTCAAGGCTCTGAGCTTTGCCAAGGAGCTGATTGATTCCGGCGCAATGAGCAAAGAGTGCATTAACTGGACGCAGGGCGACGTTATGAACCAGTTCATTTCCGGCAACGTGGCCATGATGGTCAATGGCTGCTGGCAGATTCCGACGATGCGCAGCGAAGCGGCGGACCTCAACTGGGGCGTCACGCTGATCCCGATGTGCGATGACGGTGAATATGCCTCTGTCATCGGCGGCGAAAACTACGCAGTTATCGAGGGTGGCAATGTTGACGGTGCGCTTGATTTCCTGAACTATATGACGAATGAAGACGTTGTTGTTGAGCTGATGAGCGGTTTCGGCTACATTGCGGGCATCGAATCTATTGCGCAGAACCAGTTCAGTGGTGATGAGGACTATCTGAAGTTTGTCGAGCAGATGACCTACGCGAAGGCTCGCGGCCCGCACGAAGATTGGCCTTCCATCTCTGATGCGATTTCCCTCGCTTTCAACCAGGTCATGACCGGCTCCGCAGCTCCGGCTGACGCGGCAGCAGAAGCACAGGCAACTGTTGATTCGATTCTGAAATAAGCGCTGCTAAGTCCGGGGAGCCTCGAATACATCGGGGCTCCCCATTTTTTACAGGAGGTATCGCGTGAAAACACTAAAACGGTTCTTCCGATATGAACGTGCGGGCTGGTTATTTGTTCTTCCTGGACTGCTTTATATGCTCGTATTTGTCGGATATCCAATTGTCTATAATATTGTTTTGAGTTTACAGGACGTTACACAGAAAAATTTGATCTCGGGTGAGCGTCACTTTGTCGCCTTGAAGAATTACATCACATTGTTCCATGACAACGTGTTCCTGCATTCCATTGGTAATACTCTGCTATACACAGTTTGCTGCCTTGTGCTGCAATTTGTGATTGGCTTTGCATTGGCGCTCTTTTTTACAAAGAAATTCTCATTTTCGAAGCCGGTTCGCGGGCTTCTTATGATGCCGTGGATGATTCCGATTACCGTTACGGCGCTGATGTTCAAATTTATTTTTGGTACGGATGTCGGTATCTTGAACTATATTTTGAAAAGCCTTGGCTTGATTTCGCAAAACATCGATTGGCTAACATCTTCCGGAACAGCTATGATTGCATTGGTTGCAGCAAATGTTTGGATTGGTATTCCGTTTAACATGATCCTGATTTCTACAGGACTTACCACAATTCCAACCGAGCTGTACGAAAGCGCATCCATCGACGGTGCCGGAAAACTCGATACTTTTTTCAAAATTACGCTTCCGCTGCTTCGCCCGACGATTGAGTCAGTTCTGATTTTGGGCTTTATTTACACTTTTAAGGTCTTTGACCTTGTCTTTGTTATGACAGGCGGCGGGCCTGTCAACAGTACACAGATGCTGTCCACATATTCCTATAAGCTGTCGTTTGACATGTATAAATACAGCATGGGCTCTGCTGTCGCAAATGTACTATTTGTGCTTCTGATGCTGGTTGGCATGCTGTATCTGCGCGCAACCAGAGAGGAGAGTGCTGCATGAATAGTGAGCAAACCTTAAAAGGCCACAAAAATATTGTCTTCTGCATTTTTTCCGTATTGATTCTCGCTCTACTGTTGTTCCCGCTTTATTGGACATTGGTAACCTCCTTGAAAACAGAGCAGGAGATCTTTCAAATCCCACCCACGTTCTGGCCCAATGTGATGAACACGAAATCATATACAGCGCAGCTCGATCACGGTGATTTCAATATGTTCCGCTCGTTCGGAAACAGCCTTCTGATTTCGCTGGGTGCCACCGTGATCAGTGTCGTGTTGGCTGTCCCAGCGTCTTATGGTATCGCAAAATACAAATTCCGGTTCCGAAAAGGTGTGTTGCTGACATTCCTTGTGACGCAAATGCTGCCGGTTTCCGTTTTGCTCACACCGATGTTTTTGATGTTCAAAAATCTGCATCTGTATAACACGTGGCTGTCAGCGATCCTGGCAGATGCAACAATTGGCATTCCGTTTTCCGTTCTGATTCTGAAAAACTATTTTGCGTCGATACCAAACGAGATGGAGGAAGCGGCGTATATTGATGGCTGTGGAAAATTCGGTTCATTCTTTCGGGTGCTGATCCCGATTGCAAAACCAGGTATCATCGTCTGCGCAATTTTCTCGTTCCTTTACGCATGGGGTGATCTGGCATATTCCATGACATTCATTCTTGATCAGCAGGCTCGTCCTATCACCGCAGGTATTTACAACTTCATGGGGCAGTACGGAACGAAATGGAGCTATCTGACAGCGTATGCCATTGTAACGATCATTCCTGTTGCACTGATTTTCATTTTCATGCAGAAATATATCATCAGCGGCATGACAAGCGGCGCTGTAAAGGGGTAAAAGCATGATTACAACACAGGAAAACAAACTTATCTATACGTTCAATCAGGAAACTGTGCTGATCGAACCGTGGGGCAAAAATGCAATTCGTGTTCGTGCGATCAAGCAGGCGGCGTTTCCGGAGGAAAACTGGGCGTTGACGCAGCCATGTGGACATACTGCAGCGATCACACAGACGGAGCGCTACGCACAGATGGAGAACGGAAACCTGACCGCTCGTATCACGTCAGGCGGAAAGCTGACGGTCTACAACAGCCGCGGAGAGAAACTGCTCGAAGAATATGCTCGCAACCGCCGGGATGTTCTTGACCCCAAGTGCAGTGCAATTGAAGTTGAGGCGCGGGAGTTTCGTCCAATTCCAGGCGGAGACTATCATTTAACCGCACGCTTTGAGTCCTTAGACCCAAATGAGAAAATCTTTGGTATGGGACAATACCAGCAGCCGCATCTCAACTTAAAAGGTACGGATCTCGAACTTGCACACCGCAATTCGCAGGCTTCGGTGCCGTTTCTGCTGTCCAGCCTTGGCTACGGACTGCTGTGGAATAATCCCGCCATTGGTCGGGCCGTTTTCGGAAAAAACCTGACGAGCTTTGAGGCGTATTCCACGAATGTTCTCGACTATTGGGTCATTGCGGGCAACACGCCGAAGGAGATTCTGGAGGGCTATGCCGCCGTGACCGGCACAGTCCCAATGATGCCGGAATATGGCCTCGGCTTCTGGCAGTGCAAGCTGCGCTATCAGACACAAGAAGAATTGCTGGAGGTCGCGCGGGAGTACAAACGCCGCGGTCTGCCAATTGATGTAATCGTGGTCGACTACTTCCACTGGTTCAAGCAGGGCGATTGGAGCTTTGACCCGACCTACTGGCCTGACCCGGACGCTATGATTGCGGAGCTGCACGAGATGGGCATTGAACTTATGGTATCAATCTGGCCGACCGTGGATAAAGAGTCGAAGAACTACCCGGAAATGCTGGAAAAAGGATACCTGATTCGTTGCGAGCGCGGCGTACAAACTGCATTCGAATTTCTCGGAAATACGCTGCATTTTGATGCGACAAACCCTGCGGCACGAGAATATGTGTGGAGCAAAGCAAAGAAAAATTACTACGACAAAGGCGTACATATCTTCTGGCTGGACGAAGCAGAGCCTGAGTACAACGTTTACGATTTTGATAACTATCGGTATTATCTTGGTTCGAATCTCAAAATTGGAAATCTCTATCCTGTCAAGTATGCGCAAGGATTCTATGAAGGGATGCGGGCTGCAGGACAGAAGAATATTGTCAATCTGTTGCGCTGCGCGTGGGCAGGAAGCCAGAAATACGGCACGCTAGTCTGGAGCGGCGATATTGCATCCAGCTTTGAAAGCATGCGCAATCAGCTTGCTGCCGGCCTGAACATGGGTATTGCTGGTATTCCGTGGTGGACAACGGACATCGGCGGCTTCCACGGCGGCGATCCAAACGATGCAGCCTTCCGTGAGTTGTTTGTCAGATGGTTCCAGTGGGGCACTTTTTGCCCGGTCATGCGTCTGCACGGAGATCGGGAACCGAAGCAGCCGCAGCTTGGAACAACAGGCGGCTGCACCTGCCTGTCCGGAGCACCGAACGAGGTGTGGAGCTATGGTGAAGAAGTATATGAAATCTGCAAAAAGTATCTGACCTTGCGGGAAAGCCTGCGCGACTACACGCGCAGCGTCATGCGGCAAGCGCATGAAACAGGCGTACCTGTCATGCGGACGCTGTTTACAGAATTTCCGGAAGATACAGCGGCATGGGAAATTACTGACGAATATTGCTACGGTTCAGACTATCTTGTTGCACCAATTCTCTACGGTGGACAGCGAACGCGCAGCGTTTATCTGCCGAAAGGCTGTGCTTGGAGCGAATTGAACGGTGGATCCACATATGAAGGTGGGCAATGGATTGAAGTGCCCTGCCCGCTTGATAAGATTCCTGTTTTTATTCGTAAATAAGAGCGAGGGAGAACTATGTATTATTATATTGGTATTGACCTCGGTACATCTGCCTGTAAGCTTCTGCTGGTGGAAGAAACCGGTGCAATCATAAATTCGGTCACAAAGGAATACCCGCTGAGCTTCCCGCACCCCGGCTGGTCGGAGCAAAAGGCAGAGGACTGGTGGGACGCGGTCGTGACCGGCGTTCCGGAGCTGCTGCGCGGTTTTGACGCAAATGACGTTGCGGGCATCGGCTCCGGCGGGCAGATGCACGGTCTTGTCGCGCTGGATGCGCAGGACAACGTCATCCGTCCGGCCATTTTGTGGAACGACGGCCGGACGTTTAAAGAGGTCGACTACCTCAACAATACCATCGGCAAGGACAGGCTCTCAAGCCTGACCGCAAATATCGCCTTCGCGGGCTTTACCGCGCCGAAGATTCTCTGGATGCGCGAAAATGAGCCGGAAAACTTCAGAAAAATCGCGAAGATCATGCTCCCCAAGGACTACGTGACCTATCAGCTCACGGGCGTCCACGCGTGCGATTACTCCGACGCCTCCGGCATGCTGCTGCTCGATGTGCAGCATAAGTGCTGGTCAAAGGAAATGCTCGACATTTGCGGCGTTTCCGAATCGCAGATGCCGAAACTGTTTGAAAGCTTCGCGGTCGTGGGCACGCTCACGAAGGAAGCCGCGCAGCTGCTGGGCCTGCCCGAGAACGTTAAAGTGGTCGCCGGTGCGGGCGACAACGCCGCGGCGGCGGTCGGCACGGGCACGGTGGGAAACGGCGGCTGCAATATTTCGCTCGGTACGTCCGGCACGATCTTCATCTCGTCCGACAAGTTTGGCGTCGACCCCAACAACGCGCTTCATGCCTTTGCCCACGCCGACGGCGGCTATCACCTGATGGGCTGCATGCTGTCTGCTGCGAGCTGCAACAAGTGGCTGTGCGAAGAAATTCTGAAAACGTCCGATTTTGCGGGAGAACAGAAGGACATTACCGACGAAAAGCTCGGCGAGAACCATGTGTACTTCCTGCCGTATTTAATGGGCGAACGCAGCCCCATCAACGACACGAACGCCCGCGGTACGTTCACGGGCATGACGATGGACACGAGCCGGTCCGACATGGTGCAGGCGGTTCTGGAGGGCGTGGCATTCGCCATCCGCGACTCGTTTGAGGTCGCAAAGTCGCTTGGCGTCTCAATCCCGCGCTCAAATATCTGCGGCGGCGGCGCGAAGAGCCCCCTGTGGCGCAAAATTTTCGCCAACGCCCTCGGCATCCCCCTCGATATGGTCAAGACCGAGCAGGGGCCGGGCTACGGCGCGGCGATGCTCGCCATGGTCGGCTGCGGGAAGTTCAAGACTGTACAGGAAGCTGCCAATGCGCTTGTTGAGGTTGCATCCACAACCGAGCCGGACGCCGCCCTGACCGCCAGATACGAAGCCCGCTACCAGAACTTCAAAAAGCTCTATCCCGCGCTGAAGGATTTCTTCGCCGCGACGGTATAAGGAGGAACTATGAAAATTTATTCTGTTTATACGGATGAATTTAAGCCCTACGGGAAGATTCTGCAAAACTATGATACGCAACCTCTCATTTCCGCAATGCGGACAATTCCCATGCCGGAGAGCGGCACGGCCTACGAGCCGAGCATCGATGCGCTCGAAGCCTGCGGCATCTTTGACGAAATGCGTGACCGCGCCTACGGCGGTATGCCCATCCAGATCGGCATGTGCTGGGGCTATAACACGAAGCTGAACTGCCTCGAGTACCACCGCGACAGCGAGGTCAACGTCGGTGAGACGGATTTCGTTCTCCTTCTCGCCAAAGAAGACGAGATCGAAGACGGCATGCTTGACACTGCAAAGGTCAAAGCCTTCCGCGTCCCGGCTGGCGTGGCCGTCGAGGTCTATGCCACGACGCTTCACTATGCGCCCTGCCAGACGGCGGAGACCGGCTTCCGCGTCGCCGTCGTCCTGCCGAAGGGCACGAACACGGAAAAGCCCGCGTTCGAGCCCAAAAACGAAGAAGACACCTGGATGACGGCCCGCAACAAGTGGCTGCTGGCGCATCCGGACTCCAGCGAAGCCGCCTCCGGCGCGTACATTGGTCTGACCGGAGAAAACATCGACATTGCGAATGGGTAAGAAATAACAGGAGGAATTTGTTATGTTTGAAGATATCCCCAATGTAAAGCTCGGCCTCATTGCCGTCTCCCGCGACTGCTTCCCGCGTCCGCTTTCCGAAAAGCGCCGCGCGAACATCGCCAAGGCCTGTGAGGGCGGTGTGTATGAATGTCCCGTGACCGTCGAGAATGAAGCCGACATGCTGAAGGCCGTCGCCGATGTCAAGGCGGCAGACTGCAACGCGCTCGTCGTCTTCCTCGGCAACTTCGGCCCGGAAACGCCTGAAACGCTGATCGCAAAGTATTTTGACGGCCCGTGCATGTTCGTGGCTGCCGCTGAGGGCGACGGCGATCTCATCAACGGCCGCGGCGACGCCTACTGCGGCATGCTGAACTGTTCGTACAACCTCGGCA
>ENA-UOOD01003586-UOOD01003586.1-human-gut-metagenome-genome-assembly--contig:-CS67-NODE-3586-length-12704-cov-5.298680_pt1 | contig 12704 bp, 8 predicted proteins | sample MGYA00242464_ERZ724011 | MGnify/ENA metagenome assembly ERZ724011 | reverse complement strand
CGTTGCCGACATTCCGGAATGGATTCATAAACCGGCTTTGAAGAGCAGTCCGCTACGTACACTGCAAGGAAAGGCGCCTCAACCAGAAGATTACACGCTGGATTATCGCACCGTGATTACCAGTTTCCCGAAAGTTCGGCAGATAGAATGGAGCAATTTCCGGGAACATCCCTACTATACCGTTAAAGATGAAAAGGGAGAACAATATATTGATGCTACAGATAGTGTACCACATACCCTGCAACTTCAGGAAAAAGAGATTCGGGAAGGTGTGGAAAGTGTATATGCTGCCGACAGTATTCCGGCACATCAACGTCCGGAGATACACATGATACTATTGAACCATTTTGAAACTTATTACCGCGATATGAGTAGTATGTATCGTGGACGAAGTCAACTTCCCGTCTGGAAAATAACGGTGGATGATCCTGACCGGAGTGTTTTCTATATTCATCCAGAAACAGGTATCATCCGTTATGTCAATACCTCTTCCCGTTGGAAATACTGGAGTTATACGGCTATGCACCGGATGCGTCTTCCGGGCTTGAATTCAAATACCACTTTACGTAAGACAGTACTATGGATATTACTACTGGGTGGAACAGTAACTTCAGTAACCGGTATAGTGTTGAGCATAAATTATGTTCGAAGAAAATGTCGCAAAAAACAAAAACGCTTACTATGAACAAGAAAAGAACAGGAATAATCCTTGGCTGCATAATCGCCGTGGTCATCGTTTGCTTTGCAGCCTACAATTATTGGTGGGCACCTACCCGCATCCTCATCATCAATCCCCTGCCCGCACAAGCAGCAGACATCGCACTGAATAATGATTGCAGCCATATCCGCGTGAAGTGCATCAAGATGGAGGAAGTGAAAGACCTTTCCGGCTATGATGCCATCATGATGTACGGACGCGGATTGTTTCTGGACGAAACACAAGTAGCGGAACTGGAACGGGTAGCTGCCAAAGGTGTTCCAGTTTTTACCAATGCGCTAAGACACTTCAACTTCATCGTCAACCACAATATCACTCCTGAACAACAGGAGACCCTGCAAATGTATTTCCAAAATGCTTGCAGACAGAACTACAGGAATGCTTTGCGCTATCTGCGACACATTTCCACTCCCCATCGACTGGGTGACCGTTCTTTTGAAAATCCCATAGAATTACCCAACAATCTGTTTTATCATCAGGAATACGGCCAATACTTCAAAACTCCGCAAGAGTTGACTGAATATCTGAAACAAAAGCAACTCTATCACGAAGGTGGGCGCAACCTTGCTTTTATCTCAGGTATCAGTTTTCCGGTGGAAGGCACCCGCGCCCATGTAGATACCCTGATCTCCCGTCTGACACAGGCAGGTTTCAACATTTATCCCATCACCGGTAGCGGTAAGGGACGCGAAGACCTGATACGTACCCTTCATCCCGACGGATTGATTTATCTGCCTATGGGACGTCTGGGAAATGACTCGCTCATTAACTGGTTACATCAGGAAAATATTCCCTTCTTCATGCCTTTCCCACTGGTACAACCGCGTGAAGAATGGCTGAACCCCAACGTACCTGTAAGTGGAGGTACACTGACGGCACGTGTAGTAGTACCCGAAATAGACGGAGGTATGGCCCCCTTATGTATTTCCACACAAAATGAAAATGAAGAAGGATATATTCTGCACACACCGGAACCGGAACGGATGGATGCCTTAGTTGAGCATATCAGCAAATATATGTCTCTTCGCGATAAATCCAACAAGGACAAACGCGTCGCTATCTGCTACTTCAAGACACCCGGAAAAGATGCCTTGCTGGCAAGCGGCATGGAGGTGATTCCTTCTCTTTATAACTTCCTGAAACGCTTGCGCAATGAAGGATATGACGTAAGCAACCTGCCTGCCACCGTAGAAGAATTCGGAAACAGGATATATCGTGACGGCTCTGTCATGGGTTCGTATGCCAAAGGGGCACAGGAACAATTCCTGAAAACAGCACACCCTGTATGGCTGTCTACCGGACAATATGAAACCTGGGCAAAAGAAGTGATTCTGCCGGAAAAGTACAAGGAAGTGACTGACCGTTATGGAGACGCTCCCGGCAATTTATTAGCCACGGAAGACAGTATCGCCATTGCCTGCCTGCGATTCGGCAATGTGTTATTGTTTCCACAACCCCGTCCGGCATTGGGAGACGATGATTTCAAGCTGGTACATGGCATGCCCGTAGCGCCGCCTCACAGTTATCTGGCACCTTATCTGTATATGCAGAAAGGTTTTAAAGCGGATGCACTGATACACTTCGGTACACATGGAAACCTGGAATATACTCCGGGAAAAAATGTGGGTTTATCACAGGCAGACTGGTCGGAAGCACTGGTAGGTAATCTACCGCATTTCTATTTCTATACTACGGGAAACGTAGGAGAAGGTATTATTGCCAAACGGCGTACACATGCTGTACTCGTCACTCATCTGACTCCGCCTTATGCGGAAAGTGGCATGAGACAGCGATATAACCAATTGCTGGAAGATATTCATAAACTTCTGGATGAAGGAACGGAAGGACATCGTATGCTGGGAATGCGCGTCAAGAAAGAGACTGTTCGCCTGGGAATTCACCGGGACCTGGAACTGGATTCCGTACCGGACAAACCCTATACTGCCGAAGAACTGGAACGTCTGGATGCCTTTACCGAAGAAATAGCTAATGAGAAGATGCTGGGTGCATACTACACGATGGGTGAACCTTATTCGGAACGTGACTTACTGCAAACCACCCTTGCCGTCAGCGCAGATGCCTTGGCTTACGAAACGGCCAAAACTGACCGGGATAAAGGCAAGATTACTACGGAACAATTGCAAGACTTTACATATATAGCCCACCATTATCTGCCAACGGCAAAGAAACGACTGACGGCTATGTTACAGAATCCGCCTCGTGATACGGTTGCCATTGCCCCGGACCTTCGCCCCGCATTGCGCTATCGCGAACAACTAATAGCTTCTACCGCCAATGAATTCAACGCAATGGTGCGCGGCCTGAATGGAGGAACAGTTCTGCCTGCTCCGGGTGGAGATCCGGTATTGAACCCCAATGTATTGCCCACAGGAAGGAATATGTATAGCGTAAATGCTGAAACAACCCCTAATCCACGTGCATGGGAAGACGGAAAACGACTGGCGGAAGCAACCCTGAAACAATACACCGGCAAACATGGGGAATATCCACGGAAAGTGAGTTATACTTTCTGGGCGGGTGAATTTATCACAACCGAAGGAGCCACGCTGGCACAAGTCTTCTGGATGTTGGGTGTGGAGCCTGTACGCGATGGACAAGGACGTATAGTAGATTTGAGACTTGTGCCCAGCGAAGAACTGGGGCGGCCACGTATTAATGTAGTGGTACAAGTCTCAGGACAGCTTCGCGACATAGCCGGATCACGTCTGAAGTTACTGACGGATGCGGTTCGCCTGGCATCGGAAGCAAAGGACGGAGCATATCCCAACTATGTGGCATCGGGAACAGTGCTACAGGAAAAGTTACTGGTGGAAAAAGGGACTTCTCCAAAACGTGCACGGGAAATGTCTGTGATGCGTGTATTCGGTCCTGTCAACAGTGGATACAGTACAGGAATCATGGGATATACCGAGCATAGCGGATCATGGGAGGATGAAAAGGAAATCGCCCAAGGATATCTCAATAATATGGGTGCCGCTTATGGTGATGAAGATAACTGGGGAGAGGTTCAGAAAAATTTATTTGCCTCCGCCCTCTCCGAAACGGATGTAGTGATTCAGCCGCGGCAGAGTAATACATGGGGACCTATTTCATTGGACCACGTATATGAATTCACCGGCGGATTATCTCTTACTGTAAAAACGCTGACGGGTAAAGAACCGGATGCTTATATGGCCGATTACCGTAACCGTACCAACCGCCGTATGCAGGAGACCAAAGAGGCGATTGCTGTGGAGACGCGGGCTACGATACTGAATCCGACATTCATACAGGAACGGATGAAAGGCGGTGCAGGTTCGGCACAAATGTTCGGAGAGATTTTCCGCAATATCTTTGGCTGGCATGTAATGCGTCCGTCGGCAATGGATAAGGAGATTTTTAATGACCTGTACCGGATGTACATTCAGGATGAAAATAAACTCGGAATACAGGATTATTTTCTCCGGGTGAATCCGGCATCCTATCAGGCTATGACTGCGGTGATGCTGGAAAGTGCACGGAAAGGCTATTGGAAAGCAAGCCCTGAAGAGTTGAAAGCAACAGCTGCACTACATGCACAAATAACCCGTGAGAAGGGTGCCGCCTGCACGGAGTTTGTATGCGACAATGCCAAATTACAGTCGTTCGTTGCAGATAATCTGGATGTGAAAGAGAAACAGGAATTCAATCAGGATATGAAAGCAATATATGAAGCCGCTTCGGCCAATGGAAAAGATGTAGTATTGAAAGAAAAGAAGCTAACACCGGAACAGGTAGCGCAGAAACGTACTACAAACGGATTAGTGATTGGAGGCGTGGTACTGGTGATGTTCATTGGACTGGTTGCATTAATTAAAATAAGGAAAAGTAAATAACTTCATAATGATTAGTGTTTAGTGATAAGTGATTAGCACCATGCGGAGTAATAGCGCAGCCACTAATCACTTATCACTAAACACTAATCACTAACAATTTACCATTCACCCAATAACTATGGATTACGTCATTCCCATATTAGCAATCTTCATCACCCTCAGCTTCCTGCTGAAGGTCGGCTTCTATCCCCGTTGGGGAACGTGGCTGACAGCACTATGTTGTGCCCTATTTGTTTTACTCATTACTCCTTGGGTAACCGAGCAATCTAAGACAGCAATAGCAGCCTTTTTCGCTTCCCGGGAGAAAATGCTGGATGTATCAGTTTGCATCACATTGGAAGCCGCCATCCTGATAACCTTTTGCTTCGACTGCTTCTCCGGAATGCGTACAAGAGACACTGCATTCAAACGAAGCGTCACCTTCCTGCTCCACCTTTACCCCGGTTTATTGATAGGTGGCGTACTATGCTATATACTGGCTGAATTATTATTCTCTTTCCCGGGTATTGATTTCAATATGCTCTCATGGACAGTAGCCACCACCACATTCTTACTTATCGGTATCGGTGCCCGATTGCTACAAATCCTCTTGGGAAATAAAGCCCTGCGTCTCGAAATCCTTTTTATTGTAAACTTATTCATAGTCGTACTAAGCATCATAGCTACCGGCTACTAAATAAACAGTAACTACTAAAATTATAAATATCATTATGGAAACCATTTCAAACTCACTCTTCTGGATATCCAACGGACTACTTGTTCCGGTCATCGTATTATTACTCCTGTTCTTTCTCCGCGCCATTATCCTTGCCGGAGGTTTCTTCGGAGAATTCCACCAACGAATGAAACTACAAAAGCAACTCTCCGAGATGTTGGAAACCATTACTCCTGAAAACATTAACGAACAGTTACAGAGCTTGCCCCAAGCCGGGAAACAACCTTTGCTCCGTTGCCTGAAAAAGCTTGCCGAGCACCGTGATAACGCCGCCTACTGCGAACGCCTGCTTGCCAACTTCGAAGTAGACGCCGAAAAAGAGCTGGGACGCTCGCGCACTTTCATCCCACTCGGCCCGATGCTGGGATTGATGGGAACACTGATTCCGATGGGCCCCGCCCTTGTCGGACTGGCTACAGGAGATATTTCCTCAATGGCTTACAATATGCAGGTAGCCTTTGCCACCACCGTGGTCGGTATGGTGATTGCCGCAGTCGGCGTCATCACTCTGCAAGTGAAACAACGCTGGTATGCCCGTGAAATAAATGATCTGGAATATCTGGACAAGACCCTGCGAAACAAAACCAATGAATAACTCTCAGCCTCATAAAAAAATATGAAACGAAACAGACTGCTTCACAACCAAACGGACTCCGACCCGATGGGTACGGTAGCGAACCTTTTTGATGTAGCCATGGTCTTTGCCGTCGCACTGATGGTTGCCCTCGTCACCCGCTTCAACATGACGGAAATGTTTTCCAAAGAAGATTTCACTATGGTGAAAAATCCCGGAAAAGAGAATATGGAAATCATTACGAAAGAAGGACAGGAAATCAAGCGATACACTCCCAGCGAGGAACAGGAAACTTCCGGCAAGCGAGGGAAAAAAGTCGGTGTAGCCTACCAACTGGAAAGTGGAGAAATTATCTATGTTCCGGAATAACAATAGACATCCGTCACCCTTTGAATAAAAGTTAAAGAGTCCATACCTATAAACAAGGGTTTTTAACAATAGAAATACCCATCAGTGGGTATTTTCTTGCCCTCATCTTCCCCATATCTTTGCATTTCCAAACAAACGATAATTTTATGATAAAGCAAAGATTCTTAACGACTCTCTTAATGGGAAGTATCGCTGCCGGTGCATGGGCACAGGCTGATAAAGGTGAAACTTCCGTAGATAAAACTGTGGATTTGAATCCTGTAGTAGTAACCGGTACGGGTACGCATCAGCGACTGAAAAATACTCCGGCACCGGTATCCGTCATCACCGCCAACGAAATAAAACGTGCCGGAATCACGGATTTCCAACAGGCCATGACCATGATGGTTCCTTCTCTCTCATTCTCCCCGAATGCCATGGGTTCGTATCTGATGATGAACGGACTTTCCAATAAATACGTACTGATACTGATTAACGGACGTAAAGTGACGGGGGATATCAGCGGTAATATCGACATCAGCCAGATAGACATGAGCCGTGTGAAGCGTATCGAAGTTTTAAACGGCGCAGCTTCTTCGCTCTATGGTTCGGATGCGATTGCCGGTGTTATCAACATCATCACCAACCAGCCGAAAGATGAAATCTCCTTCACCACCAACAGCCGTTATACAAGAAAGAATCAGTTTTCACAAGGTCTCAACCTGGACATTGCCAAAGGAAAGCTCGCCTCTTACACTGCTTATAAATACGATCACTCGGAAGGCTGGCAGAACAGTGGCCTGACTGTAGACAAGAATGATGACCTGGTTGAAACCCTCGATCAGCTTTCCATCGGCTACAGCATGAATAACTTTTCTCAGCAATTTACCTACGATGCTACGGAAAAACTCTCGTTCTATGCCAATGGCGGATATTACTGGCGTATGACCGACCGACCCGCCAAACGCGACGGCATGACAGGCGGAAATGATTATAATACACATTACGAAGGCTACAACTGGGGTACAGGAGCCAAGTACAGACTGAATAAACGTTCCTCCATCCAGTTGGATTATGTAGGCAACAATTATACTTCGCGCTACAAATACATGCTGGCAGCCGGTGATTACCAACCGGGTGACTACGCATTCACCAAAAGACAGAAGTTCCATGATGCCGAACTGAAAGGTATCTTCGGTTTCACCACCAACAGTACCACTGTCTTCGGAGTGGACTACCGCAAGGACATTCTTGTTCGTCCCGATGCCGATGTAGACAAGGGAGTATATACTTTGTCGGGCTACGGACAGCATGAGGTAAAACTGTGGGATCACTTCACGGGCATTGTCGGTGCACGCTATGACTATCATGAACAGGCAGGCGGACGTTTCACCCCGAAAGTGGCAGCCATGTACAATATTGGAAACTTCAACGTACGTGCCACGTATGCAGCAGGTTTCCGTGCTCCCGGCGTAGACGAATTGTATTACAGCATGTTCAAGAAAATGGGTAGCAAATACACCATCTCCATCGGTGATGCTGACCTGAAGCCTGAACACAGCAACTACTACTCCGTTAATATGGAATACCGCACCAACCGTTTCAGTGCCTCTGTTACGGGATATCTGAATTATCTGACAGATATGGTGTCTTCCAAAGTAACCGCATTCAATGATTTGTCCGCTGAGGCCCAGCAGCAACTGAAGGAAGAATTCCCCGAACTGGCAGACTTATCATCTACCAAGAATGTGAACCTGAAAGAATACATCAACTTTGAAAAGGCTACCGTCCGTGGTTTTGAGGTGAGTTTGTCAGGCAATCCGTTCGCCGGCTTTACGCTGAATGGTAACTATACCTACGCTTATGCCCGCGGTAAAGGTGAAGAAGGCTGGCAAAACATTCAACGCAGCATCCGCCACACGGCAACCATCAGCGGAAACTATGCACATTCATGGGGTGACTACACCATGAACCTCAACCTGAACGGTCGTCTGCAAAGCAAATGCTACTATCCGGGAGATGCCGACGGAGATGCTCCGGGTTACGGTATTTGGAACCTGAACACCCGCCACTCCTTCGACTGTTTCAGCAGTTTCTTCCTGGAACCCGGTATCGGTATCGACAATATCTTCAACAAGAGAGATATGAGACCTCTGACGAAGAACTTCACCCTGTACTCACCGGGACGTATGTTGGTGGTGAGTCTGACTTTAAAGCTAAAGAATTAACGCATAACAACTTATTATTGATATGAAGCATCTTTTCATCACTCTTTGTTTACTGAGTGTGGCTCTCTTCTCCTCTGCACAGGGGGAGAAGACCGCCCTTCTCATTACCCATTACGGTAGTTCAGATCCTGATACGCGTGCACTGACGCTCGACGTAATCACCCGTGAGGCAAAAGAAACTTTTCCGCAGTTTGAAGTGCGCGAAGCGTATATCTCTCCCATTGTTCGGCGCAGACTGGAGAAGCAAGGCGTTCATAAAGACAGTCCGGTAGACGCACTGCTGAAACTCAGAAGCGAAGGATATTCGCATGTACTGATACAGAGTACAACACTGATTGAAGGAAGTGAAATGACTTCCGTCCGCCGCGATGCGGAGAGCGTGAAGCCCTTCTTTAAAGAAATAAAAGTAGGTAATCCATTGCTTTATACAGTGGAAGATTGCGAAAAGGTTATCGAAATTCTGACACAGGAACAGCCCGGAAAGAAAGAAGACGTCATCTATGTGGGACACGGCAATCAATTGCCAAGTACCGCCACTTACGCCATGCTGGACTATATGATGAAAGCCCACGGACTGAAAAACTTCCACGTCAGCACCATCGAGGGTTATCCTACACTGGACGCTACACTGGCACAGTTGAAGGAGACACGCCCGAAACAAGTGACACTGATACCGTTGTTGCTGGTATGCGGTAATCATACAAAAGAAGACATCGTCGGAGTATGGAAACCGGAAATGGAAAAAGCAGGTTATCAGGCCAATGTCCGTATGCAGGGACTGGGCGAACAACCCGCTATCCGGAAGTTATATATGGAACACATTGAGGCGTTGCTGAAATAGCTACACCCTTTCCCTCTTATGGCTACACCTTTTGCCCCGGATGGCTACACCATTCCAGGCAAAGGGTGTAGCCCTTTTTACACCCTTTTATACCCGAAATTTAGAGAATAGAATGTATCTTTGCATGATAGAAATATAAGCGATATGAAACAGCCAAAGATAATAGTTGCCGGCATCGGACCAGGCAGCGAACAAGACATTACGCCTGCGGTTCTGGAGGCGGTTCGCGAAGCGGATGTAGTAGTGGGATATAAATATTATTTCCGTTTTATCCAGCCTTATCTCCACCCTGAAACAGAATGTATAGATACGGGTATGAAGCGGGAACGCACTCGTGCGGAACAGGCATTTGAATTGGCGGAACAGGGAAAAACTGTTTGCGTCATCAGTTCCGGTGACGCGGGGATTTATGGAATGACTCCGCTGATTTACGAGATGAAGCGGGAACGGAACAGCAACGTCGAAGTAATTGCCTTGCCAGGTATCAGTGCTTTTCAGAAAGCGGCTTCACTGCTGGGTGCTCCTGTGGGACATGATTTCTGTCTGATTTCTCTCTCTGATCTGATGACACCGTGGGAACGGATCGAGCGTCGCATCCGTGCGGCAGCCATGGCTGATTTCGTAACGGCTGTATACAATCCGAAAAGCGAAGGGCGGTATTGGCAACTCTATCGATTGAAAGAGCTGTTTCTCGCAGAAGGACGCGCTCCGGAGACTCCGGTAGGTTACGTACGCCAGGCCGGACGGGATGAACAGGAAGTGCATCTGACGACACTCGCTGATTTCAATCCCGAAGAAGTGGATATGTTTACGGTCATCCTGATCGGTAACTCGCAGTCTTATGCGTGGAACGGCAAGTTCATTACTCCCCGGGGATATTATAACCGTCCGGATAAGGATGAACAACCGACTAAGGGGATAGGTCAGGACATCATGATACAAAGTTTCCGGACCATTGAGTCGGAACTAAAGAATAAGAATATTCCTCTGGATCATAAATGGGCTTTGCTGCACGCCATCCATACCACGGCTGATTTTGAAATGGAAAAGCTGCTGTATACGGACAAAGGTGCTGTGGAAAAGCTTTATCAGAAAATAGCGGACGGTCGGTTGAAAACGATTGTTACGGATGTGACGATGGCTGCCAGTGGTATCCGCAAAGGAGCTTTACAACGGCTGGGGGTAGAAGTGAAATGTTATCTTTCCGATGAACGGGTAGCGGCAATGGCAGCGGAAAAAGGGATCACCCGTACACAAGCCGGTATACGTCTGGCGGTGGAGGAACATCCGGATGCCTTGTTCGTATTCGGTAATGCGCCGACGGCTTTGATGGAACTTTGTGATCTGGTACGTAAAGGGAAAGCTGCACCAAGCGGTATTATTGCCGCACCTGTGGGCTTTGTACATGTACAGGAATCCAAACACATGGTGAAGCCGTTCATGGAAATACCCAAACTGATAGTGGAGGGACGAAAAGGAGGAAGTAATTTGGCTGCAACGCTGGTGAATGCAATCTTGTGCTACAATGATGCGGAACAGTTAAGGCCGGGACGGGATGTGTAAATAGATACGCTATGATACGAAACTTTATCATCATAGGCATGGACGACAACCGGGAACCTTTCTTCCCGCCCGAAGTGTTGCGGCACATCCGGGAAGGAAAAGTTTTCTCCGGCGGCTTGCGGCATCGGGAGATTGTAGAGAAGTTACTTCCGGAAGGTGCGGAATGGATTTCCATAACAGTTCCACTGGATAACGTCTTTGCCCAATACGAAAACATTTTTGCAGACTTTGAGAAAACTGCTTCCGATGCATCTATTGTCGTATTTGCATCCGGAGATCCCCTGTTTTTCGGCTTCGCCAATACGGTAAAACGAAAACTGCCCGATGCAAAAATACGCCTCTACCCGGCTTTCAATTCCCTGCAAACATTAGCGCACAGACTGGTGATGCCCTACGACGATATGCGTACCGTCTCCCTGACAGGACGCCCGTGGCAGGAACTGGACAAAGCACTCATAGAACGTGCCCACAAAATAGGTGTACTGACAGATCGGGAGCATACCCCTGCCACTATCGCCGCGCGAATGTTGGAATACGGATACAACTCCTACACCATGTACGTAGGCGAGCACCTCGGCAATCCCGAACGCGAGCGCATTCGCCGGATGAGTCTTGAAGAAGCCAGAAAAAAGACATTTGAGCATCCGAATAATTTGCTGCTCTGCTACGATACCCGTAGACAGTCAGCTACGACACCCTTAGACGATCAGCTACGGCACCCGTATACGGTCAGCTACGACACCCATAGCAAGGAAGCTCTCCTCCCTATAGATAGGCAGCCCTCCATAACTGAACAGCCCCGCCCCTTCGGTCTTCCCGACGAACAATTTGCCCACTTGGACGGACGTGTCCGCATGATAACCAAAGCTCCGATCCGCCTCCTTACCTTGCAGACATTGGAACTGAATCGCCGCCGTGTTTTTTGGGACATAGGTTTCTGCACAGGCTCTGTCTCCATCGAAGCCCGCCTGCAATTCCCGCATCTTACGGTTGTTTCGTTCGAGATACGTCCCGAAGGAGAAGAACTGATGCGCATCAACTCCCACCGTTTCGGTGCGCCGGGAATCACATCCTTAATCGGAGATTTCCTGCAAACTGATCTGGAACCTCTCCCCCGCCCCGACGCTGTCTTTATCGGCGGACACGGTGGAAAATTAGAAAATATACTGGTACGCCTGAAAGAAGTATTGCAGCCCAACGGTTGCATCGTCTTCAACTCCGTGTCCGAAAGTAGTAAAGAGCTATTTCGTCAAGGAGTTCATGCCGCAGGAATGACCTTACATTCCTCCCTGCGTATCATCATCAACAATTTTAACCCTATAGAAATAATGAAAGCAACGATATGAAAACAGCTATCCTTTTAGTAACAGGCAACAGCCTCAGCCTGGCCGAGACACTGCACCAAGAAATGAACGACTCCGAAATATTCACACTCGAACATTTTCCCGGTTGCACTTATATCTCATCCCTTTCCGATTTCATAGAAGAGAATTTCGACGAATATGATGCATTCATCTTCATTTGTGCCATGGGCATTTGTGTCCGCACCATTGCCCCCCATGTAAAAGATAAGCACACCGACCCGGCCGTGATCTGCGTGGACAGTATGGGGCGCAATGCCATATCCGTATTGTCCGGTCACATCGGGCAAGCCAATAAAATCACCCAAGATGTCGCCCACATCTTAGGGGCGAATCCCGTCATCAGTACCTTGAGCGACAATAGTGGATTATGGGCTCTTGACACCCTCGGACAAGAGTTCGGTTGGGAGGTTTTGGTAGGTATGTCGCACGCATACTATAAAAATATAGAACTCCTCGACGACGACGAAGAAGAAGAAAG
>ENA-UOOD01003568-UOOD01003568.1-human-gut-metagenome-genome-assembly--contig:-CS67-NODE-3568-length-12753-cov-21.450858_pt1 | contig 12753 bp, 7 predicted proteins | sample MGYA00242464_ERZ724011 | MGnify/ENA metagenome assembly ERZ724011 | reverse complement strand
GGCTTCTTGCAAGGAAGATGAAGCAGAGTTCACTCCGTCAGCAATGCTTCCTTGAGTCTTGTGAGTGCTTTTTGCAGTTGCGCGTCTACTGTCTTTGTGCTGATGTTCAGCTCCTCCGCCACTTGTGCATAGCTTTGTTTCTCTTCGCGCAGGCGGATGAATACTTCACGGCAACGCTCCGGCAGGCGGTCGAGCGCCTTGACATATCGGGCAAACAGTTCTTCGCTGATAAGAGTGTCTTCGGGAGAATCGGCTTGGCCGGAAAGTTCGGGAAGCTGTTCGGACGAGAGTGTAGGGTGTCGGTTCTCTTTTTCCAGGTAATTGAGGGAGGCGTTTTTGGTAAGGATAAAGCAGTAATCCTCTATGTTGTTCACTTCCGGCAACCGGGCGCGTTGTTCCCAAAGCTTCATGAAGACGTCGAGCACAATTTCTTGCGCCCACTCTTCGTGCTTCACGAAATAGCAGGCAATACGGAACAAGCGGTCGTAGCACAGATTGTAGAAACTGTGAAAAGCCCGTTCCGAGTCTTCTTCCTTCATTTGGCGCAAGTAGCGTCTGACTTCTTGTTCGGTCATGCAGTCTCCCGGTTTTGCTGTTAATCAATGAACATCAGGTCGCTTATTATGCCGTCCGAAACAAAGATGCCTTCCCGGGTCAGGCGCAGGCGGTCTGCCTGCATCTCCAGTTTGTGGCTTTGGAGGTAGGGGGCTGCCATTTTCGTGCAATATTGGCACAACTCTGTGCCGAAGGCTTCTTCCGTATATGTCAGGGAGATTCCCCACATGGTACGCAGGGAAGTCATGATGTATTCATTGTAACGGGTCACTTTATCCAGGATTTCTGTTTCGGAGGAACGCTGTCCCTCTTCAATGGACTTTATGTATCCTTCCAGAGAAGCTGTGTTCCATTCCCTTGTCTCCGCATTGAAGGAGTGGGCGGAAGGGCCGCAGCCCAAATACGGAATGCCTTTCCAGTAAGCAGTGTTGTGGCGTGAGTACATGCCGGGCTTGCAGAAGTTGGATATTTCATAATGCTCATACCCCGCGGCTCCCAGGGCGTCCATGAGCGCCGAGAAGAAGCGCACGCTACTCTCTTCATCTACTTCGCTGATGCGGTGGCTTTGCAGCATTTCGTAGATGCGGGTGCCTTTTTCGTAAGTCAGATGATAAGCGGAGATATGCTCCACATCAAGGCCGACGGCTTGTTGCAGGTCGCGTTCCCACCGTTGGTCTGTTTCATCCGGCAGTCCATAGATAAGGTCGATGCTGATATTCCGGAAGCCGGCTTGGCGGAGGCGGTGTATGGCTGCGATGGCTTGCGCGGCATTGTGCCGGCGGTTCAACAGTTTCAGGGTGGGGGCGTCGAATGTCTGTATCCCCATGCTTATGCGGTTGAAGGGGAGGGTGCGCAGCATGGACACATATTCTTCCGTCAGGTCGTCGGGATTGGCCTCGAGGGTAATTTCTTCGGCATGTTCTGTTCCATACACCTCTTTGATAGTCCGGAATATCTGCTCGAAATCTTCGTGGGCGAGCTGTGAGGGAGTTCCTCCGCCAAAGTAGATGGTCTCTATCGGTTCTTCCTTCAGATAACCCTTGCGGGTTTTCAGTTCAGTGCACAAGGCACGGATGTACTGCTGCTTCAATTCGCTGCGAGTGGTGGAATAAAAATCGCAATAGATACAGCGTGTCTTGCAAAAAGGTATATGAATATAGATGCCTGCCATGGTATGCTTATGGATATTTGTTGCAAAAATAGTCTTTTGGCAGGAGAATATATCGGTTTTCGGGACATTTAATGTAATATGGAAGTAGTCAGTGTCTTGGTGGATATTCTCAGTTTTGTCTGTAATCCGGAAAAATAGAACATTTTTTGAGTCGTATGGAAATTCATTATTCCGAATAAACTCCTTTCCTTTGTTATCAGAAAAAGGAATGGGTGTCTATTAAAATAATGAGTAATATGTTTGAAGGACTTGACTTTTGGTTTGAACAGATTATAGCTTATTGCATTGCCCTCGTACTGGTGCAGTTCATGAAGAAACAAATATAGCGGCAAATACTTTATTCACTCCCGTCGTAGCACGGTTTAATCTTAGGCTTTTTCTTGTGATTTCTGAGCTTTTGGGGTACTAATGACCGATATTTACCCCTTTTTGAAACAATAGTGCCCCCGAAATTACCGGGAATGGGGTAATTTTGCAGTATTGAAAAACAAACTTAAATAATATCATGAGAAAAAGTAACTACTTATGGCTGCTGCTGGTGGCAGTTTTATTGCTGCCCGCTCAGGAAATGGCTGCCAAGAAGAAAAAAGAGAAGGAAGTGACAGACCGCGAACTTTGGGCCGGGGTGTTGTATCAAATGGCTGCTCCGGTACTGAGCAATATGAGTGAAGGGAAGCTCCAGGAAAATATGCAGGTGGAGCTTAGCCCCACTTGGGATGGACGCGACAAACGGGTGACCTATATGGAATGTTTCGGACGTCTGATGGCGGGGTTGGCACCCTGGCTCTCTTTGCCGGACGATGACACTGCCGAAGGCAAGCAGCGCAGGCAGCTCCGCGAGTGGGCATTGAAAAGTTATGCGCAGGCGGTAGACCCGGAAAGTCAGGATTACCTACTTTGGCGGAAAGAGGGACAGCCGCTGGTCGATGCCGCTTATGTTGCTGAAAGCTTCCTGCGAGGATACGATGCTTTGTGGGTGCCTCTGGATAGTTTGACTAAACGGCGTTACATTGAAGAGTTCACCCAGTTGCGCCGTGTGGACCCTCCTTATACCAACTGGCTGCTGTTCTCGTCTACGGTAGAATGTTTCCTGCGCAAGGCTGGTGCCAAGAGTGATGCTTACCGTATTGTCTCCGCTCTGCGCAAGGTGGAAGAGTGGTATGTAGGTGACGGCTTCTATAGCGACGGACCGGGATTTGCCTTTGACTATTACAACAGCTTCGTACTCCATCCCATGTATGTGGAGTGTCTGGAAGTCTTTACGAACAGTGGAAAAAATAAGATATGGAATGCGCCGGATTGCAATTTCCAGCGTGCCCAGAAGCGCATGCAGCGTTTCGGCATGATTCTGGAACGTTTCATCTCTCCCGAGGGGGCCTTCCCCGTATTCGGGCGTTCCATTACCTACCGCACCGGTACCCTCCAACCATTGGCTTTGTTGGCATGGCGTGGATGGTTGCCCAAGGAATTGTCGAACGGACAGGTACGTGCTGCCATGACAGCTGTCATCAACCGTATGTTCGGTGACAACCGGAACTTCAACGAGAAAGGTTTTCTGACATTGGGATTCAATGGTTCCCAGCCTCATATCTCCGACTGGTATACTAACAACGGCAGCCTTTACATGGCTTCCCTGGCATTCTTGCCCCTGGGCTTGCCCGCCGACCATCCGTTCTGGACAGATGCTCCGCAGGCATGGACCTCGAAAAAGGCGTGGGGTGGTGAAGAATTCCCCAAAGACCATGCCTATTATGAGTAAGACTGATTCATTTTTTATAGTATTTATATTAATTGTTTGGGGGATTGGTGGATTTCCGGTGGCACTCTGTGCACAGGGTGCTGCCGGTGTCCTTCCCGAAACGCATCTGGTGGAAGTGGGGAAAGGATACAGCCAGACTTCCGTCAACACCGCCGTATTCCGTAATAATTCGCTGGTGACGCAAGGTGACGAGCAATACATCAGTTACTATGATGCGGAAGGGTTCCTGACTCTTGGAAAACGGAACCTCCATGCCGGACAGTGGACACTGCACCGCACACAGTATAAAGGGAATGTGAAGGATGCCCATAACGTCATCAGCATGATGCTGGACGGTGACGGGTATATTCATGTAGCCTTCGACCATCACGGACAGCCCTTGAACTACTGTCGCAGCATTGCACCCCATTCGCTGGAATTGGGTGAGAAGGAGCCCATGACGGGCGTGGATGAAGGCAATGTAACCTATCCGGAGTTTTATCTGCTGTCCGGAGGCGACCTGCTGTTTGCATACCGTTCCGGTTCTTCCGGCCGGGGCAACCTGGTGATGAACCGCTATTCCTTGAAGGAGAAGAAATGGAGCCGTGTGCAGGATGTACTGATTGATGGCGAGAACAAGCGCAATGCTTACTGGCAGCTATATGTAGATGAGCTTGGAACCATCCATCTGTCGTGGGTCTGGCGCGAGACTTGGCATGTGGAAACCAACCATGACCTATGCTACGCCCGTTCCTTTGACAATGGCGTAACATGGTATAAGGCAAATGGCAAGAAATATGATTTGCCCATCCGTCTGGGTAATGCAGAGTATGCCTGCCGCATTCCTCAGAATTCGGAACTGATAAACCAGACCAGCATGAGTGCCGATGCAGGCGGCAATCCGTACATTGCTTCCTATTGGCGCGACCCGGACAGCGACGTCCCGCAATACCGGATTGTCTGGCATGACGGGCAGATGTGGCACAGCCGCCAGGTCTCCGGGCGTACCACTCCGTTTTCCCTGAAAGGTGGAGGCACGAAGATGATTCCGATGGCCCGTCCGCGCATCGTAGTAGATGGCGGGGGGATATTTTATGTATTCAGGGATGAAGAACGGGGGAGCAAAGTCTCTTTGGCGCACGCTACGGATGTGGCAAACAGTAAGTGGAGCATCAGCGATTTGACCGACTTCACTGTCGGTGCCTGGGAACCGTCTCATGACACGGAATTGTGGAAGAGCAGGAAGCGGCTGCATCTATTTGTGCAGCATGCCAAGCAAGGAGACGGAGAGCGGGTTGTGGAGTTTGCACCGCAATCGGTATATGTATTGGAAGTAATAAGATAAAAGAACAGTATTAGTATATGAAAACGACATGCTTATTTTTATTGGGTTTGGCTTTTTGCTGGGGACTGTTCTCATGCACCGCTCAGCAGCCGAAACCGGAAGAAGTGATTGAGATTATCAATCGGGTGAACAACTATTGGCAGGAGACCCATCCGCAACATGGGCGCTCTTTCTGGGACAATGCCGCCTATCATACGGGAAACATGGAGGTGTTCTTCCTGACCGGTAATCCGGAATGCTATGCCTATTCCGAGGCGTGGGCAGAACATAATGAATGGAAAGGCGCGAAGAGTGACAACAAGGAAGAGTGGAAGTACAGCTATGGGGAGAGTGATGATTATGTGCTTTTCGGTGATTATCAGATTTGTTTCCAGACTTATGCGGATTTGTATACCGTGAAGCCGGATTCCGGGAAGATAGCCCGTGCGCGCGAAGTGATGGAATACCAGATGAGTACGGACAAGAACGATTATTGGTGGTGGGCGGACGGACTTTACATGGTAATGCCCGTTATGACAAAGATGTACAAGCTGACCGGCAATCCGTTATATCTGGAGAAACTGCATGAATACTGGACCTATGCCAACAGTATCATGTACGATTCGGAGGAAGGCCTATACTATCGCGACGGCAAATATATTTATCCAAAACACAAAAGTGTGAATGGTAAGAAAGACTTCTGGGCACGTGGCGACGGTTGGGTGCTGGCTGCTTTGGCAAAGGTACTGAAAGACCTGCCCGAAACAGACCAATACCGCCAGGAGTACATAGACCGCTTCCAGACGATGGCCAAATCCGTGGCTGCCTGCCAGCAGCCGGAAGGCTACTGGACACGCAGTATGCTCGACCCTGAGCATGCTCCCGGTCCTGAAACCAGCGGTACGGCTTTCTTTACCTATGGTCTGTTATGGGGGATGAACAACGGCTTGCTGGACAAGGCTGCTTATCAACCCGTAGTGATGAAGGCGTGGAATTATCTGACTACTGTAGCCTTGCAGCCCGATGGCCGCATAGGGTATGTACAGCCGATTGGCGAGAAAGCCATTCCCGGACAAGTGGTTGATGCCAACTCTACTGCTAACTTTGGGGTAGGGGCATTTCTGCTGGCAGCTTGTGAGATGGTGCGTTTTTTGAATGCCGACTGATTGGAGAGATTAAATAAGTGTATATGTTACACAACATATACACTTTCTTTGTATTATAATGTATATAGTGTTAATTTTACACCCGTTAAAAGGTTTAATATAAAAAGATTATGATTGTACGGATGAAAAACACTTTCCGGATGCTTTTGGCGGCAATGTTATTGTCGTTGTTTGCACTTCCGGGATATTCCTGGCAAAAATCCTTTCCCGAAAAAGATTATGTAGCTTATTTGTTCACTTATTTCACTGGGAATAGTGGCGATGAAGAGGCTGTGCGCTATGCTGTAAGCATGGACGGTTATACCTACTGGGCATTGAATGATAATGAACCGGTAATCGACTCGAAAGTCATCAGCTCCACCGGGGGAGTCCGCGACCCGCATATCCTTCGTTGCGAGGATGGCAAGACTTTCTATATGGTAGTGACAGATATGGTTTCAGCCAATGGATGGAGTTCCAACCGTGCCATGGTTTTGCTGAAATCTACCGACTTGGTCAACTGGTCCCACTCCGTTATCAATATACAGAAACGTTATTCAGGTCAGGAGGATTTGAAGCGTGTATGGGCTCCGCAGACTATCTACGACCCGGAGGCGGGAAAGTACATGGTGTATTGGTCCATGCTGCATGGCGATGGAGCCGATGTCATATATTATGCTTATGCCAATGCGGAGTTTACGGATTTGGAAGGAGAGCCCAAGCCATTGTTTCTGCCGGAGAACGGGAAATCGTGCATCGATGGAGACATTGTCTATAAGGATGGTGTTTTCCACCTTTTCTATAAGACGGAAGGGCATGGAAACGGCATAAAGGTGGCCACCACCCGTTCCCTGACCTCCGGGGCATGGACGGAAGAACCCGATTACAAGCAACAGACTAAGGAAGCCGTAGAGGGTGCGGGCACTTTCAAACTGATAGGGCAGGATAAGTATATCCTGATGTACGACGTCTATATGAAAGGAAGCTATCAGTTTACGGAAACCACTGACTTGAAGAATTTTAAGGTGATAGACAGCGAGGTGAAGATGAACTTCCATCCCCGTCATGGGACCATTATCCCCATTACCCGCCATGAGCTGTTGCGCATTACCGATGAATGGGGCAAGCCGACAGAACTGGGCGCATTGCCCAACAATCCCGTATTGCCGGGTTTCCATGCCGACCCGGAAATCCTTTATTCCCATCAGACCCAAAAGTATTACATCTATTCTACTACGGACGGACAGCCGGGTTGGGGAGGCTGGTATTTCACCGTATTCTCCTCCACGGATTTGAAGACCTGGCAGGATGAAGGCGTCATGCTGGACTTGAAGTCGGAGCAAGTGCCCTGGGCAGATGGCAATGCTTGGGCGCCTTGCATTGAAGAGAAAAAAGTGGACGGTAAGTATAAATACTTCTTCTATTACAGTGGAAACCCCAAGAATGGCGGCGGCAAGCAGATTGGAGTGGCTACGAGCGATTCTCCTGCCGGCCCTTTCACCGATTTGGGACGCCCTGTCGTTACTGCTTCACCCGTCGGTGGCGGGCAACAGATTGATGTGGATGTGTTTACAGACCCTGTTTCGGGCAAATCCTATCTTTACTGGGGCAACGGCTACATGGCAGGTGCCGAGCTGAACGACGATATGGTGTCCATCAAGGAAAATACCGTTACGGTGATGACACCGGCGGGAGGCACCTTGCAGGACTATGCTTTCCGCGAAGCAGCCTATGTCTTTTATCGCAACGGGCTCTACTATTTCATGTGGTCGGTAGACGATACCGGTTCGCCCAATTACCATGTGGCATACGGTACATCCAAGTCGCCGCTCGGTCCTATCGAAGTTGCCAAGCAACCCGTTGTGCTGATTCAGAATCCGGAAAAGGAAATTTACGGTCCGGCACACAACGCTGTATTGCAGATTCCCGGTACAGATGAGTGGAGAATCGTTTACCACCGTATTAATAAATGGTACTTGAAAGATGGCCCCGGCGTTCATCGTGAAGTCTGCATAGACCGGATGGAGTTCAATGAAGACGGAACCATCAGGCCGGTGGTGCCTACCTTTTAATTTAATGATATAACATAATAATTTAATACCATGAAGAATAGATTGAAATTACTGGTTTGGTTGTTTGCCCTCTCAGGTCCGCTGGCAGCACAGAGTGTATCTGTCAATGGTCCGGATGGAAAATTGCAGCTTACGGTATCCTGCCCGTCAGCCAACGGCGAAGTGTCTTACGCCGTCACCTACAATGGAAAGCAAATGCTGGAATCTTCTCCCTTGGGGATGGAGACAAATGTGGGTGATTTCTATAGAGGATTGCAGTTGAAGGAACATAAAGTCACAGCTTTCGATACGGTTTATGAACAATCCCGAATCAAAGCTTCGCACATCCATTACCGGGCAAACGAATTGCTTTGTTCATTCGTCAACGGTGAGGGGAAGAATGTGCAGATAACTTTCCGCGTCAGCAACAATGACGTGGCTTTCCGTTACACCCTGCCGAGGGAGCAGGGAAAAGGAAGCGTCACGGTGAACAGCGAACGGACCGGCTTCCGCTTCCCGTCGCAGACCACCACTTTCCTTTGTCCGCAGAGCGACGCCATGATAGGGTGGAAGCGTACCAAACCCAGTTACGAAGAAGAATATAAGGCAGATGCCCCGATGAACGAACGTTCGGGTTATGGACATGGATATACATTTCCCTGCTTGTTCAAGGTGGGGGATGACGGCTGGGTACTGCTCAGTGAAACCGGAGTGGACAGCCGTTATTGTGGCTCGCGTTTGAGTGATTGGGATAACGGCGTGTATCGCATTGCTTTCCCCATGCCGGAAGAGAACAACGGCAACGGAACGGTGGCACCTGCCTTTTCCCTGCCGGGCTCCACGCCGTGGCGTACTGTGACGGTGGGGGAAACCTTGAAGCCGATTGTGGAAACCACCGTCCCCTGGGATGTAGTGGAACCACGCTATACCACCACCCATGATTACAAGCCGGGTCGTGGCACATGGAGCTGGATTCTCTGGCAGGACGGCAGCATCAACTACGACGACCAGGTGCGCTATGTTGACTTGGCAGCCGCCATGGGATACGAATATGTATTGATTGACAACTGGTGGGACAACAACATCGGTCGCGACCGCATGGAACAGTTTATCAAGTATGCCCGTAGCAAGGGTGTGGAGGTATTCTTGTGGTATAGCTCCAGTGGTTACTGGAACGATATAGAGCAGAGTCCCGTCAACCGGATGGATAACTCCATTGCCCGCAAGCAAGAGATGCGCTGGTTGCAAAGCCAGGGTGTGAAGGGTATCAAAGTAGACTTCTTCGGCGGTGACAAGCAAGAGACCCTGCGTTTGTACGAGGAGATTCTGAGCGATGCCGACGACCACGGTCTGATGGTTATCTTCCACGGCTGTACCTTGCCTCGCGGCTGGGAACGGATGTATCCCAATTACGTAGGCAGCGAGGCGGTGCTGGCTTCCGAGAATCTGGTATTTAGCCAGCATTTCTGTGATAACGAGGCGTTCAATGCCACGCTGCACCCTTTCATCCGCAATGCTGTGGGATGCATGGAGTTTGGCGGTGTGTTCCTGAACAAGCGTTTGAACCGCAGCAACGATGGCGGAACTATTCGCCGCACCACGGACATCTTTCAGCTGGCAACGGCAGTGCTGTTCCAAAATCCTATCCAGAACTTCGCCTTGGCACCTAATAACTTGACGGATGCTCCGCAAATCTGCCTCGACTTTATGAAACAAGTGCCCACTACTTGGGACGAGACCCGTTTCATTGACGGCTATCCGGGGAGATATATTGTTCTTGCCCGTCGTCATGGAAACACGTGGTACATAGCCGCTGCCAATGCAACGGTGGAACCGTTGAAACTGAAACTTGACCTTCCTATGCTGGCAGGACAAGAGGTGTCTCTGTATAGTGATGACAAGAAGATGCAGCCTCAATTAAAGCTGCAGAAGATAAAGACTGACGGCTCTCTGCAACTCACGGTTCAGCCGCAGGGAGGGGCGGTAATCGTGGAATAAAGAAGGCATGGAGCAACCCTTGTTTTGTAATGATATATCATAACGGATTACTCCTTTTGCAAATCTTTGATTATCAGAGGTCTATAATTGTCCTGATTCAGTCGTATACTGAATGGCATTCACTATACGACTGAACCCTATTCACTATACGACTGAATGGCATTCAGAATACGGCTGATTGTGACTATCGAACTAAATGTGAATGATTAATACCGACTTAATACCATGAATAGATTCTTGAAATTATTGTCCTTGTGTCTGTTCTTGACACTGACCGTTCCTTTGCAGGCTGTGACGAATGGAGTGGCGAATGAACCCGATTCAGTCTACCTCTTTTCCTACTCCCATGCCGACGGCAGTGGCGGTCTGAAACTAGCCTGGAGTCCCAATGGCAACCGATGGTTCAGCGTGGCAGAGGGCAGCTCCTTTGTCAACTCGGACTTCGGCCCCTGGGGGCAAATGAAGCGGATGCTGAAACCGCACTTGATGCAGACCCGTGCCGACGACCGTTGGCACTGTATCTGGGAACTGACGGAAAGCGGAAACTCCCTTGCATACGTCGAGTCTCCCGACTTGCTGCAATGGAAAGCGCAGAAATACTTTGACCGTTCTCGCCTTGCCGAATACCGGCCGGCGGAGGTCTATCCTAACGTGCGGAAGGAGGTTCTGCTGAACGGTACCGTACAGCAGGGTTGGATGCAGCGTGTACCGTATGCCACGGTGCAGCGTGTCATCTCCTTTGCAGAGCATAAGAAGTACCGCCAGGCACTCCATGCCGAACGTACCGAGCAAGACCCCGTACGTTTTGCCGGACTGAAACCGGTGGAGGCGACTATCGAAGTGGAGACGGAATGTGCAAAACCCATCAGCAAGCATCTGATAGGTATTTTCTTCGAAGACATCAACTATGCTGCGGATGGAGGACTGTATGCCGAGCTGGTACAGAACCGCGACTTCGAGTATTCGTCTAAGGACGGTTCACACCAAGGTTGGGACGGCACATATGCCTGGGCGGTGAAAGAGGGGAATACTTCGGCTGCCGTTACCATTGCCGCTGCCGACCCCATTCATCCCAATAACCCTCATTATGCCGTATTGGAGGCGCGTCCCGGAGTGACATTGCAGAACGACGGTTTCGACGGCATCAGCTTGAAGAAAGGGGAGAAGTACGATTTCTCTCTCTTCGCCCGCGTGGCACCGGGCAGCAAGGGAGGCAAGGTGGTTGTTTGCCTGCTCGACCAGACGGGCCGTGAGATTGCCCGCTCTTCCGTCAATGTGTCCTCCAAAGAGTGGAAGAAACAGCAGACGGTGCTGACGGCAAACGCCGATGTGCGTGCCGCCGTGCTCTCGCTTCAGCCGCAGACGGTGGGGACACTGCATCTCGATATGATTTCCCTTTTTCCGCAAAATACATTCAAGGGCCATAAGAACGGCTTGCGTGCCGACCTGGCACAGACGCTTGCCGACTTGCATCCGCGCTTCGTCCGCTTCCCCGGTGGCTGCGTGGCTCATGGCGACGGCATTGATAATATCTATGACTGGAAAGGCTCTATCGGACCGCTCGAAGCGCGTAAGCCGTTGCGCAATCTGTGGGGGTATCATCAGACACGCGGACTGGGCTACTTCGAGTACTTCCGCTTCTGCGAAGATATAGGTGCCGAACCTCTGCCGGTATTGGCAGCGGGCGTGCCGTGCCAGAATTCGGGCACACACTCGCACTATGCCGACAACTGTCCGCAGGGGGCCAACAAGGAACTGATGCGCTACGGCCAGCAGGGTGGCATCCCGATGGAAGAGATGCCTGCCTATATCCAGGATGTGCTCGACCTGATAGAGTATGCCAACGGCGATGCACGCCGCACCGTGTGGGGCAGGAAGCGTGCTGAGGCAGGCCATCCCAAGCCTTTCAATCTGAAGTATATCGGCATCGGCAACGAGGATATGATTACCGAAGTGTTTGAGGAGCGCTTTGCCATGATATACAAGGCTGTCAGGGAGAAGCATCCCGAAATTACGGTTGTCGGCACTGTAGGTCCCTTCTACGAAGGCACGGACTATGCGGAGGGCTGGCGCCTTGCCACGGAACTGGGCGTGCCCATGGTGGACGAACACTATTACGTGGATCCGGGCTGGATGATTCACAACCAGGACTACTACGACCGTTATGACCGTACCAAGTCCAAGGTCTATCTGGGCGAATATGCCGCCCACCTGCCCGGACGTCCCAACAACATAGAGACAGCGTTGGCAGAAGCTCTCTATCTGACTTCGGTGGAACGTAATGCCGATGTGGTGGAGATGACCTCGTACGCCCCGTTGCTGGCGAAGGAAGGCCATACGCAGTGGAATCCCGACTTGATTTATTTCAATAACACAGAGGTGAAGCCTACCGTGGGCTACTACACACAGCAGATGTACGGACAGAATGCGGGTACGCAGTACATCACCTCGCACGTCACACTGAATAATGGGCAAGAGGCTGTCCGCAAGCGCGTCGGCGTTTCGGTGGTAAAGGATGAGGCCACGGGTGACCATATCGTAAAGCTGGTGAACCTGCTTCCGGTAGAGGTTTCCTCTACAGTGAAGCTGAAGGGCATCGACTTGCAGAATCCCTCGGCAGTGAAGACGCTCCTGACGGGTGACCCGAAAGACAAGCAGGCACGTTCCGTGACTTCCGCCTTCGACATCGGCGGTACGGAGTTTCCTTATACCTTGCCTGCCTATTCGTTTACGGTGATACGTATCCATGAGAATAAGGGGAAATAAGGATA
>ENA-UOOD01003567-UOOD01003567.1-human-gut-metagenome-genome-assembly--contig:-CS67-NODE-3567-length-12757-cov-6.005353_pt1 | contig 12757 bp, 9 predicted proteins | sample MGYA00242464_ERZ724011 | MGnify/ENA metagenome assembly ERZ724011 | reverse complement strand
GTGCTTGTTCTTTCGGGGGAGCCAAAAGCATACGAACCAGCGCCGGGCAGCGATCGCTGCCCGGCGCTGATCTGTTATTTTTCCAGCATCGCGTCCATCAGTGCCAGCAAAGAGCTCTGCTGGCCGGGGGTCAGGCGGCTCCATTTGTCCAGCAGCGTCCGCTGCGCGGGCGTCAGCGCGAGCCGGTCCTCGGCGTCGGCAAAAAACTGCGAGAGCGTCAGCCCAAAGGCCTCGCAGATCTTTTCCAGCGAGGAAAACGATGGCGTCATGCCCTTCTTGTACCAGGAGGAAATGGTCGACTGCGGCAGGCCGGAGCGCTCCGCGAGCTGATATTCCGTCCAGCCTCTGGCCTCGCGGTTTTTCCGGATCAGGCCGAGAATGTCTGTCACGCGATCACCACCTACGATTTTTCGTTTATTATACTTTGAAAAATCGTTGCATTTTAATCATTATTGTCGTAGTATATACTACGACAATATTCGATTTTCTGGAGGCCGCTGAACCATGAACGAAGACCGCACCTACGAAGCCTGGCTGGACGAGACGAACCGGGTCGTATCCTTTCACGCGATCCCCGCCGCCCGCCATTTCCGCGCCGCCGGAGAAGAATTCTGGCCGCTGATCCTGACCCTCGTCCTCTCCGGCTACCGGATCCAGTGAAGCGATTTTAGGAATAATTAAGAAATTTTACCGGAAATTTGTGATATAGTGGAAGTACAAAATCTACCCGAAAAGGAGAGCCCATGATGAAAAAAGCAATGCTGTGTCTTCTGATGATCCTGTCTGTCTTTCTGCTCGCTGCCTGTCAGAAGCAGCCCCAGCCGGAGATCAAACTGCCGGAGCCGCAGGCAGCGGCCAGCCCGGCACAGCCGGGTCCGGAGACTGTGGAACAGACTCTGACCCTCGGCCTCATCGACTTTGATGCGGACAAGGAGCTGCTGCGCGGCCTGATCCAGAGCTATAATGCCTCCGGCGCGCCCGTCCGCATCGAGATCGTCAACTACGCCGACGGCGCCGAAAGCTACGCGGACGCCGTCACGCGCCGCACGACCGAGCTCATGGCCGGGAATGTCCCCGACCTGCTCGACTGCAGCGACCTGAGCGGCGCGCAGTACGCCGGGTACGCAAAGAACGGCATCCTGCTGCCGCTGGACGGGATGCCGGAGGAAGGGGTCCTGTCTGGCGTGCAGCAGCCCTGCGAGGTGGATGGGAAGCGCTATTCCATCGTCGGCGCGTTCACGCTCGACCCGCTGTTCGGCCCCGCGTCCAGGCTCGGCGCGTCGCTGCAGACCTCGGTCGAGGACGTGCTGCGCGGCGCGGTCCCGGATGTCCGCTTCGTCTGGGGCGGCAGGGATCTGCTCGGCGTCTATTGCCGCCACGCCGCGGAGCGCTTTCTGGACTACGATACAGGCACAGCCTCGTTTGAAAGCGACGCGTTTCTGGACCTTCTGACCGCCTGCGCCCGCATCCAGCCGTCGGAGCTGGGCCCGGACAGCATCATGCAGCAGCCCATGCGTTCCGTCTCCGTGTACCGTCAGATGCAGAACAGCTGGTACGAGCAGACCGGCGACGCGTTCCGCGTGCTTTCCCTCAGCGCGGACGGCGGCGTGACCTACCAGCCCGTGCTGCAGCTCGGCGTCTGCGCGGGCTCCTCCATGCAGGAGGCCGCGGTGCAGGCCCTGCGGGCCATGCTCGCAGAGAGCTTCCAGAAGACCATCGCGGACGCTTTCCCGGTCAGCACGGCCGTCCTGCAGGCACAGCTGCAGCAGGAGATCGACGCGCAGAAGACCTATCAGCAGACTGCCATCCGCGAAGAAGGCCGCGTCGATGTCGGCGAGGCCGGGACGCAGACCTTCCTGTTTGACGAAGCCGTCGCGGCGGACCTCATGTACGTGCTGGAGCACGTAGACTGCCGCGCCTGCAGCAATCAGGAGATCCTGACCATCATCCTCGACGAGGCGGACGCCTTCTTCCAGGGACGAAAGACCGCGCAGGAGGCCGCCCGCATCATGGACAGCCGCGCCGCCCTCTTCATCGCCGAAAACAGCTGAGCGGAGGGGGAGAAAGCGCGCGTGAGTGACGCTACATTTTCTGTTGACAAACGTTAACACCTGTGCTATCCTTGAAATATAACATATGTTAACACACGGGAAGGAGCGGAACGCATGGAACATCTCAGACTGTCCGACGGGGAATGGAAGCTGATGAAAACACTCTGGCAGCGCCAGCCGCGCACGCTTGCGGAGCTGGTCGCAGCGCTGGACGCCGAGACCGGCTGGAGCCGGGCGACGATCTTCATGATGCTCAAGCGGCTCATCGCCAAAGGCGCGGTCACGATGGACGACAGCGGAAGATTTCAACAATACAGCGCCGCGATCACGTATTCAGGTGTTGAACCCGAGGAAACGGAAGCATTTTTGTCGAAGGTTTACGGAGGAAGCGTGGGCATGATGGTGTCGAACCTCGTCGACCGCGGCACACTGTCCGAGCAGGACATTCAGGAATTGAAAGCCATTCTGGACGCAGCAGAAAAGGAGCGCGCGCAATGAAAAAATGGATTCTCCTTTTGACGCTCTGCATCAGCCTCCTTTTATCGGGCTGCCAGAAAACGCCGGAGGCCCAGCCTGGAACGCAGCCGGCGGAAGCGCCGTGGGCAGCCGAACAAGCGGACGCGCCGCTTTCCTATGAAGACTATTTCGCGGAGCTCCGCCCCTATGACCCGGCAGAGAACGACGTGCCGGACTGGATGAAGGACGGAAACTATGAAATTTTATCAGAGGACGGCGTCCTCTCCCTGTACCAGGCGGAAGACGGGACTCTGACCCGCTTGTTTGCTTACCCGGTGGAAGTGCCGCTCGGCTGGTCGGCCGGCCCGGCCTGTCTCTATGCGTTCGACGAGCAGACCATTTACCGGCTCGATTATGGCGGGGAAGCGGCAGAGCCGATTTACCGCGCGACGGATGGGGCGATTTTGCAGATGGCGGCTGCCGGGGACGCGCTCTTCTTTGCCGAACAGGGAGAGCTCAGCATCCGCCTCTGCCGGTTGTACGCGCCCGAAGGGAAGCTGGACGCCTTCTATGACGAGGTCCGCCCGGATGCGGAGGACCTTCTGCTGTTCCCCGTTTCCAATCACGAGCTGTGCTGGACCATGGACGATCCGGACTTTCTGGAGCTTGCGGCAGAGCAAGAGCAGACCTACATCGAGACGCGGAACATCGATCCTGCGGACAAGAGCACCTACTGGGGCATGCTGGAGCTGGATTTTGGCGTCAACTCCGGCATCCGGTACTACTATAACGACCTGGAGCCGCTGCTCTGCTCGCAGGGCTTCCGTAAAATTTACGGCGAACTGGCTGTCGCCGACTGGTGGAAAACGGAAGATACTTTCCTGCGCGACGCGGAGCTGCGCGCGAAGTTTGTATCCGTGGAACAGGGACCCGCAGTGCAGGCGCCGGACCGCAGGGTCGTAAGCTTTTTGCGCGGCGCGGAAACGGCGCTTGCGCAGGAACGGGGCCTGACGTTCAACACGTCGGAAGATCTTTCTCCGGAGCAGCTGTTTCAGTTGTTTCTGGCGTGGACGAATGAAGATACACTGAAGGAATATCAGGATCCGGATGACGGAAACTTCTATTTCACAACCCCGGTCATCCGCTGGACGCTCGACTGCTATTTCAGCGGCTATTGCTTTGATATCACAGCCTGCAGGGCGTACGACAGGCAAACCGGCATGGTCGTCGTCCCGTCTGTTTCCGGGTCTGACGACGGCCGGACGGCGCGGCTCGCCGGAAAAGCGCAGGACGGAGACCTTGTGACCTATCTTATCGACTTTTACGCGGATGCGGCTGCCAAGGCAGAGTATCGTGCGTACGCGCGGAAGGAATACACGCTGCAATGCTATGACGGCGGCTTCTATCTCCTGCGCGCCTGCTCCGTGATGTGCCCTGACGGGGAGCATACGCTCGGCGGCATTTCCGTCTGGGACAGGTGGGACCTCCTTCCGCAGGCGGTGACCGAAGGCTTTGAGAATCTTGGTGTGGTCGGCGTTTCGCGGGAGGACTATGACGTGGTCAAATACGGCCGTGACGGACTATATGTCCACGTGCTGCGCCTGCAGGCGGGCAAGGAGGACTGGGAGGGGCTGGACGGCTATGTCAGCTGCGTCTATACGACGAGCCCGGACTATCCCTCGCCGCGCGGTCTGCGCGTCGGCGACCCGGAGGCCAACGCAGCAGAAACAATGAACGCGCTCTGGGGCAGCTTTGAATACGAGCTGCAGGACGGCGCGATCTGCCGCATGGGGTTCTTCTCCTATTATGACGCGGGAGGCCCCGGCGAAGCGTTTACGGTACGCCCGGCAGACAGCCGGCCGGGGAATTGAGGGAAAGGAGCTGCCATGATACGAGAAACATTGACGCTCTCCGCGCTGATCGCAGCCGTCCTGCTGGTGCGGGCGGTGTTCAAAAACCGCGTGCCGAAGCGGATGATCTATGCGCTCTGGCTCGTGGTGCTATTGAAGCTCTGCCTACCGGGGACGCTGTTCTCCCTGCCGGTCCTTCCGGCAGAGCAGACCGCCGCGCCGGTGCAGCGCGCGGAGTTCCCGGCGCAGACCGCGCCGGTCACCCAACCGCCCGCACAGGCGGTACAGCCGCAAACACCCGCGCAGCCAGTCACGCAGGAACCGGCAAACCCGGCGGCGAAGCCGCTGACGGCCATGCAGATATTCCAGATCATCTGGTTCAGCGGCAGCGCGCTGCTCGGCCTCTGGATGCTTGGCTCGTGGCTGGTCTTTACGATCCGGCTGCGCAAAAGCCGGAAATTCCTCGGAAGACACGGAAAAACCAGTATTTACGTCTCAAGCCGCATCCCGTCGCCCTGCCTTGCAGGCCTCATCCCGGCCGTCTATCTGACACGGAACGTGCTGCAGAACGACACGGCAGCACTGATCCTGCGCCACGAGCTGACGCACCTGCGGCATCTCGACCCACTGTGGTCATTCTGCCGGACGGCCGCTGTGGTCGCGTACTGGTGGAACCCGCTGGTCTGGCTCGCCGCGATCGTCTCCAAGCGCGATGCCGAGCTGGCGTGCGACGAGGCCGTCGCCGCGGGGCTCCTCGACAGCGAGCGCATTGCCTACGCAAGGGCGATCCTGGCCCAGGCCCCGCGCAGGGGCGCAGCCCTGAGCCTTGCCGGGCCGCCGGTCAAAGAGCGCATTTTGTTCCTCACGAAAAAGCAGCGCACGAGCGTCCTGTGCGTCGTTCTGGCCCTGATCCTCGTCCTGTCCGCGACCGGCTGCTCCTTTGCCGAGCTGACGCGGCAGAAATCTGGGGAGATCACTCTGCCCGAAGCGGCAGGGGAGACCGGCCCGTCCGCGGATGCGGCCGCAGATCCCACCTCCCGGCAGGAAGGACCGGTGCAGGACCAGCCGCAGCTGCTTCACAACGACGGGACCTATGACCCGTCCCAGCCCCTGCAAGCCTGGGAGCTGGCCCGCGCCGACGGCGTGCAGACCGGCATGACGCAGGCACAGGTCGAAGCGATCACGGGCTCGCTGACGGAAAACAAATATGGCGTCCTGGTGGACGATCAGAACATCTCCTATCGCTTCTGGGACCGCAGCGGCGGCGAACCGAAGCTGATGGAAATGACCTGGAGCGGAAAAGTGATAAACGACGAGCTTGTTTATACCACCGCGCAGGACGCGCCGGCCTTCCGCGGCATCTGTCTCGGCGATCCAATCGGCGACGTGCTGGCGAAGCTCCCGTGTACGGACCGGGAACTGAAATACCAGCAGACGCAGTATGTGTACGGGCAGGCGGGCGATGCAGATTACGCGGTCCTGCACCTGATCGGGGACAGCTATTATTCTCTGTCGTTTGGCATCGCCGGTCAGTGGCGCGCGTCCGTCGACTTCTCCCGTGTCCAGCAGCGCGTGTTCCATATCGTCATTTATGCCGAAACATACTGGCAGGAAGCAGAGCAGGCGGGCGAAGAGACGGCTGCCCGGGCGCAGACCATGACGCTGTCGGTTCCGTCCGGCGAAAAATATACGTTGTCGGAGGAAGACCCGGCGGCCCTGCAGGAGATCTTCTCCGACGATTCCATGACGATGCTCGAGAACGACCCGGAATCGGTATGCGTGTACCAGTTCGACATCCGGAATCACAGCTATCTGCTGGATGAAACGCTGGATACAGTAGAGATGATCGTATGGATGGATACCGAGCATTATGACTATTACCAGAAGCGCCTGACCGACGCCGACGCGGAAACCCTGCAGACGGTCATTGACCGGTACACACAGGGCGCGGAGGGCAGCAAGCGCCAGACCGCGATCCTCCGGGAGGTGCGCGCGGATTCCGTTACGGTCGAGCATATCACGCTGCTCAATTCCGCCCTCGAGGAAGACCTGCGCACGCTCAAAGGCCTGAACATCCCACCCGAAGCGTACCAATACGGCTACTATCGGGAGGACTCCGGCGAGATCTACACCTACAAGGTCGACCCGGATACCCCCGTTACCATCTATGACATTTCTCAGGTCTACGGAGCGGGTGACGACCGGCTGTACACCTTCGAAACATGGCAGGATTTCGTCGCCGCGGTCCAGGCCAACGAAGGCCTGTGCGTCCCGCCCTATACCCTGACCCTGCAGGACGGCGTTGTCGTCAAAATCGAAGAGAAATTCTACAATTAGCATCCAGAAAGGAGACTACCATGAAGAAGACAGCCCTGCTCCTGCTGCTGTGCATATGCCTGCTTCTGGCTGGCTGCACCGCGCAGACCGCACCGCAGCCCATCCAGCCGGAACCGGATACTCAGCCGGAGCAGGCTGTGCAGCCAGCACGGACATGGCAGGACATACAGGCGCAGCTTCCGGACGTCTCCGCCATGTCCGGCTTTCCGGCTGCGGAGCAAGCCTGGCACCCGGAGCCGATCGTCGTGCATGGCGAAGAAGCGGAATACTGGATCGACCAGTCCGAAAGCTGGGAGACCGCAAGGATCTGTATGCGAAAAGATGGCCAGACGGCGAGCATTTACGCCGCGCAGGACGGGAGCCTGTCCCAGCTTGCATTGTTCGATGGGATGCTGTATTTTGCACAGATCGGCGGCATTTATCGGATGCCGATGGAAGGCGGCGCGGCGGAACTCTGGATCCCCGGCGGCGGACGGTTTGCGCTGACCGGCGGCGTGATCTATACGTGGCTTTCGGAGCAGGGCTTCTGCGCCATTGCCGCGCAGGACCCGGAACAGGCCGTGCCGGTGTGGAAGCAGGAACAGGCGCTTACGATCAAGCAAACTGTCCCGGTGACGGGCGGTATCGTCTTCTGGCTGGCGGAAAACGAGCCGGATCCGGATGCTGGCCAGCTTTGGGTCGTGCTGCTGCGAAACAGCGGGCAGTGGGAGCTTCTGCGCGAGGAAACGGGACCGATGCCGCGGAGCATCTTTTCGGATGACACCAACGTCTGGTTCATGCGCGAGACGAGTGAAGGTCAGTTTCTCTATCAGATCGATTGTAAAGATGGAGCATATGCCTGCCTCGGCAAGCTGCCGGAAGCACCGGATGGATGTTACAGCCCCGGCACGCCTGTATTGGGCTTTCAGCGTCTGCTGATGCGCTATCAAGGGATAGAGTCAACCATGGAGTTTTATGCGCTGGATGACAAACTGACGCTGGGTGAGCATTTGCTGTCGTACGGCGCAGACGATTCATATGCCATTTATTTTCTGCACCTGTTCGAGATACAGGAAACGCCGCAGAGCTTTTATTTTTGCGGCAAGTCGGAAGAAAACGGGCTGTATCTCGTTTCTGAAATAAGAAAAAGCGGGGACGGGCTTTTGCGGGAGGAAGCCCTGCAGCCGCCGGTATGAACGCGCCTGCGGGCATAACGATCAAGCCGAACCGAAAGGAGAAACCCATGAAAAAGACGATTATATTCCTGCTGCTGTGCATATGCCTGCTTCTGGCTGGCTGCACCGCGCAGACCGCACCGCAGCCCATCCAGCCGGAACCCGCCCCACCCGCAGCCGAAACCGCGGATACAGTTGCAAGTCAGGAAGAGCAGACGCAGGAGCGGCCGGCGCTCCCGGTCCCGTCCGCGTCCATGTTTTCCCTGACCGGGCGCGAGGCCGTCCTGTATGACGCGGCGGTCTCCCAAAAATATCCGCGTAGCGACAACGACATCGTTCTGCCGAGTCTTCGCGTGCGCGGTTCGTTTGAAGAAGACGGCAAAACCGTGGTCATCTGCGATCTGCATTATGATTTTTACTATGACTACACTGGTCCTGGGTGGGAGTGGAATGGAGGCGGCGCGACCACATATCTGCGGGCAGAACTTGAAACGCGAAGTGGCGCGGAGATTTGCACTGGCTTTGCGGAGTACCCGAGCGGAAGTCTAAGCGACTGGATCCGCGACTACTGCGCCCCACTGGCTATGCAGGACGCGGACGGGGCGTGGGTGTTACCGGAAACGGCAGAAAACTGGTTCCCTTCGGACAGCAGTATGCTGGGCGAGTATCTGGCCGCAGCAGAAGCCATGCAGGAACCGGCGGCAGTGATGCCGCAGGCAGACTTTGAGGCGCACATGCTGGCGCTTTCGGACGGGAAGACGGCGGAGGAATTGACCATCGACACCTTCCCGGACGTTCTGGCGGAAGACGCGGCGCTGGAAAGCTTCCTGCGCGATACGCCGGAGGACGCGGCGCTCTGCTGCGCGACGTATCTGGTCGAAAACATGTGGTACGGCGATGGCGAAAATGAGCCCTATACGACGGATCTCGCGCTGACCGCGCTGGGGCGGCTCTACGTTCTTTCGATGCAGTATCTCATGGAGACGTATAACGACTCGACGTCGCTGCTGTCTGCCTTGCTGCTTCATACGTTCTCCCCGGAGGAATGGCTGTACCAGTTCTGGGGCGTAGTGGGAGGAATCGCGTTCGCAAAGGAAGGTTTTACGCTGGACAGTGTCTATTACGATGAGCACCCCATTGAAAAGCAGTGCATGACCGCCCTGCTGCGCAGCCCGAAGCGGCTTTATGTCGCGACACTTTTTGATTATGTAAACCCTGTAGACAACGAGCGGTGTGACGCCGACCATTCTGCGCTTTATGATTTCCTGGCAGAGGGCAAGGCAGACGACCGCCTTCATATCGAGCCCGCCGGAGCGACGCGCGAAGACCTCCTTGCCGCCTGCACGGAAACGGCGCATTGGGAGGTGGAAGGCGGAACCGATACCACCATCCTCCACATCACGCCCGAACACGGTCAGAAGCTGCGTCTTGTGTACCGCTTCGGCGAAAATTAAGAATTTTTTAGGAATTTATTCCACGCTGGTGTGCTATGATGACGGCGAGAACATCAGCTTCCTGACGAAAAGGAGAAACAAATGAAAAAACTGTCTGCTGCGCTGCTGGCGCTTTTGCTGATATTGACCGGCTGCCAGAAACAGCAAAGGCAGGCGGATATCCGTCTGCCGGAACCGGAAACACCTGCCGCAGAAGAAACGATAGCCGAACCGGTGGAAGAACCGGAACAGGAGAGCGTTGCTCCGGACCTCGGAAACTTCGAAGAGCTTCTGGAAGTTCTTCAAACGCTGCAAACACGGAAGGACTGGAAAAACAGCCTGGAATACGAGATAATCACGGCGCAAAAAGAGAAAGTACGCAGCCAGCTGATTGGCAGCTTTTACTGCGGGCTTGACAGCCTCAGTCTTCAGAATACCGCGTGGGGCGATCATGATCTGTCCGGTATGGCGTTTGAGGTGTTCCGGAGTCTGCTTGGGCCGGAAGATCTGGAGCTGGAAGCCGAGACGCCGCTTGAATGGTTCCGGACCTGGTTTATCTGGGCATTCGGACACATTCATGAAGCGGACGCAGCAGGACTGCAGGCGCAGTATCCGGCTTCCTTTGCCGCAATCGATACGGTTATGGATCATCACGGGACATGGGAAGATGCGGTAGACAACGGTCTGTGCTCTCTGGACAAGGGCAGCCATTACGACTTCGATCTCATTGCTGCACGAGATCAGATCGTTTCCTACATCCGTGAAAACGAAGAAATCTGGCCGTTTTCGTATACGCTGATCCTGCGGTTAAACAATGCGCCATATGGCACGGAGGAACCGACGCCCGGAGATCCGAATGTGTACGTCGACTTTATCTGGTGGGCTGCATATACCGCCTCCGGTGAGCGCACAGAGGTCCTTGTGCAGGAGCTGACGCTCAACCCAGAGACAGGAGAATCGTCCGTATGGACCATCACGCGCGAGGATTTGGGAGAAGATCTGTCGTTCCTCCCGGATTGGGTCGTGGATACGCTTTTTGATGGGACGTATCTGTCTTCGGCTAAGAACGCGCCGCCGGAGATTGTACAGCCCGAAACCGAACAGCCAGAAAACGTACAGCCGGGGTCGGAGCCTGCACAGTCTGCCGCTGCGGCTGCGACTATGCCGCAGACCGAACAGGATGCGGCGCGGTTCGCGCAGGCAGAGGGCAAGCTGCGCGCAGCCCTGCAGCAGAGCACCGGGGAGGGAACAGAGGACCTCGCCGCACTTTTCTGGGCCTATGACGGCCAGAACGGCAGCCTCTTTGAAGAGTTACCGGCGTTCAGCGCCGAAGCGATCGCCACGCAGCCGATGGACGACGAGACCTGGGACGCGCTGTCGCTGTTTGCCTACGAGCGCTATGCGCGCGAAAACGGCTGGCCGCTGATGATCGGGGCAGAGGCGCTCCGCGATACCTTTGCAAGCTATTTCCCACTGGACAGCAGCACGTGGCAGGACCGCAGCTCGCACTATCTGACGTATCAGGACGGGATCTACACCCGCACGGTCTATGACGACGGGCACCATAGCCGGTACTGCTATCTGCGCGGCGTCCAATGCAAGCAGGACGGGGCGATCGAGCTGCGGTTCGACTCGCTGGAGCTTCCGGCCGATATGGAATATGAGACCGCGGACGCGAGCATCCGCGCGGTCTTTGACTACGCCGGCGTGACAGAGCTGCAGCCGCCGGCGTTCCGGGAGGCCGTCTGGCAGGCGTTCTCTGCCGGCGTCCTTCCGCTGGAAGGGAACAACACCGGGCGCATTGTGACCCTCTGCCTGACCGGCGACGCCGCGCAGCCGTTCCTGTTTATGGAATGTAACTGAGGACGGAACATACGCGGTTGATTTTTGCGGCCGGATGGGGTATAGTAGGGGAAAAGCTTTTTAGAAAGGAACCAGACCCATGTGTACTGCAGCAGCTTTTCAGACAAAGGACTTTTATTTCGGCCGGACGCTGGACTACGAATGCTCCTACGGCGAGTGCGTGACCGTCACGCCGCGCCGCTATCCCTTCTCGTTCCGCCACATGGGGCGGCTGGACGCGCATTACGCCATGATCGGTATGGCGCACGTCGCGGATGGGTATCCGCTGTACTATGACGCTGTCAACGAAGCCGGACTCGGTATGGCCGGGCTGAACTTCGTCGGCAATGCGCAGTATGCCGAGGTACAGGAGGGAAAGGAAAACGTGGCGCAGTTTGAGCTGATCCCATGGATCCTCGGCCGCTGCGCCACGGTCCGTGAGGCGCGGGCGCGGCTGGACGCGCTCAATCTGGTCGGCACACCCTTCAGCGAGCGCTATCCCGCCGCGCAGCTGCACTGGCTGCTAGCAGACAAGGACGAGGCCGTCGTCATTGAGTCGATGGCCGACGGCCTGCACGTCTATGACGACCCGGCGGGCGTCCTGACAAATAACCCGCCGTTCCCGCAGCAGCTGTTCAACCTGAATAACTACATGGCGCTCTCTCCGCGGCAGCCGGAAAACCGGTTCTCCGGGGCGCTGGGACTGCACTGCTACAGCCGCGGCATGGGCGCGCTGGGCCTGCCCGGCGATCTGTCGTCCATGTCCCGCTTCGTGCGCGTGGCCTATACGAAGCTGAACGCCGTCTGCAGGGACACGGAGGCGGAGAACGTCAGCCAGTTTTTCCACATCCTCGGCGCGGTAGAGCAGCAGCGCGGCTGCTGCGAGGTCGAGCCCGGCGCATATGAATACACGATCTATACCTCCTGCTGCAACGCGACCCGCGGCATCTACTACTATACGACCTATGACAACCACCAGATCACCGCAGTCGACCTGCACCGCGCGGAACTGGAGGGGGAAGCCCTCAGCAGCTGGCCGCTCGTGACCGGCGAGCAGATCTTCCGCCAGAACTGAAACGGAAAAAATGTCTTGACTTGCCGCGCGGCCGGTGGTATAACGGCTCCATCAAACAGCCGGACCGGCCGGCAGAAAGTGTGCCAGCATACGCAGCTGATCGTCAGAGAATACAGACCGGAGGACCTTCCTGCACTCGTGCGCATCTGGAACGAGGTCGTGGAAGACGGCGTGGCCTTCCCGCAGGAGGAGCTTCTGACCGCCGAGACCGGCGCGGCCTTCTTCGCCGCGCAGACCTATACCGCCGCCGCGGTGGATGAAGATACCAGGACGGTCTATGGCCTTTATATCCTGCATCCCAACAATGTCGGCCGCTGCGGCCACATCTGCAACGCCAGTTACGCCGTCGAGCGGGCCGCGCGCGGGCTGCATATCGGCGAAAAGCTGGTGTCTGACTGCCTTGTGCAGGGCCGGGCGCACGGCTTCCGGGTGCTGCAGTTCAACGCCGTCGTCGCGTCCAACACGCACGCGCGGCACCTGTATGAGCGCCTCGGGTTTACCCAGCTCGGCGTCATCCCCGGCGGCTTCCGCATGAAGGACGGCCATTACGAGGATATCT
>ENA-UOOD01003565-UOOD01003565.1-human-gut-metagenome-genome-assembly--contig:-CS67-NODE-3565-length-12760-cov-5.672019_pt1 | contig 12760 bp, 7 predicted proteins | sample MGYA00242464_ERZ724011 | MGnify/ENA metagenome assembly ERZ724011 | reverse complement strand
AAGATAGTCAGAAGCAAGGCTCTCAGAAAGCATATGAAAGAAAACGGGATAGAGTGTGAAGCTCCTTCTTACTATGAAGAAAAAGAGCATCCGGAGAAATACCGCAGGAAGTAAAAAGTTGTTAAGAAATTAATTTTAATATTAAAGAACTATTTTGAATGCGGATGATTTAAGTTTTCTTAGTTTGATAATGAATCAGTGAACCTAGGCATTGATTTTATTATATATAAAAATAAAAAATACAAAGCAGATTTTAGAATACGCTTTCAAACGGATTTGGAGCGTAGGACAAGTTGCCTGCCGCACTACAGGTGCGGATGGTAACGGAAAAACACGGAGGTAATAATTATGGCAATGATAGTACAGCACAATATGTCAGCAATGAATGCTAACAGAATGTTAGGAATAACAAACAGTTCACTCGCAAAATCTACAGAGAAACTTTCTTCAGGTTATAAAATTAACCGTGCAGCAGATGATGCGGCAGGACTTTCTATTTCCGAGAAAATGAGAAGCCAGATTCGTGGCTTAAACAAAGCATCTGACAATGCTCAGGATGGTATCTCACTTATACAGACAGCAGAAGGTGCATTAAATGAGTCTCACTCAATTCTCCAGAGAATGAGAGAGCTTTCAGTACAGGCATCAAACGGTACAGAGACAGATGACGATAGAGAGGCAGTACAGCAAGAAATCAGTCAGCTTCAGGATGAGCTTACAAGAATTTCAAGCACTACAGAGTTTAATACAATGAAGCTTCTTGATGGTTCTTTGGCTGGACCACAGGGTGTATCAAAAGGTTCCAACCAGACAATAGGAAGTCAGGTAGCAAATTTAAAAGCAGCAGAAACAGGCATGACAGCAGGTGCAGATACATCTACTGAAACAGGTTTATTTGCAAAAGAAACTATAAAGATTGATGGTGCAGACATTACTGTAGACTGGACTACTCTTACAAGTGAAGAAAAAGCTGCATTAAAGCAGAACTGGACTGCATCAGATAGCTCAAAAGCAAGCAAAGCTGCTACAATCATGCAGGATAAGATCAATGAAGCTATTGACAATAGCGGACTTGGAGTAGCACATGTCACTGTAAAATCATCTGTAACAGGTGTTGCAGCAAGCTTTAATATCAAATCAGGCTCAGAAGGAACTGACTCTAAAATTAGTTTTGACAACTCTGCGGATACTTTAATAGGCAAGACTTTAGCAGGTGTTGCCGCTGCAGATGTAACAGGTTCAACAAAATATAGTGGTGAGAATGTAGCTGCTACAGAGAAGTTTTATATGAATATCAATGGTCAGTCATTGGTAGTAACACCAGCAGCAAAAGTAGATAATGGAGCTGCTATGTCAGATGTTGCAACAACATTACAGACATCAATCAATACTGCAATCGATACCTATAATAAAGATCGTGATGATGCTGATCAGTTGAAAAAGGTGACAGTTGATGTTTCAAAGGATGGTCGTCTTGTAGTGAGCAGTGAGAGTGGTTCTGTTTCATTTTCAGATTTTGGAACAGGTGAGGCTGCTAAAAAGCTCGGTCTTGATGCTTCTGCTACTAAGACAGCAGCAAATGGTGGAATGACACTTCAGATTGGTGCAAATGAAGGTCAGACAATGAACTTTGGCATTGAGGACATGAGTGCAGCAGCACTTGGTGTTGATGGTGGAAAGGTTGATATTGCTACTCAGTCAGGTGCTCAGAAAGCTACTACAACTATTGATGCAGCTATCAAGAAAGTATCTGCACAGAGAAGTAAACTTGGTGCTGTTCAGAACCGTCTTGAGCATACAATAGCAAACCTTGATACAGCTTCTGAGAATACTCAGACATCAGAGTCTCGTATCCGTGATACAGATATGGCTGAAGAAATGGTTGCATACAGCAAGAATAACATTCTTTTACAGGCAGGTCAGTCTATGCTTGCACAGGCTAATCAGTCTAACCAGGGTGTACTTTCACTTCTTCAGTAATGAAGTGATATGAGATGTTTGTGGGATTGCGTGAATTGTCAGGCAATGAAGCAATCTGTAACATCAGTTTAGCGTAAAATAGACTATTTCATACAAAGTAAAAAATCGCTATGGGATATTATGATTATTATCAGATATTCTGTAGCGATTTTATTATGTTATAGGAAACTTGTCGTTTCTTATAACATAATAAATGCTACGCATTCCGCTCAAGCGCGAAAGAGTCGCAAGCGACTCTTTGTTATGCATGAAAATTTATATTGACGAACATACATTCAGATGCTATTATAGATGCGCGAACAAATGTTTAGTGATAGTTATATTTTGAGTGTGTTATCATTCTGTATCTAGTACAACGAAAATTTAGGCAAGTTATTTAGATAAATAGCAACAGGTCAATACACTAGGGTTATAGACAATGATTATGTGGAATTGCATTTTGGATATACGGTATGTATAATGTATGAAAGGAGACATGTATGGGGAAAGTCGATATAGCAACAAAACAGTATATGTCGCATAGAGATGTAATAGCGGATGTTTTTAATTTTTATATTTATGATGGCAGACAGGTTATAAAACCTGAAAAATTACAGAAGATAGATACGGCAGAGGTTGCATTGCCTTATGGCAATGATGCAGAAATAGCAGTGCAGAAGTTAAGGGACAATATTATGCTGTGGACAATGGCAATGGATGATAAGGCAGCGTATGCTGTTCTAGGAATAGAAAATCAGGATAAAATCCATTATGCAATGGCAGTAAAAAATATGCTTTATGATGCGTTGCAGTATGCAAAGCAGGTGGAAGAGGCTAAGAGGTCATATAGGAATGGGTTAAATAAAAAAAGAATTAAGTTAAATTCAGAGGAATTTTTGTCCGGATTAAAAAAGGCTGACAGACTTATGCCTGTAATCACATTAGTAGTGTATTTTGGTGACAAGGATTGGGATGGAGCCAAAAGTATACATGAGATGTTATCAGTGGATGATGATGAGTTATTGTCGTATGTTCCGAATTATAAGATAAATCTTATAGAACCGGCAAAGATTTCAGATGAGGACTATGATAAATTTAAGACGGATGTTGGTTCGGTTTTGCAATTTATAAAGCATCAATCTGATGAAGATGGCAGCTGGATAAAGGGAAAAACAAGATTTAAACATGTTGAAAAAGAAGCCGTGGAGTTGATAAATCTGATAACCGGTTCAAAGATAACCGGAGAAGAGAAAGAGGAGGTGGTTGATATGTGCAGAGCATGGGAAAATTCTATAAATAATGCAATGCGTGAAGGAATGCGTGAAGGTGAACTTAAAGGAAAAATTGAAATTTTATATGAAGAATGTAATATGTCTATACATGATATAGCGAGAAAAGTTTCAAAGCCAGAGGAGTATGTAAGAGAAGTTATTAGGAAAATGTCAACAGCGTACCTGTAGAGAAAAAATTTGCTAAAAAGACGGTAGAAAGTGCGGTGGCAAATGCACTGGATGCAAAAAAGTATGGTTTGAGGCGGTGTATACTGCATAAAATAAAAAAATATGTAAACAGCAGAGATTGATATAAACTTTTCAGCGAATGGCGTTAGAGGCAGAGAGCCGTCCATTATCCGGAAAGTTTATATCAATTTTTGCGTTAAAAAGCCATAGCGAAAATAATTCGAAACATGTCTAATACTTGAAACTTTTCCGCATACATATTATTATTAAGACTGAGAGTATCAATGGAAAGGAAAGTTTATGAGAGAGGTAGAAGAAAAAAGGATAATAGATGCAGCATTTGATGTGTTTGTAAGAGAAAAAATCGAAGTTGCAAGTATGGCGGAGATTGCAAGGGAAGCAGGTGTTGGGAGAGCTACTGTATTTCGCCATTATCCCGGTAAACTTGATCTTGTTATCGCAGTCAATTCTGCAAAGTGGAAAGAATATTTAGATGAACTTGACAGAAAAAGACCGATTTCATCAGTGGGTGAGATTCCCGCTATTGACAGATTTATTTTCACGATGGATTGCTATATTGATATGTATGTGAATCATAAAGCACTTTTGCAATTTAATGACAATTTCAATCACTTTGTTTCACATTCGGGTGTCGATGGAAAAAAACTTAAAGGGTTTAATGATTCACTGCTGTCTGCAGATACAAGATTTATTAAAATGTATGAAAAAGCAAAAGAAGACCATACACTTAGAACTGATATACCATTTGAAGAATTTATGCGTCAGACGGTTCATGTTATGATGGCTGTCTGTACCTACTATGCCAACGGTTTTATATGGGGGTCAGACAGGAATAAAGATTATATTACTGAACTTACAAGAATTAAGGAAATGCTTGTTTCTTTTGCGAAAGATAAAAGGTAACGGTTGTTAAAGATAAAGAACAGTTTGTGATGATTAATCTGAGGAGAATATGCAAATGAAAAATAAAAAAGAATATATGATAATTTTTGCGGCTGTGGCGGCATTACTTATTGATATTTTGGGCAGGAAATTTGCCGTAAAGTTGGTATTACCGATGTGGTTTGACTCGATAGGAACATTTTTGATTGCATATCTGTATGGACCTGTCTGTGGGGCATTTGTTGGATTTACCAACAATATCATTTATGGAATATTTGTTGACCAGGAGTTGGTTTATTGTATTGTTGGGACTCTGTTGGGTATTATTGTAGGTTATTATTCAAAAAAGAAAGTTTTTGATAAACAGTTTACAACGATGACTTTAGGTATGGGACTTGCCGTCTTTTCAACAGTTACGGCGGTTATGATAAATGCAATGTTATATAGCGGAAAGATAAGCAATGTATGGGGAAATCAGGTTATGCTGTTGTGTGTTGATAAAGGCCTGCCAAAATTTATTTCTTATATAGCCGGTCAGTTTTGTGTGGAATTTATGGATAAGATGCTGACTGTGGAGATAATATATTTATTACTCAAAATTGCTCATTATGTCAGAAAAAATTTCAAAAAAAGATTTAAAACAATAACAGAAATAATCATTTTAGCTGTAGTCGCAGCAGGAGCCTGCTGCGGAAAAACAGATACTTCAATGGCAGCAGAAACAAAATTAGAAAATAATTCGGAAGGGTATTTAGAATATAATTCCTATATACAGACGCAGTATTCAAAGGAAGAGGGGCTTTTGTCCGGTGAAGCGAATGATATCGCCCAGACAAAGGACGGAAAGCTGTGGATAGGTACTTATGCAGGTCTGTTTAAGTATGATGGAGCGAAGTTTGTCTGCTTTCAGGATGTAAGTTCTGTCAAGAGCGTAAATTGTCTGTATGTGGATGAGGAGGGACGATTATGGGTAGGAACAAATGATAACGGTGTTACTATTTTTATAAATGAGGATGCCGTTAATGTTGTGGATGACCAAAATGGACTGCTTTCAAATTCAGTAAAAAAAATAGTATGTGATTCACATGGAAATTATTATATAGGGACTTCAGAGGCGTTGTCGGTTGTATCTCTCAGCGGAGGTGTAAAGGTTACAAAAACATTTAAAAATATAAAAAATGTGGTGTCAATGACTGCTGATGATAAAGGAAATGTTGTTGGTGTAACTGAAAGAGGAGAAGTATTCTGGGTACGTGACGGAAAAATTATAAATACGCCTAAAGGCATCAGCAGGTTTAAGGATTGCAATGAGGTTTGTTTTTTAAAAGATGGGCAGTTGTATATGGGGACAACCGGAAATTTAATATACATATTTGATATGAAATCAGGACAGCTCTGGCTTAAAGATAAAATCAGGATAAAAGGTTTTGAATCTGTAAATTGTTTTTATCAGACGGAAAATGATAAAATATTTGTCTGCTCAGATACAGGAGTAGCGGTTCTGGATAAAAGTGGAGGCTGCCACAGGTTGAACACCAATAATTTTAACAGTTCGATTGACAGTATGCTTGTTGATTATCAGGGAAATCTGTGGTTTAGTTCGTCAAGACTTGGACTGCTTGAAATGTGTGATTCATCGTTTGAAGAGATATTTCAAAATATTGGTATTACGGCAGTTGTCAATTCTACAGAAAAATGGAATGGACTGTTGTTTTGCGGTACCGATGATGGTCTGGTGGCTGTCAGGGGGAGAAAAAAAGTAAATAATTCACTTACAAGACAGCTTCAAAATGTCAGAATAAGATGCCTGAAAGCAGACAGCAAAAATGCGCTGTGGATAGCCACAACTGAAATGGGAGTATATAAGGTAACGGTAAATGAAAAAGGCAGATATAATGTTAAAAAATTCACTGATAAACAGGGAATGCCGGGGATGCGTTTTAGAAATATAATCGAATGCAGTGATGGCAGGATTATGATGGCAGGAGATTATGGTGTTGCGGTTATATCCGGTGAAAAGATTGTAAATGTTTTGGATTCAAAGAACGGAATGCTTAATGAAAGGTCGCTGTGCCTGCTGGAATATAAAGATGCATGTTATGTCGGCTCTGATGGAGGTGGAATAACAAAGATTGATAAAGATGGCAGCGTGACCAGGATAACAAAAAAAGATGGCTTGTCATCTGATGTTGTGCTTAGAATGGTCAGTGAGCCGGTTTATGGCGGAATGTTTATTGTTACAAGTAATGGTCTTAGTTACATGTCCAAAGACGGTAAGATAAAAAGTCTTGATAAATTTCCGTACAGTAATAATTACGATATAGTGTGCAATAAGAATGGGAGCTGCTGGGTATTAGGCAGTGCAGGAATTTATGAGGCAAAGATAAAAGAGCTGATTAAGAATGTTAGAAAAGATTATCTGCTGATAAATTCAAAACATGGCTTTAGGTCATCACTGGTTGCAAATTCGTGGCTCTGCAGGGAAGAAGATGTTCTTTATCTTTGTTGTGATACGGGTGTTGTAAAGGTAAATATGTCAGACGATAATATGGCGGATGATTCGTATCGTATGATAATGAATTATGTAGAGGTTGATGGCGAAAAGGTTGCAATAGACCGTGTAGATACATTGAAACTGTCAGCAGATTCAAACCAGATTACATTTGCACCGGAAATATTGAATTATTCAGTGAAGGATCCATATATAAGTGTTATCTTAAAAGGACATGATACTAAAGAGCGAACCTGTTTGTTGAGTAAGTTTAATAAGGTAACATATACCAACTTAAAAAACGGCAGATATGTGTTTAAAATATCCATTTTAGATGGTTATGACGGAAATGTTATAGAATCCGGAAGGTATATTATCGATAAAGAAAATGAAATGTACCAACACTGGTGGTTCAGACTTTATATCTGTGTTGTAGCAGGACTGGTGCTTATGTGGATTACCTGGTTTATTACGAGAAACTGGATGCAGAGAACAATGCTTAAACAAAAGCTTGAACTGGAATATACAAAGAAACAGATTACGATGAGTAATGAAACGATTCTTTCAATAGCACGTACAGTTGATGCAAAAGATACCAATACAAGTGAACATTCATACAGAGTATCGGAATATTCAGTTGCGATAGCAAAGCGACTTGGTTTTTCAGATGAAAAATGTGAAAATCTTCGTAAGATGGCTTTGCTCCATGATATAGGAAAAATCGGAATACCGGATGCAATTTTAAATAAGCCGGCAAAGCTGACGGATGAGGAGTATGCGGTAATGAAGACACATGTAACACTCGGTGCTGAGATATTAAAGGATTTTACGCTGATAGATAACGTGGATGTCGGAGCTTTGTACCATCATGAAAAATATGATGGTACGGGCTATTGTCACGGATTAAAAGGAACGGAGATTCCTATTGAAGCACGAATTATCGGTATTGCAGATGCGTTTGATGCGATGACGGCAAACCGTGTATATAGAAAACAGCTTGACATTGATTATGTGATAAATGAATTAAGACGCTGCAGTGGGACTCAATTTGATCCGAAACTGGTTAAGATAATGTTATCACTAATCGATGAGGGGATTATTGATGCAGAAAGTTTATATGCAAAGTCAAAAGGAGAATCAAACTAATGAAAAAAAGATATGCATTATGTCTGATAACATGTATCGTTATGACTTTATGTATGTTTGGAATACACAGGTTTACAAAAACAAAGGAAAAACATATTAAGGTTGGTTTCATATTTGTTGGAGATGAGATTACTCCATACACAAATAATTTTATAAAAGCAAGAAATCATATTAAGGAGATGTATGGCGACAGGATAGAATGTGTGACAATATACAATGTGACAGAGGGACAGCTTGAAAAGCCTTTGCAGAAGCTTATTGACGAAGGGTGTAATTATATAATCGCTGCAAGCTATGGTTATGGACCGGAGATCAAGGTAAAGGCAAAACAATATCCAGGTATACAGTTTTGCGTACCTACGGGAGATAATGCAAATGAAAAGCCGGTTCTGTCCAATTATCATAATTGCTTTGGCGAGATATATCAGGGCAGATATGTATGCGGTAAAGTAGCGGGAATGAAAATAAAACAGATGATAGACGAAAAGATTATTACTAAGGAGCAGGCGAAAATCGGTTATGTGGCAGCATTTCCGCTGCCGGAAGTTATATCGGGATATACATCATTTTATCTTGGGGTCAGGTCGGTTGTACCGGAGGCCGTCATGACAGTGAAATATACAAATACATGGTCAAGTTATTCGTTGGAAAAACAGGCGGCAAAAGAGCTGGTTGATGAGGATTGTGTTGTCATATCACAACATTCGGATACGGTTGGTCCAGCGGCTATATGTGAGAATGCTCAGAGGGATATACCGGTATATCATGTGGGATATAATCAGAGTATGACCGACATTGCACCAACCAGATCACTGGTCAGCTGCAGTGTTGATTATTCAAGCTATTTTGAACAGTCAGTTTATGCATTGCTGCACGATAAAAAAATAGAAGACTGCATTGACGGACGTACTTATAAGCAGGATGCCATGGCAGGAGTTGACAAAGGCTGGGTAAGGATACTTGATATAAATGAAGCAATCGTGCCAAAGGGAACAAAGGAGATGGTAGAAGACACTATAGAAAAAATTGAAAAAGGAAAACTGGAAGTATTTTCAGGCCCGTTTACCGGCGTGAGTGTATTTGACCCGGATGATAAAATAGACCTTAATACTCCGTATAAGGAAAATGCAAATTCGTCTTCGCCGTCTTTTTGCTATGTACTTGATGATGTTATCAATATTGAAGCTATGAATGAAGAGTAAAGTTGGTTGTATTTACATTTTTAACTTGCTTTTCCTATAAACATTTGTTATATTTAACTATATAAAAGTATGAATTATTTTAAGTTTTTGTTAAATATAACAATGAACACGGAAATATCTGGAGGAGAGTATGAACAAATTTAGTAGAAAACTGGTGAGTTTAGGCACGTGCATAGCTATATGCGGTACTGCTGTTTTGACTGGAGGATGCAGCGGTAACAGTTCAAAAAGCAGTTCATCAAATGGAGGAAAAATTGATATGGAAGCACTTGAAAAAGAGGAGAAGGGATTAAAACCTGATTATTCGGTAAATTATGACGGTATAAAGACTGCATCTATAAATGCAGGTGTAAGTGTACATGATCCTTCTATATTAAAGGTGGACGATACATATTATATTTATGGTTCACATATGTCTACAGCAAAATCTACAGACCTTAGAAACTGGACAAGCATCGGAGACGGTTATGATGTAAACAATCCGGTTTATAAAAACTTTCTGAGAAATGATGATGCATTTAAATATGCAGGAGGAGCATTTAGTGCGATACCTACAGATGACAATGGAACTCATGTATGGGCACCTGATGTAGTCTATAATAAGAAGCAGAAAAAATATTTTATGTATTTTTGTACTTCGTCAACATGGAATGCATCAAATCTTTGTTATGCAACATCAGAGTCTCCGGAGGGACCGTTTGAGTGGCAGGGAGCTTTGATATATTCAGGATTTACATCTGATACACTTAAAGATACGGATGTACTTGATTATGTGAGCGAAGATTATGCAAAAGAACATTATATAAACAACAATGGCGGCATGGAAGAATACAATTATAATGAATGCCCTAATGCTATTGATCCTACCACATTTTATGATGAGGACGGAAAGATGTGGATGGTTTATGGTTCGTGGTCAGGAGGAATTTTCCTTCTTGAGATTGATGAGAACACCGGAAAAGTAATTCATCCTGAAGCTGATGAAAAAAATAATGTCGATGCGTATTTTGGAAAAAGACTTATCGGTGGAGGACATGTAGCTATAGAGGGACCTTGGATAGAATATGACAAAGAAGCCGGATATTATTATCTGTTTGTGTCATATGGTTCTCTTGTAAGTGATGGAGGATATCAGATAAGAGTATTCCGTTCAAAGAAGGTCAACGGTGACTATGTAGATATGAAAGGAAACACACCGAAGCCTGATTCGGGAGACGAATCATTCTTTGGACTTAAACTTTCCGGAAACTATATGCTTCCGAGTCTTGAAAAAGCTTATATGGCAACGGGACATAATTCAGCACTTATAGATACTGACGGAAAGAGATACATTGTAAATCATACAAGATTTGATGACGGTACAGAGGCACATGAACCCAGAGTTCACCAGTATCTTCTTAATGAAGACGGATGGCCATGCATGCTGCCGTATGCAACAGACGGAGAGACTGTTTCGGAAAAAGGCTATGATAATGAAAAAATTATCGGAGACTATTATGTTGTAGATCAGGACACAACGGTCGACGGAAACATAGCAGAGCCGTTTAAACTTATCTTTACAGATAAGGGAAGTGTTTTTGGAAAAGACATAAAAGGAGTATGGACAGTCAAAGACGGTACATATTATGTAACAATAAAATACAATGATGATGAATTTAAAGGTGTATTCTGTGAGATGAATGATGAGGCGGGAACAAAGTGCATGACATTCTCGGCAGTAAGCAAAAACAAGAGCCTTTGGGCTGTAAAGTATTATAAGTAGAATATAAAACCAACGGCTTTATTCACAAATAAAAATAAAAGGCTGCAAAACATAAAATTTTGCAGCCAATCAAAAGTAGTTTCAAGGGAGGAAAAGCAGTGGCAAAGAAAATGAATGCAAAGTTAAAAAGACAGATAATAGATGTGAGCAAAAGTGTAGCAGCGTGGGTGTTTGTGACGGCGGCATCATTTGGTTACTGGCTTGTGGTACTGCTTATAGCTTCGCTTGTACTTTTGAATATATGGCATGTAACATTTGATTCGATTTTGAAGTATTCGTTTGTACTTATGATAATAACATCGGTTGTCTATCTTGGAATGCAGATTAGAAAATGGGTCAGATGATATGGAGTTTAAGATAAATTAATTTAACCTGAATAATTTCACTGAAGTTAAATGGAATATTACATCGGAATATAAAATAAAAATCTCAAATTTAAAATAATTTGGGATTTTTTGTTTGCTGTTTTTTTATTAAATTTTAATTATTGAGATAAAAGTAAAATAAAATGAATTTTGTTTAGTTGTTTCTAAAATTTTTTTTTGAAACAAATTATTAAATTGTATTGTGCAAGGTGTATTAAGAAAGATGGTGCTATTAGGTGGTTTTTGTGTGCAAATTGCTAAAAAGTAACTAAAATTTGTTATCAACGTGAAAGAAATATACAACAATTTGACTATAATTGGCATTGACTTTTGTTCAAAATAATAGTAATATAAAATAAACTAAAGTAATTTATGAAAATATAAAAATACTTGAGCAAGAATTCTTTAAGGAGGAAGTTATGCGGCACAGAAAAATTGGAGGTAAGTTTAAGAAAACGGTCGCTGTTGGTTTGGTTGTGTCAATGGCATTAGGCTCTGCAACACTTAGGAGCTTTGCTAAGGATGTGACAGAAGATACATCAACAACATCTGAATCTGACAGTTCAGATAAGAAAGAATCATCAGTGACTTCTGAGGAGTATTCCAGCGAGAGAATAGCTACTATCTATTCAAATATCAGCAAGGATTATACTGCATCAGATTATACCGGCGAGCCGGTGACTGTTTCGGAAGAAAATTCAGTTACGGCAGGCGGTAAAAAGTACCTTACAACTAAAGTTAAAGGGTATGAAAAAAGCGACAAAGTTTTGGATTTGTCGAGCGGCAAAAAAGTCACACTTAATTTTGCTGTTCCGGAGGACGGACTTTATTATATGAATTTTGATTATCTTTCATATGATGACTCAATTCTTCCGGTATCAATGAAAATGAAAGTTGATGGAAAATATCCGTTTTATGAATGTCGAAGCCTTGAGTTTGAAACGACATGGAAACTCAGCGAAGAGAAAGCATATGACAGATATGACAATGAGACTGTTACTATCCCGAATAAGCAGATTCAGTGGGAAAGCAAATATCTGATGGATTCAAGTTATCGTCATTCAGACCCGCTGAAAGTTCAGCTTACAAAAGGAAAACATTCGATTGAACTCAGTGTTGATGAAGGAAACTTCCTTTTAGGAAATATCTCATTGGAAGCACCTGCATCTGTTGAAGAGTATAAGGGGTCTTCAGATAAAGCGGATGGTGATGAACTTATCACTATTCAGGGTGAAGATTATACCTCAACAAACAGTTCATCAATCCATGGTGTAGCAGAGTATGATACAAGCGTAGACCCGTATCAGGCTAAGGATACGGTTTTGAATACACTTGATTCTGATTCTTTCAATACAGCAGGTCAGACAGTATCATATGAGTTTGAAGTTAAAGTGGCAGGAAATTATAAGATAGCGGCAAATTACCGTCAGTCAGAAAAAACAGACTTCCCGGTATTCTGTGATGTTGCAATC
>ENA-UOOD01003562-UOOD01003562.1-human-gut-metagenome-genome-assembly--contig:-CS67-NODE-3562-length-12766-cov-3.507749_pt1 | contig 12766 bp, 8 predicted proteins | sample MGYA00242464_ERZ724011 | MGnify/ENA metagenome assembly ERZ724011 | reverse complement strand
CGACGCCCGCTTCATCCCCGCGATCGTCAAGGGTCTGATGGACCGCATGGAGCAGGGCCCGCTCACCGGCTCGTATGCCCGCGACGTGCGTGTGTGCATCTACGACGGCAAGATGCACCCGGTGGACTCGAACGAAATCTCGTTCCGCCTCGCAGGCCGCAACGCCTTCAGCGAAGCATTCCGCAGCGCCAACCCGAAGGTGCTCGAACCCGTCTATGACGTCGAGGTGCTCGTACCCGGCGACGTGATGGGCGACGTGATGAGCGACCTGCAGGGACGCCGCGCCATCATCATGGGCATGACCAGCGAGAACGGCTTCGAGAAGATCACCGCCAAGGTGCCACTGAAAGAAATGTCGAGCTACTCGACAGCCCTGAGTTCGATCACGGGCGGCCGCTCGTCGTTCACCATGAAGTTCGCCTCCTACGAACTCGTGCCCGGCGACGTTCAGGATAAGCTCCTCAAGGAGTATGCCGAAAAGGCTCAGAACGAAGACTGACCGATACTGAAATAAAGTAAAGAAGCACCCGCCGCAGCGATGCCGGAGGGTGCTTCGTCATTTTTTTAACCCATCTTTAGAGCACGGTCAGATTATTTTTCGTAACTTTGGCCGTGTAAACTCAGACATCATGCGATTTATCTCCACTATCATACTCTCCGCAACGGCCGCGCTGACCCTCGCGGCCGCACCGATCGACGAAGGGAAACGTCTGTACGACAAAGGGGACTACGAAGGCGCCCTCGAGCAATTCCAGGCCCTGCAGCGTAAATCGCCGCGCGACGGGTCAGCGAACTACTGGCTCGGCGCGACCCTGGTGGCACTTGACCGTCCGGATGACGCACGCCCCTACCTCACCACGGCCGAAAACCGCGGTGTGGCCGACGCCGCACTTGCGCTTGCCGATCTTGAAGCCCGCGCCTATCGCCCGGACGAGGCTGTGGAGCATCTCGACGAATACGAACGCCTCCTGCGCAAGAACAAGCGCGCCGTTCCCGACGATCTCGAAGAGCGGCGCTCGCGCCTGGTCACGATGGAGAACATGCTCTCGCGCGTCGAGAAGATCGCCGTGATCGACTCCATGGCGGTCGATGCCGACGAATTCTTCCGCGCTTACCGGCTGTCGCCCGAATCGGGACGCTTCGTCAGCGGCGCCACCGCGCGCCTGCCGCAGGCCGAAATGGCCTTCATGCCGCAGAACAACACCGAGATAATCTACTCGCAGCCCGACTCGGCCGGTACGTTCACACTCTACTCGGCCGATATCCTCGATGACGGCACCCTCGACCGCGCACGCCCACTCCAGGGCGAGAACCTTGGCGGCGGAGGCAATGCCGAATATCCCTTCATGCTCTCCGACGGCCTGACGCTCTACTATGCCAACGACGGCGAGGAATCGCTCGGTGGCTACGACATCTTCATGACCCGCCGCGACGGCGACGGAGGATTCCTGCAGCCACAGAACATCGGCATGCCTTACAACTCTCCCGACGACGACTACCTGCTGGCCATTGACGAGACCACGGGCGCCGGATGGTGGGCCACCGACCGCAACCATATTCCCGGCAAGGTAACGATATACGTGTTCGTGCCCTCGGACACCCGCGTCAATGTCGACAGCGACGACCCGAACCTGACCGCTCTCGCGCGACTCGACGACATTTCACTCACGCAGACTCCCGGGACCGACTATTCGGCCGTGCGCGAGCGGATAGCGGCCGCCGCCACATCATCGGCCGACAATATCCGGCCGACGGCCTCCGCGTTCGAGCTCCCGATAGGTTCGACCACAGTGATCTACCGCAATCTGTCGGACTTCAAGTCGCCGCAGGCCCGGCAACTCATGGCCAAGGCCATCGACACGCGCGCCCGCATCAACAGCATCACGGCGAAGCTATCGGCACTGCGCGAGGCCTACCGCGGCGGCGACCGCTCGTCGGCCATCAGCATCACGAATCTCGAAGAGGAGCTTGACCGCGCACGCCATGAATACGACGTACTGGTCAACAAGGCCATCTCGGCCGAACTCAGGCGCTAATTGAAATAAAAACATCAACAATCAGATAACGCAATGGAACTGACAATCATTCTGCTTATAGTGGCTCTGGTAGTGCTGCTATGCGTATTTTTCTACTACTGCCCGTTCTTCCTGTGGATCTCGGCCCGTGTCAGCGGCGTACGTATCTCACTGATGCAGCTCGTGCTGATGCGTATCAGGCAGGTACCGGCATCGGTGATAGTGCGCGCCCTGATCGAAGCCCACAAAGCCGGTCTGAGCGACGTCACACGCGATGACCTCGAGGCCCATTACCTCGCCGGCGGCAACCCCGAGCGCGTCGTACACGCCCTCGTATCAGCGTCGAAGGCCAACATTCCCCTGGGCTTCAAGATGGCCACCGCCATTGACCTTGCCGGCCGCGACGTGTTCCAGGCCGTGCAGATGAGCGTCAACCCCAAAGTCATCGACACGCCGCCCGTCACTGCCGTAGCCAAGGACGGCATCCAGCTCATCGCCAAGGCGCGCGTTACCGTGCGCGCCAACATCCGCCAGCTTGTAGGCGGCGCAGGCGAGGACACGGTACTGGCCCGCGTCGGCGAAGGCATCGTGTCGTCGATCGGCTCCTCCGGCTCGCACAAGCAGGTGCTCGAGAATCCCGACTCTATCTCTAAGCTTGTTCTCAGCAAAGGTCTCGACTCCGGCACGGCATTTGAAATCCTGTCGATCGACATCGCCGACATCGACATAGGCAAGAACATCGGCGCCGTGCTGCAGATCGACCAGGCCCAGGCCGACAAGAACATCGCCCAGGCCAAAGCCGAGGAACGCCGCGCCATGGCCATCGCCCTGGAGCAGGAGATGAAGGCAAAGGCACAGGAAGCCCGCGCCAAGGTCATCGAGGCCGAGGCCGAACTGCCCCGCGCCATGGCCCGCGCCTTCGAATCCGGCAACCTCGGCATCATGGACTATTACCGGATGAAAAATGTGGAGGCCGACACTCAGATGCGCGCCTCGCTGGCCGAAGACGACTTCTCCAAAGCCAATGCCTGACCGAGCGTAGTTCTTACCTGCCTGACACATGAACCTGACAGAGATCATTCACTCAACCCGAAACTACAATTTCCACACCCATACCCAGTTCTGCGACGGACGCTCGGCCATGGCTGAAATAGCCGGACGGGCCGTCGCCGAGGGGTTCGCGCATCTCGGCTTCACGCCACATTCGCCTATCGCCATCGAATCGCCGTGCAACATGAGCCGCGGCGATGTGGCCGCATTCCGGGCGGAAGCCGCCCGCCTCAACACCGACCTGCCGCTGAAAGTCTATGCCGGCATGGAGATAGACTACCTTAATCCGGCACACGGACCGGCCACACCGTATTTCACGGACCTCAATCTCGACTTTTCCATCGGGTCGGTGCATTTCATTCCATCGCAAAGCGGCGAATACATCGACATCGACGGCAACTATGAACGGTTCGCACGGAACATGAGCCGGTATTTTGAAAACGATCTGCGCTACGTGGTCGAGACATTCTTCGCCCAGTCGGCGCAGATGCTCGAGCGCGGAGGCTTCGATATTCTGGGACACTTCGATAAGGTCGCCAAAAACGCTGCCGAATACGATCCCGACATCGAACAACGCGGCTGGTACGCTGACATCGTGGACAGCTATATCGATCAGATTATTGCCTCGGGCGTCATCGTAGAGATCAACACCAAGGCTTTCGGACAGGACAACCGCTTTTTCCCGCACCTCCGCTACTGGCAGCGGCTTGTCGACGCCGGAGTGGAACTGGCCGTGAACTCCGACTGTCACTATTCGGACCTGCTGACGGCAGGCCGCGATGAAGCCTTCCGGATACTTTCGTCAATCGGCTATGCCTACTGATCCAACCTCCCGCAACCGACGATATGCCATCCGCCCGTAAAAATCCACGTCCGCTGCAGTTGCTCGCTCCCGCCCGCGACGCCGACACCGCCCTGGCCGCCATCGCCCACGGGGCCGATGCCGTGTACATCGGCGCGCCCGCATTCGGCGCCCGCAGCGCGGCCACCAATACCGTGGCCGACATCCGGCGCGTGGTCGAGGCAGCCGAACCATTCGGCGTCAAGGTGTTCGTCACACTCAACACCATACTGCTCGACAGCGAGCTCGCCGAGGCCCGGCAGCTCGTCCGAGAGCTATGGAATGCCGGAGTCGACGCCCTCATCGTGCAGGATCCGGCTCTGCTCGCGCCGGACCTGCCACCCATCGACCTGCATGCATCGACGCAATGGAACAGCGACACGGTCGGAAAAATCGAGATGCTCTCGCGAGCCGGATTCTCGCAGATTGTCGTACCGCGCGAATTTTCGCTCGAAAAGATACGGCAGGCCAAAGAGGCCGTCGGCGACCGTGCCGAACTCGAAGTATTCGTGCATGGAGCTTTGTGCGTGAGCTACAGCGGCGGCTGCCATGCCGGCCAGGTGCTCGCAGGACGCAGCGCCAACCGCGGACGCTGCCCGCAGATATGCCGCTACGCGTTCACGCTCTCCGACGAAGCCGGACGACCTGTGGCGGTGCCCGACAACGGGCCGGCCACGCGCCACTGGCTGTCGCTGGCCGACATGAACCGCCTCGACTCGCTCGGCGACCTGGCCGAGGCCGGCGCCTCGTCGTTCAAGATCGAAGGCCGACTGAAACCCGCAGCGTACGTCAAGAACGTCACAGCCGCATATTCGCGTGAGCTCGACCGTATCGTGGCCGGGTCAGATGGCCGCTACTGCCGCGCGTCGTTCGGCCGCGTCGAGACATCTTTCACTCCCGACCCGGCCAGAAGTTTCAACCGCGGATTCACACGCTATTTCCTGCGCCCCGCCGACCGCCGCGGCCTCACGTCGTGGGCGACACCCAAATGGATCGGGCCCGAAGTGGCCCGCGTCGCCGGAAGCAAGGGCCTGTGCCTCACAGTGGAGGCCGTGACCGGACTGCACAACGGCGACGGCCTGGCGTGGTTCGACGACAAAGGCGCATTCCAGGGATTCCGCGTCAACCGCACCGAGGGCAACCGTATTTTCGCCGCACCAGGATCGGTGATTCCGACACGGCCCGGCACCGCGCTCTACCGCAACAACGACGCCGCCTTCGAGGCCCTGATGGCCCGCAGCGACACAGCCCGGCGCACACTGCCCGTCGGATTCACCCTCCGGCACACGCCCGACGGCCGCGTCGCCATCGATGCCGCCGACTGCCGCGGCTGCCGCATCACTGTCGCGTCCGCCGTACCGTTCACTTCGAAGGCCCGCACGCCTCAGCAGCCCGCACGCCTCGACATCATGAAGCGCCTGGGCGACACCGTCTATTCAGCCGAAAGTGTCGACGACCTTCTCGGCGACATCTTTGTGCCGGCCTCCGCGCTCACAGCCCTGCGACGCGACGCCACTGCGGCGCTCGACCTGGCATGGCGCATCACGCGGCGGCCGCGACGCCGCCGCGACCTCTCAGCATCGGTCGCCACGGATGAATTCGCCGGTCAGACACTCGACTTCCACGCGAACGTGGCCAACGAAGCAGCGCGACACTTCTACACCGACCACGGAGCCACCCGGGTCGAGCCGGCCCTGGAGGCGCTGCCTGCGTCCCCGACGGCCGAAATCCACGTCATGACCACAGACTACTGCCTGCGGCGCGAACTCGGCGCATGTCTCAGGACGGCGTCGGCCCGGCGACTGCCCGACAGGCTGTTTCTCGACTCGCCGGGAGGCCGGCTGCGGCTCGATTTCGACTGCTCCGCATGCCGCATGACCGTACACCACATTCCGCGAAAACAATAAATATCAATAACACTTCATAATCAAATGGAAAAGACCCGCATACTCGTCACCGGAGGTACCGGTTACATCGGATCGCACACCACCGTCGAACTGATCAATGCAGGCTACGATGTAGTGATCATCGACAACCTGTCAAACTCCAATATCGGAGTCCTCGACGGCATCGAGGCCATCACAGGCGTGCGTCCCGCATTTGTCGAAGGCGACTGCCGCGACATCGACACTCTCCGCAAGCTTTTCGCCGACTATCCCAGCATCAAGGGCATTATCAACTTCGCGGCCTCCAAGGCCGTAGGCGAATCGCTCGAAAAGCCTCTGCTCTACTACCGCAACAATCTCGACACACTGATGAACCTGCTGGAGCTGATGCCCGCGAACGGCGTCAAAGGAATCGTGTTCTCCTCGTCGTGTACCGTCTACGGCGAACCCGACTCCAACCCGGTCACCGAGGACACCCCCATCAAGACCGCCACATCGCCCTACGGCAACACCAAGCAGATAAGCGAGGAAATCATCACCGACACCATCAACTCGGGCGCACCATTCGGAGCCGTGATCCTGCGCTACTTCAACCCGGTGGGCGCTCATCCGTCGGCCCTTATCGGCGAGCTGCCCAACGGCGTGCCGCAGAACCTCATCCCTTATCTGACACAGACCGCCGCCGGAATCCGCGAGTGCCTGAGCGTGTTCGGCGACGATTACGACACCCCCGACGGTTCGTGCATACGCGACTTCATCGACGTGGTCGACCTGGCCAAGGCCCACGTCACCGCCGTCACCCGCATGATCGACGGAAAGCAGGAATCGGCCGTCGAGATCTTCAATCTCGGCACCGGCCGCGGCGTATCAGTGCTCGAACTGATCAACACTTTCCGCGAAGTAACCGGCATAGACCTGCCCTACCGCATCGCACCCCGGCGCGCTGGCGACATAGTCAAGGTATGGGCCGATCCCACCCGCGCCAATACCGTCCTGGGCTGGAGCGCCGACACCCCTCTCGGCGACACACTTCTATCGGCATGGCGCTGGCAGCAGCATCTCGCGAAATGAAACGCATATTTCTCATAGCTGCGGCCGCGCTGGCTATCGGCGCACCCGCGGCAATGGCCGACTCGCTTCTCGACGAGATCGCCGCCACACCGGGCAAGGCCGGAGGCGTCTACTACGCCTATCCGACGGAATCATCGCAGAACACTCCGGCACCTAAAGGCTACAGACCTTTCTACATCAGCCACTATGGCCGCCACGGCTCGCGTTACCTGATCAGCGACGACGACTACCGCACGGTCATGGAACGTTTCCGCCGCGCCGACAGCCTCGGCGTCCTCACCCCTCTGGGACACGACGTGCGCCTGCGGCTCGACAGCGTGTGGCTCGAAGCCCGCGGACGCGGAGGAGAACTCTCGCCGCTGGGCAACCGCCAGCACCGCGCCATAGCACGCCGCATGGGCGAGGCTTTTCCGGAAGTGTTCGCCGGCGAGCCGCGCGTGTCGGCATCGTCGACCACAATCATGCGCTGCGCCCACTCCATGTTCGCTTTCATCGAAGGGCTGCAGCAATTGTTCCCCGGCCTGGAGGTACCCCGCGAGAGCGGCGAGCGCAACATGTATTTCCTCAACTACCACTCGCCTGAATCCGGCCGCTACACCAGCAAGGACGGTCCGTACTATCAGACTTTCAAGCGATTCAAGGCCGAAATGACCCGGCCCGACCGGCTGGTGGCGTCGCTTTTCAGCGATCCGGAGTATGTAAAGATGTGGATCGACCCCGTCGAACTGATGTGGCAGCTCTACTGGGTGACGGTCGACATGCAGAACATGGAGACCGCCGTCACGTTCGACGATATCTTCACCCCCGACGAGCTTTACAGCCTGTGGCAGGTGTTCAACTTCGAATTCTTTGCCCGCAACTCCAGTTATCTGCCGGCCGAGGGCCATTTCACCGGCAATGCCCGCAATCTGGTCAACGACATCCTCGTCAATGCCGACGAGTATATAGCTTCGGGCGAGAACGGCGCCACCCTCCGCTTCGGCCACGACGGCAACATCATACCGCTCGTAGCCCTGCTGAAACTCGACGGCTGCTACACCGACGTGTACGATCCGCATCAGCTCGCCCAGGCATGGAACGACTTCCGCATCTGTCCGATGGGCGCCAACCTGCAGATAGACTTCTTCAGGAACAAGGCCGGCGACGTCCTGGCGAAATTCATGCTCAACGAGCGCGAGATCGCCCTGCCCGTAGCGACCGACATGTTCCCCTTCTACCGCTGGACCGACCTCCGTCCCTACCTCCAGGGCATCGTTGCCGGCGAATAAACCTTACCGGCGTACCGCCGACAGACACGCAGCCACAGCTAAAGGAGTGAACCAAGAACACACGTGTTCACTCCTTTAGCTTTTTTTGACTGAGCGTCTTCATTGCCGGGTCGGGAAATTTTAGTAACTTTGCAGGATAAGCCCGCCGCAAGGCTGAGAAGGGCTTATCTGTCATTGTAAAACTATCAGTAACGATCGATATATGGATTTCAGACTCTCTTCACAATATAGCCCTACAGGCGACCAGCCGCAGGCCATAGAGCAGCTCGTGGAAGGCGTCAACGACGGGACCGACGCCCAGACGCTGCTCGGCGTCACCGGTTCGGGCAAGACGTTCACGATGGCCAATGTCATCGAGCGCGTCACCCGCCCCACCCTCGTGCTGAGTCACAACAAGACCCTCGCCGCACAGCTCTACAGCGAGTTCAAGCAGTTCTTCCCCGACAACGCGGTGGAATACTTCGTGTCGTACTACGACTACTATCAGCCGGAGGCCTACATCCCGTCGGTGGACAAGTACATCGAGAAAGATCTGATGATCAACGACGAGATCGACCGGCTGCGCCTGGCCACCACCTCGGCGCTCCTGTCGGGGCGGCGCGACGTCATCGTCGTGTCGTCGGTCTCATGTCTTTACGGCATCGGCAACCCGGAAGAATTCAACGCCAACGTGGTCAATGTACACGTCGGACAGAAAATCGCCCGCAACGCCTTCCTGCGCCAGCTCGTCGGCTCGCTTTACTCGCGCAACGAGGTCGAGGCGCGCCGCGGCACATTCCGCGTCAAGGGCGACACGATCGACATACGGCTCGCCTACGAGGAAATCGTGCTGCGCGTCGTGTTCTGGGGCGACGAGATCGAGTCGATCTCGACCCTGCATGCCGAGGATCTGCGTTCGCTTGGTTCACACGACTCGTTCAAGATCTACCCGGCCAACATTTTCGTGACCTCGCCCGCGCGCCAGGCTTCGGCCGTGGCGCAGATCCAGCTCGACCTCGGCGAACAGGTCGAGGCCTTCAGACGCGAGGACAAGCCTCTGGAGGCCGCCCGCCTCGAGGAGCGCGTAACATACGACGTGGAGATGATCAAGGAGCTGGGCTACTGCTCCGGCATCGAGAACTACTCGCGCTACTTCGACGGGCGCGAACCGGGCGCGCGCCCATTCTGCCTGCTCGATTACTTTCCGAAGGACTATCTGACGATCATCGACGAGAGCCACGTCACGATCCCGCAGATACGCGCCATGTTCGGCGGCGACCTCTCGCGCAAGACCAATCTGGTCAACTACGGCTTCCGCCTTGCGGCCGCACTCGACAACCGGCCGCTTACTTTCAACGAATTCGAGTCGATGACCCATCAGACCATCTATGTGAGCGCCACCCCCGCCGACTACGAGCTCAAGCGCAGCGAGGGCGTCGTGGTGGAGCAGGTGATCCGCCCCACCGGCCTGCTCGATCCGGTCATTCTGGTGCGTCCGTCGGCCCATCAGATAGACAATCTGATGGAAGAGATACAGACCCGCATCGAACGCGGCGAGCGCACCCTGGTCACGACACTCACCAAGCGCATGGCCGAGGAACTCAACGACTACTTCCTGAAGATGAAGATCAAGACGGCCTACATTCACAGCGACGTCGAGACCATGGACCGCATCAGGATACTCGACGACCTGCGCGCCGGCACTTTCGACGTACTCATCGGCGTGAACCTGCTGCGCGAGGGCCTCGACCTGCCCGAAGTATCGCTTGTGGCGATACTCGACGCCGACAAGGAAGGCTTCCTGCGCTCGCACCGCTCGCTGACCCAGACCGTCGGGCGAGCGGCCCGCAATCTCAACGGCACCGTAATCATGTACGCCGACAAGATCACCGAATCCATGCAGCAGACCATCGACGAGACCGAGCGGCGGCGTTCGATCCAGCTCGCCTACAACGAGGAGCACGGCATAACGCCGCAGGCCATCATCAAGGCCCGCCACGCCATCGTAGGCAAGGAGGACGCCGATGACGCTGCCGCAGCAGCCTCGGCGGCAGCCATAGCCCGCGGAAAGCCACTCACCGCCAAGGAAAAGCGCCAGATCAAGGAAGCGAAGCCCCGGGAGAGGGACCAGAAGCTGTATGTCAACGAATTCTCCACTTCGGTCGACATAGCCGCCGATCCGATCGTCCCGTACATGAACCGCGACGAGCTGGCGCGCTCCATCAACCGCCTGCGCGAGCAGATGCTACAGGCCGCCAAGGACATGGAATTCATCGAAGCGGCCCGCCTGCGCGACGAGATCATCAAACTTGAGAACCGACTTGAAACAATGCCCGCATGACCGACCGCAACTATATCGACTATTCGGCGCTCACGCCTGACTCATGGCTGCCGACCACGGTCAAGGAGATGAAAGCCCGCGGCTGGGATGAAGCCGACGTTGTGCTCTTCAGCGGCGACGCCTACGTCGACCACCCGTCATTCGGAGCGGCAGTGATCGGCCGGGCACTCGAAGCCGCCGGCTATCGCGTGGCCATAGTGCCGCAGCCCAACTGGCAGGACGATCTGCGCGATTTCCGCAAGATGGGGCGGCCGAGGCTGTTTTTCGGCGTGTCGGCCGGAGCCATGGACTCGATGGTCAACCACTACACCGCCAACCGCCGACGACGCGCCGACGACGCCTACACGGCAGGCGGACGCCACGGCCAGCGGCCCGACTATCCCACGATCGTGTATTCCGGCATACTGAAAGAGCTGTTTCCCGACGTACCCGTCGTGGCAGGCGGCATCGAGGCATCGCTGCGGCGCCTGTCGCACTACGACTACTGGCAGGACCGCCTGCGGCCGTCGATCCTCGTCGACTCCAAGGCCGACATGCTGCTCTACGGCATGGGCGAGCACAACGTGGTGGAACTCGCCCGGCGCCTCGACGCGGGCGAACGCATAGCCGACATCACCGACCTGCCGCAAAGCGTCGTGCTGCGCCCCCTGGCCGAAATGCCGCCCAAAACCACCGACAGCGCCATAGTACTCAACTCGTGGGACGACTGCCGCCGGTCGCCGCGCATGCAGAGCGCCAACTTCAAACACATCGAACAGCAGAGCAACGCCCTCGACGGCGGTCTGACCCTATGGCAGGCCTACGACGGCACGACAGCCGTGAAGGCCAATCCCATGTATCCGGCCATGCGGCCCGGCGACATAGACGCCGCCTTCGACCTGCCCTTCACACGCCTGCCCCACCCCCGCTACAAGGGCAAGGAGATCCCGGCCTACACCATGATCCGGCACTCGGTCAACCTCCACCGCGGGTGCTTCGGCGGCTGCGCCTTCTGTACCATCTCGGCCCACCAGGGCAAGTTCATCGCATCGCGCTCCGAGGCATCGATCCTGCGCGAGGCCGAGCAGGTGACGCGCATGCCCGACTTCAAGGGCTATATCAGCGACCTGGGCGGCCCGTCGGCCAACATGTATGCCATGGGAGGCAAGGACAAGAGTATCTGCGCGCAGTGCCGGCGCCCGTCGTGCCTTCACCCGGCGGTGTGCCCCAACCTGAATACGGACCACGCACCGCTGCTCGACATCTACCATAAGGTCGACGCGCTGCCTGGCGTGAAGAAGTCGTTCATCGGCAGCGGCGTGCGCTACGATCTGTCGATGCACCGCACCGGCGACAAGACCGTGGACGCCACCAACCGCCGCTTCAACGAGGAGCTGATCGCGCACCACGTGTCGGGACGCCTGAAAGTAGCTCCAGAGCATACCGAGGACGCCGTGCTCGACGTCATGCGCAAGCCGTCGTTCAGCCTGTTCGAGGAATTCACGAAACTGTTCGACCAGGTGAACCGCCGCCACAATCTGCGCCAGCAGCTCATACCCTACTTCATATCGAGTCATCCGGGCTGCCGCGAGATCGACATGGCCGAACTCGCCATCAAGACCCGCGAGCTGAATTTCCATCTCGAACAGGTGCAGGACTTCACACCCACCCCGATGACAGTGGCCACCGAGATCTATTACAGCGGCATACATCCCTATACCGGCAAAGAGATTTTCACGGCCACCCGCCCCGAGCAGAAACTCGCCCAGCGCAAATATTTCTTCTGGTACGACCGCGCCTACCGTGTCGACATCGAGCGGTCGCTGCGGCGGCTGCACCGTCCCGACTTGATAAACAAACTTTTCCGCCGCTGATTTTTCGGAGTTAAATTATTTTATTCAAAAAAAAAGGTTAACTTTGCACCACAAAGTAATGCGTATGAAATTCATCGGAGCACATGTCGACGGTTTTCCGGCCGTAGAGCTTGCCCCCACGGAGGCATCGGCTCTCGGAGCCACCGCATTCGCGCTGAAGCTTACCGATAAGTCGCGTTTCATGTCGGCGCCCTTTTCCGATGAATCGGCCGCGGCATTCCGCGACCGGTGCGCCGCCCTCGGCTTCGCGCCGGCACAGATACTGCCGCACGCAGGCTTTGTGATAAACCTGTGCTCGCCCGACGGGCGTAAGCTGTCGCTGTCGCGGATGGCTATGGCCGAAGAGATGCGCCGCGCGGCCTCGCTCGGACTGACAATGGTCTACGTCCACCCCGGAGCGACCCTGGGCAAGATGACCGCGACAGAAGCCACGGCCCTGGTGGCAGAATCTGTCAACCGGGT
>ENA-UOOD01003545-UOOD01003545.1-human-gut-metagenome-genome-assembly--contig:-CS67-NODE-3545-length-12843-cov-7.521896_pt1 | contig 12843 bp, 9 predicted proteins | sample MGYA00242464_ERZ724011 | MGnify/ENA metagenome assembly ERZ724011 | reverse complement strand
TGGCACGGCGCAGCCGTGACTGAAGGAGTCCGGAACGATTCAAAAAGAGCCGAACGCTGCTTCGTTCGGCTCCTGTTCGGGCTGACGTTATTCGATTCCGAACTTCGCCTTCACTTCGTCGGTCACCTCCGCGCCGATCTGGTTGGCTTCAAATACATAGCGCTCGTAGAGCGTCTCCGGCCTCACCGGCGCGCCGCAGGCACTGCACGGGGTCAGCTTCTTAAATTCGTCCTTCTCCAAATCGCCGTAGGTGAAATCGCCCGTCAGCGGCAGGTATTTCTCCTTCACGCCGGGGCAGTTCGCGTCCACGTGGTAGTTGCTTCCGCCCTTCGGGTTGCGGTAAAGCTGCAAGCCGCCGTCCGGCAGCTCCGGCTCGTACATCTGCCGCCCCTGATCGTCCCAGATCAGCACCTTCGTCTTGTTTTCGAGGTTGTTCCACAGCCACTGCATGTTCTGCCCCTGCGCGTTGGCCCTGCGCTGGATGCGGATGCACCCGTGGCTGGCCTTCATGCCGAGCTGCGCCTCATACTGCGTATAGATGCGCGTGCCGTCCTTCGCCGTGTCGTGCAGCACCTCGTGGAGCAGCGTGCCGCCGTTGATGCGGATGGCGAACCGGCCGATCGTCCCGCCGCCCGCGTTGAAGTCGCCGACCTTGCTCACCGTGATGTATTCGCCCGCCGGGGATTCGTTGTACGGCTGTTTCGCGTTGTTGAGCCCCGTGGATACGTCCAATTCGCCGATGATCGCGCCCGCCTCGAAGATGTAGAGCTTCTGGCGCAGCTTATCCACCAGCAGCGCGTACTTGTCCGAGGGCTTCACCTCGAACAGGATGCTCTTTTTGACGTAGCCCTGCACCTTTTTCGCGTTCCGGGATTCCATGTATTCGTTGTCCGTCTTCGTGCCGTCGTTGGCGTAGGCCTCGATCAGCACATAGCCGTCGCCGTCTGTGTCCTCCTCCAGCACGTGCACGCCCTGACTCTGCCCGTGCAGCTCGCCCGCGCAGTTCTGCTCATAGGGCTTCTTGTCCGCGCCGGGGGTGAAGGTCGGGTAGACGTGCTCGGTCTGCTCCACGTCCATCACCGTAATCGGCTGCATCATCAAATCCCAGATGGCCTTCTGATGGTCGGGGTCGGTCAGGTCGTATTCGTCCGGGTTCATGTCCCAGTAGCTCGTCGCCTGCGGTACGGGGCGCTTGCCCGTTTCGCTCGTCTGCTCGGCAGCCGCCTGTCCCTCGTCCCAAGCCTGCGTCTCCTCGATCCCCTCGTCCCAAATCAGCGCGTCCTGAATGTCGAGGCCGCTCAAATCCAGCGCCTCCGGCGCGTCGGAATCCGCCGTTTCGCGCACTTCTCCCGCTTCCGGCGCACCGATGGTCAGCGGCAGCAGGCTCTCCTCGCTCTCCTCGCCCCAATAGTTGCGAAGCCGAACGGCCACGGTGTATGCGCCGTCCGCCGCCGCGCTTCCGTCCGGCAAAATGCCGTCCCAGATCAGCCGCCCGCTTCCCGCGTCCACCTGCGTCGCGCCCAGCTCGATGCTTTCGCCGTCTGCGCCGCGCAGCGACATCGCCAGCGCGCCGCCCTCCGTCGTCTCAAAGGTGAGCGCCCATTCACCGCCGGCGCGCAGGCTGTCGCTCTCCGCCGTCACGTTCGTCAGCTTCGGCGCGGCCAGCGCGCAGGCCGCCGTCGCAATCAGCAGAAAAAATACAAATGAAGCAAAATGTTTTTTCATGTCCGTCCTTATACTCCGTTCAATAATTGAGCAAAAGCAAATTCTGCACAAAACGTGGGCGCGCAATGCGCGCCCCTACGGGCATAGCGGTATAATGCGCGGTTGCTTTTTTGCAGCGTTGTAGGGGCGCGCATTGCGCGCCCGTTATCGAAATTTGTGCAAAACTTCAGATTTGCCCATTGACTACTCCGTTTTGATAAAAAGGGGCTGTAAAGTTCTCGCTTTACAGCCTCTTTCGTAATCTCTCTCGCTTAGCCCGGCAGATCCAGAATGTCGCCCGGCGCGACGGTCACATCCGGAATCGGCGTTACGCCGGAAACCGTGTAGAGCTTTTCGAGCGTCTTCGCGCCCGCGATGCCGTCCACGTCCAGCCCGTTTTCTTTCTGGAAGTTTTCAACCGCCGTCTTGGTGCCCGTGCCGAAGTTGCCGTCGCTCGCGCCCTTGAGGTAGCCCAGCGAAATCAGCGCCTGCTGCATGGAAACGACGTCCTGCCCGCGGTCGCCCTTGCGCAGCGTCTTGTATGTCGTCACGGCCGGCGCCTGCGGCGCGGGGGTCGGCGTAATTTCGATGTTCGGCGTCGCCGTCAGCTGCGGCGCGGGCGTGTTCGTCGCGCCGAAGACGATGAAGTTATTCTCCTGCTGCGGCTGCTGGGTCGCCTGCGGAACCGGCGTATTCACCACCGTCGGCGTGCCCGCCCCGAACATGGATCGCACGATCATCACGATAATCAGCACCAGAATCAGGATCAGGCCGATTGCGATAATCATCGGCGTCTTGTCCTGCGCGCGCTTGCTCTGTCTGCTGCCCTTCGTATAGGCGGGTTTGGCGTTGTTTTTCCTCGGCGCGGGCTTCTGCTTCGGGCGCGGCGCGTCCGTCTCCGCCGCGCTCTCCTTTTCCTGCTGCTTCACGCCGACCAGGTTGGCGTAGCACAGCGGGCAGAAGTTGCTTCCGTCCGGGATCTTGTTATGACAATGGGGACAAAACATGGTCAGCCCTCCTTGATCTCCACTTTCTAATCCTAGTATAAACCACAATCAATTCAAATTTCAAGCCCTTTGGCAAATTCCTTTATTCTATGCCTATGACGGCGTATACCCGTTTCATGCGCGTTTCGCGCCTTATGCGCGCTCCTTTTCCAGCAGCCTGCAGGTGTGTATGGTGCACAGCGCCGCCATCACGCCCGAGCGGAGCGCCATCTCGCGCTCGTCCATCCCGTCCCCGAACAGCTCGATGCGCCCGCCCTTCGCGGATTCCTCGATCCTTCGGATGATCGTGCAGAATTGATCGTACCCCGTCCGAACGTCCCGCTCGCATAGAAAGCTCAGCAGCCGGCTGATGCTCTCCATGCTCAGCGCCTGCTTGAACACGCAGATCATCAGCAGCATCGCCAGATGCTCGCGGTCGTATTTCTTGCCGACCGGGCGCGGAATCATCCCGACCTTCACATAGTTGTTCACCATGGACTTGGTCATCTCGCCCTTGGGCAGCGCCGGGCTGAACGTGCGATCCATCAGCGTAATCACCTGATCCATGTATAGCCCGATATCCGGCAGCAGCTCCCACTGCGGCAGCGCCATGTTCAGGATGTCCTGCATCTCGTTTTCCTCTCCTCGTCCGCGCTCACGGCGTGTTCATCGCCTGCGCCGTTTCAAAGAAAATCCGCTGGCTTTCGATTTCGTAAGCGGTCATTCCGTCCCGCGTGCAGCGCGCCTGCGCCCCGCTTCTTTTTAGGAAGTCGCCGAGCCGCTCGCTCTCCGCCTCCGTCAGCAGCATGAACACCCGCTCGTCCGGCCGCTCCATCCGCCTGTTTTCCTGCGCCTCCAGCCATTCGCTGACGCGCGGCACGCCCTGTCCCTTCTCGTTCTGCGCGATGGTAATGCCCACCGCCTCCACCTCGCCGTTTGTCAGCTCGGTGATGACGTTGGCATTCCAGAACGTCGCATACCCGAAGGTCAGCCCGCTTTCCTGCAAAAAAGCGGCTCGCTCTCTTTGCACGTCCGTGATTTCCGGGTGCTTCATCGTGCTCGTGATCTGCATCGCAGAGGCGGTCAGCACCACGCCCGCGAACAGCAGCGCGCACCCGCGCCGGAGCGGCGCGTTCGTCTCGCCGGTCAGGCAGGCGGCCATCACCGGCGCGCCCAGCGTCATCAGCGGAATCCAGTATCGGTTCAGGTACAGCCCTTCCAGCAGCACAAACGACAGCGCCGTGATCGCCGCGCTCATCGCCAGCGTCAGCGCGCCGAAGCGCAGCACGTCGCTTTGGTTCTCTCTCGCCGCCTTCAGCGTCCGCGCCAGCAGCACCGCGGCCGCGGCGGGCAGCAGCAGCGCGCCAACGCTGACCAGCCCGTGCGCCGAGAGCAGCACGCTCCTCTCGCTGTAGCCCATCAGCCGCGCCAGTCCGCCCAGCGCCTGCTGAATCGTGCCCGGCATATCCGCGTCGAGGAACGAGGCCAGCCGAACGCCGCCGTATCGCGCCGCGTCATACAGGCAGACCCGACCCAATATGCGTTGTCCGACGGCAAACCCCACGATGCTGACCGCGCAGACCGCCAGCATCAGCATCGTCCGCGCGCCCTGCGCCCTCGTCCGCGGCGCGCTTTCGGCTCCGCTCGGAAAGATATACGCCCACAGCCCCGCCGCCGCGACGGGGATCGTCGCGCAGAACGGGTATCGGATGGAGGACGCGCCCATCAGCGCGCACATCGCCAGCAGCAGCGCGCCGAGCACTGCCCGCTTTTTGCCCTTCTCCATGCGCATCAGCCGCGCCGTCATGCCCACGCACAGGTTCGTCAGCACCGCGTGCGGCACATAATACGCGCCGATTGTCACCATCTGCGCGTAGACCACCGAGCACGCGCTGATGCTCAGCCCCGCGAACAGCAGCGAAAACTTTTTGTCCGCGCCCAGCGCCCTGCCGCAGAAATACGCGCTCGCCGCCAGAATCCCCTGCAAAATCAGGCAGCCGAGTGTGCGCACCAGACGCCAGTCGTGCGGAAACAACGCCATCAACGGCGTAAAAATCAGTTGGGTGGAGAGCACACGCACCTCCGTGGAATACACCCATGTGCCGGAAATCAGCTTGCCTTCTTCGGCCAGATGGCTTGCCAGCGCCAGCTCGGAGGCCATATCCGAATCCAGATACGCGCCGTATCCCGCAATCAGGTATGTGCCCGTCATCACGGCGCAGAGCAGGAATACCGCCGCCGCGAACAGACCGCCCAGCCGCTTTTGCCTCATCGTCGCTTCCTCTGCCTTTCGTTTGGCTTTCGTTTCGATTGTTTTATTATATCATCGTCGAAAAAGGCTGTCAAACCGTCGCTTTCCCCCTTTACAAATGCGCCTTCTGTCGTTACACTATGCAGGAGAAATTTCTATATTTTTCCGTTTAATTTGTTTGTTTCACCAAACATACGGAGGAGGCTTTCGATATGACCCTCAATTCCCTTGCGCCCGGCCAGAGCGCCGTCATCCGCACCGTCGGCGGCGAGGGCGCGCTGCGCCAGCATTTTCTGGATATGGGCGTCATCCCCGGCGCGCAGATCACGCTCGTCAAGTTCGCGCCGATGGGCGACCCGATTGAATTTCGGATTCACAGCTACGAGCTGACCCTTCGCGTGGACGACGCGAAGCAGATTGAAATCAGCGCGCCGTGCAGCGCGGAAAGCGACCCGCCCTGCCCCGAGCGCCTCACCCCGGCGGAGCATCCCGGTCTGGGCGAGGGCGGCCGTTACCATGTCAAGGCGGGGGAGCGCCCGCTGCCGGATGGAACGCTCCTCACCTTTGCGCTGGCGGGCAACCAGAACTGTGGCAAAACCACCCTGTTCAACCAGTTGACCGGCTCGAACCAGCACGTCGGCAACTTCCCCGGCGTGACCGTCGATCGCAAGGACGGCGTCATCCGCGGCCATGCCGATACGCTCGTGACCGACCTGCCCGGTATCTATTCCATGTCCCCCTACACCAGCGAGGAGATCGTCACCCGCCGCTTTGTGCTCGAGGGCAAGCCGCGCGGCCTCATCAACATCGTGGACGCCACCAACATCGAGCGCAACCTGTATCTGACCATGCAGCTCATGGAGCTGGATGTGCCGATGGTGCTTGCGCTCAACATGATGGACGAGGTGCGCGAAAACGGCGGTTCCATCCGCGTCAACGAGATGGAGGCCATGCTCGGCGTTCCGGTCGTGCCGATTTCCGCCGCGAAGGGCGAGGGCATCGACGAGCTGGTTTCCCACGCGCTGCACGTCGCCCACTATCAGGAGCGCCCCGGCCGTCCGGATTTCTGCGACCCGGAGGGGCCGCAGGCCGCCGTCCACCGCTGTCTGCATGGCATCATGCACCTGATTGAGGACCACGCCGAAAAGGCGGGCATCCCGCCGCGCTTTGCCGCCAGCAAGCTGGCCGAGGGCGACCGGCTCGTGCTCGAGCAGCTCAACCTCTCCGAAAACGAAAAGGAGATGCTCGAACACATCATCGTGCAGATGGAGCAGGAGCGCGGGCTGGATCGCGCCGCCGCCATCGCGGATATGCGCTTCTCCTTCATCGAAAAGGTTTGCAGCCAGACCGTCGTGCGCCCGCACGAGAGCCATGAGCACGCCCGCAGCGTCAAGGCCGACCGCATCCTGACCGGCAAATACACGGCCATTCCGATGTTCGTCCTCATCATGCTGGCCGTGTTCTATCTGACCTTCAACGTCATCGGCAGCTTCTTCTCCGATCTGCTGGACGCCGGCATCGGCGCGCTGACGACGCTGGTGGAAAACGCGCTCGTCTCGGCGGGCTTCTCCGGCGTTCTGCGTTCCCTGATTATCGACGGTGTGTTCAAGGGCGTGGGCAGTGTGCTCAGTTTCCTGCCGTTTATCGTCACGCTGTTCTTCTTCCTCTCCCTGCTCGAGGACAGCGGCTACATGGCGCGCATCGCCTTCGTGATGGATAAGCCCCTGCGCCGCATCGGTCTTTCCGGTCGAAGCATCGTCCCGATGCTCGTCGGCTTCGGCTGCACCGTCCCCGGCGTGATGGCCACGCGCACCCTGCCCTCCGAGCGCGACCGCAAAATGACCATCCTGCTCACGCCGTTTATGAGCTGCTCCGCCAAATTGCCGATCTATGCGTTCTTCTCCGCCGTCTTCTTCCCGCGCTGCGCGATGTGGGTGATGGCGGGGCTGTATCTGTTCGGCATCGTTCTGGGCGTCCTTCACGCGACGCTGCTGCGCAAGACGCTCTTTTCCGGCGAGCCGGTTCCCTTCGTCATGGAGCTGCCGAATTACCGCATGCCGGGCGCGAAGAACGTCTGCCAGCTCCTGTGGGAAAAATCCAAGGATTTCCTCCAGCGCGCCTTCACCGTCATCTTTGCCGCAACGATCGTCATCTGGTTCCTGCAAACGTTCGATCTGCGCCTCAACGTCGTCGCGGATTCCAAGGACAGCCTGCTGGCGCTGACGGCCGGCTGGCTCTCCCCGCTCTTTAAGCCTCTGGGCTTCGGCGATTGGCGCATCTGCACGGCGCTGCTGACCGGCTTCATGGCCAAGGAGAGCGTCGTTTCCTCCCTCGTCCTCCTCTTCGGGAGCACCGCGGATCTGCTGGCCGTGCTCACGCCGCTCTCCGCCGCGTCCCTGCTCGTGTTCTCCCTGCTGTATACGCCCTGCATCGCCGCCGTCGCGTGCATCCGCCGCGAGCTGGGCGCGCGCTGGGCGGTCGGCGTGGTACTCTATCAGTGCGCCGTCGCATGGGTCTTCGCGCTGATCGTCCGCCTCGTCGGGCTGGCGCTGATCTGATTTTCCAAGTACCGCATGAAAGCGGGCGATTCGCCATGAATCGCCCGCTCATTTTATGCCGGTTCGAGTCAGCGGATCGGGTCGAGCGATACGCTCGATACCGCGCCCTCCTCACGTCGTTTCAAACCCGAATGCCTCGTAATCCTCTTTCGTAAACCGATGATACGTCAGGTGGCAGCCCTCGTCGGCGATGCAGTAGCAATACGCATCCGGCTTTCCATCCTCAAAGTACACCAGCCAGTCAAATTCGCCGTTGTGCAGCGCCTCCACATGCACATGCCCGCCGTGCCTGCGGAAGATCGCCAGCAGCTCGTCCATGGTGCAGCCGTGGCGGCCGATTGCCGCGATGAAATCCGCCAAAAACCCGCTCGGGTCGGTGTGCTCGTGCACCCATGCCGCGCCCTTCGGCCCGACGGCGAGGCAGAACCGCTCGCCCTTTCGGCTGACCTCGATCTCGCCCAGCTCGCCTTTGACCTGCTCGGAGAACGTCGTCAGCGCGCGCGTCATTTGCGCCGCATCCATGGATTGATGCATCAGCGTGCACAGGGACGACAGCGGATAATACAGCCGAATCGTCTCCTCGCGATAGCCCAGCTTGAGCTGACCTTCCTCTATCGCATCCACGATGCTTTTTTTCAGTGCGTCCGACATGCTTTCTTCTCCCCCTTCTTCATCCAAAAGAGCAGACCGATCAGCGTTGCCGCCGAAACCGCGTCCCCGACGCACCACCATCCTTTTCCGGCGAACCAGATTTTCAGCGCGCCGCTTGTTCCGGCGGGCAAGACGACGCTCACGCGGTTGTTGCTTCCTCTTTCCACGGCGATTTCGCGCCCGTCCACCGTCGCGCGGAAGCCGTCGTAATCAAACAGCGGGAAGGTGATTCGGCTTTCCGCCCGCGCGCTCACCTGCGCCGTGATCGTCGTGCTCCGCTTTTCGTAATCCGCCATCTCCGCGTCCCCGTCGATTTCAACCGAGCGTTTGCGGATGGCGAGGAAATCCGTCGTATCCGAATAGGTGTATTCCGGGAACGATCTGCCCATGAAGGGGCTGATGATGACGCCCTTTTCCACATAGATCGGATTCTGGATTTCGCTGCTGAAAATCGGCATCACGCAGATCACCGCCATCGACAGCGCCGCGACCGCCGCCGCGTCCTGCCGCTTTCCGCCAAATTCGCAAAGGCCGTAGCCGCCCGCCAGCGCCAGCATCGGCGTGGCCAGAATCAGCAGCCGCCATGTGAACTGAATATAGCCCACCTGCCCTTTGGTCAGCAGCGAAACCGCGCCCCACGGAAAGAAATCCGTCGCGGCAATTGTCATCAGCGCGCCGCCCGCGACCAGTTTCAGCGCCGCCCATTCGCTTTTTCCGCGTTCCTCCTTTTGCAGTGCGGCATAGAGCGCCAGCGCCGCGCCAATCATCAGCGGCAGACCGATTTCCACCGAGAATTCCATAATCTGTGGGTTATTGGTTTCCCGCGTGATCGTTCCGGCGTTCATCAGCAGAACCTGCCCCAGCTCGACGGAGAATTCCGTGATGTTCCTGAACAGGTCGTCCGCGCCCAGCCCCTGCATGCTGTACATCACAAACGGCCCGATTCGATACAGGCAGAGCAGCAGGCAGACCAGAACGGTTTTGACGAGCGGCAGCAGCCGTTTCTGCAAGATGATTTTGCGGATGTGCAGCAGACAGAACCCCGCCGCGAGCACCGCGCAGAACAGCGTGGTAATCATATGGCTGCAAAAGATGCAGGCCGCGCTGAGCGCCAGTCCCTTCCAGCGCCGCGCGTCGCCGCAGACCACGTCGTACAGATTCACGAGGAACAGCGGCAGAAAGACCATGGCCAGCGCCTCGCCGAACGCGATGCGCGTAAAGACGTTGACCACCCGATAGCTCGCAAGCGTGTAGAGAATCGACGCGCCGGTTGCCGCCCAGCGCTTTTCAAACAGCCGCTTCGCCGCGACGTACATGCTCAGCGCCGCGCCGATGTTCAGCGCAACGGAAAAGACATTGCAGACGTACACCGCGCTCGCCCCGCCGAGGATCATCAGCGCAAAGGGATATAAGAACGTATCCGGATAGAAGACCGACATCACCCCGCCGTATCCATCGTAGGCAAAGCCGCCCATGCGCACCGGAAATTGCCCGTTCTTCAATCCGTCCGCCAGATTGAGCAGCCGCGCCATGTGATAGGTGCCGTCATGCCCGATCACAAACGTCGTTTTGAGCGCGGGCGCGCTGCCGATCAGCACCGCCAGCGCGATAAACAGCGCCGGCGCCATGTTTTCCCACGTCAGCCTGCCCGTGCCGATCATCAGCCAGAGGATGCTCGCGCCGACGGCGAAGAAGAGCAGCGTGAAAGCGTCGTCCTGATATTCCGGCGTATAGAGCTTCACCTGATAGATGTCCATATACGTACCGGCGGCAAACTCAAATTCGATCTTAAAATCCTCGCAGTCCTCTTCGACGGTGAAATGAAGCTCCCCGTCGCCTGCGCCCGCGGGAATCGTAAATTCGCTGGGCGTGATCGTCGCGTCGTTCGTGTTCGTCAGCCGCAGGATGTTGTCGCCGTCACAGCTAATCGTCCATCTGAGGCGGTATTCGCCCGCGGGCAGGTGCATCCAGCCCCGCCTTTCCATCGGAATCACGCCGTATTCGTCGCCGTCCGTCAGAGAATACCGGGGCAGCTTTTTTTGAAAAACCATGTAATCCGTCGTGATGTTTTCAAATATTTTCGGCTTTTTCAGCGCGCCCGTCGCAAATACCAGCGCGCACAGCAGCGCTGCCAGCAAAACAGGGCCGTAGAGCTTCGCTTTCCGCTTCACGTCATTCTCCTCAACTCTCTGCCTTCTCGCTTTCCGTTTTGAAAAAAGGGGGCTGCGAATCCGTCAGCCCCCTCAACAATCAATATGCCTTCGCGAAATAGATGACCTTCTTGGCCGGCTTGCCGCAGCAAACGCAGGTCTCGCCGATGGGCGTCTGGTCAAACGGCATGCAGCGGGAGGACGCGCCGAAACGATCCTTGATCTCGTCCTCGCAGGCCTGCTCGCCGCACCACATGGCCTTGGCGTAGCCGCCGTTCACCTGCTTTTCAAGCTCCTCCATGCTGTGCACGTCGGCGGTGTGCTCGTCGCGGAACGCGCGGGCGATTTCAAACATGTTGGTCTGAATCGCATCCAGCATCGCCTTGATTTCGCCCTCCAGCCCCTCGATATCCAGCGGCGCCTTCTCGAAGGTATCGCGGCGGACGCTCAGCACCTTGCCCTCGGCCAGATCGCGCGGGCCGACCTCGACGCGCACCGGCACGCCCTTGAGCTCCCACTCGTTGAACTTCCAGCCCGGCGTCACGTTGTCGCGATCGTCGAATTTCACGCGCAAACCGGCGGCCGTCAGCTTGTCGGCCACGGCCTTCGCGCCCTCCAGCACGCCCTCTTTGTGCGCGGCGACCGGCACGACGACGACCTGAATCGGCGCAATCATCGGCGGCAGCTTGAGGCCGCGCTCGTCGCCGTGGGTCATAATGATGGCGCCGATCAGGCGGGTGCTCACGCCCCAGCTCGTCTCGTGCGCGTATTTCTGCGTGCCGTCCTTGTCCAGATACTTGATTTCAAACGGCTCGGAGAAGTTCGTGCCGAAGTTGTGGCTCGTTCCGCTTTGCAGCGCCTTGCCGTCCTGCATCATCGCCTCGACGGAATACGTCGCGCGTGCGCCGGCAAACTTTTCCTTTTCGCTCTTCTGGCCGCAGTAAACCGGAATCGCGAGGTTCTTCTCGCAGAAGTCGCGGTAAACGTGCAGCATCTGCATCGTCTCCTCCTGCGCCTCCTCGGCGGTGGCGTGGACGGTGTGACCCTCCTGCCAGAGGAACTCGGCCGTGCGCAGGAACGGGCGGGTCGTCTTCTCCCAGCGCATGACGGAGCACCACTGGTTGTATTTGAGCGGCAGGTCGCGCCAGCTCTGCACCCACTTGGCGTACATCGTGCAGAAGATCGTCTCGCTCGTCGGGCGAACCGCCAGACGCTCGGCCAGCGGCTCGGTGCCGCCCTGCGTGACCCACGCGACTTCCGGCGCGAAGCCCTCGACGTGATCCGCTTCCTTGAGCAGCAGGCTCTCCGGAATGAGCATCGGCATGCTCACGTTCTGGTGGCCGGTGCGCTTGAATTCCGCGTCGAGCTGCTGCTGAATCAGCTCCCAGATGCCGTAGCCGTAGGGCTTGATGGCCATGCAGCCGCGCACCGGGGTGTAATCCATCAGATCCGCCAGACGAACCACGTCCGTATACCACTGGGAGAAATCCTCGCTGCGCGGGGTGATGTGCTGAACAAACTCCTGCTGACTTTTCTTCGCCATGTTCTTTTTCCTCACTTCTATGTTCATTGTTTGAAAAAGCGAATTCCTGCCTGACCGTGATGGCCGCTCTGCCCCTTCCGCCATGCCCTCGGCGTTTTTATCGTCCAAATCCGCCGCATGCGGTGACGATTTCAAACGTCCCTCAAAAAAGAGGTTTGACAAAGCCCATAGCTCCCTCTTCGAGGGAGCTGTCAGCGAAGCTGACTGAAGGAGTTTTTTTATCAAATAAAAAACGCCCGCCCCATCACTGGGACGAAGCGCATTGCTTCGCGGTACCACCCGGTTTGGCGCTTTCGCGCCCTGCTCAATCCCCTTATCGCGGGGCGACGGCGGCGTTCTTAGCGCCGCGGCTGATGGGGTTCGGAGCCTTGAAACGCGCCTCCTGCCCGGCCTCGCAGCAAATGGCCGTGACTCTCTTGAAGGAAACCTGCGTTCCGCTTTCCCCGTTATCGCCTGATATCGCCCCTATTATAAGCAAAAAGTCAGGCGCTGTCAAGCCTTGTTTCATCCTTCTTCGCGCTTTACGCGCCGAGCATTTTGCTCAGCGTGCAGGCAGCCTGCGCCTCGTCCGGCCCCTCGGCCAGAATGGTGACGGCCTGCCCGTCGCGCAGCTCGGCGGAAAGCACGCCCATCAGCGATTTGGCGTTGACGGTCATGTTCTGCCGCTTGAGCAGGACGCGGCTTTCAAAGCCGCTCATCCGCTGCGCGATATCCGCCGCCTGACGGGTCATCATTTCCTTCGGAATCGCAATCTTAATCGTCAGCTCCATCGGCTTTTCCTTTCCCGGCGTTCTCCGCCGTCTCCTGTCCGTCCAGCTCCTGCGCCATGATTTCCAGCTTGCGCAGCCGGTGGTTGATACCGCTCTTGCCCACCGGCGGATCGCACAGCCTGCCCAGCTCCTCCAGCGACATCTCCGGGTGCGCCAGCCGCAGCGCCGCCGTTTCCCGAAGCGCGGGCGGCAGGCTCTCCCGCCCCTTCGCCGCCAGCACCCGCTCGATG
>ENA-UOOD01003527-UOOD01003527.1-human-gut-metagenome-genome-assembly--contig:-CS67-NODE-3527-length-12912-cov-4.760520_pt1 | contig 12912 bp, 9 predicted proteins | sample MGYA00242464_ERZ724011 | MGnify/ENA metagenome assembly ERZ724011 | reverse complement strand
CTCGTGGTGACGGACTCGCAGGTGTTTGGCCCCGTCTCGCGCATCGTGCCCGCCGACGTACCGCTGACGTCCTTCTCGATCCTCATGCTGCGCTACAAGGGGGACCTCGTGTCCGCCGTTGCCGGCGCCGCTGCGCTCGACCGCCTGCGTGACGGCGACCGCGTGCTCGTGAGCGAGGGGTGCACGCACCACCGGCAGTGCGAGGACATCGGTACCGTCAAGCTGCCCGCCTGGCTCTCCGCGCACACGAAGGCGAAGCTCGAGCTTGCCTTTACGAGCGGCGCGGACTTTCCCGAGGACCTCACGCCCTTCTCGGCCGTCGTCCACTGTGGCGGCTGCACGCTCACCGCGCGCGAGATGCGCGCCCGCCAGGCGCGCGCCGAGGCGCAGGGGGTCCCGATGACCAACTACGGTGTCGCGATCGCCCACATGCACGGAATCCTGCGGCGCAGCCTCGCGCCCTTTCCGGAGGCGCTCGCCGCGCTTGACGCGACGGACGAGTAGTTCTTCTCGCCTGCCGGCCAGCGTGCCCTCAAGTCGCGCATTGGCTGAGCGTGCGGCCGCTCAAGCGAGCGTTACGCGCCAGCTCGCAGCAACTCACGCTTTGAGCGAGAGAAGCGTGACTTCTTGTGAGCTGGCGTTACAACCTCGCAGAAACTCACGCCCCGCACGAGAGAAGCGTGACATGCAGCGAGACAACGCTACAAGCTCACCAAAAGTCACGCTCGCAATCGCCCCCTGGCGCGTTTTTTGCGAATGCGTTCTCCCATCCCACAAGCAACGCTCGAGCGGCTATACTTGTCGGTGACCTTTAAGACGGTACGAGAGACCGAAAAGGCGTCCACAACATACATGTCGCAGCCTTATCGGAGTCCTCGCTCGCGGGTGCTCCGTTTTTTGTAACTGTGGCCTGCCTCTGATGAGGGCGCGCGCGTACGAAAGGGCGGTGTTGCTGTGAACCTTTTGGTGGACAACGGCAGGCATCCGAGGGCGCTGCTCGTGCTCGAGAACGGGATGCACTTCTTTGGGCGTTCTGCCGGAGCCGAGGGCGAGGCCTTTGGCGAGATCGTGTTCAACACCTCGATGGTGGGCTACCAGGAGATCGTCTCTGACCCGTCCTATGCGGGCCAGATCGTGACGCTCACCTATCCCCAGATCGGCAACTACGGGATCAACGAGAAGGACATGCAGGGCGACCCGCTGCACCTCTCCGGTCTCGTGGTCCACGACATGTGCTACACCCCGAGCAACTGGCAGTCCGTGGAGTCCCTGCCCGCCTTCCTCGAGCAGCGCGGCGTCGTTGCCATCGAGGACGTGGACACGCGCGCGCTCACGCTCGCCATCCGCGAGGGCGGCGCCATGCGCGCGGCCATCTCCACCACGGACCTCGACCCGGAGAGCCTCGTCGCCCGCGTGAAGGCCTCCCCGGCCATCGCCGACCACAACTACGTCGCCGACGTCTCCACGAAGGAGTCCTACGTCGTGCCCGGCCAGGACGCCGACGGTCAGCCGCGCCTCCACGTGGTGGCCTACGACTGCGGCGAGAAGAAGGGTATCGCCAAGCGCCTCTCGGCCGCCGGCTGCGAGGTCACCGTCGTGCCCTGGGACATGTCTGCCGAGAAGGTCCTCGAGATGAGCCCCGACGGCGTGTTCTTCTCCAACGGCCCCGGTGACCCGGTCTCCGTGCCGCCCGTGGTCGACGCCGTGCGCGCGTGCCTCGGCAAGCTCCCGGTCTTTGGCATCTGCCTCGGCAACCAGGTCATCTCCATGGCGGCCGGCGCCCAGATCGAGAAGCTCCCGTACGGCCACCACGGCGGCAACGAGCCCGTGATGAACCTGCTCACGGGCAAGGTGGAGATCACCGCGCAGAACCATAACTACGGGCCGGTCTTCTCGTCCTTCGGCCCGCTCGTGCCGGAGCTCTCCGGCGGCGTCTCCGAGCACCCGGCGGACGAGGACCTGCGCTTCTGGTCCCGCGCGCACATCGCGCCCGTCGTCACCACCAAGGAGTATGGCCGCGTGCGCCTCACACACGTCAACCTCAACGACGGCACGCCCGAGGGCATTCAGTTCCTCGACATCCCTGCCTTCTCCATGCAGTACCACCCCGAGGCCAAGCCCGGCCCCAACGACTCCACGTACGCCTTTGCGGCGTTTGCCAAGCTCATGCGCGGCGAGGACGACTACCTCGCCATCGACGTCCGCGAGGGGAGGCGCTTCTAGATGCCCAAGCGCACCGACATCAAGAAGATCCTGATCATCGGCTCCGGCCCCATCGTCATCGGCCAGGCCTGCGAGTTCGACTACTCCGGCACCCAGGCCTGCAAGGCCCTGCGTTCGGAGGGCTACGAGGTCGTGCTCGTGAACTCCAACCCGGCCACCATCATGACGGACCCGGAGACCGCCGACCGCACCTACATCGAGCCCATCACGGTGGAGTCCGTGACCAAGGTCATCGAGAAGGAGCGCCCGGACGCGCTTCTCCCCAATATGGGCGGCCAGACGGGCCTCAACTGCGCCGTTGCCCTCGGCAAGGCCGGCATCCTCGAGAAGTACGGCGTCGAGGTCATCGGCTGCGACGTCGACTCCATCGAGACCGGCGAGGACCGCGAGCTCTTTGCCAACGCCATGCGCGACATCGGCCTCGAGGTCGCCAAGTCCGGCATCGCGCACACCGTGGAGGAGTGCGAGCAGATTGCAGACGAGCTCGGCTACCCCGTGGTCCTGCGCCCGGCCTTCACGCTCGGCGGCGCCGGCGGCGGCATGGCCTACGACCACGACGACCTCGTGCACATCGCCGAGCAGGGCCTCGCGCTCTCGCCCGAGAGCGAGGTGCTCGTCGAGCAGTCCGTCGAGGGCTGGAAGGAGATCGAGATGGAGGTGATGCGCGACTCCGCGGGCAACGGCGTCGTCATCTGCTCCATCGAGAACCTCGACCCGATGGGCGTCCACACCGGCGACTCCATCACCGTGGCCCCGTGCCAGACCCTGAACGACTTCGAGCTCCAGCGCCTGCGCGACTACTCGCTCGCCATCCTCGAGCGCGTGGGCGTGGCCTGCGGCGGCTCCAACGTGCAGTTTGCCGTGAACCCCAACGACGGCCGCGTCATCGTCATCGAGATGAACCCGCGCGTCTCCCGCTCCTCCGCCCTCGCCTCCAAGGCCACCGGCTTCCCGATCGCCAAGATGGCCGCGCTGCTCTCCGTGGGCTACACCCTCGACGAGATCGAGAACGACATCACGCGCGAGACGCCGGCCTGCTTTGAGCCCTCGATCGACTACTGCGTGGTCAAGGTCCCGCGCTTTGCCTTCGAGAAGTTCAAGGGCACCGACGACACGCTCACCACGCGCATGAAGGCCGTGGGCGAGGTCATGTCCATCGGCGCCACCTTCGAGGAGGCCATGCAGAAGGCCATGCGCTCCCTCGAGCAGGGGCACGCCGGCCTCGGCGCGGACGGCAACGACGACTTCGACGGCCTTTCCGAGGAGGAGTTCGAGCACCGCGTGGCCACGCCCACGCCGGACCGCATCCTCTACGTGACCGAGGCGCTGCGTCGCGGCTGGACCGTCGAGCGCGTCTTCGACCTCACCAAGATCGACCACTGGTTCCTCAACCGCATCAAGGACATCGTGACCGCCGAGGGCGTCATCGCCGAGCGCGGCCTCGCCGGCCTCGACGCGGACACGATGATGGCGGCCAAGCAGCTGGGCTTCTCGGACGCGCAGCTCGCGCACCTCACCAACCAGCGCGAGGACACGGTGCGCGCCGTGCGCGAGGTCCTCGGTGTGCGCCCGTGCATCAAGACCGTCGACACCTGCGCCGGCGAGTTCGCGGCCCGTACGAGCTACCACTACCTGACCTACGAGAAGGGCGGCGTGACCGAGTTCCACGAGGCCGAGAAGCCCCGCGTGGTCATCCTCTCCGCCGGTCCCAACCGCATCGGCCAGGGCATCGAGTTCGACTACTGCTGCGTCCACGCGGCCTACGCGCTCGCGGCCAAGGGCTACGAGACCGTCATGGTCAACTGCAACCCCGAGACCGTCTCCACGGACTACGACACCTCCGACCGTCTCTACTTCGAGCCGCTCACCTTCGAGGACGTCATGAACGTCATCGAGGTCGAGAAGCCCGTGGGCGTGATCGTTACCCTCGGCGGACAGACCCCGATCAACCTCGCCAAGCGCCTCAAGGCCGCCGGCGTCCCCATCATGGGCACCCAGCCCGAGGCCATCGACCTCGCCGAGGACCGCGACCGCTTTGCGAGCCTGCTCGACCGCCTCGAGATCGCCTACCCGCCCTCGAGCACGGCCGAGACCGTCGACGAGGCAAAGGCCGTGGCGCGCCGCGTGGGCTACCCGCTGCTCGTCCGCCCGAGCTACGTGCTCGGCGGCCGTGGCATGGGCATCGTCTACGATGACGACGACCTGGTGAGCTACATGGAGGAGGCCACCAAGGTCTCCCCGGACCACCCCGTCTACCTCGACGCCTTCCTCGAGGACGCCATCGAGCTCGACGTGGATGCCCTCTGCGACACTGAGGAGTGCTACGTGGGCGCGGTCCTCGAGCACATCGAGGAGTGCGGCATCCACTCCGGCGACTCCGCCTGCTGCTTCCCGCCCTTCTCGCTCTCCGACCGCCTGGTGGAGAAGGTCCGCGAGACCACGCGTCGCCTGGCGCTCTCCTGCCACATCCAGGGCCTTCTCAACGTGCAGTACGCCGTCCGCGACGAGCAGGTCTTCGTAATCGAGCTCAACCCGCGCGCCTCCCGCACCGTGCCCTTCTCGTCCAAGGCCACCGGCGTGCCGCTGGCCAAGTGCGCCGCGCGCATCATGAGCGGCGAGAAGATCCGTGACCTGGGTCTTCCCGAGGAGGCTCACGAGCGCGGCTACTACGCGGTCAAGGAGGCCGTCATGCCGTGGAGCCGCTTCCCGGGCGCCGACGTCACGCTCGGCCCCGAGATGAAGTCCACCGGCGAGGTCATGGGCCTCGACGTCACCTTCCCCAAGGCGTACGCCAAGACCCGCGAGGCCATCGAGTACGACGTGCCGCAGTCCGGCACCGTCTTCATCTCGGTATGCGACCGTGACAAGCGCTCGGTTGCCCCGGTCGCGCTGTCGCTGCTCAACCTTGGCTACGACCTGCTCGCCACGCGCGGAACCGCCAAGACGCTGCGCGCTGCGGGCATCCCGTGCGAGGTCGTGAAGCCCATCTCCGAGGGCTCGCCCAACATCCTCGACCTCATGGCGGAGGGGAAGATCTCCTTCCTCATCAACACGCCGAAGGGCCACAGCTCCCGCGGCGACGGCACCAAGATGCGCGGCGAGGCCGTGAGCCGCGGCATCGACATGGCCACCACCATGTCCGGCGCCGTGGCACTGGTGCAGGCCATCGCTGCGCTGCGCCAGGGCTCCCTCGACGTCTACGCGCTCCAGGACCTGTAGGTGATGAGAAGGGACAGTCCCTTTTCATCATGGGCCGTCGGGATTTACGCCCGGCGGCCCTTCTCGTAGAGGGGGAGACGCATGAAGGTGGTCGACTGCCACACGCACACGTGCTTCTCGGACGGCACGGGTACGTTCAAGGAGAACGCGCGGGCCGCGGAGGCGGTCGGCTGCTCCCTGCTTGTCTGCACGGACCATCTCACGCTGCCGTCCTCGATGGACCCGGCAGGGGAGGCCCAGGTGGTCGAGGGCGACCTTCCTGCGCACCGCGCCGCATTCGAGGAGGCTCGCGCCGCCCACCCCGGCCTCGAGATGCTCTACGGCTTTGAGGCGGACTGGTATCCCGGCTGCGAGGATGACGTGCGTCGCTGGAGCGACGGGGCGCAGGTCCTCCTCGGCAGCGTGCACTGGCTGGGCGAGAAGGACGACGGCGCGTGGATCGACGATGTCAGCGACCTCACGATCTGGCTTGAGCTCGGTCCTGACGAGGTGTGGCGGCGCTATGTGGCCGCATGGTGCGCCGCCTGCGAGAGCCCGCTCGCCTTTGACGCGATGGCCCACCCCGACCTGCCCGCCCGCTTCTCTCATGAGGGGTTCGCGCCCTCGATCGACCTCGCGCCGCTCTGGGACGAGATGGCCGCCTGCGCGCACGACACGGGCCGGCGCGTGGAGCTCTCCACGGCTGCGCTGCGCAAGGGGGTGGGGGACTACTATCCCTCGTGCGGGCTCTTGGGGCGGTTCTTTGCCGCAGATGTACCCATCACCGTGGGCTCCGACGCCCACAGGCCGGAAGACATCGCGTACGGCATCGAGGAGGCGTACGGGCACGCGTACGACGTGGGCTATCGCGCAGTCGAGGTGCCCCGTGCGGACGGCTCCTGGATCTCCGTGCCGCTATGATACGAGGGGACAGTCCCTTCGTATCATTTTGGGAGAAGCATGGCGCGGATACTGGTGATTGAGGACGATGCCGCAATCAACGACGTGGTGACCACGCGGCTCGCGCGCGACGGTCATGCGGTGACGCAGGCGTTCTCCGGCTCGGAGGCACGCCTGCTGCTCGGCGAGAATAATGCGGCGTTTGACATCGTTGTCTGTGACCTCATGCTTCCCGGAGCTACCGGAGAAGAGCTCGTGGGGCTCATTCGCGCCCGAGATGCGAGCCTGCCCGTCGTGGTGATCTCTGCCCGTGCGACGGCCGCCGACAGGATAGGACTTCTTGACCTGGGCGCGGACGACTACCTCGTAAAGCCCTTCGACCTCGACGAGCTGGCGGCGCGCGTTGCCGTGCAGCTGCGCCACCGGGGGATGGCGGCCGCCGCGAGCTCGGACGTTCTGCGCTACCGTCAGTGGGCCCTGGACACGGAGGCGCGCACGCTCGTCGTTGACGGATCATCCGAGGTCCCGCTCACCAAGATCGAGTTCAACATCCTCGAGGCGCTCGTCCGGCGTCCGAACCGCGTGTTCTCCAAGTCGGAGCTCTTCGAGCTGGCGTGGGGCGAGCCCTTTGCGGGCGACGACTCAACCGTTGCCGTGCACGTCTCCAACATCCGAGCCAAGCTGCGCGAGACCGGTACCGATGCCTACCTCAAGACCGTCTGGGGCATGGGCTTCAAGCTTGCGTAGCGGTCGAACGCTCGTTGAGCGTGTCGGCTGCTGCAGAACTACCGCTCATGATGAAAGCTCGTTGGCTCGTATGTAAAACCCTCGCTCGTGATGAATGATTTTTGCCCCGTGATGGAATGCGATTTCATTATCTATATTATCAACTGGGGTTTTGAGGAGTTCCGTTGTCAGGGTCCATTTTTGGGTCGCGATTCTTTCATCACGAGCGGCTGTTTTAAGGGCCGTAACCGGCTTATCCATCACGAACGGTCGTTTTGCAGCGGCATCCTCAAGTTTTCTTTAGATTTGGCTCACGGTTTCTAAAGGCTTGCCCGTCATCATGGTGGGCAGCCTCTAGGAAGGAGCAGACGTGAACGTTATCGAGACACACGGCCTCACCAAGCGCTACCGCCGCAAGCTGGCCGTTGACAACCTGGACATGACCGTCGCGGCCGGTGACATCTACGGCTTTGTGGGCAAGAATGGCTCGGGTAAGTCCACCACGATGAAGATGGTCTGCGGCCTGGCTCGCCCCACGGCGGGTGAGGTCGTCCTCTTCGGCGATTTCGTGAGCGGCGGCGCCACGCCGCAGGGCTTCTCGCGCATCGGCGCGCTCATCGAGAGCCCGGGCGTCCTGGCCAGCCTCACCGCGCGGGACAACCTCGTGGCCAAGGCGCTTGCGCTCGGCATGACGCATGCGGGCCAGGTGGCCACTGACCTCCTCGAGCTTGTGGGCCTGGACCCGCTCGACCACCGCCGCGTGAAGGTCTACTCGCTCGGTATGAAGCAGCGCCTGGGTCTGGCGCTCGCGCTCGTGGGCAGTCCCGACCTGCTGCTCCTGGACGAGCCCTTCAACGGCCTCGACCCTGAGGCCACGCGCGCCATGCGCCTCGCTCTCGTGCGCCTCAACCACGAGCATGGCGTCACGATCATGATCTCCAGCCACGTGCTCGACCAACTCGACCGCGTGGCCACGCGCTTCGGCGTCATAGCGGACGGCCGCCTCACGGCCGAGTTCACCGACGAGGAGCTCCACGAGCGCTGCGGCAGCTCCGTACGCCTGCGCCTGGCCGAGCCGGAGCGCGGCCTCGCCCTGCTCGAGCAGGCGCTCCCACAGGCGACCTTCTGCGCGGAGCCCGACGGCGCGCTCGTGGTCACGGGTGCCGCACTCGAAGAGCTCAGTGCCGCGTGCTTCCAGGCCGGCGTGGAGGTCCGCGAGCTCGTCCAGCAGGAGCGCGACATCGAGGAGTACTTCGTCGAGCTCATGGGTGATGAAAAGGGACAGTCCCTTTTCATCACCGAGAAGGACGGAGGCACCCGATGATCGCCCTGCTCCGCTCGGACGCCTATCGCGTCCTGCACTCGCGCTGGATCTGGGGTGTGGCTGTCATTGTGGCGTTTCTTCTGCTCGCACCAGGCCTCATGATGCGTTGGACCAGCATGGGACCCATCTACTATGACGACCTCACGAGTTCTGCGCTCACCATGAGCGGCATCCAGATACTTGCCGCGGCCATGGTATCGATCGTGTGCTGCGATCGAACCGACATCGGATTCGCCCGTTCTATTCTCTCGTCCCTCGGCGAGCGCGCCCGAATGGTCTGGTTTGCCGAGAAGTGCGTCTTCTCGCTGGCGCTGGCTGCCGTCCTGATTGTGTTTACGTTTGTGGTGGGGCTTCTCGGCCTGTTTGTCTCTGGGGTGCCCGTGATGACGCCCGAGCCCGCGTGGCAGGTGGCGGCCTGGCTCAGCTGCACGTGGCTCTGCGCCGCGCCCTACGTCGTGCTCACGGTGCTCGTGGCGCATCTCACGCGCAGCGAGGGCGTGACTACGGTGTTTGCGGTGCTCAGTGCCGGAGGCCTGCTCGAGGGCGGTCTGCTGATAGGAGTCGACTTCCTGTACGCGCTTCTCGGCGGCGAGTTTCTTACGGTGACGGCCGCCGTGGGTCCGTGGATGCCCGCCGAGATTGCGTCTGCGGTGGGCGCCGGCGCGCAGACGATGCTCTCAGCCGAGAACGCGCTGCACCTGGCACCCGCCATCCGCGCGTTTCTCGTCTGCCTGCCGCTCACCGTTGCCGTCATCGCCGCCGACGCGCTGCTCGTCTCGAGGAGGGATGTCGCATGATCTCGCTGCTCAAGTCTGACCTCTACCGTACCCTGCACGCCCGCTGGCCGTGGGTGGTGCTCGCCCTCGTCGCGCTTGCCACCCTGGGCAGCGCCGTACTCACGATCTGGTGGCCGCTCGAGCCCGGCGTCGTCTACGACGGTCTCACCTGCCGCGCAGGCGCTTTTCGTCTCGCTGGTCGGGGATCCTCAATCGTGCTCGTGTCGACGATCGCCCCCTTCGTTGCCGCGCACCTCTCCTGCGCGGACTCCGATTCCGGCTTTGACCGTACGCTTCTGGCGTCGCTGCGGGGTCGCGTCGCGTACTTTGCCGAGAAGTACCCGCTCACGGTGCTCATCTCAGGCATCATCCTGCTTGCCTACCTGGCGTTCAGCGCGCTTGGCGTCCTTGTGACCTTGCGTCCCGTGGAGAACGTCGAGCCGTTCTGGCAGGTCGCGGCGTGGGCGGGGGAGGGTTGGCTCGCGGCGTGCGCCTATGCGCTCGTCGTGCTGCTGGTCGGACAGCTCACGCGCAGCCGGGCAATTGCCTTTATCGTCGCGTTCCTGCTGCTCTCGGGCGCCGTGGAGCAGGGATTCTTCACCTTCCTCTTGCTCGTGAGCAACGTGTTCGGCCTCGGGTGGGGCCCTGCGCTCAAGGCCGCCCTCGCCTGGGCGCCCTTTGTTACTACGGCCGCAGTGGGCAACGGCGCCGCGGACATGCTGGCCGTCGACGCCACCGGCTTTGCCCCGGCCGCCCGCGCGCTCATCGTCTGCGTCCCGCTCTGCCTTGCGTGCGGCACGCTCGGCACCCTCGTGGGCGCAAGGCGTGACCTCACGTGATGCACGAGGCGTTCCTCGAGCGGCTCTACCGCTGGCTGGAGCCGCTCGTGGACTGGCTGCTCGCAAGCTCTAGGATGGAATGGTGGGCCGGCGTCGTGGAGAGGTTTCACATGGCTGATGCAATCATGCTCGCGGCGATGCTGGCGCTGGGCCTCGCCCTGGGGGCGGTCTTCGTCGTTGCCTGCTATGTAACCGAGCTTGGTCGCCAGACGCGCTTCCTGGTGGGTCGGGACCGCGCGAGCAACGCGCGCCTCACGACCGGGAGCCGCCTGCCGGGTATGGTCGGCATGGTCGACGCGATAAACGCCGAGATCGACGCCGCAGACGCGGATCGCGTGGAGGCCCTGCGCGCTGCGGACGAGTTCTCGCGTGGGCTCTCCGCGCTCAGTCACGACGTGCGGACGCCGCTTGCCGGAGCCCGCGGCTACCTGCAGCTGGCTCGCGAGGAGACTGATCCGGGGCGCCGCGACACCCAGCTCGCCGCCGCGGACGCGCGCCTCGCCGCGATGGCGGGGCTGCTCGACGAACTCTTCTCCTATGCCCGCGCTGTAGACCCCGACACGCCGTTCGAGCTGGCTCCAGTTTCCCTGCGCCCGCTGCTCGAGCAGGTCCTGCTCGGCCACTATCCCGAGTTCGAGGCGCGCGGATGGGAGCCCGCACTGGAATGCGACGACGTCAGGGTCGAGGCGGACGCCGAGGCTCTCACGCGTATCGTAGAGAATCTCGTTGCCAACGCGCTGAGCCACGGAAGCGGCCCGCTCTCGGTGACGGCTCGTTCGGCGGGCGAGAAGGGCCGTCTTGCCGTGGGGTTTGCAAACCCCGTGGCCGACCCCGGCGCCCTCGACCCCGACCGCCTCTTCGAGCGCTTCTACCAGGCCGACTCCTCGCGTTCGACGGCGGGCTCCGGCCTCGGGCTCTCCGTCGCCGCCAAGCTCGCAGAGGCCCAGGGCATGACGCTCTCTGCCCGCCTCGAGGGCAGCACGCTTGTCATGACGCTCGTCATGAGCGCCGTCTGAAAGGAGATCTCATGATCGTCACCACCACGAACTCCATCGAAGGCCACCAGATCACGGATTATCTCGGCGTCGTCACCGGCGAGGCCGTGAGCGGCATCAACATGTTCCGCGATCTCGGCGCCGGCATTCGCAACGTCTTTGGCGGACGCTCGGCCGGCTACGAGGAGGAGCTCCAGCAGGCGAGAAACGAGGTGCTCGCCGAGATGCAGCAGCGCGCCGAGGCGCTCGGGGCCGATGCCGTCGTGGGCGCGACCATCGGCTACGAGACCTTCGAGGGCATGATCATGACCTGCTGCTCCAGCACGGCGGTGCGCCTGCGGCGCGCGTGACGTCGGAGCGATCGACGACGCGCGCCGCCTTGGTCCTTCTCGCCTGCGTGAAATATCTGCCGAGACGTGGGTAACCTGTAGAAGTTTGGTACACTCATAAGGCTGTGCGAACTGCGGGCGTGGTGGAACTGGTAGACACGCTGGATTTAGGTTCCAGTGGGGGAGACCCCGTGAAGGTTCGAGTCCTTTCGCCCGCACCAGCGAGAAGGAAGTGGCGGGAGCCCCGCCATCAGAGACACTGGAGGAACGTTGAAGATCACCGTCACCGCTGCTGAGAAGCCGATCGACGACAAGCTGACCGCCGAGGTCACCGTCGCGGCTGCCGATGTCGACAAGGCCATCGCCAAGACCTACAAGGACATCGCCAAGAAGTACAACTTCCAGGGCTTCCGTCGTGGCCACGCGCCGCGCCCGGTGATCGACGGCATCATCGGCCGCGAGGCCGTGCTCGCCCAGGCCACCAACGACCTCCTCAACGCGGCCGAGCCGCTCATGCTCGAGGAGCTCGACGTCACGCCCGTCGGCCGCGTGAGCTTTGGTCCCGAGGACGCCGACCCTGAGCTCGCCAAGCAGGGTGCCGACTACGTGGTCACCGCCACCATCGGCGTCCGCCCGGCCTGCGAGCTCGAGAGCTACGACGCCCCGACGATCAACATGCCGCCCGAGGAGGCCACCGAGGCCGAGATCGACTGGCAGATCAACCAGCTCCTCAGCTACCAGGTCACCTACGAGGACATCGACGAGGACCGCGCCGTCGAGCCCGGTGACGTCGTCTCCGTCGACGTCGAGAACGTCGAGGGCGCCGGCCACCTCGCCGGCACCAACCGCATGTTCGCCCTCGACGGCCAGCAGGTGCCCGACCAGCTCCAGGAGGGCATCGTCGGCATGAAGAAGGGCGACGAGAAGGCCATCGAGTGGACCCGCACCCACGAGCACGAGGGCGAGGAGCACTCCCACACCTTCTCCGTCAAGGTGAAGCTCAACGCCATCAAGAAGGCCGTCACCCCCGAGCTCGACGACGAGGTCGCCAAGAAGTACGGCTACGACGACGTCGCCTCCTTCCGTGACGCCGTCAAGGAGGAGATCGAGGGCGACAAGAAGACGACCCTGCCCAACCTCAAGGAGGACCGTCTCGTCGAGGCCCTCGGCAAGCTCCTCAAGCTCGAGACCGTGCCCGAGGCCTACCAGAACGAGATCTTCAACGAGCTCGCCTCCGAGTTCCTCGCCCGTCTCCAGAACCAGGGCGTCTCGCTCGACATGTACCTGCGCGCCCGCGGCGTGAAGTCCGACGACTTCATCGCCGACCTGCGCGTCCAGGCGGAGGAGCGCGCCCGTCAGTCCCTCGCGCTCGACTCCCTCGCCGCCAAGCTCGGCGTTGAGGTCAGCGAGGACGAGGTCCGCGAGGAGTTCGAGAACGCTGGCGTCGAGGACGTCGACGCCGCCATCGAGCAGTGGAGAAGCGAGGGCCGTCTGCCCGCCATCCGCGACTCCATCCGTCGTACCAAGGCTCTCAACTGGCTCGTCGAGAACGCCAACGTCAACATCGTCGACGAGGTCGCCGAGCGCGCCGCCGAGGGCGAG
>ENA-UOOD01003512-UOOD01003512.1-human-gut-metagenome-genome-assembly--contig:-CS67-NODE-3512-length-12942-cov-5.608598_pt1 | contig 12942 bp, 9 predicted proteins | sample MGYA00242464_ERZ724011 | MGnify/ENA metagenome assembly ERZ724011 | reverse complement strand
CAGACACCTCAATAATCTCATATTGCTTGTCCTTTTCTAATCTCTTGATCATGTGCCGAATCTCCTTTCTTGTATCTGAGATATTCAAAAATCCTATTTTCACCACCTCCAGATTTGCATATTTTATAAAATAAAAAATGGGAACAAATCTTAACCATTTTAATAATTAAGACCTATTCCCAAATTTTGCTTTCTTTTATCGCAAAACAAGGGAAAGCATTATGTAATACTTTCCCTTGCTGATAGTATGCATGTCAGATAAATACTTTAACGGTAATATCCTTAAATCTGTTGGCTTTCGTGTACTCATCACGCTGTGCCATAAAGGCTTTCACATCGTCACGAGTAACCGTTATATCACAACAGTGAACATACTGCTTATTATTTACTCTTTTCGGCAATTGCTGCCTGAGCTGCTGCCAGACGAGCGATCGGTACACGGAATGGTGAGCAAGATACATAGTCAAGTCCAATCTTGTTGCAGAATTCTACAGAAGATGGGTCTCCACCATGCTCACCACAGATACCGCAGTGAAGTTTGCTGTTTTCAGGTTTTCCAAGTTTCAGAGCTGTCTCCATCAACTTACCAACACCTTCCTGATCCAGTTTTGCAAATGGATCGTTCTCGAAGATCTTAGCGTCATAGTAAGCATCCAGGAATTTACCAGCGTCATCACGGGAGAATCCGAATGTCATCTGTGTCAAGTCGTTTGTACCGAAGCAGAAGAAGTCAGCCTCTTTTGCGATCTCGTCTGCAGTAAGAGCTGCACGAGGAATCTCGATCATAGTACCTACTTCATACTCAAGTTTAGCACCAGCTGCTGCGATTTCAGCATCTGCTGTCTCAACTACGAACTTCTTAACATATTTAAGCTCTTTTACATCGCCAACCAATGGGATCATGATCTCTGGTTTTACATTCCAGTCTGGATGAGCTTTCTGTACTTCGATTGCTGCACGGATAACAGCCTTAGTCTGCATCTTAGCAATTTCCGGATAAGTTACAGCAAGACGGCATCCACGATGTCCCATCATTGGGTTGAACTCGTGAAGAGAAGCAATGATTGCTTTAATGTCTTCTACGGATTTGCCCTGAGCCTCTGCCAATTTCTTGATGTCAGCTTCTTCAGTTGGAACGAACTCATGAAGAGGTGGATCCAAGAAACGGATTGTAACCGGATTTCCTTCAAGAGCCTCATATAATGCTTTGAAGTCTCCCTGCTGATATGGAAGGATCTTCTCAAGAGCAGCTTCACGCTCTTCTGCTGTATCGGAGCAGATCATCTCACGGAAAGCAGCGATTCTGTCTTCCTCAAAGAACATATGCTCTGTACGGCAAAGTCCGATACCTTCTGCACCAAGCTCACGAGCTTTCTTAGCATCTGCAGGTGTATCTGCATTTGTACGAACTTTCATAGTACGGAACTTGTCAGCCCATCCCATGATGCGTCCGAACTCACCAGCGATTGTAGCGTCTACAGTCTTGATGATACCATCATAGATGTTACCGGTAGAACCATCGATAGAGATGAAATCTCCTTCATGGTACTCTTTACCAGCCAATGTAAATTTCTTGTTTGCTTCGTCCATGTTGATGTCACCACAACCGGATACACAGCATGTACCCATTCCACGAGCAACTACGGCTGCGTGAGATGTCATACCACCACGAACTGTCAGGATACCCTGGGATGCTTTCATACCAGTGATATCTTCTGGAGAAGTCTCAAGACGAACCAGAACGACTTTCTCTCCGCGCTCATTCCACTCTACAGCGTCTTCTGCTGTAAATACGATCTTACCGCAAGCAGCTCCTGGAGAAGCTCCCAAAGCCTTAGCTACTGGTGTAGCAGCTTTCAATGCAGCAGCATCGAACTGTGGATGAAGAAGAGTATCCAGGTTACGAGGATCGATCATAGCAACAGCTTCTTCTTCTGTTCTCATGCCCTCATCTACAAGGTCACAAGCGATTTTCAAAGCAGCCTGAGCGGTTCTCTTACCGTTACGAGTCTGAAGCATATAGAGTTTTTTGTTCTCAACTGTGAACTCCATATCCTGCATATCTCTGTAGTGGTTCTCAAGAGTCTGGCACACTTCTTTGAACTGTGCAAATGCTTCTGGGAATTCCTGCTCCATCTGTGCGATAGGCATTGGTGTACGAACGCCGGCAACAACGTCTTCACCCTGTGCATTCTTAAGGAATTCTCCCATCAGTTTCTTCTCTCCTGTAGCAGGGTCACGAGTAAATGCAACACCTGTACCACAGTCATCACCCATGTTACCAAATGCCATAGACTGTACGTTTACAGCAGTTCCCCAAGAATAAGGGATGTCGTTGTCACGACGGTATACATTGGCACGAGGGTTGTCCCAAGAACGGAATACGGCTTTGATAGCACCCATCAACTGCTCTTTTGGATCATCTGGGAAATCTTCACCAATCTTAGCTTTGTATTCAGCCTTGAACTGTGCAGCCAGCTCTTTCAGGTCGTCTGCAGTAAGCTCAACATCCTGCTGAACACCACGGTCAGCTTTCATTTTGTCGATGAGCTCTTCGAAGTATTTCTTTCCTACTTCCATAACTACGTCAGAATACATCTGGATGAAACGACGGTAGCAGTCCCATGCCCAACGGGCATTTCCGGATTTCTCTGCGATTACATTTACTACTGTCTCATTTAAACCAAGGTTCAAAATTGTATCCATCATACCAGGCATGGATGCACGAGCACCAGAACGAACGGATACAAGAAGAGGATTTTCTTTATCTCCAAATTTCTTACCTGTGATTTCTTCCATTTTTACGATGTACTCATTGATCTGTCCCTGAATTTCATCATTGATTTCTCTGCCATCTTCATAGTACTGAGTACAAGCCTCTGTTGTAATGGTGAATCCCTGAGGTACTGGAAGTCCCAAGCTTGTCATTTCTGCAAGGTTAGCACCTTTACCACCAAGGAGTTCTCTCATGTTAGCGTTACCTTCGCTAAACAAATAGACCCATTTAGTCATTTTAACAATTCCTCCTATATAAATTTGTAGAACCTCCCACAGCCTGCCTGTCCGCCCATCTTGTAAAAGCGCACAACAAAAAACGCAAGCATGTAGGTTTGCTGAACTTATTGTAACATAAAACACACGGATATAAAAGTGTTTTTTTTTATGAAAATAAACCTTTTTTATGCATTGACAATCCGAAAGCAGGAACTTTATAATGGTACGTGGATAAAAGAATTAAACCATACATACGGAGGCTGATTATGATACGAATTATTACTGACAGTCTGTGCGATTTTACCATGGACTACGCAAAAGAAAACAACTTTGATATTATGCCCCTTACCGTTCGTTTCGGTGAGACAGATTACAAATGTGGTGTGGATCTGACCAACGAGGCATTTTATGATCTGCTGGAAAACAGCGAAGATGCTCCTTCCACCGCCGCTGTAAATCCTTACGAATTTGAGGAGACTTTCCAGAAATACCTGGATGCCGGAGACGAGATCGTAGCCATTATTTTTTCCAAAAACATGAGTGCTACTTTCCAGTCTGCCAAGATTGCCGCTGACAACATCGAATCTCCTTCCCTGCATCTGATCGACTGTGAAAACGGTGCTATGGGACAAGCTCTTTTGATCCATGCCGCTGTTACTATGCGGGATCAGGGCGCTTCTGCCAGTGAGATTGCTGAGAAGATCACGGCCCTTCTGCCAAGAACAGCTACTTATTTCATCGTAGACAACATGGATTATCTCCAGCGGGGCGGCCGTATCTCTAAAAGTGCGGATCCGGTCGGAAACCAGATGAAGATCCATCCGGTACTGCGCCTTCTGCCAGATGGTGTAAAACCAGTGGACAAAGTAAAGGGAAGAAAGTCCTGTAATGCATGGCTGGTAAACAAACTTACCGATGTGAAGCCGGATCCTGCTTACACCGTAGTGATCGGTCATTCCAATGCACCGGAGCGTGCCGAGGCTCTCAAAGGTCAGCTTCAGGAAGCCGGTGTAAAAAACGACATCCTCATTACCTGCATCGGACCGGTTGTAGGAACCCATATCGGACCAAACTGTCTGGGCATCGGTTATGTAGAAGCCTGAGGTGTATTGTTACCGGCAGTATGATCTGCCCTGTAAATTACATAAAAACAAAAAGAACCTCTCCGGGAGACTTTGGTGCACGGCACCATCCAGCCTCCGGGGAAGTTCTTTTTTTTCCTTTTATTTCTACTGCTGCCAGTTCTCCGGTAGTACCATAGTACCACCAAATTTTGTATGACGGTAGCGGTCTTTGCTCCGGTCATACTTCTGCACAGTGAGAATCTGTCTTGGGTTTGAAGTTTTCAAAGATTTATATACCTTTTTCAGGCTAATCCACTGTCTATTGTGGTCCGGATCCCCGGAATCTCCCAAAAACACCCTGTCTTTGTCCTTATCATAGAGGAATAAAGTCACATAGTGTCCCGGGGTGTTGCTCCAGTATACCGTACTTTCGCTGCTGCTGACCACTACAATAGCCGCCATGGAACTCTCGATCTGTCTGCGAAATGCCTCATAGTCCGCCGGTTTTGTTCCTGTCTGGCAGGAAAATCCGGTGCTCTCCAAAGTCTTTTTCATAAAGCCCCAGTCGATGGCTCCTCCGCCACCGTATCCGGAAACTTTCTTTGCATACTGATACATATCCACCGGCGACGCCTTGTAACCGCCGCTAAGAGATGTATAGACATTGGCCATGCAGCACAATCCGCAGCCAAATCCGCCAAAAGATCCACCATCATACAGATCTTTGCCCCATTTGCCGGACCACTCCCGTCTTTCCTTCCAGGATTTAGGCCCCTGCAAAAAGGTAGCGATCTTCTCGGTAGGATCCACTGTCGGTACCGGTGTGGCAGGTGTGGCTGTTGCCGTTACCGCAGTCTGGCTGGCCGTCACCGCCGGCGGTGTGACTACATCACCGGCGGCAGGCTTTGCGTCCAGCGGGAAATAGTGATTTAAAAACGCCGCCAAAAAAAGCATGGCCGCACTGAGTACCACAATAAGGATCATCTGTTTTTTGGTATAATTTCTTTTCTTCATAGGCCCCTGATCTAGAATGTAAATTTATCTGCAAAATACTCTTTCAATTCTGAAATTTTGATACGCTCCTGCTCCATGGTATCACGGTCACGGACTGTTACCATGCCATCTTCCTCGGAATCGAAATCGTATGTAACACAGAAAGGTGTTCCGATCTCGTCCTGACGGCGGTAACGCTTACCGATGTTGCCACGGTCATCATATTCACAATTATAATATTTGCTCAGTTCTGCAAATACTTTTTCTGCATTGTCATTTAACTTTTTGGAAAGTGGCAGCACACCGATTTTTACCGGTGCCAGTGCCGGATGGAAGTGCATCACCGTACGCACATCTCCCTCACCGATCTCTTCTTCATCATAAGCAATGCACAAAAATGACAGTGTCACTCGGTCAGCACCCAGAGACGGCTCGATTACATATGGGATGTATTTTTCTTTCTTTTCATCATCAAAATACTCCATGGACTCACCGGATGTATTCTGGTGCTGTGTCAGGTCGTAATCTGTACGGTCTGCGATACCCCACAGTTCGCCCCATCCGAATGGGAACAAGAACTCAAGGTCTGTGGTTCCTTTGCTGTAGAAGCAAAGTTCCTCTGCAGAGTGGTCTCTGGCACGAAGTTCATCGTCTTTGATACCAAGATTTTTCAGCCAGTCGATACAGAACTGTCTCCAGTATGAGAACCACTCCATATCAGTACCAGGCTCACAGAAAAATTCCAGTTCCATCTGTTCAAACTCACGGGTACGGAATGTAAAGTTTCCTGGTGTGATCTCGTTTCGGAAGGATTTACCGATCTGTCCAATTCCAAATGGAATCTTTTTACGGGATGTTCTCTGTACATTCTTGAAATTGACAAAGATACCCTGTGCTGTCTCCGGACGAAGGTATACTGTATTTTTGGCATCCTCTGTAACACCCTGGAATGTCTTGAACATCAGGTTGAACTGACGGATCTCTGTAAAGTTGTGTTTACCACAGCTTGGACAGCAGATGTTATGGTCGTTGATAAAGCCTTCCATCTTGGCATTGTCCCATCCGTCTACGGAACCATCCAGTTCGATGTCATTGTCCTTGGCAAAATCCTCGATCAACTGGTCTGCGCGAAATCTTTCATGACACTCTTTACAGTCCATCAAAGGATCGGAAAAACCGCCCAAATGTCCGGACGCTACCCATGTCTGTGGGTTCATCAGGATCGCACAGTCTACACCCACATTGTACTTATTCTCCTGAATAAACTTCTGCCACCATGCTTTCTTTACATTGTTCTTCAGCTCTACGCCCAGATTTCCGTAATCCCATGTGTTGGCAAGTCCGCCATAAATCTCTGATCCCGGATAAATAAATCCACGGCTTTTCGCCAGTGCCACAATCTTGTCCATTGTCTTTTCCATTTGAAATTCCTCCAAAAAATTCTTTCATCGCAAATCATCCCTGACTTCCCGGAATGCTGCGCCTGCATTTATGTTCCATTGTACTATTATAAAAAGTTTTTTTCAAGTTAAAAATCCAGCATCCCCAGGGATTTGAACTTCCGGTCCGTGTTTGCTTCCAGATAACGGCCTACCACCCGGGACAATTCCTTCTGAACCTTCTCCCCCACAGTAAAACTGTAAAGGGTTTCCAGCCTGGAAGATAAGATCCGCTGCAGCGTATACAGGGTAGTGCCGGAAATCAGCATATCACCCCTTCCGCCTCCACACCGGCTGCACCGCACGCCGGCATCTTTCACGGAAAAAAACACCAGATCCTCTTCCCCGCCACAGTCCACACACTGATAAATTCTGGGTGCCACACCTTCTATGTAAAGCATGCGGAATTCATAGATCCGGCGGACCAGTTCGTGGGGGATCTCTTTTCTGGTCAGAGCGTGCAGCGACACATACAAAAGATTCAGTTCTTCCTTGGCATTCATTCCCTCTCTGGTAAAATAATCCGCCACTTCGCAAAAATACAATCCCATGTACAGCGCATCAAGATCCTGCCTGAGTTTTGGGAAAAACTGCTTTACTTCCACCTGTTCAATGCTGTAGGAGTCTCTTCCCTTATATACATAAAATTCACCGAATGTAAAAGGTTCCGTAGACGCCGAAAGGGGGCTTTTCGGTCGTCTTGCCCCTCTGGCAAATGCCGAAATACGCCCCCATTCTTTTGTCAGAAGGACAACCCTTTTATCGTATTCCCCGATGGTAGTGGCCGACAGTACCATGCCCATTACCTGCTGTTTCAACGATTTTTTCCTCCTTGCTGCCACAGTCGCCGTACCGGTAACTCTCCCGGTCTGCCACATAAGCCAGATAATCACTGACCCGCCCTGTGGATGTAAACCGGTTCCATGCTTTGTCTCTTTCTTCTTCCATGACTTCCTCCGTTTTGTGCCTTTGCTTCTACAAAACTTAGAATACCCGGAAGGATTTTTCTCTATGCTGTCAGATATTGGAAACCGCTAGTCGTTCTCCTTAAATCCAAAGTTTTTCAATAAAAAGTCACTGTCACGCCAGTCTTTCTTCACCTTGACCCACAATTTGAGATTGACTTTTGCCTCCAGAAAGTCTTCGATTTCCTTTCTGGCTGCGGTGCCGATGCGCTTCAACATGGCACCCTGTTTACCGATGATAATGCCCTTGTGGGAGTCTCTCTCGCAGACAATGGTAGCATCAATATCGTAAAAAAGATTTTTCCCCGGACGCTCCTTCATGCTGTCGATGGATACAGCAATCCCGTGAGGAATCTCATCCTGCAAAAGACGCAGTGCCTTCTCCCGGATCAGTTCCGCTACGATCTGGCGCACCGGCTGATCAGTGATGGTGTCCTCATCATAAAACTGAGGGCCTTCCTCCAGATAAGAAAACATAGTCTCAATTAGATCATCCACATTTTCCCCGTTCTGGGCAGAAACCGGTACCATCTCCGCAAAATCCAGAATGTCTTTGTAGGCATTCATGCACTCCAACAGTTCATCTTTTCTCACTTTGTCGATCTTATTCATAACCAGGATCACCGGTGCCGAAGATTTTTTCAGTTCCTGGGCAATGTGTCTCTCTCCCTGGCCGATATAAGTGGTCGCTTCCACCAGCCACAGCACCAGATCCACTTCCTTAAATGTGCTCTCTGCCGCATTGACCATAAACTCGCCCAGCTTGTTTTTCGCCTTGTGGATTCCCGGTGTATCCAGGAACACGATCTGGCCTCTGTCATCATGGTACACCGTCTGGATGCGGTTTCTCGTCGTCTGCGGCTTGTTGGATGTGATGGCAATCTTCTGGCCGATGATGCGGTTCATCAGGGTAGACTTGCCTACATTGGGACGGCCTACCAGTGTCACAAATCCTGATTTAAACTTTTGTTCCATTTTATTCCTCCTAATTCAAAACACGAACGGTGTCAAACAGTTCCTTTGCTTCTTCTACTTTTTCCTCGCCACCCAGCACACAAATCTTGTCATCCGAAAGGATCGCTTCCACCATTTTGGCTGCTTCACGGACTTTCTTCTGATCCGTTGCCAGCACCTGGTCTCTCTCTGTCTGCATATCCGCTTCGGTGTAACCGGTCTTGTAACTGCGGTAAGAACGGCTTCCCTTGGCTCTCGGTGTCAGCGGCGTATCCATCTCACTGATGGTTCCGATCATATACTTCATCATATCCCGCTCATCGGCGTCAAACTGCTCCAGATAAGCCGGCACGCCTTTGTATACCTCATTGGTCTCTGTCAGGTTCGGATCTCTGTAAGACATAAAATATCCGGTTCCGCTCTGGGCAAAACTGCACATAACGCCGTAGGCCCCGCCTTTGACTCTCACTTCATTCCAGAGATAATCGTAGGACAAAATGGTTTTTACTACTCTGAAGGAACCATCATATTCGATTCCTTTATCGTCAAAATGACCGGCTCTGGCTACAAACTGCACCTTGCTGGCCGTCTTGAAGCCCTCATTTTCCTTGCTTGCAGGCAGTTTCCAGTCTGGTTCCGGCACGGTTTCTCCCGCCTGCTGTGGCAGTGCCTCCAACAGGGTGGAAAGTTCTTTTTTCAAAATCTCCCGTCCCTCTTCTGTGGCTGTGACGGAGATCTCCAGGTCTTCTTTGACAAAAATATTTTTCATAAGAGCCGTCAACACAGCGATAAGATTGTCTTTTCTCTCTTCAAAATGTTCTTCCAGATCACACAGAAAATCGTAATAACCGATTCCTGACATCTGCTCCACATAATACTGTCTTTCTCCCAGATAAGACATAACACGGCGGCAGGCGGTCAGATGTCCGGCTGCCAGTTTGCTGGCCTGCTGGCCGGATCTCGCCTCTCCGATAATCTCACGCAGACGCTTGGTGTCTCCCATCTTTGACTGGGTCAGGATCTCTCCCAACAGTCCCATCATATATGGGATCTCACGATACAGCATCTTGGACCCTACTTCCATATGCATACTGTATTCATCACTGCCCTTTCTTCCATAGGCTGTTCCCTCTACCTCAAAGTTGCCTGCATGGATGAGGATCTCGTTGCTGAGAGCCAGTTTATCATACTTCTCTGTGTCCACGGTACCGAGAATATCTGTCAAAAGCCCCAGATACGGTGCGTACTCTTTCCATTGGTCCACGGAAAAGATCAGGCGGAGGTACTCAATGCCATTGGTTGGATAATCATGTTCTACCAGCGTCACACCCTCCATTTCATTTACTTCATTGTGAACCGGCAGCACCTTTTTTCCCAGGTCCTCTCTGGTAAGAAGCGGAATACACTTCAATGCCTCCGGGCTGGTTGGCTCTTCCTGGTATACCTTCAACTCCTTTGTTTCCTGTACCAGTTTTTGGATCTGTTCCGGTGTCAAAGTCTCTTTGTACTGATCCAGTTTTTCCTGTTCTTCCTGATCCATCTTGGCGGTCAATCCTGCCTTTGGCTCAATTCCCACATAGCATACATGAGTGTTGTCCAGGAAGAAATCCCGGATCAGCTGCTCATAATAATCTGTATCCATGGCCTTTCGCAGTTCTTCAAACACATCCCCACAATCCAGATGGATAAACGGCTTCTTATCATCATACAGCCAGCTGTCAAACATCTGCAGGCCGTACATCAGTCCCTTTGGATAGTTGCCGAAATCTCCCTCTCTGTACTGGAATTCCATGGCGTTTAACGCCGCCAGGAGAGACTTTCTGTCCAGACCTTTCTCCGCCAGTTCTGTCAGGGTATCGTAGATCACCTTCTCAAAATCCTGTTTCTGATCCTGTCTGGCGTTTTTCGCAATGAAGGTAAAGGACATCTGCTGCAGGCCATTTTCAAAGCCACCTTTGATCTCACTGCCGATCCCTGCGTCTAAAAGAGCCTGTTTTACCGGTGCTCCTACCGCATCCAGCAGAACATATTCCAGCACCTGCATGCCCCGGTACAGTTTGCGGTCATCAAAAGTTCCATAGGCAAAATTCAGGCTGTGGTATACTTTGTCCTTTGAATCGTCTCCTTCCGGCACGGAGTAAAAACCGTATTTCTCCTGTTTTTTATCAAATGACTTCTGCATTGGCAGTGCCGAATCTACGAAAAGATAGTCAAACTGACTCAGGTATTTTTCTTCCAGCCAGTTCAACTTCTCTTCCATATCCATGTCTCCATAAAGATAGATGTAACTGTTTGATGGATGATAATATTTGCTGTGAAAATCCAAATAGTCCTCATAAGTCAGTTCCGGTATCTCCACCGGGTCACCGCCGGACTCCACCCCATACGGAGTGTCTGGGAACAATGCATTCTGGATGTTCCGGTACAAAATACTGTCCGGATCGGAGTACACACCTTTCATCTCGTTAAACACTACGCCATTGTACTTAAGCGGTGCCTCTTCCGACTCCAGCTCATAGTGCCAGCCTTCCTGCTTAAAAATTTTCTCTTCTTTATATATATTAGGATAAAAAACAGCATCCAGATACACATGCATCAGATTCTGGAAATCCTTATCATTGCAGCTTGCCACCGGGTATACGGTTTTGTCCGGATAGGTCATGGCATTCAAAAAGGTATTGAGAGAGCCTTTGGCCAGTTCAATAAACGGATCTTTTACCGGGAACTCTTTGGAACCGCATAATACCGTATGTTCCACAATGTGGGCCACACCGGTGGAATCTTTTGGCGGGGTGCGGAATCCGATGGTAAAGACCTTGTTTTCATCCTGATTTTCCATCAAGACCACTTTGGCTTTTGTCTTATTATGTTCTAACAGATATCCTTTGGTTCCCATGTCTTTCATGTCCTGGGTGGATATAAGTCTGTAGGCTTTACAATGTTCGATGTTCATTCTTTCTTCTCCTTTATAAAAACTGATTTCACAGGTATAATTTACACGAAATCCACAATAACTATACAGTATCACATTTTTACAGGTATTGGCAACACCGCAAAAATATTTTCTTGCTATTTTACGGGCGGTATGGTAAAGTTAATGAGTGTGAAATATTTATTTTAGGAGGCAAAACACATGAAAGGTACAGTTAAATGGTTTAATGCCAAAAAAGGATTCGGATTTATTTCTGACGAAGAGGGAAAAGATGTATTTGTACACTTCTCCGCATTACAGATGGATGGTTTCAAAGTTTTGGAAGAGGGCGACGAAGTAGAATTCGAAGTAATCGATGGCGAAAAGGGACCACAGGCTGCAAATGTAACAAAGTTATAATCGATTTTTAATGGACTTAGTTTTTATATAAAAGTTAAGCAATTACAAGAGGTTGTAACAAGGCGGGTTCTATGACCCGCCTTTATAACTGTTCAGAAACGCCAACAGGCGTTTTTTTATTGTTCTTTTACAGAGATGCAAAGATGCGGCTTCCTTTTATCCGGACCCAGTGGAGCATTCCGGCGCAGACTGCCAGAAGCACCGCAAAAGAAACCGTCATATACTCTTCCGCTGTAAATGGCAGATTCAGATATCCTGCTGCCAGAACGCCAAGTACGATCCAGTTGCCAAAGATTACCGCCACTACGCCAAAGTTCTGTTTTACTGCAGCCGTCTCATTGGTCCACTTCAGATTTGGCCGCTTCAGATTTACCATCAATCCTAACAGCGCCCCAAACAGCACATACAAAAGGGGCCAGAGCACCAGCCAGATTCCCTGCATCAGAGTTACCGGGAGAACACAGACCACACAAATGCTGCAAAAGACTGCCGGCACTCCGGTGAGCCACATGTGAAGCTCCAGTTTGGAACGAAGCACCTGCCACGGCTTTACTGGCAGTGACTGGGACAACCAGATATTTTTTCCTTCCAGTGAAATAGCAGGCGCCGTTATATCATTCATGGATGTCATCAGAGCAATGGCTCCGATCAGCATCAGCACCAGGGTTCCTACATACTCTCCAAAGATCTCTTTCTGCAGCTGCAGCAAAAGAGGTGCTTTAACGATAGCCGCCACACCCGCCACCGGCAGCATCAGAGTTCCCATGGCACAGTTAAGCATATAGGTGGCACTGCTTGTAAAATGTTTACATTCCTTCCACAGCAACGCCCGTCTCAGGCTTCTTTTTGCCACGATTTTTTCTTTGTACACTTTCTTTGTAACCTGCTCAGCCTGAGTAGCGATCTGTACGAAACTTCGTTTCATCACAAATACCACGGCGGCCAGCGCCACAAGGACAACAAGGGTAGTCACTGCCATCGGCACTGCCTCACCGGCTGCTCCCAGTCCAAACTGGTACAGCACATAAGCCTTGTTCTTTACTGCGTCTCCTGCCACCAGTATATTGCCAAGGAGTGTCTCCAGCATCTGACTGGCCTTGAAATATATAAAATAATACAATCCCAGAAACGCCAGGGAGGCGACGACCATAACGGCACTCTTATTTTTCAGCTTGCAGGTGATCCTGGCCACACCCCATCCC
>ENA-UOOD01003511-UOOD01003511.1-human-gut-metagenome-genome-assembly--contig:-CS67-NODE-3511-length-12944-cov-5.201334_pt1 | contig 12944 bp, 9 predicted proteins | sample MGYA00242464_ERZ724011 | MGnify/ENA metagenome assembly ERZ724011 | reverse complement strand
GAAATTTTTCTCTCTTATCAGGAATTAGTCACAAAAAGAAAGATGGGAAGGGCTTCTCTACATTTTGTTGCACTGGGGACGACACCACCCGGTCCCAGCCGCAGGGAGGAAGGCGCCGGGACAGCGGCCGGCAAGAGAGGCAGGGCCGGCGATGGCGAGAGGGCAGGGCGTGCTGCATACGGTCCTTCGGCCGATCAGCCATACATAAAAAAAGGGCGACCGCCATATGACGGTCGCCCTGATGTTCAGCAGAGGAAAGGGCCTACTGGCCCAGATCCACCAGCACGGGGTTCTCTTCCAGATCTTCCAGGAACTTGTCCGGACGTTCCTTCTGGTCGGGCACGGTGATGTCGCCGTGGACATACTCGCGATAGCCCGTACCGGCCGGGATGAGACGGCCCACGATGACGTTTTCCTTGAGGCCGCGCAGGTAGTCCATCTTGCCCTTGAGGGAGGCCTCGGTGAGCACCTTGGTGGTTTCCTGGAAGGAAGCCGCCGAGATGAAGGACGAGGTGGTCAGCGAAGCCTGGGTGATGCCCAGCACCAGCGGTTCGGCGGTGGCGGGCTGACGGCCTTCGGCGATGGCCTTGTGGTTCTCGGCCTTGAACTCGGCCTTGTCCACCTGTTCGCCCACCAGGAAGCTGGTGCCGCCGGAATCCAGCACGGTGACCTTCTTGAGCATCTGGCGCACGATGACTTCGATGTGCTTGTCGTCGATGCCCACGCCCTGGAACCGGTACACTTCCTGGATCTCGTCCACGAGGTAGCGGGCCAGGTACTTTTCACCGCGGGTGCGCAGGATGTCGTGCAGTTCGGGCGAACCTTCGGTCAGCGGATCGCCGGCTTCCACGAAGTCGCCGTCGGCCACGGTGATGTGCTTGCCCTTGGGCACCAGGTATTCCTTGGAATCACCGATCTCGGGGGTCACCACCAGCTTGCGCTTGCCCTTGGATTCGCCGGCGTAGGACACGGTACCGGAGATCTCGGAGACCACGGCCATGTCTTTGGGCTTGCGGACTTCGAAGAGCTCGGCCACGCGGGGAAGACCACCCACGATGTCCTTGGTCTTGGAAGTTTCGCGGGGCTTACGGGCGATGATGTCACCGGCCTGGATGGCCTCGCCGTCCTTGACCATGATGATGGAGCCCACGGGCAGGCTGTACACGGCGGACGCCACGCTGTGCGGACGCTGCTTGACGTTGCCGTTCTCATCGCAGACCGAGATGGACGGACGGTAGTTGGTGGTACGGTATTCCATGATGGTCAGGGAGGCCTGACGCGTCACGTCGTCCACCTTTTCCTGCACGGTCTTGCCGTCCACGATGTCGGTGAAGCGGATGATACCCTCTTCTTCGGACACGAAGGGTTCGTTGAAGGGGTCCCACTCGGCCAGCACGGTGCCCTTGGTCACTTCCTGACCGTCGGTCACATGCAGGCGGGCGCCGTTGGGCAGGATGTACTTTTCACGTTCGCGGCCCTGCGGATCCACGATGGTCAGCTGGCCGCTCTTGCCCAGCACCAGCTGGATGCCGTCACGGTTGGTAACGGCGCGCACGCGGTTGAGGATGACGCGACCGGTGTTCTGGGCTTCGAACTTGTTCTTTTCAATGGTGCTGGATGCGGTACCACCGATGTGGAAGGTACGCATGGTCAGCTGGGTGCCGGGTTCACCGATGGACTGGGCGGCGATGATGCCCACGGTCTCGCCGGTGTTGACCAGGTGCCCGCGGGCCAGATCGCGGCCGTAGCACAGGGCGCAGATGCCGCGCCCGGCCTGGCAGGTGAGGGGCGAACGCACCGTGATGGAGCTCACGCCGTGTTCACGCAGCACAGCGGCCTCGGCTTCGTCGATGAGGGTGTTCTCGGGCAGCAGCACCTTTTCCGCGTCTTCGGGATCGTAGACGGGGTAGAGCAGCACACGGCCCATGGCACGTTCCCACACCGGGGTCTTGATGTCGCCGCCTTCGCGCAGGTGGGTCAGCTCGATGCCGTCCACCGTGCCGCAGTCGTGTTCGGAGACGATCACGTCCTGCACCACGTCCACCAGACGACGGGTCAGGTAACCGGAGTTGGCCGTCTTCAGGGCGGTGTCGGCCAGACCCTTACGGGCACCGTGGGTGGAGGTGAAGTACTGCAGCACCGACAGACCTTCGCGGAAGGACGAGGTGATGGGCGTTTCGATGATTTCACCGGAAGGCTTGGCCATCAGACCGCGCATACCGGCCAGCTGACGCATCTGGTCCTGGTTGCCTCGGGCACCGGAGGTGGACATCATGAAGATGGAGTTGAAGCTCTGGTTCTTCTCTTCACGGCCGGTCTTGGGATCCTTCAGGATATCGTAAGAGATCTCCTTGATCATTTCCGTGGAGACGTCCTGGGTGGCCTTTGTCCACACATCGACGACCTTGTTGTACTTTTCGGTACGGGTGATGATACCGTCGCGGTACTGGCGTTCGATGCCGTCCACCTCGGCCTGGGAAGCGGCCAGGATGTCCTTCTTGCGGGCCGGGATGATGAGGTCCTTCACACCGATACTGACACCGGCGCGGGTAGCGAACTCATAACCCATGTTCTTCAGATTGTCGCAGAGGATGACCGTGGCCTTGATGCCGCACTGGCGGTAGCAGTTTTCCACCAGCTTGGCGATCATCTTCTTGGTCAGCACCAGGTTGACGTTCTCGAAGGACATTTCCTTGGGCAGGATGTTGCTCACCAGCACGCGGCCGGGCGTGGTGCGGTGGGTCTTGCCGTCGGGCATGCGCACGTTGATGCGGGCGTGCAGGGACACGGCATCGGCATCATAGGCGGCTTCCACTTCCCAGGGACCGCAGAAGGTCATGCCTTCGCCCTTCTCGAAGCTGCGCTCGGAGGTCATGTAGTACAGACCCAGAACGATGTCCTGGGAAGGCACGATGACGGGACCGCCGTTGGCGGGCGAGAGGATGTTGTTGGTGCTCATCATGAGCACGCGGCATTCGATCTGCGCTTCCACGGAAAGCGGGATGTGCACGGCCATCTGGTCACCGTCGAAGTCGGCGTTGTAGGCCGAGCAGACCAGGGGATGCAGACGGATGGCCTTGCCTTCCACCAGCAGGGGCTCAAAGGCCTGGATACCCAGACGGTGCAGGGTAGGGGCACGGTTGAGCATGATGGGGTATTCGCGCACCACTTCCGAGAGGATGTCCCAGACCACCAGCTCTTCACGCTCCACCATCTTCTTGGCGCTCTTGATGGTGGAGGCATAACCGCGCTTTTCCAGCTCCGAGTAGATGAAGGGCTTGAACAGCTCCAGGGCCATCTTCTTGGGCAGGCCGCACTGGTGCAGCTTGAGGTAAGGACCCACGGTAATAACGGAACGACCGGAGTAGTCCACGCGCTTGCCCAGCAGGTTCTGACGGAAGCGGCCCTGCTTGCCCTTGATCATGTCGGACAGGGACTTGAGCGGACGACCGTTGGTACCGGCGATGGCGCGACCGCGGCGGCCGTTGTCGAACAGGGCGTCCACGGCTTCCTGCAGCATGCGCTTTTCGTTGCGGATGATGATGTCGGGAGCGCCCAGTTCGATGAGGCGCTTCAGACGGTTGTTGCGGTTGATGACGCGGCGGTACAGGTCGTTGAGGTCGGAGGTGGCGAAACGGCCGCCGTCCAGGGGCACCAGGGGACGCAGCTCCGGCGGGATGACGGGAATGACTTCCATGATCATCCATTCGGGCTTGTTGTTGGACTCCAGGAAGGCCTCGACGATCTTCAGGCGCTTGGTGAGCTTCTTCTTTTTGGTCTGGCTCTTGGTGGTCTCGCTTTCTTCGCGCAGTTCGGTGCGCAGCTTTTCCAGATCCAGCTCTTCCAGAAGGGAGCGCACGGCTTCGGCGCCCATGCCCACGGTCAGGGCGTCTTCGGTGCCGTAGTGGTCCAGGATCTGCAGGTACTGGTCTTCAGAGATGACCTGGCGGCGCTGCAGATTGGTCTGGCCGGGATCGAGCACGATGTAGGAATCAAAGTACAGGACCTTTTCCAGATCGGCCATGGTCATGTCGAGCAGGGTGCCGATCTTGGAGGGCAGGGTCTTGAGGAACCAGATGTGGGCCACGGGCGCGGCCAGTTCGATGTGGCCCATGCGCTCGCGACGCACCTTGGAGGCAATGACTTCAACGCCGCACTTTTCGCAGACGATGCCGCGGTGCTTCATGCGCTTGTACTTGCCGCAGTTGCACTCGTAGTCCTTCACGGGGCCGAAGATCTTGGCGCAGAACAGGCCGTCGCGCTCCGGCTTGAAGGTACGGTAGTTGATGGTTTCCGGTTTCTTGACCTCACCGTAGGACCATTCGCGGATGGCTTCGGGCGAGGCGATGGAAATCTGGATGGCTTTCAGGTTGCGGATGTTGGTCACATTGGCCGACGTGCCGCGTGCAGTGAAGAGATCGTCCAGGCTCATATATCTACCTTGCTTGTCAAAAGCTCGTTACAGTCGTTGTGGCGTATGGTTGACGCTCCGTCCCGGGGAATGGCGCTGCCGGGCACCGCGCGGTGGCGTAATGCCCGGCGCACCCATGAATTATTCCTCGGGTTCCTGGTCGCGCATGAAGCCGATACGCTTGGGCTTTTTCTTGCCGTCTTCCTGATGCAGGGTCACGTCGAGGCCCAGGCTCATGAGTTCCTTGACCAGAACGTTGAAGGATTCGGGCAGACCGGCTTCCAGGAAGTTGTCGCCCTTGACGATCTTCTCGTACATCTTCACGCGTCCGGCCACGTCGTCGGACTTGACGGTAAGGAATTCCTGCAGGAGATAGGCGGCGCCGTAGGCTTCCAGCGCCCAGACTTCCATTTCACCCAGACGCTGGCCACCGAACTGCGCCTTACCGCCCAGCGGCTGCTGGGTGACCAGGCTGTAGGGGCCGGTGGAGCGGGCGTGGATCTTTTCGTCGACCAGGTGGTGCAGCTTCAGGATGTACATGACACCGGTGGTCACGCGGTTCTTGAAGGGCACGCCGGTACGGCCGTCGTACAGGATGGTCTTGCCGTCGCTGTCCTTGCCGGCCTTTTCCATCCAGCCCCAGATCTCTTCTTCGGTGGCGCCGTCGAAGACCGGGGTCTTGGTCACGATGCCGTTGCGCAGCTTCTTGACCGAGGCGATGAACTCTTCGTCATCCATCTTGTCCACCAGCTCGCTGATGGCCGGGGAATCGAAGACGTCCTTGACCTCGTCACGCACCACCTGCAGGGCCGCGCCGGAATCCAGCAGTTCGGCCAGCTGGCGGCCAAGTTCCTTGGCGCCCCAGCCCAGGTGGGTTTCCATGATCTGGCCGATGTTCATTCGCGAAGGCACGCCCAGGGGGTTGAGCACGATGTCCACGGGGCGACCGTCGGCGAAGAAGGGCATGTCTTCTTCGGGCAGGATGCAGGAGACCACACCCTTGTTACCGTGACGGCCGGCCATCTTGTCGCCCACCGAGAGCTTACGCTTGATGGCGATGTGGACCTTGACCATCTTGATGACGCCGGGAGGCAGATCGTCCCCTTCGGTGACCTTCTCGCGCTTGGAGTCATAGATGGCGTGCAGGTAATCCACCTGATGGTCGTAGTCCTTGAGCTGGTCGGCCACGATGTCGTTGACTTCCTTGCTCTCGAACAGGCCCTGCAGCTTCTTCACCGGGATGGCGTCCAGCTGCTCGCGGGTCAGGGCGACACCGGCTTCCACCAGCACTTCGCCCTTCTTGTTGCCGGGGACGCTGACGGCGGTCAGCTTGCCCAGCACATGGGGGGCAAGCACTTCGCGGGTGCGGTTGCCCAGAGCGCGCATGTGATCGGATTCCTTCTGATCCAGCACGGCGGTGTCGTGGGCCTCGATGGCCAGGGTGCGGTCGTCCTTTTCACCGGAACGACGGTTGAACACCTTGACGTCGATGACCGTACCTTCCACTCCCGGGGGCACCTTGAGGGAGGTGTTCTTCACGCCGCGGGCCTTCTCGCCGAAGATGGCGCGCAACAGCTTTTCTTCCGGGGTCAGCTGGGTCTCGCCCTTGGGGGTGATCTTGCCGACCAGGATGTCGTCAGGCTTCACGGCCGCGCCGATGCGGATGATGCCGCTGTCGTCCAGGTTGCGCAGCATGTCTTCGCTGACGTTGGGGATGTCGCGGGTGATCTCTTCGGGTCCGAGCTTGGTGTCGCGGGCCACCACTTCGAATTCTTCGATGTGGATGGAGGTGAAGATGTCCTCTTTCACGGTACGTTCGGAAATGAGGATGGAGTCTTCGTAGTTGTAACCGCACCAGGGCATGAAGGCCACCACCAGGTTCTTGCCCAGAGCCAGCTGGCCTTCGTCGATGCCGGGACCGTCAGCGAGGATCTCGCCCTTCTTGAACACCTGACCGGGGTAGCAGGTGGGCTTCTGACCAAAGCAGGAGTTCTGGTTGGACTTGTGGAACTTCAGCAGGTCATAGGCGCGCACGCCGCCCTGTTTCTTGTACAGGTCGCCTTCGTAGGAGACCACGATGCGGTCGGCGTCGGCGTATTCCACCTTGCCGTCGGCCTGGGCCACGATGCAGGCGCCGGAGTCGCGGGCCACGTCGATTTCCATGCCGGTGCCCACCAGGGGCTTTTCGCTGCGCAGCAGCGGCACGGCCTGGCGCTGCATGTTGGAACCCATGAGGGCGCGGTTGGCGTCGTCGTGTTCCAGGAAGGGGATGAGCGCGGCCGAGATGGAGACCATCTGGCTGGGCGAGATGTCCATGAGGGTCACCTCGTCACGGGAGCGCATTTCCACTTCGCCCTTGACGCGCACGGTCACGAACTCGTCCAGGAAGTTGCCGTCGGCGTCCACGCGGGCGTTGGCCTGGGCCACCACCTGGTCGCCTTCGCGGGAAGCGTCCAGATGCACGATCTCGTCAGTCATGCGGCCATTGCGCACCACGCGGTACGGGGTCTCGATGAAACCGAAGTCGTTGACCTTGGCGAAGGTGGTCAGCGACACGATCAGACCGATGTTGGGACCTTCGGGGGTCTCGATGGGGCACATGCGGCCATAGTGGGAGGTGTGCACGTCGCGCACTTCGAAGCCGGCACGCTCACGGGTCAGACCGCCGGGGCCCAGGGCCGACAGACGGCGCTTGTGGGTCACTTCGGACAGGGAGTTGGTCTGGTCCATGAACTGCGACAGCTGGGAAGTACCGAAGAACTCCTTGAGCACCGCAGCCACAGGCTTGGGATTGATCAGGTCGTGGGGCATGAGCGTGGAGATTTCCTGGATGCTCATGCGTTCCTTGATGGCGCGCTCCATGCGCACCAGACCGATGCGGTACTGGTTCTCCACCAGTTCGCCCACCAGGCGCACGCGGCGATTGCCCAGATGGTCGATATCGTCGGCCGGACCGTGGCTGTCCTTCAACTGCACCAGCACCTTGATGGCGGTGAGGATGTCGTTGTCGGTCAGGGTACGGGAATCTTCGGTGTCGGGCAGGCCCAGGCGCTGGTTGAGCTTGTAACGGCCCACCGGCGACAGGTCATAGTAATCCGGGCTGCGGAACAGGTTGTCGAAGAAGCTGGCGGCGATCTCGGCGGTCGGCGGGCTGGAAGGACGCAGACGACGGTAGATCTCTTCCTGAGCCTTTTCCTGATCGGGGATGCGGTCCTGCATCAGGGTGTCGCGGATGGAGGAAGAGGTGTCGGTGCCCTTGGTGTGCAGCACGGCGATACGCTCGATGCCGGCTTCGCGCATGCGCTCCAGCAGGCCGGGAGTGATCTCGTCGGCGGCTTCGGCCAGCACTTCGCCACTGCCGGGAGCGATGACGTCTTCGGCCAGGAACATGCCGTCCAGGGTGTCGGGACGCACTTCGATGGCCTTGATGCCCGCTTCACAGACCTGACGCCAGCCACGCTTGGTGATGGGCTTGCCGGCCTTGATGAGCACGGTGCCGTCTTCGGTGGCGATGTCGGAGTAGGCGTTGTCCTTGCGGTACAGGGACTTTTCCACTTCCCACATCAGGGTGTTGTGCGGCTTCAGCAGGTAGTGCTCGCGGGTGTAGAAGTACTCCAGGATGTCCATCTTGCTCATGCCCATGGCCTTGAACAGGATGGTGGCGGGCATCTTGCGGCGACGGTCGATGCGGACATACAGGATGTCCTTGTGGTCGAAGTCGAAGTCCAGCCAGGAGCCACGCATGGGGATGACTCGGCAGGAGTAGAGCACCTTGCGGCTGGTGTGGGTCTTGCCGCCGTCGTGTTCAAAGATGATGCCGGGAGAACGCTGCAGCTGGTTGACGATGACGCGCTCGGTGCCGTTGATGATGAACGTGCCCTTTTCCGTCATCAGGGGCAGGGTGCCAAAGTAGATGCCCTGTTCCTTGATGTCGCGGATGGTGCGGTTGCCCGTGGCTTCATCGGTGTCATAGACCACCAGGCGCACCTTGATGTGCACCGGGGCTTCGTAGGTCAGGCCCTTGGAGATGCACTCGGCCTGGTCGTACTTGGGCTCGCGGATTTCGTAGCTAACGAATTCCAGGCTGGCGGTCTTGTTGAAATCTTCGATGGGGAAGACGGTGTGGAACACGCCTTCCAGACCTTCCTCCTTATTTCGATCGGCTTCGGCAACGCCTTCCTGCAGGAACTTGCTGTAGGAGTCGATCTGAAGATTGAGGAGGTGCGGAATGGGGAGAGTAACGTTGATTTTGCCGAACTGTTTGGTAAGCTGGCCCATGCGATACCTCAAGGTAGGTAGCGGTTGCGCTTCGGCTGCCGGCGTTGCACCGGAACGTCCGGTCGGCATTCTGCCCGTGCAGACCGCTGTGGACAGACTGCCAAAACGCCAGTCATGCCGCGATCCGAAGCGTACAATCTATATCTCTCAGTGGGATCCGGTTTTCACAACGCGCAAAAAGGACAAACGACACTTCCCCGCGTTGCCGGCAGGGGTGAGGCCGCTTGTCTTGAAAGAAAAGGCTATGCGCGTCGGGCGTTATCTACCAGAAAAACCAGATACTTCTCCCACAACAGTTTTGGAACGAAGAGACATACCGCAAAAGCATGGTTTTTGCAAGCACTTTTTCCGCAGCCCAGAAGCGCCCCGGAAGGGAGAGGGGCGAGGGCGGGACGGCTGCCGTGAGCAGCCTGGGCAGTATCTACCATGCCTGTGCCGCCGGGGCAACGCCGAAAAAAAGAAACTCCGTCTTTTTTTGTATGGAAAAAGACGGAGCGTCAATGAAAAAAGCAGGCTGCATCAAAAAGACACAAAAGGGAACCCGCAGGCTACCGGCCGCCTGAGGGCAGGCAATAAAAAAGGCGGGGTTTGCACCCCGCCTTCAAAAAGATCGGAAAAACCGAACTTACTTCACTTCGACAACAGCGCCGGCTTCGGTCAGCTGCTTCTTGGCTTCTTCGGCTTCTTCCTTGCTCACGCCTTCCTTCAGGGTGGAGGGGCAGCCGTCGACCTTTTCCTTGGCTTCCTTCAGGCCCAGGCTGGTCAGAGCGCGCACGACCTTGATGACGCCGATCTTGTTGGCGCCGGCTTCCTTCAGGATAACGTCGAATTCGGTCTTTTCTTCGGCAGCGGCAGCGGCGCCACCGTCAGCGGGGGCGGCCATCACCATGGCAGCGGCGGGAGCGGCAGCGGACACGCCGAACTTTTCTTCCAGTTCCTTGATGAATTCGGACAGTTCCAGGACGGTCATGTTGGAGATGAACTCAACAACCTGTTCTTTGGTCACGGACATGGTAAACTCCTAGCTCTTTGGCTAAAATTTGGTTGATTGCTTTTCTTGCTGCGAAAGCCTTAGGCGGCTTCGCCCTTCTTTTCTTCGATGGCCTTAAGCGCATAGAGCAGGCCGCGGAGAACGTTGGCGAACAGCGAAACAAAATTGGTGGGCACGGCGTTCATGGTGCCGAGCAGCTGACCAAGGAGCTGTTCCTTGGACGGCAGCTTGGCCAGGGCTTCAACCTGTTCGGCAGACATTTCCTTGCCTTCCAGGCTGCCGCAGCGCAGCTGGAACAGCTTGCTCTGCTTAGCAAAATCACTCAACGCCTTGGCCACCGCCACGGGGTCATCGAAACCAAGGGCAATGGCGCTGTTGTCGTGGAACTTGTCCTTGACAACGTCATGCGTGCCACCGGTAAAAGCGATACGGGCCAACGTGTTCTTGACGACGTAGAATTCGCCGCCAGCCTTGCGCAGGTTCACACGGAGGTTCGTCAGCTCTTCCACCGTCATGCCCTTGAACTCGGTCAGCACCGCAAAAGAAGCACGATCGGCATTCGCTTTGATCGCTTCAATGACGGCTGCTTTTTCAGACCTGGTCACGTGATACCTCTCACGTTCGGGGTTGCCGGGTGGAATGCCGAGCCAAAGATAAGTCTGGACAGGTGGATTAAAGGCCTTGCGGCCTGCCTGCCGTCTTCGACTCGAATTCCCTTGCCTTAGCCAGTAAATTCAAATGCGGGGATTGCTATTACTGCAATCCCCGCACGATGTCAACTAAAAAATGGGCTTAGCCTTCCAGGAATTTTTTCACCTGGGACATATCGATCTTGAAGCCGGGGCCCATGGTGGTGGACACAGCCATGGAGAGCATGTAGGTGCCCTTGGCGCCGGAGGGCTTCAGACGATTCACGGTTTCCAGCAGGGCCTTGAGGTTGCCCAGGATCTTTTCGGGACCGAAGGAAACCTTGCCCAGAGGAGCGTGCAGAACACCGGCCTTGTCGACCTTGAAGTCCACGCGACCGGCCTTCAGTTCGTTGACGGCCTTGGTCACGTCGAAGGTAACGGAACCGGTCTTGGCGTTGGGCATCAGGCCGCGGGGGCCGAGCAGACGGCCGATCTGGCCCACCAGAGCCATGACGTCAGGGGTGGCGACGGCGGCGTCGAAGTCCAGCCAGCCTTCCTTGACCTTGGCCACCAGGTCTTCAGCACCCACGAAGTCGGCGCCGGCGGCGGTGGCTTCGGCCTGCTTTTCACCCTTACAGAAAACGGCCACGCGAACGGTCTTGCCCAGGCCGTGAGGCAGGGTCACAGCGCCGCGCACCATCTGGTCGGAGTACTTGGGGTCAACACCCAGGCGGATGGCCACGTCGACGGTTTCGTCGAACTTGGCGAAGGAAGCGCCCAGGGATTTGCTCACAGCGTCTTCAACGCTCAGGCGTTCCTGCAGGTTCACGCCTTCGAGAGCTTTGCGAAAATTTTTGCCATGCTTGGGCATGTCTTTATCCTTTCGTTTTATCTCCTGCCACACATGGACTGCTCCAGGTCTGGCAGTACAATTGATCAACGAGGGGCAGCCAGGCTGCCGTCATCCGGTAAACCGGTCCCTACTTGATTTCGATGCCCATGCTGCGGGCGGTGCCGGCGATGGACTTCACAGCGGACTCAAGGGTGGCGGCGTTGAGATCGGGCAGCTTCAGCTTGGCGATTTCTTCCACCTGGGCCATGGTCAGGCTGCCAACCTTGTTACGGTTGGGTTCACCGGAGCCCTTTTCGATCTTGGCGGCCTTCATGATCAGCACCGCGGCCGGGGGGGTCTTGGTGATGAAGGTGAAGGAGCGGTCAGCGTAGACCGTGATGACCACAGGGATGATCATGCCCTTCTGGTCCTGGGTGCGGGCATTGAATTCCTTGCAGAAGCCCATGATGTTCAGGCCATGCTGACCCAGGGCGGGACCCACCGGCGGGGAGGGGTTGGCGGCGCCGGCCGGAATCTGCAGTTTGATTTTGGCAACTTCTTTTTTGGCCATGATGTTCTATCCTTATGGAACAGCGCCCTGCGGCGCTGCTCCGATGCTAGCCCTTGGAAACCTGCACGAAATCCAGTTCCACCGGGGTTTGTCTTCCGAAGATGGAAACGGATACGCGCAGCTTGCCCTTTTCGTAGTTGACATCGTCCACGACGCCATTGAAGCCCTCGAAGGGGCCCTCGATAACCCGAACGTCGTCGCCGCGTTCGAAATTGAACTTGGGCCGGGGGGTCTCCTGGCGACTTTCCATCAGCGAGAGGATACGCGCGGCGTCGCTTTCGCTCATGGGAGTGGGGCGGTTCTTACCCCCCACAAAACCGGTGACCTTGGGGATGGACTGCACCAGATGGCAGGAAAGATCCGTCATAATCATGCGGATCATCACATAGCCGGGGTAGAATTTGCGGGTACTGGTGCGAGGCTGCGAGCCGTTCTTGGAAGGTTCGATGACCTTTTCGGTAGGCACGACCACTTCCTGGATGAGGCCATTGTCCTCGCCGGAATCCATCATCGCCTTAATGGTCTTCTGCACGCGCTGCTCGAAACCGGAGTAGGTGTGCACGATGTACCAGCGAGACTTCTTCCCCAGTTCGGAGTTCTCGTCGATAACGGGAGTGTTCATATGTGCCTTCAGGAGAGGATGCTCTTGATGATGGCCGAAAGCCCCAGATCCACGAGGCCAAGCACGATCGCCATGACGGCAACAAAGCCCAGAACCGCAAACGTCGCTTTGCGCGTTTCCTTGAGCGTAGGCCACGTAACCTTACGCAGTTCGCCGCGAGAATCTTCGATATATTGCGCCAGGCGGGAGATGGGGTTGGGGGTCTGTTCGGTCTTGGAGTCGGCTTGCGCGGATTTCTTTACCATGGTGCTTCCCACAAGATAAAAAATGGCAGGGCAGGAGGGATTCGAACCCCCAACTTGCGGTTTTGGAGACCGCCGCTCTAGCCGTTAGAGCTACTGCCCTGCGTACCGTCAGGGGGGAGGGGTGCTCCCCCCTGCGGAAGTATTGTTACCTGGTTTCTCTGTGAAGCGTGTGCTTCTTGTCCCAGGGACAATATTTTTTCATTTCCAGACGCCCGGTGGTGTTCTTCTTGTTCTTCCGGGTGCTGTAGTTGCGACGCTTGCACTCAGTGCAGGCAAGGATGATATTCACTCTCATGGTACTACTCGATGATTTCGGTCACCACGCCGGAGCCCACGGTACGGCCACCTTCACGGATGGCGAAGCG
>ENA-UOOD01003507-UOOD01003507.1-human-gut-metagenome-genome-assembly--contig:-CS67-NODE-3507-length-12952-cov-10.430953_pt1 | contig 12952 bp, 10 predicted proteins | sample MGYA00242464_ERZ724011 | MGnify/ENA metagenome assembly ERZ724011 | reverse complement strand
GACGACGCCGGCAAGTTCCTCGGCGCGTACTACGACAAGAAGATCTACGAGAACGACCCGTTCGCCAAGCTCGATCAGGTCGGCGTGGGCAAGCTCGTGAAGATGGCCGCTACCATGGGCCGCGAGTCCAATCCCGACATCCACCTCGGCATCTGCGGCGAGCACGGCGGCGATCCCGCTTCCGTCGAGTTCTGCCACAAGGTCGGTCTGGACTATGTGTCCTGCTCCCCGTTCCGTGTGCCCATCGCCCGTCTCGCCGCCGCTCAGGCTGCGATCAAGGAAATGTGAGCGATCTTTTGAGCGTTCACAAAGCGGCTTGAAACTTGCAAACCTTTGATGTAACTGCGTTTGCAGACATCATTGGCTGAAAACAGACAAAAATCCGGTATTGTTCCGTTTGGAGCGATACCGGATTTTTTGCATCTTTTGCGGGGCAGGTTGAGAAAAACTGCGTCATGGACAGATTCCGTGTGCCGCCGGTACTTGGAATGGCACTCTGAATGGCACGCGGAAGCGGCACTCGGAAGGGTTGGCGGCATTAACATGACAAAGGAGGACACAGACAAGGAGGATGATGGTGGAACCGGCGGTGATGATGCTCCTGGAGGAGATCAGGCAGAGAGTGGTGGCACAGTCGGTGCTGCTGATAGCCATATTTCTGATGCTGACAGCGGCACTGCTGGCATCGTTGATGAAATGGCTGTACAGAAGGCTGGAAGCCCTGATCACAGAGATCATGGTGAAGGCAGCACAACAGACACAGCAGAACCCGCAGGAGACACAGTTCCCGAAGGAGGACTGAGTAATCTCGATTCCATCTTCCCCGCTGTGGTTGCTGTTCCTGCGGAAGTAGTGGATCGACTTGATGAGCTGCTTGCTGATACAACTGATGAACCCGCCACAGACAATAAGCAGGCCGAACCTCAGCCTACAATGGGAAAAGTTGAACAGGTTCCCCAGGATGAGCAGACTCACTCTTCCCTCTCCGAAGCAGGGATTTCTGGCGCTGATACAAATGACAAAGTGAAACCCGAGCCTGATGCAAACCCTGAGGGCAGCAACTCCAAGAAGGTCAAGCAGAAGAAGTCCAAGGCCAAGACAAAGTAAAATCCCCTCATTGGCATAAGTCCAACAGCCATGGCCGGGAACCATTGCAATTACTGCATTTCCTGCGTTTTGCTCATGGCTGTTATAGTTATTTCGTGAGGTGATCCTATCCGGCTCCCGCGCACGAGAGGACTTCCGCCGCACAAGCGACGGCACACGCCAAATGCCGGAAATGCCGGAAATGCCAGAAAGGACTTTACTTATGCGGCGCAGCCCTGTATAATCGTTTAAGATGGAAAATCGTCGAAAGACTATGCTGCAGGGCCATATGTCTGAGTGGAAGAGCCCCTATGATCGACCGACCGCACTCTTAAGGCAACACCGCGCAGTGAAAGCTGCGGTATTGCCTTAGCAGGACTGCGGTCAGTTTCTTTCTCTGCGAAAGGAGGGAGCATCGGTGAACCGCGTGTTCCGCGAGGAAAAGAAATATCTGATCTCGCTGCCGGAGGCGCTGCAAGCCTGCCATCGGCTCGCGCAGGTCATGCACGAGGACCCGCACAACGGCATAAGCGGCTACCCTGTCCGCTCGCTTTACTTCGATACGCTCGACGACAGGGACTTCCGCGAAAAGGCTGCGGGCGTAGAGCTGCGGCGCAAGCTGCGCCTGCGCTGCTATGATCCGGCGGCAGACTTCGCCATGCTGGAGATGAAGCAGAAGCAGGGCGCAAGTCAGCTCAAGCGCTCTCTGCGCGTGACACGGGAGGATGCCCAAGCGCTCACGCGCGGCGACTACGCGCCGCTGCTGCGGTATCCGGAGTCTTTTGCCGCGGAGTGCTACGCGCTGATGCACAGCCGGTGCTATCGCCCCAAAACGATCGTAGAATACGACCGCAAGGCATTTATCGCCAAGGAGAACAAAATACGCATTACCTTTGACAGCCGCATTGTTTCCGTCGAGAGCTGCTTCGACCTCTTTTCGCCGCGGCTGAACATGAACCCCGTGCTCGATCCGTACTGCGTGGTGCTTGAGGTCAAGTACAACGGCTTTCTGCTCGATTATCTTCGCGAGCTGATCAACAGCGTGGATCGCAGTGAGCTTTCTGTCAGCAAATATGTGCTTGCCCGCCAAAACGGATGTCAGACGAGGCTATAGGAGGAAAACACCATGAGACAACAGATCCTGAACCTTTTTACCACACCCCGCGATATGTCGTGGGAGGATATTCTGCTCAATATCGTCCTTGCCGCCGTGCTGGGCTTTTTTATCTTCCTGTCCTACGCCATCTCCCACCGCGGGACGATCTACAGCCGCAAGTTCAACGCCTCACTCGTCATTCTCGCGGTGCTGACGGGGACGGTCATGACCGTCATCGGCAACAACATCGCGCTGTCTCTCGGTATGGTGGGCGCGCTGTCCATCGTCCGCTTCCGCACCGCCATCAAGGACTCGCGCGATACGGTTTATATTTTTTGGTCCATCATTGTCGGCATCTGCTGCGGCGTGGGCGATTATGCCGTGGCCTGCATCGGCAGCGCCGTGACCTTCGCGGTGATCCTGCTGCTCGGCTGCATCAAGAGCGATAACCGGATGCTGCTCATCATCCGCGCCCACCGCAGCAAGCAGGAGCCGATCAAGGCGCAGGTCTACAAGCTCTTTCGCGCCAAAGCGACGCTGCGTGTGGAAAACACGACGGAGGATACGGTCGAACTGATCTACGAGATCACGCAAAAGCTCCTGCGCCGCGCGGAGCAGACAACGCCGGACATTCCCGGCAGCATCTATTCGCTGGGAAGCATCGACTATGTCAATCTTGTCATGCAGAACGACGAGGTGTCGAACTGAGAAACCGGAAAGAGGGGAGCGGAGACGAACATGAAATACAAGCGAATGGCTCTTGCGGCCTGCGCGCTGCTGCTCCTCCTATCCGCAACAAACCTGTCAGCCGTGCTGACCGATGAGCACCCACGCTATCATCAGCATCTTGAGCGCCCCGCCTATACACCCTGTGCCGACCACGGAGAAGATCTGCTCTGCTCTCATCTGCCGCTCGTGCTCATCGACACCGGCGGAGAGGCGATTCCGGGCGTGCCCATCCCCGATGCGGACCGCAACATCGAAAACAACCGCTTCACCACCACCGCCGACGGCAGTACGCTGCTGCGCGCGTCCGTCTCGGTGGTGGATCACGCCGAGGGCAACAATCACCCCGCCGACGCGCCGACCCTGCAAAGCACCATCGACATTCGCGTGCGCGGCAATTCCTCGCGCTATTTTGATAAGCACAGCTATCTTGTCAAGACGCTGACGGACGACGGTGCGGCCTCGCGCGATGTCGCCATGCTGGGGATGGATGCCTTCGACGAGTGGGCGCTGCATGGGCCGTACCTCGATAAGACGCTCATCCGCAATTATATGTGGTACAATCTTGCGGGCGAGATCATGGACTACGCGCCGAATGTGCGCTTCTGCGAGGTACTGCTCAACGGAGTGTATCAGGGGCTTTATGTTATGACGGAGACTGTCAGCTCCGGCGCGGATGCCCGCTTGAAGCTCACGGAGCCGTCGAAGGACACGGTGCAGACGAGCTATGCTCTGCGCCTTGACCGCGGCAGCGGCAACGAGGTCAAAAACATCGAGACCTTCTCCCAATACGCCCTGCGAAATCTGCAGGATATGGACATCGTCTATCCGGGAACAAAATGGCTTACGCCGGAGCGCGCGGCGTGGATCGCACAGGATTTCTCCGACTTTGAAAAGTCACTCTACTCCTATGACTATGATACCGAGCCCTATGCATGGTGGGAGCAGGCGGACATGAGCTCTTTCGTGGACTACTTTATCCTCAACGAGTTTACCTGCAACTATGATGCGGGCTGGCTTTCCACCTATATCTACAGGGATGTGCGCGGCAAATACAAAATGTGCATCTGGGACTTCAACTCCGCCTGTGACAACTACAGTCATCCGGTCACAGAGCCGCAGCATTTCGAGCTGCAGCATAACGTCTGGTACTATATGCTCAGCAAAGACGAGAAGTTCATAAACGCCGTCATCGACCGCTACCGCGAGCTGCGGCAGGGTGTCCTGAGCGATGCATATCTCAACGGCTATATGGATGCCGTGGTGGAATGGCTCGGCCCCGCCGTCGATCGCAATTTCTCCGTCTGGGGCTACGCGCTGGATAAGGATATGATCTCACCCGCAGAGCGAAACCCGCACTCGCACACCGAGGCCGTCGCGCAGATGAAGCGCTTCTGCACGGAGCGCGGCGCGTGGATGGACGAGCACATCGACATTCTGCGCCAATACAGCCACGAATCCAGAAATAAGAAATTCAACCACTGAGAAAGCGAGGGCGGAGCCGTGAAAAAATTTATCATCGCGCTTTCCGCTCTGATCCTGCTCTATCTTGCTTATGACACGGCGCGCTACCGGCTGGGATGGTACATCGACCTGAAGCCGGACGAGCCGGTGACGGCCTTTATGACCACGGATACGCAAAGCATTTACATGGATCGCGGCAGCGGTCCCGAGCCGTTTACCGTTAAGGGCGTAAACCTCGGCGTCGGCCTTCCGGGCGAGTGGGCGACGGACTACGCCATCGACAGGGAGACCTACCTGCGCTGGTTCGGGCAGATGCAGGAGATGGGCGCCAATACCGTACGCGTTTACATTACGCTGCATGACGATTTTTATAATGCCTTCTATGAATACAACACGCTGCGCGAGGAGAACGGCGAGGAGCCGCTCTGGCTGATCCACGGCGTGTGGGTCAACGACTATGTGCAGAATTCCCACCGCGACGCCTACGATAAGGACTTTCTCGATGCGTTTATCGAGGACGGGCGCACGCTGGTCGACGTTCTGCACGGCAACAAGAAGATCTCGCTCGGGCGGGGCACGGGATCGGGCTTTTACAATAAGGATGTTTCCCGCTGGGTCATCGGCTATATTCTCGGTGTGGAGTGGGAGGATGTGACCGTCACCTACACCAACCACAAATACCCCGATCTGCCGCCCTATCAGGGAACGTACCTCTCCGCGACGGAGGACGCCTCCGCCTTTGAATCCATGCTCGCGCAGGTGGGCGACCGGATCATTGAATACGAGAGCCGCCGCTACAAGACCCAGCGCCTTGTGGCGTTTTCCAACTGGCCGACCACCGACCCCTTCCTCTACCCGGAGGATATCACGACTTTCTTTATGAAGTGCGCGCAGGTGGATGTGGAGCATATCCGTGCGGAGGACGCCTTTCTTGCCGGGCAATTCGTTTCCTATCATGTCTATCCCTACTATCCCGACTATCTCAACTATAGCCTCAACCCCGCGGTGATGGACCGCACGCCCATCTGGGACGGCAAGGCCGTCATCTCTCGTGTGGAGACCGGTCCCGGCACGCCCATCGGTTCCGTGCTGCGCCGATCGGACTTCTACGATGAGACCGGCGCGGTGAACACCTACCTTGCCTATCTGCGCGCCCTGCGGCGGCATCACACGATGCCCGTCGTCATCTCCGAGTTCGGTGTGTCTACGGGACGCGGCATGGCGCAGAGGGACCAGAACACCGGCCGCAATCAGGGCCACATGTCCGAGCAGGAGCAGGGGCAGGCCCTTGCGGAATGCTGGGAGGATATTATGACGTCCGGCTGCGCGGGCGGCTGTGTGTTTACCTGGCAGGACGAATGGTTCAAGCGCACCTGGAACACCATGCACGCGGTGAATCTCCAGCGCACGCCGTACTGGAGCGACTATCAGACCAACGAGCAGTATTTCGGTCTGCTTTCCTTCGACCCCGGCGAGGAGGAAAGCGTCTGCTATGTGGACGGCGACCTCTCGGAGTGGACGGAGGAGGATAAACTCTTCGACACGGGCGAGCGAGCGCTTTCCATGAAGTACGATGAGCGCTATATCTACCTTCTGGCCTATCAGAAGGGCTTTGCAAACGGGGAAAAGCGGATGTTTATCCCCATCGACACCACGCCGAAGACCGGCAGCACCTACTGCAAAAACTATGGCCTGCGCTTTGACCGCGCGGTTGATTTCGTCCTTGCCATCGACGGCAGAGAGAACAGCCGCCTCGTGGTGCAGGAGCGCTATGAGGTGCTGCGGGCCATGTTCTACCATGAAACGCACGACGCGGACGCCTACCTTGACCCGCCCGACGCGGACACGCCGCTGTTCAAGCCCATCGAATTGATGCTCCAGACGGCGACGCCGCTGCTCACGGGCAACTGGCAGGCAAGCTCTGAGACCTACGAGACGGGCGATCTTGCCTACGGCAACGCGAACCCGTCGTCGCCCGATTTCAACTCATTGGCAGACTTTATCTTTGCGGGCGACTATGTGGAGCTGAAGCTGCCCTGGCAGCTTCTGAACTTTGCCGATCCCTCGCGCATGACCATCCACGACGATTACTATGAAAACTACGGTGTGGACTACATCACCATCGACACGATGTACCTGGGCCTGACAGACGGTGAGGACGAAGGGCGCGCGGCGCTCTGTCCCGCGGCGCTCAAGGGCTGGGGGAACAGGGTAGCTTATCACGAACGGCTGAAGGCTTCGTATGATGCGATGCGGAGACTCTGGCGGTAAGAAAGAGAAAGGGGAGAGCGCCGGTGCCTGTTGAAATTCTGATCTACATCTACCTCGGTATGTGCGCCGGCATGATCCTCTTTAACATTGCAACGGCGCTCCTTTCGCGGCGCAGGGAGCATCGGTCCTTCCGCGACGGCATCCGCCTTGAGCTGACGGTCTCGCGGGAGCTTGACCGTCTCGCGGAGACCGGAGCGGTCAGCGAGAGGCATCTGCGCTTCATGGAGCGCAGACTGCGCCGCGTGAACGGCATGGCGGCCTTTGACGCCGCGCTGGAGCGCCTGTGCGTGAGGCGGCCAGAGCTGACCCGCTCCTATCTGACGGCGCTTAACGGTGTGACGATCACGCTGGCAGAGGATTACTGCCGCCGCGATGAGATCGAGGCGGCGTATTTTCCGTATATCATCCGGAAATACCGGCTGCTCGACGGGAAGGAGAACGAGGCGCTGAAAACGATGCTGCTCGACCTGTTGCATGAATCGAGCATCTACTGCCGCGAGAATGCCATGCAGGCGCTCTACACGGCGGGCGATCCCGCCGTCCTTGTGCGTGCGCTGCGGATCATCGACGCAAGCAGCCTCTATTATCACAGCAAGCTCCTCTCCGACGGCTTGCTGAACTACACGGGCGACACATGGGAGCTTGCCGACGCGCTTTGGGAGGCGTTTGATGCGTTTCAGCCGTGGATGCAGGTGACGCTGCTCAACTATTTCCGCTTTTCCTCCGGCGCATACTGCGAGAAAATACACGCGCTCCTCAACGATCCCGCGCAGGACGACGAGGTGCGCTTTGCCTGTCTGCGCTATCTTGGCCGCTATCCCTATCCGCCCGCCTACGCCGATCTGCTGCGCTATGCGACGCCCTCGGAAAACGCGCGCTGGGAGTATGCAGCCATTGCGTCCTTTGTACTGGCGAGCTATCCCGGGGCGGAGACTGCGGCGGTGCTGAAGAGGAACCTCTATCATCCCAACTGGTATATCCGCTTCAACGCGTCAAAAAGTCTGGAGCAGCTCGGCTTCGGCTACCGCGATCTGATCGACGTGATCGAGGGGCACGACCGCTACGCCTCCGAGATCCTGCGCTATCGCTTTGATGTGCGGGAGCTGGAGGAGCGAAAGGAGGACGCAGTATGTACGACGGTATAAAGCTGTTTCTTGAGTGGGTGGGCTATTTCTTTATCGCCTATCTGATCGGCTACTCGACCTTTCTGTTTCTGTCGGTCGTCGTCGGCTCACTTGAGCTGTACAAGCACCGCCGGCAGGAAATGCTCAAAAGCATTCTGCCCTCGGATTACTACCTGCCCATCAGTATCATCGTTCCCGCCTACAATGAGGAGGTCACCGTGGCAGACACCGTGCGCTCACTGCTTGCGCTCGACTACCGCTCCTATGAGATCATTGTGGTGGACGACGGATCGAAGGACCGCACCTCGGAGGTGTTGGCCGAGACATTTGATATGCACCTTGTTCACCGGCCCATTCGCCGGCAGATCAACTGTCAGCGCGAGGAATACGTCTATGAGACACGCGCACAGAAGGTACCGGTGACGCTCATCCGAAAAAAGAACGGCGGCAAGGCAGACGCGCTGAACATGGGCATCAACGCCGCAAATTTCCCGTACTTTATCTGCATGGACGCGGACTCCGTTCTGCAGTACGACTCTCTGCGCCGCATCGCCCAGCCGATATTGGAAAACGGCAATGTGGTGGCGGTTGGCGGCATCGTCCGCATCTCCAACGATGTTGAGCTGGAAAACGGACGGGTGAAGCATTACCGGCTGCCGCGCAATATTCTCGCCTTCATGCAGGTGCTGGAATATGACCGTTCGTTTCTTGCCTCCCGCATTCTCTTTGACCGCTTCAACGGCTCACTCATCATTTCCGGCGCCTTCGGGCTGTTCAAAAAGGATACCGTCATCGCGGCAGGTGGCTATGACAGCGGAACGATGGGCGAGGATATGGAGCTTGTGGTCAAGCTGCACGAATACTGCACGGTCAACAACATCGACTATGCCATTCGCTACGCATCCGACGCGATCTGCTGGACGCAGGCGCCCGAGCGGCTGCGCGATCTGTGCAAGCAGCGCAAGCGCTGGCATCTGGGCCTGTTCCAGAGTATGTACAAGCATCGCGTCATGTTTTCCAATCACAGGTTCGGCGCGGTGAGCTTTGTATCCTATCTCTATTTCCTCATTTACGAGCTGCTTTCGCCGTTTATTGAGATATTCGGCGTTTTTACAATGGTGCTCGCGTGGTGGTTCGATTTGATCAACGTCCCGTTTATGCTGCTCTTTTTCCTGATCTACGCCGTGTTCGGCTCGGTCCTGACGCTTACCGCCTTTTTCTCGCGCATCTACACGGCGGACCTCACGCTCTCGTTCGGCGACGGCCTCAAGGCCGTCTGTCTGTGTCTCTTTGAGCTGGTGTTCCTGCGCTTTATTCTCGCATGGGTGCGCTGCACGGCCTTTATCGGCTATAGGAAGAAAAAACTCAGCTGGGGGCGCATCGAGCGCCGCAAGATCGATTTGAAATAAAGGGGGGTGCCGCCTGTGCGCCGAAAAAAGCTCTTGGGAATCACGCTCTGCGCCGTGCTGACGATCGGAGCGCTGCTGTGCTGTATGCAGGATGCAAGCGCGAGGGAGACGCTTCTGATCTCGGGAAACGCCGATCTCTATCCCATCGAGTCCTATGACCGCGGCAGAGAATGCTATGTCGGATTGCTGCCGGAGCTGTACGAGCGCCTGAGTGAGCAGACAGGGTACGATCTTGTCTATCTTCCGTACAGCAAGAACACAACGCAGGCGCAGCAGACCGCAAACCGGCAGGCGGACATTATTTCCGCCTATCCCTCCGGCGCGGTCGACAGCGGCGCGATGCGCCGTCAAGTGCTGCTCTGCACGATAGAACATGACGGCGCAGAGCGCGCGATATATGTTGGCTTTACCAACGCACTCACGCCGGAACTGGCCGGCGCGCTTGCACAAGCGCTGGAGGACCTCTCCGGCGCGGAGAGCATCGGCGTCCTGGCAGACTATACGAATAGCAGCGGCGCGGAAGCCTACCGTACCAGGTGGCTCATTACGCTCGCCGCATTGATCGCGGCGATGCTTGCCGCGGCGGTCGCGCTGATAGTCTTTGCGCGAAAAAAGCGTGCCGAGCAAAAGACCAACGCCCTCATCGATCCGCGCTACGGCATCGGAAATGACCGCTTTTATCTGCATTGCGTGGAAACGCTGCTCCCCGCCCCGCTCAGAAGCATCGTCTATGTCATCTGCATCGGCTGCGATATGCCCTCGCTCGAACGGCGCTTTGGCGAGGCGGAGCGCGAGGAGATCTTCTGCCGCGCGGCGGAGTATCTGCGCCTTGGCTGCGGACGCGAGGAATACCTCGCCTGTGTGGGGCGCGGGATGTTCGCCCTGGTGTGCCAACGCAGCAGCCGCGAGGCGGCACAGCAGCGCGCCGAGGGGCTTATCCGCGGGCTGGACGGCTACCTTGCGGGCTTCCGCGCCGAATATGCCGGCGCGTTCCGCGCGGGCATCTGCTCGCTGTCGGAAAACCCCGACTGCGGCGCCGAGGCTGCGCTCTACAACGCGCGCCAGGGCTGTGCCCACGCGTTCCGCGCGGAAACGCCCTGCGCGTTCAGCACGCGCGGCATGATCGACGAGAGCGAGCAGCTTGAGCGTCTGCGCGGCAGCATGAGCAAGGCGGTGGAAAAGGGCGAGTTTGAGCCGTACTTCCAATTTGTGGTGGATCGCGGCGGCACGATCATCGGTGCGGAGACCGTATCCCGCTGGCAAAGCCCCGAGGATGGACTGCTGCCGCCGTCCAAGTACATCGACCTGATGATCCGCGCCGGTACGGTCACAGAACATGATCTCTATATGCTCCGCTGCGCCTGTGCACAGCTCCAGTCATGGAGACGCGAGGGGCTGGAGAAGCTCTGCCTGTCCTGTAATTTTACGCGCCAGTCGCTCACGGACGAGCGGACCTTGCCGCGTGTGCGTGAGATCGCGGAGCAGTATGACTTTTCACATGACTGCCTTATTATCGAGATCACGGAGGATTGCCTTGTGCATGACCGGAGCGCGGCAGCGGAAACGCTCAACGGTCTGATCGCGCTGGGCTTTCATATCGCGTTGGACGATATGGGTGCCGGTTACTCCTCGCTTTCGGATCTGTGTACCTACCGGTTCGACTATGTAAAAATCGACCGCAGCATCCTCCTCGATGCGGAGGAGGAGCGCGGAAGGGCATTGCTTGCCGGTTTGGTGCAGCTTGCTCACAGCATGGGTATCCGAGCGCTGTCTGAGGGTGTGGAAACAAAGGAACAGTTGGATATTGCGCTTGCGGCGGGCTGCGACTTCATTCAGGGCTTTTATTTCTCGCGCGTCCTGCCGAAGCGGGAGGCGGAGCGCTATCTGCGCGAGCTGACAGAGCAGTAAGGAGAAAGAAATGGAAAACAAAACGCGTTCGCGTGTCATGCTGGCGATCACGCTGTTCAGCGCGATCGTATTGTCGGGTACGGTCTTCGTCTGCGCAAAGCGCGCAGGTGAGGAGGTCACACAGCGCTCCTTCGATGAGCTGACGACCGCAACAAAGCAGCTTGCCAAGGACATCAACAATGCCACACGCACGGACCAGATCATTCTCTCCGCCATGGCGGAGCTGATCGCGGGGCAGGACGAGGACGATCTGGATTCTGTGCTGCGCATCATGAACACCTTCAGCCTTGATAAGACCTTTGTCTCCACCGTCGCGCTGCTGCGACCCGACGGCACACTGCTGCTGACCGACGGCGCCCGCTACGACGTTTCCGGCGCATTCGATTTTGAAACGGAGGCGGCGCGGGGCGCGTACATCTCCGACCGCGTCACAAGCTACTTTGCGCCGGAAAAGCTGGTGGTGCGCAACGTCGTGCCGGTGAAGCGCGACGGCGAGACCATCGCCATCCTCTACGGCGTCGTCCTCCTGCAGGAGCTTTCCCGAAACTATCAGATCGACCTCTACAACGGCAATGCCGTCCTCCTTCTTGTGGACGGCAACAACGGCGACATCCTGCTGGATACCTGGCATGACTCGCTCGGCAACCTCTCGGATCTGCGTGGCCGCAAAATGCTCAAGGGCTACACCTACGAGGAGGCGATGGAAAAAATCCCCAACGGTATCGGCGGCGATATGTGCACCGTCTCCCAATCCACGGGGCTGACGCTCTACCTGCACTACGAGCCGGTCGGCATCAACAACTGGAGCGTCGTTCTCGGCGTCAGCGAGCAGGACGCGCTGGCGGGAACGCGCGGCGTGGTGAAGATCCTCTACCTGATGTCGGTCATCGTCGGCGCGATTTTGCTGAGCTATCTTGCCTACATCAGCTGGTACCTGATCTCGGCGCGACGCGGCGTTTACCGTATGAGCATTACGGACCAGGGCACGGGCCTGATGAACCGTGTCGCCTATGAGAAGTGTCTGCGCAAGAGCGACCAGCGCGTCATCGCTCCGGCCGCCTGCATTTATATCGACGCGAACGGCCTGCACGAGATCAACAACGAGCGCGGTCACGAGGCGGGCGACCAGCTGCTGCGCACGGTCGCAGAGCGTCTGCGGGAGCAGTTTCCGAGGGACGATCTCTACCGCGTCGGCGGCGACGAGTTCGTCGTGTTTCCCGCGCCGGCGGCAGAGGCGGAATACGAGGCGCGGATGCGGGCGGTTTCTGAAAGCCTTGCCGCGCAGGGCCACAGCATCTCCTACGGCATCGCCGTCTGCGAGGCGGCAAACGGGCTAAGAGAGCTGGTCCGCGAGGCGGACGAGAAGATGCTCGGGAGCAAGCGCGCCTACTACGCCGAGCACGATCGCAGAAGGCCGAGATAACGCCAAGACGACAAAATCGCTTTTGTATGGGAGTGTGGTAGAATGGCTTCGAGGCAGGAAACAAACCGGAGACCGCAAACGGAGGAAACATGAAAAGAAAAGGAACGATCATTCTTACGATGCTTCTTGTATTTGTTATAGAGGTTTGCCTGATCTACACACTCAAGGGCAAAATGGACACGCTTTTGCAGTTTACAAAAATTTTTTCGGTGTTCCTGCTCGTCCTGCTTGCGGGTCAGCTGAGAGATGCGGGAAAGAGAGAGTAAGCGTTTCAATCTGCTGAAGAGTGACAGAAGCCACAGATAATAAGAAAAAGAGGAGCGCCGCTTGGCGCTCCTCTTTGCTGTGCAGTTTTATTTCGCTTACGCCAGAGCGGCAGTGATGATCGCTATCGAATAGCAGCGCAAGGCTGCGCCTTGTCTGCTGTATGCTCGATTTGATTCAC
>ENA-UOOD01003501-UOOD01003501.1-human-gut-metagenome-genome-assembly--contig:-CS67-NODE-3501-length-12967-cov-11.956939_pt1 | contig 12967 bp, 23 predicted proteins | sample MGYA00242464_ERZ724011 | MGnify/ENA metagenome assembly ERZ724011 | reverse complement strand
GTCTATGCACGCAAGCAAAAAAGTGTTGCATATGCAATGCTTTTTTAACGCTTTTGGCCGAGCCACCCCACAAATGACCCGAAGATCCGGCACAGCCAGTCCAGCAGGACTGTCTTACTGGCATGGCGACACCGTCTGTACTCCAGCAAAATTGTCAAAAACTTGCTGAAGTGCTGCCGCTGCTTTTCGCCCCTTCTCATCTCTACGACGCTCTGCGCCCGGAGTTCTGTCGGGAACTGCAATACTGCGGCTTCCGTGCTGCACGCGCATTCAGGCACAGCAGTCTCCGCAGATGCTGTTCTTGTTAAAACCTCTGGCGTGATATGGTACCGTTGCTTTAACGTTTCCTGCCCCCAGCATGGCTGCTGCAGAGTCGGCACAAGGGGCAGAGTGTCCAGGACGTTCCCTTCGGTATAGAACCGATAAGCCACCTCACCCAGCGCCTGCATATTCAGCAGGTAAACTTGAGCCACGCCAAACGAACGGCCAATAGCCTCTAAACCTCGGTGCAGTGTACGGCTGACAACAGATTTGTCGCGGACAATCAGTGTGGATATTTCTCCTGCCGATAGAAACTCCCCAAAGTACAGATACAGGTACACGACCTGCACCTCTGTCAGGCAGGACAGTACCACACGCAAAATATCCGGCTGGCTCATGTCCAATGTCAGAACGGAGGATGTAGACAACGGCACCCCCGCAGCTTCCCGGCAGCGCACAGTTTCCTGTAAGGTCTTTTTGGCCCGGCAGAGGGTCCTTGAAACGGTGCTGCGATTTACGCCAAGCCTATCGCTGATCTTCTCCATTGTCAGCCCATCTGACCACAGTTTAAACATCTCCCACTGCCGTTCGCTCATCAGGTCTTTCCCCTCAGCAACGGCCGCTCTCATGACGCTGCGGGCATCAACATCACTCTCATCATCCTGCTCCCCTTGCGCCCAGTTCAGAAATTGCTGACGATCCGCGGAGAACTCCGAGTGCGACTGGCCGGGGCGGCTGCCAATGCGTTTCCCCGGTGTCAGTGCCCTCAGCTTGGCATTCACATCCAGTAGTTCCTCCTTCACCATGAAGAAGGCCATGTTATCGCCCTTGCCTTGTTCCTGTAGTTCCCGCTCTTCTTTCATCCGGGCCATCAGTTCCTTCCGGCGGGCCTTCAGTTCATCAACGGTCATTTATCTTTCCCGCCTTCCACCCCACCGCTGCGTTTTTGGAGAAGCGTGGGACATCGTAGTAGCCCGACAGCAGCCGGGACGTATCCCGAAGCTGGGCAAGGACAACTTGATACGCCTGGAGCTCATTCGGCGGCGCGCCTTCTTCCTTCAGCTGCTTGATCTTCAGCTTGATTTTTACGGCTGCCATCCGATATTCCAGGGCCATCTCCGCCATTGTGCTCAAAAAATACACCCCCTCATGTGCCCAAAACAACTACCAAAAGTTGTTTTGAAACCGGAACAGAAATTGGTAGTGATTTTGACTGTTTTGACTGTCCCCATCCAGAGGCCGCAGATTTAGGCAGCGGTTTTGCATAGTCCCACCGTCTGAGTGTCTGGTATGAGGTCAGTTTTGGTAGTCTGATTTCGAGAATGTCCGTGTGCGTTGGCGATGGATCCAGTAAGCCGCCTTGGCGATTTTCTCGGCTGCCCGGTTGATGGTGCGGGAGACTGTTGAGCGGTTGATGCCATATCGGAGCGCAAGCTGCCCCATGGTCTGGCCTGCATATAGCCACGCCTCAAGGAGCTCCCTCTGCCGTATGGTCAAATCCACTAAGTTCTTCGTAGCTTCGTAGTCTGCCTTGAGATATGCTTTGTTCATCATCCTGATCCCCTCACCTCCGGCGCTTATTGGCCATCCTACGCAGATACCGCGTCCGATGGGCTGTGATATATCCCCTCATATCTTCTCGCTCCTGCTGCGATGGGAGGTTGCTCTGCTCCGCGGCTTTTGCCGCCTGATATTCCGCCCACTTGGAGCAGACTGCTGGATCGTGGCAGCCCGCCTGACGATCCGGGCAGCCCTTACATGGAGGTCGGGCCATCATACTCACTCCCCGTGCTTTCTTTCGATGCTGTGCATCAGATCCAGGACATCCTGTGCAAATGGGTATTCGCCAGTATTGTCCCTCACTACTTCCGTCAAGAAGTTCTGCATATCGCGCCAGCATTCTAAATAAAACATCAGCTCATCATCTCGTTTCATCCTTCATCGCCTCCAATGCCGCCTTGGCCGCCTTTTTGGTCAGGAACACCGTCTTGCCGATCTCGCTATCAGGCGTATAAACATCATCTACCGGATCACCAAGGTAGAACCCATCATGTGAAATCGCCCCAACAATTTCTTCACTGATATACCAGCCGTTTGTCTCCGGGTAGAAAATCGCACCATCCTTGAGAAGGGCATATACAGTTTCGCCGATCCTGTACGGCCGCACCACCAGCCGACCGTCTCTGTCGGCCTCGGCCAGCTCGCGCAGGCGGGTGTAACCTCCACCGATGCTGTTTAACGCATCCATCATTGCGCACCACTCGAACTTCATACTGAGGACTTCCTGCGGCGTCAGCCCCGTATCCTCGTAGGCGGCAAGACGCTCCCATGCAGCTTCTTCCCATTTGCAGCCATGGGCGCATTCACCGCCAAGAGCACGGCATTCGTCGCTCAGAAAATGTGTGCAGCACACACCGTTCTTGTGGCTGGTCTCATTGCTGTATTTTGTTAACCTTTCCTTCATCAATTGTCTCCTCGTCTGTTTGGTACCTTCACCATAAAAAGTTGCAGATCCAGCAGAAGCCGGAACACTTTTTTACCGTAGGGCTTTATAGCTAAGGTGAAAAACTGCGACCGTGCCAATCCCCAAACGCAGCCTTTTCAATGGTTCCTGTCTTTTCCGGCATATCGGATTTTTAGGCGTCAAAATCGAGGCAAAATCCGATATCAAGAACCGGACGAAAATGCGATATATTTGCCCGGAAGCTGCCTCGGCTCAAAGCGCCACTTTTTGGCGTCATCGCCAATTTTCTGATAAAGCCGTGCCACGGCCAGCATAGGGGTATCTTCGCTAATGTCGAACTGAAAACACTTTCTCTGGCAATTCCAAATTCCCCACTTGATACCAGAAATTCCGCGCTGATATGTCTCACGCCTCATGGTGTATCTCCTTCGCTCCCTCAGTGGCTTCCCCCTCCGGCAATGGCATCCAGTTGTGCACCTGCCCCCGCAGATTTTCGATCTCTTTCTGGAGCGCCAGAATATGCGTATTCATGTTGGCGATTCGGTCCGCAGCCTCCCGCATGACCGCGCATCCGGACACACCGCAGTTGTGCTCATGCCCGCACCCCAGGCAGGCGAGGCTCCCAGTCTCGACTTTCAACCGTCGCAGCGCATTTACGAGTTCTTGATCTCTCATTTGTCTCCGCCGCCTTCCAATTCTCCGCCACATGCAGCGTATCCTGCAAGATCCACCCAGTTGTCCGCCTTGCCATGGCCGGTGGCGATCCGCGCGATTTTGAACAGGCCCATCATGGCGGCCACGTCCGTTGGCAGGATGCAGCAATCTGCATCAGGAGTAATGCATTTCTTCCGCAGATAACTGGCCCAGAGTTCTCCAATCAATTCGAAATTGTTCTCCGGGCTTCCGTAATCCTGCTCGCGGTCACCACAGACGCAGATCTTCGCGCACTTCAAAATTTCCTCTCGATTCATAGCTTAGCTCCTATTTCTTCCGGTTGTAGGTGACCGGCTTGATCTCCGGATAGCGCCGCTCAAACGGATCCATAGGCTGGCGGTTTTTGTAAACATCGGCCAGTCGCCGGTCCAAATGCACCTGCAGCACATCGGCGTCCGGGTTTTTGTAGTTCATGGCGCCCAGAAAATGCTTGTAATTCTCACGCCACAGGAGATCTAATTTTACGAGCCGGTCATAGCCCCAGCCAAATTCCTCGTGCAACGTAATTTGCAGGGTTTCCGCCATCAGTTCACAGGTGATCCGCTGGGCGTCGTCGATCATTTTTTGCTGGATTGCAGCCTGTTTGACGAGAAATCCAGATTGCTTACTCATGACTTTTTTCCTTCAGCTTTTCCCGGAAGTAGAGGTTTTCGACTGCGTAGCGCTCCTCGAACGGGCGGATGTTTTCGCCGCAGGCCGCTCGCAGTGCCCGATCCATCTTCTCTTTGGTGTAGACGATTTCCGGATCGTCGGCGGCATCATCAACGCACATCTGCGCGTAGGCCATGAAGGTATCCAGGAATGCAGATTCAAAACGAGCGGTCATTTTGGGGCCAAAGTGAAACTCGTTGTGCAGTGCGATCAGAGCGACGTCAAGGCACTGCTGCACCGTGAAGCCCTTGATTACATGATTGTCATACTGGAGCTGCTTGATGGCTTTCTGTGCCTGCAGCAGCTGAACGTAAGTATTAGGTTTCGGCATTTGGGTTCATCTCCATCAGTCAATTTTCAATTGCTCCGGGGTGGCCTCGGTGATCTCGACCACCTTGGCGTCACCCCATTGCTCCAGGAACATTGCGAGAGCCTCCTTGATCGCCATAGCCTCGCCGGCAACGGCGTCAACCTGTACCCTGACAGTAATCATCAGAACGGCAGCTCCCCATCGTCCTCCACCTCCGAGAAGGATCCGTTGTTGGAATAACTCTGTGCGGGCATTCCAGTATCCTTCTTGGAATCGCCGAAATAGATACTGTCTGCCACAACCTCAGAGCTGCGGCGCTTATTGCCTTCCTTGTCCGTCCAGTCCCGGATCTGCAGGCGCCCTTCCACCACGGCCATGCGGCCCTTGGTGAAGTATTTGCTCACAAACTCGGCGGTATTGCGCCAAGCTACGATGTCGATGAAGTCCGTTTCCTTTTCGCCGGACTGGGACTTGAAATCCCGGTCAACAGCCAGAGAGAAGGACGCCACGGCCAGCCCGCTTCCGGTGCGCCGGAGCTCTGGGTCACGGGTCAGCCGACCCATGAGAAAAATTTTGTTGAGCATACCATCATCCTTTCCACGAGTTCAGCAGCATGTTCATTGCAGCGGAATCCAGATCCGAGAATTCGTCCTCGTCAACGCCGGCAATCAGAATCGGGCCAGCAAAATCCACTCCGAAGATCCGGCAGTTGTGGGGAAGTCCCTGCAGGCGCCCCTCTTCGTTGCAAATGATCGCCGCGTCCGTGGCGATGGTCACCGTCTCAATGTAGCCGCCGACGGTGGCCTGCAACTCTTCCAGCGTGTTGGGGATATCCCGCGGCTCCGGCGCGCAGCCGGGCGCTTTATAAATCACTTTCATGCTGATTCTCCTTTTTCGAAAAATAATCTCATAATTTCCACTCGCCGCCTACCAACCCACACATCCGAGAAGAACATCGGAGTATACCAAATCTCCTGCCCCTCCCGGCGCTGTGGGAACAGCATCGGCCCTGTGACGGGATTGCAGATAGAGTCACCAACAACCACATATCCCGGACACCCCAGCAAGCTCAATTGCACATAGCACATCAGAGCGGCCGTGCGGTCGATGTCCTGGGCGACGAACAGGGCGGAAGTCTGGTAGTTGACTCCCTGGTCCTTACATTCGTTCGCGAAGGCGATCAATGTCGCACCAGCGCCGCAGGCAGGGTCATGGGAGTGTACCCAGTGCTTCTCTTCGACCTGTGCCTTCAGGTCGTCAGCGGTAAGACTGGACATCATCCGGCAGATACAGTACGGGGTAAAAAACTGCCCCTTCCAGGTATTACCCAGGTCGAACCTCATAAAGAGATCTCCAAGGAAGTCCTGGTTCGGATTCTCCTCCAGCGCATCCACGGTCAGGGCAAACATCTCGCAGATCCGCTGCAGCTCCTCCGGCTGGTATCGCTTTGCAATGCTGACATATTCCTCTTCACGCTGCTCCCGGTCTGACAAGGACAGGCTGCAGGCGGACATGGTGATGAAATCCGCCCACACCTGCCATGCAGAATACCTGTCCAGCAGGTATCGGAAGCGGGAATATATCTCTTTTTGCTGAGTGGTATCCAGCCGGATATTATTCTTTCCCATAAGACACCTTCGTTCGGCTTCACAGCCTGCCCCTCGCATGGAGCACAGCATATTTCCTTTGGGCCTGCTTCTTCCGCATGGCCCGACATTTCGGGCAGAAGGTCTGTTCCCGCCGCTCCAAGAACTCACCGCCGCACATACGGCAATACTGAGGCTTGATCCGCTTGAACTCCGTGCAGCTGTCGCAGTCTGTACAACCGGCTGTGCAGCCTTGGACGGCGTCCCAATGCTGGCACATGAACCGCTGCCAGTACGGGTCATAACCCAAATCGTTCATCCGCTTGCGAAGCAGCGCATCCAGAACCGAGAGATCCTTCCGCACCTCTGTCCGGGTTCTGGAGAGATTAAAGCCCTGCCGCACGGTTGGCTCCGGAGCGCCGTAGCCCCACGGCCCGTCCTTCAGCATAGCGCGTACTTTGTCGGCATCCTCGGTCAGATATGTAAAATAGACCTTTCCACGGACGGCCTTCTCAGAGCGCCCAACGACCTTGCCGATCATTGGATAGCTGTCACCATGCCGGATGCCGTCAGCCAAAGCCTGGTAGTCCGCGTCCGTCCACACGCTCGCCTTTCCATGATTGTCCGCACGGACTGGCCGCTCCTTCAGGCCGAGGTCATTGCATCGGCGCGTAATCGCACCTTCGGAGCGACACAGGATCTCAGATAGCTCCGCATAACCGTACTTATGCTTCTGGAGGAGCATCTTCAGGCGGCGGTCTTCGTCTGGGGTCCATGGATCCTTTCTTTGCAGAGAGAACGCCTGAAAGTCCTTTTTGCGCTGCTCCGGCACCCATTTCGGCTCCTTGCCCAGCGCCAGCGGCTCCAACTTGGAGAAGTCGATGAAGCTTCTGTGCTGCTCCGCCCACGCCCAGAACTCATCCAAATAAACTACCCGCCACGTGCATTTGTTAACTCGCTTGGTGTGCACAGGCAGCCCACGGTTCCGCACCCAGCTCTGCATCTGGTAGCTGTAAGACTGCGAATTGCCGGTGACTGCGATCATCAGCTGATTGAGAGTAACGTAGTCCCCGGAATTCAGCACCCCGCCGAGGCCCAGTCTTTCAGCCCGAACCTTGATCGCCGATACTGTCCGCTCCAGCGTCTTGGCGATGCCAGGAATGGATACCGTGCCCCAATGGTCTTCCAGATACCGTTCTTCTTCCGGCGTCCATGTCCTTTTGGTGGAGCAGCATAACTTCTGACGTCTGTTGGCAACCGCGCCCTCAGAGCGGTTCAGGCTGGCGGCCATCTGAGCATCGCTCATCCGTTTCCAGTGGTCCCGGATATATTGGTCTTCCTTATCCGTCCATCGGTGATTTGTTTCCATATCACCCTCCTGCAGTTCGACCGACCATGCAGGTCTCGTCTTTGTCTACCATTTCGCACCAATCCGCATAGCTGATTCCGCGCTTCTTGGCCTCGGAGGGCGTCGGCATGGATCTGGCGTGGTACTTCTCCTGGATTGCTTCCGCCTGCTCGCAGAACTTAGCGAGGATCTTGTCGGAGCACTCCAGAGGAACCGTTGCCTTGTCTGCCTCCAGACTGGGGAGAAACTCCACGATCTCAGACGGGTCCGGGAAGTGCCGGTTGGCCCTCGCTCTGGATATCACAGCGTCCCGAACCTCCGCATAGCTCCAAGGCCCTAATACGGTGGCCCAGATTGCCAAGACCCGCTCGGTCCGGGGGCGACGTTGGCCGTGATATAACTCTTCCAGAAGATCAAACAGTTTGATTACATCTTGTCTTGTCATAAAAATCTTTCCTTTTGGGCGGGGGGCGGTACTGTCCGGTAGTCGCTCCCTCTCCTTCTACTGATAGTCTTCCTATAGAAGACCCCCCCAATAGAAAGATAGAGTATAGTCTTAGGACTGTCCTCTACTATACTCTCCTCTCCTCTCTTCGGGAAAAACCCGGGTTTTCGGTTCGAAAATGGGGGTTTTCGGCACCGAAAACTCATTCTTTAGGCACAAGAACAGCACCGGCGCTTTTTTCCTGAGAAAGCAGCCAGTATTCTTGAACCACTTTTTTGTTGTTTCGCTTCGGAATCACCCGCGTAAAACGCTTCTGGATTCCTCGGCTTGTCAGGATGCCATACCTATCAAGAAGTTCCTGATTAAACAGGCCCTCCGCCAGACAGATATCGATTGTCCTTGTTACCATATTTGCCGTGACACCACAGCCGACCCGCCGGGCCACCGTAGACGCGTATTTACGATCCCATTCCATGTAATATCCATGGGAGGCGTAAATGCGCTGGCAAAGGTAGAAGAACACCACGAAGCCCTGACAGCCAGTCCCCTCCATCAATGTGTCGATTTTGGGGTCATCCATGATATCAACATCCCACTCAGAGTAGTCGATACCTTCTTTTGGCGGCCGTGCCATCTCCCGTCACCTCTCCTTCGGGCAGACGACAACCTCAACCCCCGGGCATACCCGCTCTACGAGGTCCTGGAATAGTCCGGCGTTGGAGCAGCCGTCCGACAGATGCAGGAGGTAGATAGTCCGCATGTAGGCCCGGTCAGCCTGCTGGAGGAAGGTGCAGGTGCGCTCTATCTCCATGTGGCTGTTGCGGATACGGCGCCTCACTTTATCTGGAAGCCGTGTGGCCATAGAGAGGATCTCGTCTGAGTAGTTACACTCTATGGCCATGATGTTGACGCCGGGGAATGCATACGCCAGATTGACGGTATCCGTGGCAAACATGAGCTTGTCCCCATCGGCGCGACTCCGGATCAGGAAGCCGAACGGCTCAGCGGCATCATGGAATGTCGCAAATGGCAGCACATCCAGCGTCCCAACCGACACCACTTGCCGCTCCTCCATGGTCTGGATCAGATCGCAGTCCAACGCCTCCGCAGTGCCATTGCTGGCGTACACAGGGATACCGCTCTTGATGAGATCCAGATGGCTATGGGCATGGTCCTTATGCTCGTGGCTGACGAAGCAGGCCATGATGTCTCCCATGCGGAAGCCAAGCGCCTTCTGCAGCTTGCGGAATGGGATTCCACACTCCAGCAGGATACTGGTGTGTCCATCGGACACAACATAGGCGTTTCCGTGCGAGGAGCTGGCAAGAGGGTCAAATATCATATCGGGCAACTCTCCTTTTTCACAGTGGATTCAGACTGCGGGGCCGTCGCCGGCTCACCGTTGTCCTGAAAGTCGATTTTGTCAGTGGGCGTATGCTGCTTGGTGTACTGCGTGGATTTCTTGATCTTGTCCCGGGCCCACTCCGGAAGAGTCTGGAATACGGCATCATCCCACGCGTCCATGTCCCAGCGGATCGGAGGCGTGGTGCTCACAGGGACCGGGACACCTTTCGGCATGGGGACAACGCTGTCCACATTGGAATATTCGCCGGAATCATTGAGAACCACATTGAGCATGCAGGGCTTCCCAATCTGTGCGAAGAGATCCAATTCACCGAATTCATCGTCAGAGTAGGTCTTGCCGTTCCAGCTGCTGATGATCGCCCGGAGATTGGCCTTCCTGGACGTGGCCACGGAGAAGGTCCGGGACAGCTGACGGGGCTTGGTTTCCCCGTCGATCTCGACCGTCTCGCTGGGGATCTCCCAAACGATCTGCACTTCGTTCCGATAGTTCTTGAACATCTCGCTGTACTGTTCGCCGAGGTCAATGACCCCGACGCAGACAGCCATGTAGACACCCGGCTCAATGGCCGGTACCTTGGGCTTAGCCTTGTCTTTAATTCTCATAGACTACTCTCAGCTCCTTATCATTTTCGGATACCACGAGGCGAATCACCTGGGTATCAATATTAAGCATGGATGTGACGCTTTCAGCATTGTCTACAACCAACGGCACCTTCACACCGTAGTGCTCGGCAATGGTGGAAATAACGTCCACGCCGATATTGATCCGCATGCCGTTATTGAGTGCTGCGTAGGGGACACCGTTATAGGTTGCCTCACAGCAGTCATTCAGACCGCCGTTGACCTGTTCAGCATATAGCTTCCACTTGGTAAGCTGAAATTTGCTATTGATTGTGTTCTCAACATAGGACACCTTGTATCTGGCATACTCTTCGCAGAGGTAGAGTTGCCGGTCGATTGTGCCCAACTCCTCAGCCAGTGTCTTGGCACTGGCCATCAGCTCGTTGCAGCGTTCCTTGGTAAGGACCAGCAGGGATTCCTTCGCCAGGTCGCTTTCCAAAGCGATTGCCTTCGCCTGGAGCTCCTTGATGTTGGATTCCACCGCCGCGCGGATCGTGGACGTCTCTCCCATCAGTTGGCGCACATCGGCATCCAATAGAGAGATCTTCCCATCGAGGGTGGTCACACGGGCAGCGTAATCCGGGAGGTCGGAGATCTCCGGCTGCTCTTCCGGCACATACGCAGCCAGCTCAGCGGTTAGCCGGTGGACTTCGGAAGCTGCGTAGGCTGCAGATGCATAATCCTTATCACGCCGGTCGACGGCGCTTGCTCGGACATCCTTGGCGGCATCAGCCCGCTCGATTGCATCGGCCTTGGCCCGCTCCTTTGCCTCCTCAAAGCGCCGCATGGCTTCCACCTGAGCGCCAGGGGGGAGGGGCTGACCGCAGGTCGGACAGTTCTTCTCAGCAAACATCCGTGCGTTTGCCGCAGCCCACAGATCTCTGCACTTCTGGATCTGATCATCCTGCCGGGCAATCAGATCCTCCTCCGTTTTCGCCAGACTATTCCACCGGCTCTCTTCGGCCTTAGCCTTGGCAATCGCCGCCGTGAACTCCGGCCGGCGATCTGATACGGGGATTATCTGGCTCTGCCGGTGAGCGTTGTTTTCGTTGATAATTGCCTCCAGCTCATTCTTGGCGGCAGCCAGCTCATTGCGCTTAGCTTCCAGCTGGGCGCCATGACTGATCCGGACGAGTTCCTCCTGCAGATTGCTGATTTTTTCCACAGTCGCATCATGTTCTACATGGAGACCGTCAAAGTCGATTTCCTGCAGCGTGCCCACAACCTTCTTCTGCTCGTCAAGGCGGGCAGGAATCGTATTGCGATCCGCATTGAGGCCCTTCCGCTGGGACTGCAGCTTGCGTTTGTAATCGTCGATGCTGAGAGTACCCATATCCTCAGCCAAAGGGGTAAAGCGGGGATCTCCGGCCATGATGGCCTTGTCATCCGGGAGGTCACAGATCTGGAAGAGCATATCCCGGCGCTTCCGCCAGTCAAGGCCCTCGCAGGACCAAGCGACGTTGGTTAAGATCCGGAAGGTATCCTCGTTGCAGATCTCCTCAACCCGCTTCTCGTACTCGTATTTTTTGAGAGGGACATCGTCCACGTAGAACTCACAGGTATTGCCGTCATAGGATTCTTCCGCGCTTCCGCGCTTGGTGCTCCACCGCTCGTAATAGTCCTTACGGAGCGTCATGCTCACTCCATCCACCTTCAGGATCGCAGTCACGGACGTGATGGCTGCATGATCCGCAACATTCCCATCGGCGTCCAGCGGCTTGATCTGGAAGTCGCTGCGGCCCTTGCTGTCTTTGCCGTAGAGCAACCAGCAGAAGGCGTCATATACCGTTGTCTTTCCCACGGCATTGTCTCCGTAGATGGATGCGCTGCGGCCGCAGAAGTCCAGCTTCAGGTAGTGACACCCCTTAAAATTTTCGATTTTCAGGGTATCCAACTTCAAAATCATTGACATTTCCCACTTTCTCCGTCATACTGACGGTGTTGTTTGGTCGGCCTTGTGCCGATCTGCCCCTGACAGGTGTGCGAGACCTGCCAGGGGCTTTTCATTTTTACAGGACAACATGGACGGAGCCCTCGGAAACCTCCTGCTCCAATCTGCCCTCCAGATATTTCTTGATGGTTTCCCGGGCAGTCAGACGCCACATACCGCCATCGGCCTCGAAAAAGCTGATGCCCCGGTCATTGACCCGGATCAGGAAGATGCTCTCCGGCTGCTCGACCTCCTGGTAGGTACGATAGGGCCGGAGCTTCACCAGCGGGCGGATCTGCTCGTTGGTCTGGAGGGCAACGCCCTTTTGGGTGGTGACGGAGGTGGCAATGCCGTTGTCGTTGTAGATCACCTTGGCGCCCAGAGAGATGTCGCTGACCAACTTCATGGCATAGAGCGTGTCCGGAGTCTCCTGGAAGCGGGTGCGAAGTGCGATCTGGGCTTCCTCAAAACCGAGGGTGGTCTTTGCCTCCCAACCGGGAACGTCTGTGGCGTGTGCTTCATAATAGACCTGCCGGAAGCAGCGCTCGTCATAATCTCTGGACTGGCCGAAGCAGCGGACGGTCATGTGGTCAGGGACGGCGATGTACAGCGGGGCGTCCATCTCGCTTGCTTCGGTTCTGACCATCGTTACCAGTGCGTCCAGACTGTTCAAGTCCAGCGTGTCCGGATGGAAAATGGTGGGCAGGATCTCCTTCACATCACCGTCGCTGGTAATGCGGAATGCGGAGCCGCTGACATTAGTAATGAGCGGCTGCGTGGTCTTCTGGATGTGTTCGATAAATTCTTTCAGCATGGTGTTGTCTCCTCATCAGGCAAATTTAACGAGTTTGAGCGCCGGGGGTGCTTCCTGTTCGGTTCCGGCAATTCCGAACTGGCCGGGGATCTGCGGGACCATTTCCACAACATTGTCCTCATCGGCTACATACAGCGTTGTGGTCACAGCATTTGTGGGGGCCAGCGTGGATTTGACCGTATAACTGACGCCGATATTCTGTCGGCTGTCATCCGCTTTCAGTTCGATAGTAACGGTAATCTTGCGCTTGGCCGTTGCAGAGGTGTTGGGATCCATAATGTTCGCAATCGCCTTGGTCATCTCGAGATCTGTGACCTCCAGAAAACCGCCACGGGCCATCTCCAAAATGGATTTCTTCGCGTATTCATTCATGGGGGTTCTCCTCCTTTCTTTCGTAATAAGAGCTCCAGCCCTCTGCCGGACGCCCCGCGGCTAACCTGCTCGGGGCAGCCCGGCAA
>ENA-UOOD01003490-UOOD01003490.1-human-gut-metagenome-genome-assembly--contig:-CS67-NODE-3490-length-13001-cov-35.231809_pt1 | contig 13001 bp, 16 predicted proteins | sample MGYA00242464_ERZ724011 | MGnify/ENA metagenome assembly ERZ724011 | reverse complement strand
ACATGCTGTGCGTAAGAACCTGTCGGAATAATCCTTGCATGGTCTCTTTTTGCCAGATTTCTGGCTATTTCATCTGAGGAAGGCATAATAATACCAAGACCAAGTTCTTCGTCAATTTTAGGGTAGCAATAGATTCCTTGGGCTACCCTGACAATCTTTTCGTCTTTACATAACCTCGTCAATGACTGTCTTATTGAGTCGGATGTACCCAAATCCAAAAAATCATCAGGGTAAAAAATGCTTCCCCTTCCAGTAGTATTTACTACCGTAAGTATTTTAGTCTTTTTCCTGATTGAAATATTCTTCTGCGGCTGCCTTTAAATCCATGCTGATAAGTTCCCACGCATAGCCCCTGTAACAGTCTATCCCTTCAGGGCATTCTTTGACATCAAAGATTCTTTCAAATCCGGCTTTTATATCGTTTTTCGTAAAGCCCCATTCATCACGCATCATCGCCCATTTTATCATTTCTTTCAGGCTGTACGTGTTGTTGAGTTCGTAAATGTCCCAAAAGTCTTTTTGTCTGGGTTCCTCCTGAGTGATTGCCTTGATTTTCATTGCCGCAATCTCTCTTATGTCCGCAAGCCTGATGCCGTCCGTTTGTTTTACGGGGAAGATAAAGTTTTCCGTATAGAAGAAGTCAGCTTTGATGCAATCTGCCGGAGATTCACCGATGCGGACAGAATAACCCAAAGCTGGCTGGTCTAAGCTGTCTAAGTTTTCTGAATATGGGAAGTTTTCTTGCAAGAAAACTTTCATGGCGGTGGTATTCATGCTTCCGTAGTCTATGGCTGTAAACAAATCTATATCTATGGAGCGTCTGTGTCCTAATTGTAGGCTTAGACACGTTCCACCAACCAAGTTGAAGTCTTTGAATATATCAGATTGCATAATCGTTTTCAGGCAACGGATTAACTGGGGCGATACGGTTTCATTATGAAGTTTCATTGTACAAATTCTTTAAAGTTTCTTTCTCTTGTTTCTTTTTTCCATTTACTGTGTGTTCCCTGTAATACAGCCTGTATTGTTTCTTTGCCGTAAAACCTTATGCCTTCTCCTATTTCCTGACTGTTTCCATATTCAAATATGCGCTGAATGACCCATTCCTTGTTTTTAATCCAGTTGATTTTTTCTATTTTCGTGTCCCAAAATAATGCCATGCTGAATTTTGACAAGTCCGGGTGTCTTGTCTGTTCTTTTTCTGTCAGGTAGGCATAGACTTCATAATTGGCTTGTATCTTGTAGAAATAGCCTTCAATACTTATTCCCAATGCTTTTTCTATGGCGATGGATTGCTGAATCGTGAAATCCCTTGTGCCTTTGATTAGCTCACTGATTCTTTGCGGATAGACACCTGCCTTGATGGATAGTTGCTTTTGGGTTATTTTTGCCTTTCTCAAAATATGCTCCAGAACTTTTCCTGCTGGTGTCTTTTCTGATTTGATATATTCCTCATACATGCCTGCTGTATTTTATATGTTCAAGTACAAAAATACATTTGTTTTTGTAAATAACCAAATTTGGTTATCGCTTTTGCAGACCTCCTTCAGTCTTTTCAGAAATATCTTTCAAAAAGATTATCTTTCTGAAAGATATTTCGATGTATCGTTTTTGATGTCTGTTGTACTATAAAAACAGCTTGCTGTGGCTCGATTTGATAAAACTGCTGTCGGTTGTTTTGACAAATCGGGGTATTAGGCTCCCCTTTCCTCGAAAGGTGCGGCAGTCTTTATGTCTTTTCGTATGATGTACCGATTTTTTCTTTGATTTTTTCAGTATATTTGTAAGGTAAACCAATGGGACGGTCATAAACGAAAAAAAACGTTCTTGATGAACGGGTATATCCTTGACTTGGTTACGTGTTTTGATAACAGAGGCTTTATCAAGCATTACGATACAAAGGTACGGCTTATATTTGAATATGTATAGATAGAAAACAAACAAAAATAATGACTATGTGTAAAGATTCCGTTTTTACTGAAGAACAGCTTGTGTTGATTAGAGATACTTTCGGAGATTTGTGCCAAGCACACATAGAAAAAGGCTTGCTTGATTATGCCGAAGAAGAACTGAAAGTTATTAACGCAGTCCAACGGCAACTGAATTGTGAAGAATATTTCAGTCTTGAACAGTTTCGTAATAATAGTAGTGGTACTTGGACTTACATCAGCATGGAAGATACAAACGAAGAAGATGCTGAAAATGTAGGTCCTCAGGAAGATTAACGATATAATTTACTTCTGCCAAGTCTTGATTAAAAACGACATATTTAAGGAATATAAGGGAGGAATGACTGAATAGTATGTATTGCAGCAGATGAAAAGTAAGGGCGTATCGCCGATTTATTACTATAACACAGACAATTCGCGTCTTGAACTGGATTTTGTTATCCAGCGTAATGCTCAAATGGTGCCGATAGAAGTGAAGGCCGAAGGCAATGTCCGGGCTAATTCGTTGACAGCATTACTGGGCAAAAGACCGGAACTGCATGCGGAAAGATTTTCTATGTTGCCTTATAAAGTACAGGGTAATCTTATAAATTTTCCGTTATATGCAATATAGAGATATTCTTTCCCCGTGTCGGTTGTATTATTAATCATTGAAACTGATAAACAATTATGATGCGTATGTTGGTCGGTATGTCTATCATTGTGGCAATGAAAGCAGAGAGAGGATTGATTTTAAGTATTGTCATGGCAAAAGAACTGTCCGTGTTCCCAGGATTCTTGGGGAAAATTATAATTCCGGCCTGATAGAACGGTTGTATGAGTCAGGTGGCAATGTCATGCTGGATCTTATCATATGCAGCCATCACCTGAAAGACCTGTTCGGTACCTCTTGGTTTTCTGTGGAGGATTTTTGTCACAAGATGGGTTATAACCATACCAATTTGCAGCGGAAACTGACCGAAGAGCAGTTGACAGCTATGTTCGGAAGCAGGACACTCCCGAAATATGTAGTTGTCGGTACGGCAGGGAAATCGGTCACTCACCCGATAGAGACGGTATTTGAGGTGGCGATCTATAAATTGGGGCTGGAGAACTTGTATTATCCGGTAGCCGGTGAAGATGGCCGTACATCTTATAACTTCGTGCAGATCTTGAAACGATTTGATATTGTTACCGACTTCGAGACAAAGAAATCGACGAAAAGGCTGTATTCGGCGATGATAAGCCCGGAGATTAAAGACTTCATGTTTTCGCTCTATAATCTCTTGGAACTTCAGGATTATCGAAACTTACCCAGCCGTTATCGTTATTTTTACTTGGAGCTATCCAAGATGATTTACCTGATCAAGTATAAGGTCAAGAATAACGAAACTCCTTTCTATGTGCTGACAGTCGATCAGTTGGCTAAGAGGTTGGGGATAGAAATAGCTGAACCCAAATATCGGAAAAAGAAAATCGCCTCGATACTTACGAAAATGAACGGCTACCTGAAATATACCAATTTCAACTTTTCCTTTATCAAAGGTGAGCATGATAGATGGGCTTATACTGTTTTGTTCTCGTTTCCCCAAGATACGTTGTGTTATTTCGATGAAGGACAGTATGCGGTCGTAACGAAGCGATTTTATAAGAGTCTGCTTAGGTTATATGTGGAGCTAGTTTATCCTGAGATAGAGTTGGAATCTAGAGGAAAGAAAGTGAAAGAACTAGAGAATGATAAGGAACTGTATGGCGAATTCTTTCAGTGGAAAATATCGAGAAGAAAAAGCAGTTATATATAAATGATTTTGTGGCTGTTTTCGGCAGGTTTCCCGAAGGGTGGACACCAAAGAGGCAGCAGGAAGTTCCTGAATTGGAAAAATTCATTTCTTCAAAGAGTGGTGCTGATAGAAAGTCCTCAACTGTGTAAAATCGTCCACTTTTTACGTTTTTTTGCTCTCTTAGTTGTGTAAAAGTGTCCCGTCTTCTGATTCCAGATGTATGTAGGTATCCGCATTGCCCTTTTTAGTTGTGTACAGATGTCCTGTTCTTTGCTTTTGGCTGTATGTAACCATCCCTGCTTCCTGCTCCAGTTATTGATAGGTGTGTGAAATATCCACTCTTTTCAAGAAAGGAGTAATAGGGAGGTAAGTCAGTACATGATTGTTATATGGCCGAATAAAGAAACGGGATTTTCTAAAAAAGCCTGATAGCTGTGTAAAATGATCCACCATATTACATAAATACACCTAAATCCCTAACCCTTTATATTCCCCAGAAAACTACAAAGAAATGACCGGGAAAATGAATTTTCCCTTCACACGCTCTATACTTACTTTCGGAAAAATATTTTCCGGAAGTAAGTATAGAATTTTACGGTTTTTAATATGTCTGGAAGGGTGTCTTGTTCTTTTATGCCAAACTTATTTTTTTAGGGCGTTCCCTTTCGGGAGGGCTATCCGTTGCAAGTCCTCGTTACCCTCCGGGCTTTTCCCTGCTATCCCTAACGCTTTATGCTCCGGCTATGCCGGAAGAGAGGTATGATGATTTTTTCCTGAACTGATAGGAACATTGCGAAGGTAGGCGGAGGCGGAACGCCCGATATTGAAAAGCCAAATCTCCAGCCTTCCTTTTGGGAAGGTAGTATTTACCAGTTCAATCCCGTTCTTATATCCGTCTTTTCCGCTTTCTCTTCAATGCACTGTTTCCAATCAGTTGAGGAAAAATTTATGGTTGGGGCGACAATTGATGTTTGCGAGTATTAATCTTTTAATTTTTGGCAGTATGGGAACAAAAAGAACCGTATTTGAAGTGAATGACGTTTATCGGGTGATGGAAAACAGCGAGTTGATTTATACCTTGACGAACAGTGAGAAACTGAAACGTGAAGAGTATAAGTATGAACAGATGGAAATGGACGGGTTGTATCTGTCGGATGTATTGGAAACGCTGACACCCAACCGTAAAAAAGTAGCTTATGCAGCTATTGAACTGTATAAACGGTTGAAAGAAGGACAAATAGAAAGACCTGCTCTTTTAGATAGTAATAATGTTTATAAGGTGATGTATCCTGTTTTGTGCGATATTTCCACTGAAGAAGTGTGGGTGTTATTGTTGAACAGTTCTTCCAAGCTTATCCGTAAAGTCCGTATCTCATGCGGTGGACTAAATACCGCTCTTGTAGATGTACGTGTTGCCATGAGGCAGATATTGTATTATAACGCCGTGTCTTTTATTATGGTACATAACCACCCGTCAGGAACATGCAAGCCCAGCAGTGCGGATAACCGCTTGACGGAAGCGGTGAAAAAAGCTGCTGAAACATTGGATATCCGTTTGGTTGATCATGTGATTGTGGCAGGCAATAACTATTATAGCTATGCGGACGAGGGCAAATTGTAAAAGAGGCAAAAGGTGGACGGGAGAAATCCCGTCTACCCGGCATTTCTGCTCTGGAGTTCTTTTTTGGCAGTCACCCCAAAAAAGAACCCCAAAAATGCTTTCTTGGCTATCGGGTACGACATTCTGTAATAGGCTGAATAGAGGCTTTTTCGGAATATATGTTTTCTATTCACTTTTGTTTTCGGATTTTAGCGCAATGCCATTTCTTCGTAACAAGCGATATACCGTTCCGCTGCTACCTATATTTAATATTTTCTGTATCTCTCTGACTGGTGTTCCTGATTCGTAGAGCTGGATGCAGCTTTTCTGTTTGGCGATGTTGTTTTTGTTGATAAGCGTCTTCCTGCCGAATTTGACGCCTTTTTCCTTGGCGATTCTTTTGCCTTCTTGTGTCCTTTCATAGATAAGGTCACGCTCAAATTGGGCAAAGGCACCGAGAATGTTGGCCATCAACTGGCCGGTTGCGCCTTCTGTGCTGATGCAGTCTTGCAGCGAGGTGAATAATATGCCTTTATTCTTGAAGTCCTCCAACAGTGTAAGAATGTTTTTCAGAGAACGTCCGAGCCGATCCAGTTTATATACGACAAGCGTATCACCTTCCCGGAGGAAGTTTAGACAAGCATCCAGTTCCGGACGGTTTTGTTGACAGCCGGTCATTTTTTCCGAGAAAATTTTCTCACATCCGGCAGCTCTTAACGCTTCCAGTTGCATATCCAAATGTTGTTCCCTAGTGGAAACACGTGCATATCCAATTTTCATTTTGTATCGTTTTAGTTGGTTGATGAAGATTTAATATCTTCACTTTTTCAAACATGAAGATATTAAATCTTCATATTCTTCACGGCTATATTGGCTGAACCCCTTTTGCTTCATTGTCAAAAGAAGCTTTTCCAATTCTCCGATGGTCACTACTTGTTTACCGATAACGGTAAACTGTTCCCATTCTCCCTTTTCGTTGAGCAGGTATTCCCGGTGTGCAAAACAATAGAGAGAACCGTCAATGTCATTTCGTTTCTGCCATTGACGCAGGTGTTTCAAACTGGTGAAACCACGGGTAACAGTACGTGGGATGGGAACCAATACATCGATTTCCATCTTGAATTTTATATTCTCTTCCGCTTCTCGCATAGGTGATTGGCTTATTTTATAATACATCAATTATTGTATGAGCAGGAAGAACCAGCTTAGAGAAAGCAAACATTTTCTTTCCCAAGTCCTTTAGTGATGCCCCAATATGATATACTTCCGTATTGTCGATGATTAAGAAACGGTCATGGCTGCTTTTGTAAGTCCTTACCTGGATAGGTGGATATTGATCATTATGCTTGTTAAGGTCTAGTTGGAGTTGTGCGCTTATCTTGTGCGTGTAGATAGTGGCAGATACTCTTGAACAACGCTTACTCAACATGAGCAATACCGATTCGTCCACATAATTATCAATAAGTATAAGGGAATGTTTGGCTGATTTGATTAGGTCGGTCGCAAATTTATAGGCATCGAAAATCTGGCCGTCAAAGAAGATACCTTCTATTGGAGGCAGCGAAGTGCGCACGAAAAAGTCGATTTTCTTGTCATGTTCAGCAATGTTTTTTTCTATCTGGAAAAACTTGTTATCCATTCTCTGCTCAATCTCATTCAACCGTTGATTGATTGAATACCCCTTTAACAGATAATCTTTTAATACCTTATTTGCCCACTGGCGAAACTGTATTCCTCTTTTGCTTTTGACTCTGTAACCAATAGAAAGAATCATATCAAGATTATAGAACTCAACCTGTCTGGTGACGAATCGTTCACCCTCTTTTTGAACTGTCGCAAATTTTGCGACAGTTGGAATATCTATTAATTCCTCTTTTAAAGCATTACTTATATGTTTGCCTATTGTCTTTATATCTCTGTCGAATAATTCTGATAGCTGTTGGCGGTTTAGCCAAACAGTTTCGTCCTCTAAGCGTACTTCTAGTTTTACGGCTTCATCCGGTTGGTATAGTATGATTTCTCCTTGCTTCTCCATCTGATGTTTCTGTTTTATTATCCATTGGCAAAGATATGGAAAAGAAACATGTAAAAGCATTTTTTCCGGAAGTATTTTCCTTATTTTCTTGTTTCTTTTTTATTTTAATAAAACAGAAACATTCTGCTGTTTTAAAAATCAGTTATCTGTTTGCTATTCATAGTTAGGGTATCAAATAACTCAAATTCAAATGGAAATGCAACTTTACATTTTATGTAGATTTGTTTGTTAACTTAAGTAATAGTTGCTACATTTGTTTAGCTATATACATGGATGTAGGGAATATTGCAAATAAAGGAGAATTGTTTTAAATATAATTTGGGGAGCTCTTCGGACATGTCTGGTGTAAGACTGAGAAGTATAATCGAAACAGATACAGATAATCATTTGTTTGCAGTTCTTAGTAAAATAGCAAAGGCAAAAGTAGTGAGAATGGAAAATAATATTTTTTTTTAAACGAAATTGAAGCAAGGTTATGAAAGATATACATTATTATTTTATTTTGAATGCCGGTGTGACTGATGGTGAAGAGATTACCCATGGAGTGTTACAGGGAAAGATAGAATATAAGCCGGGGGCTTTTGATCCTTTCTGGAATAGGGATGATGCGGTTGCTCGACTAGAAAGTGAAGAGATCCGCAAACAGATGGAAGAGTTAGGTGTGCAGATGGAAATTGTACAGATGGTTTAACCGGAAATTGTTTTCACAAGGCGAGACAGTAATTCAAACTGTGTCAATTCCTGACAAGTAAAATTATTTACAATTTTACTTTCGGATAAATATCTGAAAATCAGATATATTTGAAATAATGTTAGACCAAAGAAAAGACAAATTAAAGGATTGACACAGTTCTATTTACGTTCCCCACAAGGCTTGCTGCGGATGCCAGACTTTAAATAATCCATTGGATTAATTATCTGTAAGCATCCGATAAAGTACACATTGTATTTTCATAAAATAGAAAACTCAATATCAACTTTAGTCAAAAGCTAATATCGAGTTTTTTTTATTCTTCAACATAAATATTTAAACTCCAATTGGATTCGTGTTGGATTTCTCTAACTTCCAAACATCCGGAAGAAGTTCACGAACATTTTTCCCGGAGTCCTTTTCCAGATAGTATGGAAGTTTGGCTATGACATCATTCAGCCATTCCCTTGGGTTAATTTCCTGTGCTTTACAGGTAGCTAATAGTGAGCATATGATTGCTGTATTTTCAGCTGCCTCGTGGTTACCACAAAAGAGGAAGTTCTTTCTGGACAAAGTAAGTGGTCTAATCGCATTCTCCGCCAGATTATTATCGATTTTCAGATTTCCATCTTTCAGGTAATTCTTCATTCTTGGCCAAAGAGGATAAGTATAGGTAATAGCTTGTCCCATGCGACTTCTTGGTGGTACTTTTCCATAAGTCTGTTCCATCCATTTTTCAAAGGAGTCAAGTATGGGAGTTGCTAAACGCTGGCGGAGTGCACATCGTCCCTGCGCATCGAGTTTTCGGGCATCTGCTATCTGTTATGATATAGTTCCTGTTTACTCATTGATCGTTTCATAACTACGTTTTTGATCGCAAAGTAATAGAAGAGTTTTTAGGTCTACAATGTGTACTTTATCGGATGCTTACGGAGAAGTCGAAAATTCAACAGGTGGAGAAAACGCCGGACATCGAGCAGCCTATTCCCAAAAAGAAGCAGCAGGAGAAAGATCTGGAACTCCTGAAGAAGCCAAAAAGGAGCAGAGGTTTCGGAATGGGCATGTGAACTTATTCTGAGAGTATGAATTTTGTGCCGTTATGAGGTAACGAACAAGGATGAACTTCATCAGGAAATCTATCTTGAAGAAGAAAAAACTCCTCTTGAGTAGTGTTATTTTTTTGTTTTTTAGAATATTATATCTTTTGCTTTTGTAAATTTAGAGTGCTGAAAGAACTCTAAGAAATATATCTTAGAGTTCTCAAAGTATTGTTTTTGTAGGGTATTAATATCTTCTATACTTATTTCATTTTAAATTGAATTTTAAAATAGCGTCTTCATTAGTTTCAAGATTAATACCATAAATGCATTTGTATTTCTCATCAACAATTAAAGAAGATATATTATTATTTAATAAAAGACGCTTTATAGGATTTCCTTTCCAATCATATACTTCAACGGAAGATGAATGAATTTTTTCTGAATCTCCCCAAGGAATACCAGAATATAAGGCATATATTCCTATTTGAGTACAACTTAGGTCTTCATAACGAACAATATTATTATCTACATTATATTTAAATTTGCTTCCAAAGGTATTTCTATTAAATAAATAGAACTTTGGAGGAAAATCAACTCCTATTTTACCAGTTAAATATAGTTTGCCATTCCTTATTTCTCCAAATTCAATTCTATCAATAAAAAAATAAGCAGAAGCAAAATGATTTCCTGAAACAGTAATCCACGTATCATCAAACTCGGTATAGTAGTCTTTCCCTAAATCCTCAGTTAAATTAAATGTATTGGGTAGCGTATCTAATAATAATCGTTGTTTGATATTCCATAATTCACGAGTAGAGCTTTTACTATTGCTTCTTTTCGTTAAATATTGAGTTGTATCAACATAATTCATTTCCCAAAAAAATCTATTGTCAAGGCTTGGTAAATAAAATTCTTCTTCCATGATAGCACAAGTATCAGTTAATAGATAAGATACATATTTATCTGTGGCATGATCACGAAAGGCAAATCGATTTTCAGGCATATTTTTTATGACAGTAGGCATCAAATATTCTCCCGGTCCTGTTCCAATGGGGCAAAAAGAATATAAGAAATGAAAGGAAGGTAAAGAGTAGACATAAAAATTATATTTAGCATTTGTCTGTATGTCACGAAGGATTATATAATCTTTTGATTTATAGATATTACCTGCTTTTATTATTTCATTAATTGGAACTTGTATGGCATTTAATGTTTGTTGTTTGGGAAAGTTTTTTATATAAGTATTGTTCTCATTGTTACATGAAATGACCAATAGTAAGAAGCTTATTATTAGCAGTTGTCGAATATTTAACATAGGCTTACTTATAAACTGTAAGTTACAATATAAAGAACTCCTGCTTTAGTCTTTGTTTATTTCTATTTATAGAACTAAAAACAGGAGATTTTTATTTTAGTAATTCTATTTTGAAACAGGTTCTTGATTTATAATAATAAATGAGAAAATATTAGCATCTGTTTTTACATTTTCCTGTATATCTGCCACAATCACAAGCTATACCACCTCCGGAATTTCCAGACCATTCTTTACAACTATCAGTACACTTAGCAGTTTCTCCACTTGCTAATGCTTCTATATTAGCTATCATTAAAGTTGACATTTGACTATTATTTTCTGTTTGTTTTATACAATATACATTGTAAACTCCTATTGAAATAATCAAAGATACAGTTAACTTTAAAATTTTCTTTTTCATATTTTTATGATTTATGGTTTCTATCTACAAATATAGGAACTATTTATAAAAAGAAAAAGAAATAAAATTATTTTTTTGCAATAAAGGAGTTTTGTATGTGCATCTACAAAGCAACCACCGAAGCCGGATAAGATGTTAGGTTGCGTGTAAGTGACCGTTACAAGGGTTTGTTTCATGAATGTTTCAATTTTGTCTATAATGGCTTCCATTGGCTTGCTCAAGCCTGTAGCTTCAGCAGATACCAATACTAAATCTCCTTCTTTTATGTTTTTGTTCATGGACAAGTCTTGTCATTACTATATTCCCATGATATCTTGAAGGCACAAAGGTAACTCCGCACGCCGCATTTGTAAAGGGACGTTTCACTCTCCGGATAAAAAATCTCCTGTGCTCGCTTTGTTCGTGCGGTATTTTTTATCCTTCGCCCTTGACAAATACTCTGTGCTTCGCTGGCAGGTGTTTAGGAAAAAAGAAAAAAATGTTGTTCTTTAGTGGGTGTCCGTTTTGTCATTTTGTTACCGGGATTTGTCCGCATGGTGGGAGAACCGCACCGATCAGCTGGATATGCAATATCATTTTGTAATAACTGGCAGGTTGTTTTTGCAGTTAATGTTCTGATATCGCTTTCCTTTTGCTCTTAGCCTGTATAAGTGTATATTTCTCGATTTATTAATGAAAAGAAATGTTCGTTTGTTTTATGATTTCATATGGGAAGGGAGATATACAAGTATCCTCCCTTCCCATATAATTTAGTAATTTTTTTCTTCTGCTTGTGCTGTTCTAATAGCTGTTCTTCTGCCTGAACTTGTTGTTAAAGTAAAAACAGAATTATCTTTTGTGTAATATCCTTTACAGAATATAGGAAGTCCAAAATTAACTTCTGAATAATTGATCTTGAAAGCATTTTTTATATCATCTAAAGAATTGAAGAATTGATTGGCTTCTCCTTGTGTATCGTCAGAAATAAGATATAGTGTGATTGTTGATTTTTGCAATATTTCTGTGTCTTTAGATGAAAAGTTTCCACCTGCACTAAAAATTTTCCATTTAATACCGGCTTCTACGGCTTTTTTTACTTCCTCAAAAGTATACTCGCTTTCTATGGCTAATAATGCTATTTTCCCATATGATATAGAACGTACATATACAGGATTTTCAGGAGCTTGGTCTTTTGATCTATCTTTAAAAAAACCATTAGTTGGAACTTCCATTGTTATTGTAAAGTTGCGAGATATTAATTGTCCTAATAACTTGCTTTTTATATTAGTTTTTCGCGAATTGCTTTGCACTTTCGCAGAAAAAATTTTTGCTAGTCCGGCATTAGATGAAAAAGCTTTTTCTATATCTGAATAAGAGAAAAATTCTGTACATTGGAAATCTAAAGATTCTCTTCCTCCTTTTTGTATAAAATTTTTATATTCAGTTGATCTTAAAACTTCCTTAAGGAATTTTTTATATCCTAGCCCTCCTGTTTCTTTTGTAATTTCTCCTATATAAGAATCAGGAAAGCTGGTACTAATATCTATTGGATTTCTTGGATATGTGATTTCTTTAGAAAAATTTTTCCCAAATTCTGATTCAGGGAAGGCAGCCCCTACATATATGATGTTTGGATCGCTAATTAAAATATTAGATGTGCTAGTCGAATTTCCTGGGCGGCGATTATGATAGTCATTATAACTATTCCTGTCAGTTCTTCTATTATCTGTTGCAGGTCTTCTGTTTGTTACAGCTCTTGTAGAAATAGATATACTGTCCTTTACTTTTACAGGATATACAGTAAGTCCATCAGTATTATCTCGTGATGGATCTGTGGAGAAGAAATAATCCCATTGAAAGGGAATACTATCAAATCGCCCTTCTTCAGTAATACTTCGAGTAATAATTTGATTGCTTGGTTCTGATGACGGAACACATATACTTTCATCTTCAGAGCATGAAGATAATAATACCAACCCTGATAGTAGGATGGATGATAAAATAAATAATTTTGAGTTCATAGTTAAATGAAGTTGATTAGTAATAGTTTTTAGTTTTCTCTTGTGAAAATTTTATTGTCTTTAACAAAAAAAGCTTTACAGTATATAGGGTATCCATATGTATTACCATTTATAAATGGATTTTTTAAAAATCTATTTAAGTCGTTGAATGTTAACTTTATAGATGCTTCTTGGTTTATATCGGATATCGTTAATAAAATAATTTGAGATT
>ENA-UOOD01003489-UOOD01003489.1-human-gut-metagenome-genome-assembly--contig:-CS67-NODE-3489-length-13002-cov-23.894647_pt1 | contig 13002 bp, 10 predicted proteins | sample MGYA00242464_ERZ724011 | MGnify/ENA metagenome assembly ERZ724011 | reverse complement strand
CGAATTTATAGCCGACGCCCCAGACGGTCTTGAGGCTCCACTTGTCCGACACGCCTTCAAGCTTTTCGCGCAGGCGCTTAACATGGACATCGACGGTGCGGCTGTCGCCGAAATAATCAAAGCCCCAGACCTCGTCGAGCAGTTGATTGCGCGTGAAGACGCGGTTCGGGCTGGAGGCCAGATGGTAAAGGAGTTCCATCTCCTTGGGCGGCGTTTCGATGCGCTTGCCGTCAACGATGAGTTCAAACGAGTCAAGATCGATGATCAGCTTGTCGAAGACCAAGCGTCTGGGCTTCGTCTTGTCGTCCTCACCGCCCGCGCGGCGCAGAACAGCCTCAACTCTCGCCAGCAATTCCTTCATTTCAAAGGGCTTGGTGAGATAGTCATCCGCGCCCTGCTTGAGTCCCTGCACCTTGTCGTTTGTTTCGCCCTTTGCTGTGAGCATGATCACAGGGGTCTTGCTGTCCTGCCGGATGGTGCGCAGGACGTTCCAGCCGTCCATCACGGGCAGCATGATATCGAGCAGCACCAGATCGGGCCGAAGCTGCCGGAACAGGTCAATGCCCTGTCCGCCATCGGAGGCGATCCGGGTGTTGTAGCCCTCTTTTTCAAGATACATCTGGACAAGTTCAGCGATATTCGGATCGTCTTCGACGATCAGGATTGTTTTTGCCATAGGAGAAGCACGCTCCCTTCCGATACAATATAATGAATATTATACTGCCGCTTCCTGCGTTTGCGTGAACATTTTGTAAAATCCGGCGCAGCTGTTTTTTCGGTTTCCGTTTTTGCCGGTTCTGTGGTATGATAATGAAAATTTCACCGAATCAGGAGGAGTTTCGATGATCCGCATCCGCGATCTCTCTTTGCCGCCGGACGGCGATATGGCCCGGCTCGTGCAGGCCGCCGCGCGGCAGCTGCGCATTTCTCCGAACGAGATCAAGCAGCTGGACCTGAAGAAAAAATCCGTTGACGCACGCAAGAAAAACGACGTGCGCATCATCTACACCGTCGATGTCGTTGTAAAGGGCCGGGAAGATAAAATTCTCAAGATGGCCCACTGCCCGAAGGCGTCTGCCGCACGCGACGTGCCCTACCGCGTTCCGCAGCCGCAGACGCTGCCGGACAGCCGTCCCATTATCGTGGGCTTCGGCCCGGCGGGGATGTTTGCCGCGCTGGTTCTCAGCATGGCGGGGCTCTGCCCGCTCGTGCTTGAGCGCGGACAGGACGCAAAAACGCGGCACGAAGCCGTTCTGCGCTTCTGGCAGACCGGCGAACTTGACCCGGAGTGCAATGTGCAGTTCGGTGAGGGCGGCGCGGGTACGTTTTCGGACGGAAAATTAAATACCGGCGTTAAAAACGAGCGCATCGGCTGGATCCTGGAGCAGTTTGCCGAGGCCGGGGCCAGCGCGGATATCCTATACGACGCAAAACCTCACATCGGCACCGACGAGTTAGTCACGGTCGTGCAGAACCTGCGGGAGAAAATTCTCCACTACGGCGGCGAGATCCGCTTCGGCACGAGATTGACCGGCCTTGAATCGGAAAACGGCCGTGTGACAGCCGTCCGTGTACAGAGCGCAGACAGCGAGACGGTGCTTCCAGCCTCCCGCGTTCTGCTTGCCATCGGACACAGCGCACGCGATACGTTTGAGACGCTGCACAGCGCAGGGATTCCGATGGAGCCGAAGCCGTTTTCCATGGGCGTGCGCATCGAGCATCCGCAGCGGCAGATCAACGAGCACCAATACGGCCCGTTCGCGGACGCGCCGGGGCTTGGCGCGGCAGATTATAAGCTGAACGTGCAGCTGCCAAGCGGCGGCTCGGCCTATACCTTCTGCATGTGTCCGGGCGGCCGCGTGGTTGCAGCAGCATCGGAAGCCGGCGGCGTCGTGACAAACGGCATGTCGGACCATGCGCGTGACGGCGAAAACGCGAATGCAGCGCTGCTCGTCACGCTGAACCCCGCCGATTTCCCGGACAAATCCACGCTTGGCGGCATGTACTGGCAGCGGCAGATCGAACAGGCGGCCTTCCGCGCGGGCGGGAGCAATTACCGCGCGCCTGCGCAGCTTGTCGGCGATTTTCTGGAAAAGCGGCCCTCACGGGCGCTCGGGGATGTGCAGCCGACCTACCGTCCCGGCGTGACGCTCTGCGATCTGCACAAGGTTCTGCCGGAACGCATTACCGCCGTGCTCGAGCAGGCGCTGCCGGAACTGGACAAGCGTCTGCACGGCTTCGCCCGGCCAGATGCCGTTTTAACTGCGCCGGAGACGCGCAGTTCGTCTCCCGTGCGCATTCTCCGCGACGAGACGCGGCAGTCGTATCTGCGCGGCCTGTATCCCTGCGGCGAAGGCGCGGGCTACGCCGGCGGCATCACGTCCGCCGCGCTGGACGGTATGCTGACAGCCGAGGCGATCATAAATGAACTGAAAGGATGAAGCACATGGCACAAATCATTCCCTTTCCCGCTGATGCAGAGGAGTCTTCTTTGGAATCGCTCTCCCGAGAAGAACTGCTGGCACTTGCGCAGGAACTGAGAGAAAAACTCGCGGCGCTGGACGCCCGCGAGCCGGAAGATATGATGAGCAAGGCCTATGAACGCTGGGGTGAGCGCCATGAGGCGCTCGAAGACGAACTCGACGACCTTCTGGATCTGCTGGACGGGCAATAGCGCCCGGTCTGCTTTTCTGCAATTTTTCAGGAGGTCTGCATACTTTTCACTGCTTTATAAAAGCAGAACTCATCGGCACGCTGAAACGAGCCTGCGGCGGACTGCCGCAGGCTCGTTGTCTCTTTTATGGATGGGTTCAGCCCTTGAGTTTATCGAAAAAACTCTTGCGCTTGGGCTGGCCGTCGTCGCCGACAGAGGATTCAAGCTGCTTGAGCAGTTCCTTCTGCTCCCGCGTCAGCTTGGTCGGCGTCTCGACGACGACGGTGACAAACTGGTCGCCGCGCGTCTTGTAGCCGACATAGGGGATGCCCTTGCCGCGCAGGCGGAAGGTCGTGCCGGTCTGCGTGCCCTCGGGAATCTGATAGCGCACCTTGCCGTCAAGCGTGGGTACCTCAATGGATGCGCCGAGCGCAGCCTGTGTAAAGGAGATGGGCATCTGGCACATGACGTTCGCGCCGTCGCGCGTAAAAATCGGGTGCTTGCGCACGGACACGGTCACGAGCAGATCGCCGTTCGGGCCGCCGTTTGATCCGGCATTGCCCTCGTCACGCACACGGAAGGACTGTCCATCGTCGATGCCGGCAGGAACCTTGACCCGGACGGTCTTCGTGTGGCGCACCTTGCCCTTGCCGCGGCAGGCGGTGCAGGGATCGGTGATGATGGTGCCGGTGCCGCCGCACTTCGGACACGGCTGATTGGACTGCATGGTCATGCCCATGAAATTCTGCTGGGTGCGCACCGTGCCGGTGCCATGGCAGTACGAGCAGGTCTGGGGGCTCGTGCCCTCCTTTGCGCCGGTGCCGTGGCAGGTGCTGCAGGTTTCGATGCGGGAGAAGGTGATCTCGCGTTCACAGCCGAAAGCCGCGTCCTCAAAGCTGATCTCGATCTCGCTGACGACGTTCTGGCCCTTCGCCGGGCCTCTTCTGCGGCCGGACGGCGACGCTGTGCCGCCTCCGAAGAAATCGCCGAAGATATCGCCGAGATCTCCAAATCCGAACCCGCCTCCGCCAAAGCCGCCGAAGCCTGCGTTTGGGTTGAAATTCGGGTCTACGCCCGCGAAGCCGTACTGGTCATACCGGGCCTTTTTATCGGCATCGGACAGAACCTCATACGCCTCGTTGATTTCCTTGAATTTTTCCTCAGCGGTTTTATCACCGGGATTCTGGTCGGGGTGGTATTTCATGGCCAGCTTGCGGTAGGCCTTTTTAATCTCGGCGTCGGACGCGTTTTTCTCAACGCCCAGCACCTCGTAATAATCTCGTTTGTTCTGATCTGCCATACTATCTCACCTCAGATTCGGTGAGTAACAGTCTCAGGGGCGGCTATGCCGCCCCTATCGCTGTGTTACTCGAATTAGTTATCCTTGACCTCTTCGTAGTCCGCATCGACGACGCCGTCGTCATTGCCGCCTGCCTGCGGGCCAGCCTGGCTGGCATTCGGGTTGGCGTTCGGCTCACCCTGCGGGGCCGCGTTCTTGTAAAGCTTCTCGGACACGGCGTAGAACGCCTTCTGGACTTCCTCGGTTGCAGCCTTGATGGCGGCGAGGTCGGTGCCCTTCTGGGCGGTCTTCAGCTTCTCGATGGCTTCCTTGACGGGGGCCTTCTCTGCTTCGGTGACCTTATCGCCCATTTCGTTCAGGGTCTTTTCAGACTGGTAGATAACCTGATCCGCATTGTTGCGGGTATCGACCTCGTCCTTGCGGGCCTTATCCTCCGCCGCATACTGCTCCGCTTCGCGGACAGCCTTGTCGATGTCTTCCTTCGAGAGGTTGGAAGAAGCGGTGATGGTGATCTTCTGCTCAGCGCCGGTGCCGAGATCCTTTGCGGAGACGTTCACGATGCCGTTGGCGTCGATGTCGAACGTGACCTCGATCTGCGGAACGCCGCGGGGCGCGGGCGCGATGCCAGTCAGCTGGAACTTGCCGAGCGTCTTGTTGTCGGCTGCCATCTCACGTTCGCCCTGCAGGACATGAACCTCAACAGAGGTCTGGTTATCAGCAGCGGTGGAGAAGACCTGACTCTTCTTGGTCGGGATGGTGGTGTTGCGGTCGATCAGCTTGGTGAACACGCCGCCCATCGTCTCAATGCCAAGAGACAGCGGGGTGACGTCCAGCAGCAGCAGGCCCTTGACGTCGCCGCCAAGCACGCCGCCCTGAATCGCTGCGCCGACAGCGACGCACTCGTCGGGGTTGATACCCTTGAAGCCTTCCTTACCGGTCAGTTTCTTGACCTCGTCCTGCACAGCCGGGATACGGGTCGAGCCGCCGACCAGCAGAACCTTGGAAATATCGTTGGCAGTCAAACCAGCATCGGACATCGCCTGCTTGACCGGGCCGGCAGTCGCTTCGACCAGATGAGCGGTCAGTTCGTTGAACTTTGCACGCGTCAACGTAACGTCCAGATGCTTCGGGCCGGTTGCGTCAGCGGTGATATAAGGCAGGTTGATGTTCGTGGAGGTCACGCCGGACAGTTCGATCTTGGCCTTCTCGGCTGCTTCCTTCAGTCTCTGCATGGCAACCTTGTCGTTCGACAGATCGATGCCCTCTGCCTTCTTGAATTCGGAAACGAGGTAGTTCATGACGCACTCATCAAAGTCGTCGCCGCCGAGGTGGGTGTTGCCGTTGGTGGCCAGAACCTCGATAACGCCGTCGCCGATATCCAGAATGGAAACATCAAACGTGCCGCCGCCAAGGTCATAGACCATGACTTTCTGCTCGGCCTCCTTGTCAACGCCGTAGGCCAGAGCGGCTGCGGTCGGCTCGTTGATGATACGCTTGACATCAAGACCTGCGATCTTGCCGGCGTCCTTGGTGGCCTGACGCTGTGCGTCGTTGAAATATGCAGGAACGGTAATGACGGCCTCAGTGACGGTGCCGCCCAGATAGGCTTCTGCATCCGCCTTCAGCTTCTGCAGGATCATCGCGGAGATCTCCTGCGGGGTGTACTTCTTACCGTCGATATCGACCTTATAATCAGAACCCATGCGGCGCTTGATGGAAGCAACAGTACGGTCGTGGTTGGTAACGGCCTGACGCTTTGCGACCTGACCGACCATTCTTTCACCGGTCTTGGAAAACGCGACAACAGACGGGGTGGTGCGGTTGCCTTCGGCGTTTGCGATCACGACGGGTTCGCCGCCTTCCATAACGGCGACGCAGCTGTTGGTAGTACCAAGGTCAATGCCAATAATCTTACTCATAATAATTTCCTCCTATATGAATTCCTGTATTTACAAATTTATATGCTGCCGGATCCCCGGCGTAGGGTGCTTTTTAATTTGCGACCTTTACCATTGCGAATCGAACGACTTTATCGCCGACCTTGAAGCCTTTCTGGAAGACCTCTGCAATGACGTTTTCGCCAAGTGCTTCGTCTTCGACGTGCATGACCGCGTTATGAAGCTGCGGGTCAAAGGCCTCGCCTGCCGCGCCGAAGCTTACGACGCCCAGCTTTTCCATGACGGAAACAAGCTGGTTCATCGTCATCTCGACGCCCTTTTTGAACGCGGCGTCCTGCGTCTCCTGCGCCAGCGCCCGCTCGAGATTGTCATACACGGGAAGGAATTTTTCGACCGTCTCCGAGCGGATGTCGGTGTAGAGGCTTTCCTTTTCCTTCTGGCTGCGCTTGCGGTAGTTGTCGTATTCGGCGGCCAGCCGCAGATAGCTGTCATGCTCCTGCGCCAGCGCCTGCTGCGCCTTTTCAAACTCGCTTGCCTCCTGCTGCTTGGCTTCCTCGGGCTTTTTGTCCTCGGACTGCTTCGCGGCCTCGGCTTCGGTCTGCTGCGCGGTTTCTTCTGTCTGCTCGGCTGCGGAAGCGGTCTGTGCCTTTTCCTCCGAAGCCGGATTGCTGTTTGTTTTCTTACTCATATCTATGCCTCCGGGTCATTGTGCTTGTTTTCCGGCCCTTCGATCGCCGGGGTCTGGTTTTTCTGGAACATCCGGCTCAGGTTCTCGGCGAAGTAACTCAGCCGGGCGGTGATCTGCGCGTAATCCATTCGCGTCGGGCCGACCACGCCGATCAGGCCCTGCATGCCGTCGCCGATATCGAACTTCGTCATGACAACGCTCGTGTCGCGCAGTTCCTTCGACACGTTTTCCGGGCCGACCAGGATCTGCGTCCGGCTGTCCGGGGAAAGCGCGGCAGGAAGATTGGAAACCACATCCTCGTCAAGTGCGGAGAGCATTTTCTGCGCCTTGTCAATGTCGTGGTACTCCGGCTGGCCGAGAAGCTTTGCCTGCCCGGTCATGTAGACCTCGCTGCGCTCCTGGTGCAGAAGCGATGTGACGAAATCCATGATGACGGGCACAAGGCTCGACGCATTTCCGGCGCTTCTGGTCACGCGGGACAGCAGTTCGGGCGTCAGCTGCTCGGCAGTCAGTTCCGTGACGCTTGCATTCAAGACCGCGCCGAGAAGTTTCAGGTCTGCCTCTGTCAACTCGACCGGAAGACGAATGAGTTTATTCTTGACGGAACTGTCGCTCAGCATCACGACCAGAATAAAACTGCCGCTGTCCGCAAGAATCAGGTCGAACCGCTTGACCGTCAGCCCGGCGGAACGCGCCGCCATAGCATAGGCAGGCAGATTCGTCATCTGCGAAACCAGCTTGCCAGCCTGCGAGACGACCTTATCAACCTCCTGCATTTTGAGTTCCATCGCCTGATTGATCGATTTCGTCTCATCGGTTGACAGACGGTAGTCCTGCATCAGTTCATCGACGTACAGCCGGTATCCGGCGGGCGACGGGATGCGTCCGGCGGAGGTATGCGGCTGCTCAAGATACCCAAGCGTCGTCAACTCCGCCATCTCATTGCGAATGGTCGCGGAGGAAAAATCCATGTCTGGCATCTGCGCAATGGTCTTGGATGCCACCGGCTCCGCCGTGCGGATATAAAGATCTACGATCGCACGCAGGATCTTCTTTTTCCGGTCTGAAAGTTCCATGGCCCGTTCCTCCTTTTTTGTCTTAGCACTCTTTATCCCCGAGTGCTAAACGCAGTGTACCACCGCCTGCCAGCGTTGTCAATACCTACAGACTTAAATTATTTGTGAACAATTCATATCTTATGTATGAATGCCCCGGCAGCCCCTTTGCAGGCAGAGAAAGCCCCGGAGGGACGCACCCTCCGGGGTTCTGCAGGTATTCGATTCGCGCAATCCGCCTGAGCGCGATTCATAAAGGCTGCTGCAATTTACCGCAGCAATCTCCAGCTGCCGCGCAGGAGCAGCCATGCGGTAAATGGGCCGAGCAAATAGATCAGCGCAGTCAGGCCGCCGCCCAAAATTAGCTGCAAGACACTCAGCAGCACAGCCGCAACGGTCAGAATATAAAACGCCAGCTTCCGCTTCGACGCGAGGAACCAGACCACGCAGCCGAACTGCACGGCGACCAGCACGCCGACCACGATTAAACGGATCGGTTCGGCCTCAATGATCGACAGCAGCTGTCTCAGGTACTCTTCCATATAGGCCATCTCTTCAAACTGCCCCAGGATCTCAAAATAGAAGTCCCGGAACCGGTAGACCAGCAGTGTGACAGCGAAACTCAACAGTACATTGCCCAGATAGATCGCGCACAGGGCCAGCCAGAACGTCACATAGCCGCTGAATTTCAGCTTGCCGTCCTCCTGCTGCCAGACAGCGCCGCGCGGCTGCGGCTGGGTATCGAAGGCTGTCTCCCGCGGAAATGGATCTGCTTCCTGCTCCGGCTGCGCAGACTCCGGCCTTCCGTAACGCTTGACCAGCGCACCGCAGTCCGGGCAGATCAGGACGTTGTCGTCCACTTCCTTCCCGCAATTATAGCATTTCTGCACGGTATCATTCCTCCTGTGCATGTTTTCTTTATTCTAGCGTGAACGAAAGCGAAAGTCAATGCAGCGGCATGCAGAGCATTTTATGCAATGTTTTCAGCACGATTTTGCATTTACTTCTTTCCGTGTAAGGCATATAATACCAACAGAAAGACAACGGGAGGGACGCAGGTGCGATTTACCAAGATGAACGGTGCGGGCAACGACTTTATCCTGCTTGACGCCATTGCGGAGCCGTTTGACGAAAGCGCCGCCCCCGCTCTGGCCCGCGCGCTGTGTGACCGGCGGCGGTCGATCGGCGCAGACGGCCTGATGCTCGTGACACGGGCGGAGGGCGATGCGGATTACCGCATGCGGTTCTACAATTCCGACGGCTCGCCCGGCGAAATGTGCGGCAACGGCGCGCGGTGCATCTGCCGGTACGGCTATGCACGCGGCTACGCAGGCCCCATACAGCGCGTAGAAACGACCGCAGGACTCGTGACCGGCTGGCGCATCACAGAGGATCAATACCGCATCCGGCTCAACACGCCGTCCGTTGTGGAACTGGAAAAACAGCTGACTGTAGACGGCAGGACATATCGGTGCAGCTACGTTGAACTTGGAAGCCCCGGCATCCCGCATCTGGCGTTGGAAATGCCCGCTCTGGCTGAGCAGGACGAGGACGCACTTCGGCGGCTCGGTCGGACACTCCGGAATCATCCGGCGCTGCCAAAGGGCGCGAACATCAACTTCTACGAGTTGACCGGCCCGGATGAACTTCTGGAAAAGACGTATGAGCGCGGCGTAGAGGACTTTACGCTCGCCTGCGGCACGGGCACAGGTTCGGTCGCAGCGGCACTGACGCTTCTGGGGCGAGTCAGCGGCAAAAACGTCCGCGTCCGCATGGACGGCGGCGAACTGACAGTTGATGCGGAGGAGAAAAACGGAGCAATCGAAAACCTGTATCTGGCCGGCCCGGCAGCAATGGTCTGCGCGGGCGAGATTCTGGACGAGGCAATTTTGAAGCTTGTGAAAAGGCAGGAGGAAACAGTATGAAAAAGGGTAGCTTCTGGAAAAACTACGGATTTTTGATTCTGATGCTGACCGGCATCGTCGCCGGCTGCATCGTGGGCGCGATCTGGCCCGCAGTCATGGAAGTCGTTGACGGCGAAACGATTATTGTCGACAAGGGCGCGACCGTGCTCGAGCCGCTCGGCACGGTGTTCCTGAACCTGATGTTCTGCATCGCCGTTCCCACAGTGTTCTGCTCCATTTCGTCGTCGATTGCAAACATGCAGAGCGCCAGGCGCGCAGGCAAGATCATGGGCGTGACCATTGCAACCTTCCTTGTGACTGCCGCAATCGCCTCCGTTATCATGTATGTGACGGTGCGGCTCATTCCGCCGGTCGTGGGTGAATATGAGTTGATTGAAGGTGAGGTCGGCGGCACGCTGGGCGTGGCCGACATGATCGTCAACTTCTTCACGAAGCCCGACTTTACTGAACTGTTCAGCCGCAAGGCTATCCTGCCGCTCATCGTCGCAGCGATCCTGTTCGGCTTCGGCATCCAGATGGCGGGCGGCGCGGAGACGAAGACCGCAAAGCTGCTTGAGGACGTCACGAACTGCATCATGAAGACGTTCAAGATCATCACCTATTACGCGCCCATCGGCTTCTTCGGCTTCTTCGCGTATCTCATCGCCGACCACGGCTCTGACCTCATCGGCGATTATGGCCGCGCGCTTGCGATCTATTATATTCTGAGTTTTGTCTACATGCTCGTCTTCTCCCCGATCTACGCCCGCTTCGGCGGCGGCAGGGGGGCCGCGAAAGTCATGTTCTCCAAGCTGTTCCGCCCAGCTGCCATGAGTTTCGGCACCTGCTCGTCTGTCGCAACGATCCCGACCAACATGGAGGTTGCGGAGGAAACCGGCATCTCCACGGATGTTTCCAACATCGTCATCCCGCTCGGCGCGACGATGCACATGGACGGCTCCGCCATGTCCGCCATCATCAAGGTCGCGTTCCTGTTCGGAATGTTCGGGCAGGACTTCACGACGGGCCGCGCAATCCTTGCGATCATCGTTGCCGTGTTCTCTTCGGTCGCCATGTCCGGCATCCCCGGCGGCGGCGGCACGGGCGAACTCGTCCTGTGCTCGATCTTCTTCCCGGAGCATCTGGCCGTCGCCTTCCCTATCGCACTGGCGCTCGGCAATTTGGTCGATCCCCCCGCAACGATGGTCAACTCTGCTGGCGATTACGTTGTCTCCTTCATCGTCTCCCGCTATGTTGACGGCAAAGACTGGCTGCAGAAGCGACTGTCCAAAAAAACGGAAGCGGATACTTCCGAAACGCGATAAGCGCGCACATGTTTCCGCCGGTGTGCCCCATTTTCGGGCACACCGGCGTTTGTGTCTGTTGACACCTGAAATTTTTTTAGTTTTTCATGCTTTTTTCCATTCCATGCTTTTGTGCTTTTTACCGGTTCTGGGACAATTTTGCCGAATACACGCGGAAAAAACCGGCAAAATCAATAAAAAAGCACAATGCAGAAAATTGTTGTGGATATTCTTGACGAACCGTGATATACTGCTAATTGGTGAACAATGGCCTAACTGGAAACATGCTTCACCAGCCAGAAATTTTAATTTTTTTAGAAAGAGGTTAATATACGATGGCAGAACTGAATTTGAGCAAGTATGGCATCTCCGGCACCACCGAGATCGTCCACAATCCTTCCTACGAGATGCTCTTCGCCGAAGAGACGAAGCCCGGTCTGGAAGGCTATGAGGTCGGCCAGGTCAGCGAACTGGGTGCCGTCAACGTTATGACCGGCGTCTACACCGGCCGCTCCCCCAAAGACAAGTATATCGTCGTTGACGACAACTCCAAGGACACCGTGTGGTGGACCTCCGACGCGTACAAGAACGACAACCATCCCATGTCTGAGCAGGTCTGGAAGACCGTCAAGGATCTGGCTGTCGGCGAACTGTGCAACAAGAAGCTGTATGTAGTTGACGCGTTCTGCGGCGCCAACAAGGACACCCGCATGGCCATCCGCTTCATCGTGGAAGTTGCTTGGCAGGCACACTTCGTCACCAACATGTTCATCCGCCCGTCTGCGGAAGAACTGGAGAACTTTGAGCCGGACTTCGTCGTCTACAACGCGTCCAAGGCCAAGGTCGAGAACTATAAGGAACTGGGCCTCAACTCCGAGACCTGCGTTGCCTTCAACATCACCAGCCGTGAACAGGTCATCATCAACACCTGGTACGGCGGCGAGATGAAGAAGGGTATGTTCTCCATGATGAACTACTATCTGCCGCTCAAGGGCATCGCTTCCATGCACTGCTCCGCCAACACCGACATGAACGGCGAGAACACCGCCATCTTCTTCGGCCTGTCCGGCACCGGCAAGACCACTCTGTCCACCGACCCGAAGCGCCTGCTCATCGGCGACGACGAGCACGGCTGGGACGACAACGGCGTGTTCAACTTCGAGGGCGGCTGCTACGCCAAGGTCATCAACCTCGACAAGGACTCCGAGCCGGACATCTACAACGCCATCAAGCGCAACGCCCTGCTTGAGAACGTCACGCTCGACAAGGACGGCAAGATCGACTTCGCCGACAAGTCCGTCACCGAGAACACCCGTGTCTCCTACCCCATCGACCACATTGAGAAGATCGTCCGCCCGGTTTCCTCCGCACCGGCCGCGAAGAACGTCATCTTCCTGTCCGCTGACGCCTTCGGCGTTCTGCCTCCCGTCTCCATCCTGACGCCGGAGCAGACCAAGTACTACTTCCTGTCCGGCTTCACCGCGAAGCTGGCCGGCACCGAGCGCGGCATCACCGAGCCCACCCCGACCTTCTCCGCCTGCTTCGGCCAGGCCTTCCTCGAGCTGCATCCGACCAAGTACGCCGAAGAGCTCGTCAAGAAGATGGAAAAGAGCGGCGCAAAGGCCTACCTCGTCAACACCGGCTGGAACGGCACCGGCAAGCGTATCTCCATCAAGGATACCCGCGGCATCATCGACGCCATCCTAAACGGCGATATCAACAAGGCCCCGACCAAGAAGCTGCCGTACTTCGATTTTGAGATCCCCACCGAGTTGGCTGGCGTTGCCACCGAAATCCTCGACCCGCGCGACACCTACGCTGATCCGGCTGATTGGGACGTCAAGGCAAAGGATCTCGCTTCCCGCTTCATCAAGAACTTCGTCAAGTACGAAGGCAACGAGGCCGGCAAGGCGCTCGTCGCAGCTGGCCCGCAGCTCTAAGCTGACTTTCTCCGAGGCCCGTATCAAACGCGCAAACGGGCCCCGGACGCTTCAAAGCATTTTCTTAACGGCCGCTTGATTTTACATGCGGCCCGACATCAGGTATACTGGATGATAGCGCGAGACACGCTGCGGCAATCTCGCTGCAGCGTGTTTTTTCATCCATGTGTCTGGTTCTCATAATCGATAACGCCATACGGCGTGAAAAAATGGAGGAGCACACATGAAAAAAGTTCAAATTACTGAAACTGTCCTTCGTG
>ENA-UOOD01003465-UOOD01003465.1-human-gut-metagenome-genome-assembly--contig:-CS67-NODE-3465-length-13050-cov-80.958446_pt1 | contig 13050 bp, 10 predicted proteins | sample MGYA00242464_ERZ724011 | MGnify/ENA metagenome assembly ERZ724011 | reverse complement strand
GGGATTGTACATTTTTATTTTCCACTTTTTGTACATTTAAATAGTATCATTTACAGAATAGAACCATAGTGGAATGTAAATTGTTTTGCTTTGGTTGCTTTGGGGGTGGTTCGTTTATATTAGAATAGAACCATAGTGGAATGTAAATTCAGATAGAACTGTGGGAAGTCCGACAGAACAGCGGTATTAGAATAGAACCATAGTGGAATGTAAATACCTTATATTTTTTTACTTTTCAATCAAACTTTCTCTATTAGAATAGAACCATAGTGGAATGTAAATATATTTCCCGAACGGGTCAACTCATTTTCTTCTACTAAATTAGAATAGAACCATAGTGGAATGTAAATAATATTCAATTTTTGATAATGTCTCAAAAAACAATTAGAATAGAACCATAGTGGAATGTAAATCAGTTTCTACCACAACCAGAAAACAATTTGACAAAATTAGAATAGAACCATAGTGGAATGTAAATACATTTGCCGAGACAAAGAAAGAGATTTTAAATAATTAGAATAGAACCATAGTGGAATGTAAATTTATAACGGATATATACACGAAGCCTCCATGTTACATTAGAATAGAACCATAGTGGAATGTAAATTCATATTAAGTCCGACTTTGTGACACATTACAAGATTAGGATAGAACCATAGTGGAATGTAAATCCTTTTGCTTTGCTGTGACTTGTGCAATCCGGTGAATTAGAATAGAACCATAGTGGAATGTAAATTAACGAGTGGGCATTTAATGCAAATATAGATGTTGATTAGAATAGAACCATAGTAGAATGTAAATAAAATACTGACTATATAAGCAGACAAGAATTTGAATTAGAATAGAACCATAGTGGAATGTAAATCAGATAAATCCACAGATAATTAATCAGGCAAAAGCTATTAGAATAGAACCATAGTGGAATGTAAATGGTTAAACGAAGCGGATGGCTCACTCCCATTTCAATTAGAATAGAACCATAGTGGAATGTAAATGATGATGATAATACATCCGTTGTTGATTTCGTTAGATTAGAATAGAACCATAGTGGAATGTAAATCTTACATCTACAGGAAAACTAAGGCGAGCAATTAAATTAGAATAGAACCATAGTGGAATGTAAATGTTGTTAATATGCTGTCAATATCTTTAAATATGCTGATTAGAATAGAATCATAGTGGAATGTAAATTTGACCGTCTTCCCATTTCGGGAATTCGATGTCTCCATTAGAATAGAACCATAGTGGAATGTAAATATGAAAAAATTCAATGACAAGTTTAGAGGTCTTGCATTAGAATAGAACCATAGTGGAATGTAAATTCCCATTTTGGGAACTCACATCAATTTCTGTTTTAATTAGAATAGAACCATAGAGTTATTATATAAATACAAACAGACAGAGCTTAAAAAAATGGAAAGATATTGCGATATGGTTATGTAAGGGATACAAAATTATCTGATAACCATGATGTCGTAGCTTATAATTATGCTTTGGACAGAAATCAGAATTTGGCAGAAAAACTGGAGTCATTAACCCTTAGTAAAGATAAATTAATCAAACAGGGTATGAAATATTCAAAGGAAATGGATACAGTTGAAAAGGAATTGAAGAAATGCCGTACTTCAATTAGAGAAAAGGAAGCTTTTTATGCTTCAAGGGCAAATATGATTGCAACTACAGTATCTAAACTAGTTGTTGATCATATGTTTGAAAATGTAAAATATGATTTGGTAATGTTTGATGAGATCAGTATGGCATATGTTACACAGCTTATATGTGCAGCTATGTATTCACGGGATAAGTTTGTATGTGTTGGAGATTTTAATCAGTTGGCTCCAATTGCACAGTCAGAGGCAGCAAACTTCCTAAAAAGGGATATTTTTAGTTATTTTGGGATTATAGATGATAAGGGTATATCATAACCTTCTTAAAAATCATGCAAGTGTAGAGAAGAAGCGTGATATATCAAAGAGGATTCCATTACCCGGAGATGTGATGAGTCTTGTTGATTTAAGTGGAACATATTGTGCTGCTTATAAAAATTCGGACAACTCACGTTTTAATATTTTAAGTGCTGTTGTGTCTTTTGGATTGGCTTTAACTTCAATGGACAAAGAGAATAAGGATGCAATTGGAGTAATTACCCCATATGTAGCTCAAGCGGCAGGCAGTTCTACTGCGTTTGTTGATATGGCGGTAAAGTCAATAGAGTTGGGGGTAAGAGTTTTGAAAACTCTTACCTCCTGCTCGCAATAAATCCTGCCAGCCACATGACAGCCGATGCAATAATAAATATAAGAACAAATGTATTAACCTGTTCCTTCCATCTCAATGAAAGAATAACCGCGTCGCCTATGACGGCTATGATAATTGGCAGAAGCATAAAAAGATTGACTGCATCATTATTGAATACCCTGTATGCCATATATGCAAAAGCAGCGACAAGCACAAGTGATACGACTGCCTCTATTATATGGAATAATCCGGCGTATTCAATATGTGATTTATATACAACCGGAATAGCCATAGAAAAAAATATGAGATACACAAGTGAAAGCCATAGTAATATGCTGTCATTTGCCATTGCATTATTTTTAGCTGTTCTGATGACAAGTGCGGCTATAAGAAATCCGTATGAGGCAAATTGTATTCCGGGGATTGTATATTCGGTATGCACCATTCCTGAGACCAGAATCACGCCGATTGTAATACATATCATCTTTGCATTAACCTGCGTTCCGTCTGACAGAAGAGCCTTAAGGAAATCCCTGTTGATTGTAAATAATAAAATAACGGATGCTGCAAGCGACAGAATACAGATGCCGTTTACATACCGGCTGAACCCATCTCCCCACATGGAAAGATTTTTATCCGCAAATGAACGTATGAGACTCTGGATTCTTTCACCAAAAAGAATCAGAAAATAACCCATGATAAGCCAGTTAATTAACATCTTTTGTCCTCCTTTAAAATTATAATTGATTGTAAATTATATCATATATGAATATCAATTTGCCATATAAAAATATATAATATGAGTCCTTTTTTTGGGACAGATAATATGAGATAATTATCACGGGATTGGAAAATACAACCCTCAGGTTTCTGTCCCGCATTATTTTTTAACAAATTGGAGGTAGCATTATGAAGAAAAAGTTTAGAGTAAGTAGTCTAATCAAAGGTATTGCAGTCGTATATTGTCTGGTTGGATTTGTATTGTTTGTAGTTTGCATAGCAATCAGTGTGAGCCACGATATTTCACTGTATAGAAATTTTGAATCAGCAATATCTATTTACAACTACGGAACATTGAAAACTGCAGGTATAATATGTCAGATGATTGCTATTCTTTTTAGAACAGCACTGATTTACGGATTTGGTATTATTGTAAATATGGCAGAAGAGTACATTGACAGCCGAAAACATACGGATTAGATCACTGTGTGAATCTACGACAATTTAGCCAGTGCCACATATAGCTGGGATATTTTATACCATGTGGCATAATCGACGGTGCCGGTAACGGGCATGTTGAAGGTCTCCTGGAATTTGCTGACGGAAGCTGCTGTGTCCTTACCGTAGATTCCGTCAACAGTAAGAGGAGGTATGTTGCTGTAGGTACGGCGGATGAGGGAAAGCTGTTCCTGAATGGTGGTGACAGGAGGACCGTATGAACCGATTTCAAGGGTGTATCCGGGATATGAGACAGGGATGCCCTCGATTATTTCGGCAGTGTTTATATATATGTCGCTGCCGTAGTAATTACGAAGAATCTGGAGAGCGGTTTTGCCGTCATCCCCAAGAGACTTGGAACCCCACTGGCTGAGACCGCTGCAGGTAGTCCTTTTGCCGTCGCAGTATTGGGTAAGGATTGGCTGTTTGACATCGGGACGGGATACATAATTTGAGAAATATTCATCAACAACGTTGGAGATGGTGTCGAAAATATTACGCTTATTAATCCACTTATGGTCAAAAGCGGTAGAAGATGTAATGGTAAAATAATAACCTTTATTGCGGTACCATTCGGTGTATACACGGTTCAAGGTAAAAGAAATAATGGCAATTACATTGGCTTTGATGGTTTCTCTGGGCCATGTAGGGTATATTTCACTGCTGGCAACATTTTTTATATAATCGGCAAATGGAACGTAGTAGTCCGTTGCTGTCGAGTCGGATGGGACACCGTCATGGACAACAATGGTTTCGGGTACCACAACACGGTCAAGAACAATTTCACCGGTGTTTTCAATGGGTTTTATCTCGGCCTCAGGAATTTTTGGAGGATAGTTGCCGATTAGTGTATTAGGACCAATGTTATAAATGCCGGGATTTTCCGTAAGAATAATATTTTGTATTGATAGTATTCCGGAAAAAATATTTGAACCGGTAATGGAAACCGGGGCAAAGCCCGGAGCAGAAGCTACAATATTATACATGGAGTAAGGTATGATAATGCCGGGAGCTTCGCTGATGCTCTGTGGTGGAGCCGGCAGTTCGATTTGTTCTGTCTGACCTATGGAATTGGTTCCTACAACGTCAACAGGGTTTTCTTCATCCGTACCTTCGTAGATGCTGACGGTTGCATCAATGGGAATTCCTTCTTCATTTGTGATATTAACCCTTAAAAAGCCGGTTTCATCATTTTTATAAAGCATAATTTTAACCTTTCCGGATATTATAATTCATATTGCCGCGATGCAAAATTAATCGCAAATGACAGCATCAATGCTTACATAATATTATATGATGAAAAAAATATTTGTTGAGTACAATTTGCATCTTGAAATCAGCCGGATTTTATGGTAAAATTTCTACAATTTGAAGAAAAAAAGCGCTATCAGTATGTTTAGTTGTTTTTTTTTTGCCTAAATAAATAATACATGTGAAAGGTTTGAAGGTGTGAAGATGAAAGCATTTTTGATTCTAAGTGACGGAAATGTCTTTGAAGGTACAAGCATTGGAGCTGAGAGAGAAGTAATCAGTGAAATTGTTTTTAATACCTCAATGACAGGATATTTAGAGGTTCTTACAGATCCATCATATGCCGGACAGGCAGTAGTTATGACATATCCATTAATTGGCAATTATGGTATTTGCTATGCTGATGAGGAATCAGGCAGACCATGGCCTGACGGTTTTATTGTCCGAGAACTTTCACGTGTTCCAAGTAACTTCCGTAGTGAAGATTCTATACAAAATTTTCTTAAAGAAAATAACATTCCGGGTATTGCAGGTATTGATACCCGTGCTCTTACCAAGATTCTCAGGGAAAAGGGTACTATGAACGGAATGATTACCACTAATGAGAATTATAATCTTGATGAGATTCTCCCTAAATTAAAAGAATACACCACAGGCAAGGTTGTTGAAAAAGTAACCTGTGAAGAGAAATATGTACTTCCCGGTGATGGATTTAAGGTTGCACTTATGGATTTCGGTGCCAAGAGAAATATTGCAAGATCCCTTAATAAGAGAGGCTGTGAGGTAACTGTTTATCCTGCTTTAACCACAGCAGAAGAAATCCTTGCAGCTAATCCTGACGGAATAATGCTTTCTAACGGCCCGGGAGACCCTAAGGAATGTGTTTCCATTATTAAGGAAATCAAGAAATTATATGATTCGGATGTTCCTATTTTTGCAATTTGTCTCGGACATCAGCTTATGGCACTTGCCACAGGTGCTGATACACATAAGATGAAATACGGACACAGAGGAGCTAATCATCCGGTTAAGGATCTTCAGACCGGTAAGGTATATATCTCATCACAGAACCATGGATATGTTGTTGATATGGATACACTTGATGATAAGATTGCAAGACCTGCATTTATCAATGTTAATGACAAGACCAATGAAGGTCTTGAATATGTAGGCAAGAACATCTTTACAGTCCAGTTCCATCCGGAAGCCTGTGCAGGCCCTAAGGATTCGGATTATCTTTTTGACAGATTCATGAATATGATGAAGAAAGGCAGGGATTAATTATGCCAAAGAATAAAGACATAAAAAAAGTATTAGTAATCGGTTCAGGTCCTATTGTAATCGGTCAGGCTGCCGAATTTGACTATGCGGGAACACAGGCATGTCGTTCTCTTAAAGAAGAAGGCATGGAGGTTGTTCTTGTGAACTCTAACCCTGCCACAATCATGACTGATAAAAATATTGCTGATGAAGTCTACATTGAGCCATTGACAGTTCATTCACTTGAGCAGATTATTCTCAAGGAGAAACCGGACAGTATTCTTCCTACACTCGGTGGACAGGCAGGTCTTAACCTTGCAATGGAAATTGCTGAGACAGGTTTCCTTGAAGAACATAATGTTAAATTAATCGGTACAACTGCTGAGACAATCAGGAAGGCAGAAGACAGACTTGAATTTAAGACAACAATGGAAAAAATCGGAGAGCCTTGTGCACCTTCTCTTGTTGTTGAGAACGTTGAAGACGGTATTGCTTTTGCCAACCAGATTGGTTACCCTGTAGTTCTCCGCCCGGCATATACACTCGGTGGAAGCGGCGGCGGTATTGCTAAGAACGAAGAAGAACTTATCGACATTCTTTCCAATGGTTTAAGATTAAGCCGTGTAGGCCAGGTACTTGTTGAAAGATGTATCGCAGGATGGAAGGAAATCGAATACGAAGTAATGCGTGATGCCAACGGAACCTGTATTACAGTATGTAATATGGAAAATATTGATCCTGTCGGAGTACACACAGGTGACAGTATTGTAGTTGCACCTTCACAGACACTGTCTGATAAGGAATACCAGATGCTTCGTTCATCAGCTCTTAATATTATTGACGAACTTAAAATAACAGGCGGATGTAATGTACAGTTTGCACTTCATCCAACAAGTTTTGAATATTGCGTTATCGAAGTTAATCCTCGTGTAAGCCGTTCATCAGCCCTTGCTTCCAAAGCAACAGGTTATCCTATTGCCAAGGTTGCGGCTAAGATAGCACTCGGCTATAACCTTGATGAGATACCTAATGCAATTACACATAAGACATTTGCAAGTTTTGAGCCTGCTCTTGATTATTGCGTAGTTAAGATTCCAAGACTTCCTTTTGATAAATTTATTACTGCTTCAAGAAAGCTTACGACACAGATGAAGGCAACCGGTGAGGTCATGAGTATCTGCACTAACTTTGAAGGCGCACTTATGAAGGCTATCCGTTCACTTGAACAGCACGTTGATTCGCTTATGAACGATGATTACTCATCATATTCTGATGATGACATTATTGAACTTCTTCACAACATTGATGATAAGCGTATGTATGTTGTTGCAGAGGCTTTAAGAAGAGGCATTTCTTACGATACAATCCATGATATTACCATGATTGATAAGTGGTTTATCGATAAATTCCACATTATCGTTGAAATGGAAAACCGCCTCAAGACAGAAGAACTTACCAAAGAACTTCTTGCTGAAGCAAAGAGAATTGAATTCCCTGACGTTGTTATCGGAAGACTTACAGGCAGGACAGAAAAAGAAATTAAGGCTTTAAGGGATGAATATGGTATTCATGCGGCATTTAAGATGGTTGATACCTGTGCTGCCGAATTTGAGGCTTCAACACCTTACTACTATTCATGCTACAGCTCAGAAAATGAAGTTATTGAGACTAAGCCTGAGAAAAAAGTCCTCGTACTCGGTTCAGGTCCTATAAGAATCGGACAGGGTATCGAATTTGACTATTGTTCGGTTCACAGTACATGGGCATTCAAGGCTGAAGGATATGAGACAATCATTATCAATAATAACCCTGAAACAGTAAGTACCGACTTTGATATAGCTGACAAACTTTATTTTGAACCATTGACACCTGAGGATGTTGAAAGCATTGTTGAACTTGAACATCCGGACGGAGCTGTTGTACAGTTCGGTGGACAGACAGCCATTAAGCTTACAAAAGCATTAATGGAAATGGGCGTTCCAATCCTCGGTACAAGCGCAGAAGATGTTGATGCGGCAGAAGACAGAGAGCTTTTTGATGAGATTCTTGAACAGACAGGAATTCCGAGAGCAGCAGGAAAGACAGTTTTTACTACAGAAGAAGCTCTTGAGGCAGCTAATGAATTAGGTTATCCTGTTCTTGTAAGACCTTCCTATGTCCTTGGCGGACAGGGTATGCAGATTGCCATAAGCGACAAAGATATTGTTGAATTTATGGAAATCATTAACAGACAGGTTCAGGAACATCCAATCCTTGTTGATAAATACCTTATGGGTAAGGAAATTGAAGTTGATGCCGTTTGTGACGGAGAAGATATTTTAATTCCCGGTATTATGGAGCATATTGAAAGAGCCGGTATCCATTCAGGAGACAGTATTTCAGTATATCCTGCCCAGAGTATTTCACAGAAAATTGTGGATATGCTTGAAGATTATACAATTAAGCTTGCAAGAGCTTTACATGTAAAAGGTCTTATTAATATCCAGTTTATCGTATACAATGACCAGGTATATGTAATAGAGGTTAATCCACGTTCTTCAAGAACTGTTCCATATATAAGCAAAGTTACAGGTATTCCTATTGTAAAACTTGCTACACAGGTTATTATCGGTAATACAATCAAAGGTCTTGGCTATACACCCGGACTTCAGAAGAAAGCAGACTACATTGCTATCAAGATGCCTGTATTCTCATTTGAAAAGATTCGTGGCGCTGATATCAGCCTTGGACCGGAAATGAAATCGACAGGTGAATGTCTTGGTATAGCAAAAGATTTTAACGAAGCATTATACAAAGCCTTTGTAGGTGCAGGCGTTAATCTTCCAAAACATAAACAGATGATTATGACAGTTAATGACCATGAGCAGAAAGATGCTCTTTCGGTTGCAAAACGTTTTGCAGCTCTTGGATATACAATTTATGCGACAAGAGGTACAGCACGTTATTTCAATGAAAACGGCGTTGAGGCAATTAAGATCAATAAGGTTGAACAGGAATCACCAACACTTCTTGACCTTATTCTTGACCACAAGATTGACCTTGTTATCGATATACCTGAGAACGGTATTGAAAAGAGCCACGATGGTTTCATTATCAGAAGACATGCAATCGAGACCGGTGTAAACGTTCTTACATCACTTGATACAGCCAATGCATTGCTTACAAGTCTTGAATGTCAGGCAACACAGTCAATGACACCGATTGATATAGCAACAATTTAATTGTTATGGAATAATTAAGAATATCTAATGACAGCTATGAGTTTATCTGGGATTACCGGAATCCTCTCATAGCTGTTTTAACGTTAAAATTTCTTTACAACCGTAAATATGAAAAGTATAATGGAACATAACCAACGGAGGAATAATTTTTATGAAAAAAATTTTAGACCAGATTACAGAAATAGTCGGAAATGCTTTTAAACAATGCGGCTATGATGATAAATACGGAAAGACAGGAATATCCAACAGACCTGATTTATGTGAATATCAGTGCAACGGAGCAATGGCAGCAGCAAAGGAATATAAGAAAGCACCATTTATGATTGGTGATGAAGTGGTTGCAATTTTACAGAACAACAGTGCTTTTGAGAAGGTTGAATGTATCAAACCGGGCTTTATCAACATGGTAATGAGCGCAGATTTTATAGGTGGTTATGTTCGTGCCATGGCTTTGGAGGATAAGTTTGGATGCGACTGTGAACCTAAGGACGAGACGGTATTTGTTGATTACGGCGGAGCCAATGTAGCCAAACCTCTTCATATCGGACATCTTCGTTCGGCAGTAATCGGCGAAAGTGTAAAAAGAATCTGCAAATTTGCAGGTTATAAGACAATAGGTGATGTTCATCTTGGCGACTGGGGTCTCCAGATGGGACTTATTATTACAGAACTCAAAGAACGTAAACCGGATTTACCATATTTTGATGATAATTTCACAGGTGAATATCCGGCGGAAGCACCTTTTACAATATCAGAACTTGAGGAAATTTATCCATGTGCCAGCGGCAAATCAAAAGAAGATGCCGAATATAAGAAATCGGCTCAGAATGCCACATATCTTTTACAGAACGGTCACAGAGGATACACAGCCCTCTGGAAACACATTATCAATGTGTCGGTTGCTGATTTGAAAAAAAATTATGACAACCTTAATGTCCATTTCGATTTATGGAAGGGTGAAAGTGATGCCCAGCCATATATTGCTGATATGGTTAAGGATATGGTAGACAGGGGGATAGCCCATGAAAGCCAGGGTGCCATTGTTGTAGACATAGCCGAGGAAAATGACAGCAGGGAGCTTCCTCCATGTATCATCCGGAAATCGGACGGAGCAGCCAATTACGAGACCTCCGATCTTGCGACACTTATCGAGAGGGAAAAATTATATGCACCTAAGTCATACATTTACCTTGCGGATAAGAGACAGGAACTTCACTATACACAGTTTTTCCGTGTGGCAAGAAAAGCAGGAATCGTATCTCCTGATACAGAACTTAAGTTCATCGGTTTCGGTACGATGAACGGCAGTGACGGCAAACCTTTCAAGACAAGACAGGGTGGTGTACTGCGTCTTGAATACCTCATAAAAGAAATTGAAGACAAGGTATACGAAAAAATCATGGCTAACCGTACCGTGGATGAGAGTGAAGCCAGAAATACAGCCAAGATGGTAGGACTTGCCGCATTAAAATATGGTGATTTGTCCAATCAGGCATCTAAGGATTATGTATTTGATATTGATCGTTTCACCTCTTTTGAGGGAGACACAGGTCCATATATCCTTTACACAATTGTACGAATTAAATCTATTCTTAAAAAATATGAAAATGCAGGAGGCATGGTGTCAGGTATCCATACTGCTAACCCTGAGAGCGAGAGCGAACGTTCACTTATGCTTGTGCTCACAGGCATGCAGGATATGATTAAGACAGCATATGAAGAAAGTGCACCTCACAAAATTTGTAAATTCATATATGATCTTTCCAATGCTTTTAACCATTTTTATCATGAAACAAAGATTCTTTCAGAAGAAGATGAAAATAAAAAGAAAGGTTATATTGCACTTATAAAACTTACAAAAGATGTGTTAGAGACATGTGTTGACTTGCTTGGTATCGAAGCACCGGAGAGAATGTAATGTCAAAAGCAAAAGATTTAACAACAGGAAAACCAATCAGCCTTATGATAAAATATGCAATCCCTGTGCTGATTGGCAATCTTGTACAGCAGATATATAATTTTGCCGACACAATTATTGTCGGACAATGTCTTGGAAACAGTACATTGGCTGCCGTAGGTAATACCGGGTCAATGTTTTTCCTTGTCAATGGGTTTGTTATAGGAATAACAAGCGGTTTTTCGGTCCATATAGCACAATGCTTTGGGGCAAAAGATTATGACAAGATGCGTAATTCCGTATGTAATGCCATTATGTTGTGGTCCGGAATTACATTGTTTATCACTTTACTTTCGGTGCTGATAACCAAGCCGGTTCTAAGGCTTATTAACACACCGGACGGTATTTTTGATATGTCCTATAATTATATCGTTATTATTTTTGGAGGAATAGTTGCACCTATGCTATACAATGCCGTTTCGTGTATACTAAGGGCTCTTGGTGACAGCAAAACCCCGCTTTATTTCCTGATTTTTTCAGCACTCCTTAACATCGGTCTGGATTTGCTTTTTATAGTCGTATTTAATTGGGGCGTTGCAGGTGCCGCCATTGCTACAGTGCTTGCACAGCTTGTTGCCGGAATTGCGTGTATCGTATATATTTCCGTTAAGTTCCCTGTTCTTCATATAAAGAAAGAAGATTTTAAAATTAATCCGGGAATTATAAAGACACACCTTACCATAGGACTTCCGATGGCGTTCCAGTTTTCGGTTACGGCAATCGGAACAATCATCCTACAGGGTGCCGTAAATGTATTTGGAGAGAATTACATTGCCGCTTTTACGGCTTCCAGTAAAACGGAACAGCTTATCATGCAGTTTGGCATATCGGGTGGCGTAACAGTTGCAAATTTTGTCGGTCAGAATGTAGGTGCCGGCAGATATGACAGGATTAAAAACGGAATATTGAAATGGAGTCTTTTTACGGTTGGAAGCGCAGTTTTATGTATGGGTGTTATTTTCATTTTCGGCAGACCAATCAGCCGGCTTTTCATAAAAGGCGGGGATGAATTAATACTTTCCTATGCAATGACTTATCTCCATATTTCAATGTTTTTCTATATCCCATTGTTCCAGATTTTTATTTTCAGAAATGCTCTTCAGGCAATGGGTAAGACAACAATGCCGTTACTTGCGGGATTTTTTGAACTTGGAGCAAGGTCTATAGTCGCATACACGCTTCCAAAAGCGATAGGTTTTTCCGGTGTATGTTTTGCCGGTCCGGTTGCATGGGTATGTGCTGCCGTACCGCTTATTATTACTTATATAATTTATATGAAAAAATTTAAGAAAAAAGGGTATTTTAATACTCAATTTAGTTGACAAATACCCCCTAAAAATCCGATAATAGAGGTAGCTTAATTTTGAGACTATTTGAACGGAGAGGGTCAGACATGAAAGATAAAGACAAACATGGATTTGGTACTTTCGGTGCCATAGTATTAGGAGTTACGGCAGTTGCAACAGCAATTGTGGCAGTCAGCAAGAGCAAGAAGAAAAAGCAGGGTTTAAACAGTTTCCTGAAGGATGAACTTGTCAAACTTCCGCTTTTTAGTAAGAACGAATCCCACCACGCTAAGAAAAGCGCAGCAGACGAGGACGACATTTTTGTGGATGAGGACAACGAACCACAGAATGACAAAGCCACATCTTTTTACGATGAAGACATTTCTTACGAAGAAGATGAGGAATTCCAGTCAGTATCCAAGGCAAAGCCTATCGTGGATTTCAAACCAAAGCGCGAAGAAGCAGAGAAACCTGCCGAGGCACAGGATGCAGCCGAGGAGCCGGAAACAGCAGATGTTCAGGATGTAGCTGAGGAGCCGGAAGCAGCAGATGTGCAGGATGCAGCCGAGGAGCCGGAAACAGCAGGTGTGCAGGATGTAGCTGAGGAGCCGGAAGCAGC
>ENA-UOOD01003463-UOOD01003463.1-human-gut-metagenome-genome-assembly--contig:-CS67-NODE-3463-length-13057-cov-8.090217_pt1 | contig 13057 bp, 10 predicted proteins | sample MGYA00242464_ERZ724011 | MGnify/ENA metagenome assembly ERZ724011 | reverse complement strand
AAAAATTTGACGACGCATCTGTCGCACAATCTTTGTGCGGTATTGCCTTGATTCTCACTGAAAAGTTACTTCCACCTTGCCGTCCTTGGCGGAAACCAGCAGTGTGTGAATTTCTGTACTGTGTGCAATAATCAGAGAAGCGATCTGATCTTCTACGATCTGGCGAATAACACGGCGAATGTCACGGGCACCGTAGGGCTTGCCGTATGCTTCTTCTGCAATGGCTGCCAGTGCGGCAGCATCGTACTGCAACGTGATGTTCTTTTCTGCCAGCGGCTGTTTCATTTCGTCTAGCATCAAAGCAGCGATCTTTTCGAAATCCGGCTTTGTCAGATTCCGGAACACCACGATTTCGTCAATACGGCTGATGAACTCCGGACGCAGGAATTCCCGCAGTCCCTTCATTGCCTTTTCCTTGGAAATTTCAGTATCCGTCCGGTTAAAGCCTACACCAATGCTCTTATCGGTGGAGCCGGCATTGGAGGTCATGCAGATAACAGTGTTCTCAAAGTTGACCGTTCTGCCCTGTGCATCGTCGATCTTGCCCTCGTCCAGAATCTGCATAAGAATATTCATCACGTCCGGATGAGCCTTTTCGATTTCGTCGAACAGAATCACCGAGTACGGGCGGCGGCGAACTTTTTCAGTCAGCTGACCGGCTTCATCGTAGCCAACATATCCCGGAGGGGAACCGATCATACGTGCCACAGAGTGCTTTTCCATGAACTCCGTCATGTCCAGACGAATCAGCGGGTCATTGGAATCGAACAGCTCCTGCGACAGCACCTTGACCAGTTCTGTCTTTCCCACGCCGGTAGGCCCCACGAAGATAAAGGAAGCCGGACGGCGGCGAGGGCTTAGCTGTACTCTCGTCCGCTTGATTGCCTTTGCCAGCGAATCCACCGCTTCGTCCTGTCCGATGATATGGGCTTTCAGGCGGTCTTCCAGATGTGCCAGCTTGGTAAATTCGGTTTCCGCGATTTTGTGTGCCGGAATCCCTGTCCACAATTCGATGACCTTGGACAAATCGTCAGCAGTCACCTGCACTTCGTCCAGCTTCTTCTGGGCTTCTTCCAGACTGGTATTCAGACGGATCAGTTCGCCCTTGACCTGAGCCAGTTCTTCGAAGTTGATCTCGGTTTCATCTTCAATGGATTTTTCCTTGGCTTCCAGTTCTTCCTTTTTCTTTGCCAGCTTATCATAAGCTTCGATTTCCGGAGAACGCAGATTGGTGCATGCACAGCTTTCGTCCAGCAGGTCGATTGCCTTATCCGGCAGGAACCGGTCGGTAATATACCGTTCTGACAACACAGCACACAGACGAATCATCTCCGGAGAAATGTGCACACGGTGATAGGATTCGTAGTACTTTGCAATGCCGTTCAGCACCTCAATGGTTTCGTCTACGGTCGGCTCATTGACCGTTACCGGCTGGAAACGGCGTTCCAGTGCAGAATCCTTTTCGATATATTTGCGGTATTCTTCAAAGGTGGTGGCACCAATAACCTGTACTTCCCCGCGGGAGAGTGCAGGCTTCAGGATATTTGCTGCATTCATGGCACCCTCAGAATTTCCGGCACCTACCAGATTGTGCACCTCATCGATAAACAGAATGATGTTGCCTTCCTGCTTCACCTCTGCCAGCAAGCCCTTGACACGGCTTTCAAACTGTCCGCGGAACTGGGTACCGGCAACCAGTGAAGTCAGATCCAGCAGGTATACCTGCTTATCTTTCAGATGCATGGGAACGTTTCCGGAGTGGATCCGCAAAGCAATTCCCTCGGCAATTGCCGTTTTGCCGACGCCGGGTTCACCGATCAGACAGGGATTGTTCTTGGTGCGGCGGGAGAGAATCTGAATCACCCGTGCAATTTCCTTATCCCGTCCAATGATTGCGTCCAGCTTGCCCTCTGCGGCACGGCGAGTCAGGTTCGTGCAGTAATTGCCCAAGAACCGCAGTTCCTTTTTCCGCTTGGAACGGCGTTCCCGTCTGGAACCGCTTGGGATCTCTGTGTAGTCTGCTGACGGAATCTCTTCATCACCGTCTGCGGTCTGCAATTCATTGGATTCCTCACCGTCATCTTTCAGATTCCCGAAAATCTTTCCCGGATCCTTCATGAAAGATTGCAGGAACTGCGGCATTACACCGGAGCCGCCCATTTCAAAGCTTTCCCCGTCCATCATGTCCATCATCTGATTGGAGATCTGCTCCAGTTCCTCATCGGTAATTCCCATTTGTTTCATATATTCATCGATCTGCGGCACGTGCAGTTCCTTGGCACACACCAGACACAGACCATCATTTTTCTTCTTTTCGCCCTGCATCGCTGTAATAAATACCACGGCAGGCCGTTTTTTGCATCGACTGCATAACATCATCGTTTTCTACACACCTTTCTGATAGGTTTATTGCATCAGCTGATAGAGATGCTGAAATAAAACAGACTTCTGAATTTCAGCCTGATTGAAAAAGGCAATCTGATTTTCGCCGTGCTCCACGATCCACCCCGTCAGTTTGACCATCAGCACCAACAGAAAAATTGCCTGCACTGCTCCCAGTCCGGCACCAACTGCCTGATCTGTCAGGCGTATGCCCTCGGTGCGGCGGAAAGCAGATAGTCCTTTTATTATACCTTGAATCAATACAGAAATCAAGAGAAATAGAACTGAAAAAGTAAATGTTTTAACCATTGTAATCAGCACCGGACGAACATACAGCTTTGTCAGCTGCTTTGCGGCATCGCTGGTATTGCTGGAGAGCACCAGTGCCGCCGCCTGTACAGTCCGGTTTTGCAGTTCCTGCGAACTCTGCTGCGGCAGGATCGCCTCGTGCATCCATGACGGCATCTCCGTAAACAGCTGAGAAGATGCACTGTCAATACTCTGGGACAGTCCTTGCTGCAATAGATCCGCAGGCAGTCCTGTTTTCTGGGACACCACGCTGTACAACTCTTCCGAAGCATTGTCCGGATTGTCTGCGATCTGCTGTAATGCCGCATCGTCCAGCTGAATCCCATAATTCCCCAGCGTCTGCTGTAAATCGTCTGCCAGATGATACTGTTCCATTTTCTGTTCCAGAATCGCCGCACATGGCTCTGCCAGCCAGCGGTCGTATACATATTCTGCCGCCGGCTGAGCCAGAACGCCTGCCAGCAATGCCGCAGCAGCATATCCCAGCAGACCAGCAACAGAACTGATCAGACCCCGCCGCCAGCCGCCCCAGATACAGAGGATCAGCACTGCCAACACTGTCAGATCATACAGCCACCACGTCTGATGCATGAAAGATTCCACAAGCTACTCCTTAAAGTCCACACGATCAATCTGATCATATCCCAGCAGGAACAAATAACCGTCCTGTTTCAGGAACGAAGTATAGGCACCGTCCAGATTTACTGTTGCCAGTGCCGTACCGGAAAAATCATAGGAAGTGATATTTCCGCGGCTCATGACAATAGCATCGCCGTCGCACACCCGTACTTCTTCCGCAGTGCTGTCAATAGACAACACTTTCGGACTGGAAACAGACTGATCCAGAAGCACCAGCGAGGTGTTTCGCTTCTGGTCGTCCTGTATGATCAGAGCAGCCTTTCCGTTTTCCAGATCTGCACTGACCAGTGTGCCGTTATAGTTATATGTTCCCTGCATTTCGCCGGCACTGCTATAGTATGCACAAGCAGTATTTCCCACCACACAGAATTTGTCGTTGGAGGAAAAACCGGATTTGACGCTCAAAGTTTCCAGCGGCATGGAAGTCCACTGGGTGTCCACCTGATTAAATGTGATGCTGGTGACAGTGCTCTGCACCACACCATTTTCCACTTTCACTGAAGTCAGACACAAGCCGTTACTGTCCTTGTGAAATGCCAGATCCACCACGTACTCCGTACAGTTCCGCTGATAGAGCCGCTTTCCGGTATTGTCGTATACCACAATGGCACAGGCGTAGGAGCCAGACTCCGTAATCAGGGCAACAGTTCCGTTGTCGCTGACGACACCGGAGAGAATGTTGTTGTCCACGGACTTGCCATAGACATTTTTGTGCCTGGTGTCCAGCCGGAACGAGGTGCCGCCGCTTTCGAACAGCAATACATATTTTCCGGCAGTATTCATGGTGGCGTTCTGGAACGCGTGCTGCCGGTTATCTCCTGCATCGCCGTGCATAGAATAGGTACTCAGATAGGCATCATGCAGCAGAAACAAGGTGTCATCTGCCAACGCTGCCTGATAGCTGGAACTTCCGGAAATGGTCAGCGGGAAGTTTCCCTCTGCCAGTGTGCCGTCATTTTGCGTCACAGAATCGTACCGCCCGCCGATCCCCTCCAGCTTCGGGATCCACGCGTCCCGCTGTATATACAAATACCCGCAGAAGCCGACGATCAGCAGGAATATCAGCAAATTCCGCAGAGAACGCAGCTTACTGCGTCGCTTGCGTTTTTCGATCATATCATCAGAATCATAGCTCATAAGCTTTTTGACGATCTCCTTTCCGACAGGCTTTATTCATAAAACACCCGATTCAGGTACAGTCCATGTGCCTGTGCGGTGATTCCGGCGAGGACACGATTTTTAGATGCCAGAAGGTCGTCCAGTTCGGAAACGGCGATTCTTCCCTCGTTGACACTCAACAGCGTCCCCACCAGTATCCTAACCATATTATACAAAAAACCATTGCCTTTGACAAGCAGAATCACGGTATTTCCTTGCTTTTCTATGGTTATGTCGTGGATTGTACGAATGGTATTCTGTTTTTCTGTGTAATTTGTACAAAACGTTGCAAAGTCGTGGGTGCCCACAAAGTGCTGTGCCGCCTCCTGCATCAGCGGAACATCCATTTTCCGCCGATAGAGCAATTCCAGATCGGTGGTAAACGGATTCTTGCTTTCGCTGTTGTGAATCCGGTACATATATTCCTTTGCCTTGCAGCTGAACCGTGCATGAAACTCCGGCGGCATTTCCTCCACCCGATAAATGGAAATATCCTCCGGCAGATACCCGCAGGCTCCCCGAATGAAGTTCCGTTCCGGCAGCTGTTTTTCCGTCTGCATGGTGAAGCAGTACTCCTTGGCATGCACGCCGGTGTCTGTTCTGGAGCAGCCCTGTATGGTCACCGGCTCGTTGAACAGCTGTGACAGTGCTGTTTCCACCACTTCCTGCACAGTGATGCCGTTGGGCTGCCGCTGAAACCCGTGGTAATTGGTTCCGCGAAAGCCCATTGTTACTTTCAGATTTCTCACGATTCTGTTTCCTCCGCCTTTTCTTTTTCCGGAACAGCAAATTCCGCCTGTTCCTCCGGAACCGGCTGCAACAGCCGCTTTCCGGTTTTCCACTGCACAAAAGACACGGCAAGCAGCAGCAACACCGCACCGGCAGTACAGCAAGCCCCTGCCACAAAACCTTTCGGGCAATAGGTCAGCGTAATGGTATGCGTTCCCGCAGTCACCGGAACGGCAACCATTTCTCCGGCAATGGGTGTGATCTCGGTTTTTACGCCGTCCACTTTCGCATGCCAGCCGGATTCATAGGGAATCGAAAAATAGCATACGCCGTCCTGCTCCGCAGTCAGAGTGCCGCTAAGCTTAGTGTCCGAAGCTTCCGTCAGCGTAATGCCGCCGTTCTGCAATGCTGCAAAGCCCTGCTCCAGCACGTCCGGATTGATCTGATACATATACAGCACGATCAGACCGGAAACTGCGTCCTTGGGCAAGGTCATAGAAACACTTGCCGTATCCGCCCCCTGATAAGTGCCCATTGGGAAAATGAATCCCTGCTTGCCATTGTTGAAATAGCCCTTGTAGACGCCGTTTTGCAGAATCGTAATATTGGAAACGTCCTGCAAATTCATGTAACCATACAGTGTTGTATCCAGCGGCACCCGATAATTGTATTGCAGGCTGTGAGATTCCGCACTGGCATTGGTATGATACGTGTAGTTGCCATAGCTGTTTTTCAGGGCATCTGCTCCCTCATAATCCACGCTGTCCACTTCCAGCATGGTAAACAACGGTGTTTCAATGCCGGTCGCCAGCCGGAACAGCGTGTTCAGATTATCGAACGGGTTCGCCTCCGGATTCGGATCGTATTCCAGCAAGGAGGCATTGGCACGGAAACCAATGGGCAGATCGTACTGATTTCGGTACGCATAGCAGGACTCCGAAGAAGCGATCTGCTCCCACGCACTGTCGTCCAGCACTGTGCTTGCTCGGCTGATTAGATAGCGAACACCGGTAAAGGCATTTCCCACCGGTGTGCCGCCGCCGTAGTAGTAACGGTTTCCAGCCTCTGATGCCGGAAAGCCCAGCGAACGGATCCACTTGGTGGCATTTTCATTTGCCATGGAAGAAAACTGCGAAACGCCATGATAGCCATACAACGCCGGATCATTCAGCGTATACCATGTGGAAAGTTCCGTCCGGTAAAACGGCGTTTCGTCCTGTTCATCGATTTGTTCCAGCAGATTCTCTACGTCTGTATAGGAAGCCGGATAACCGGTATATGCCGATGTTGAAACCGTTTCTGTACCGAGCTTCACGTTCTGGAACATCTCGAATGCCAGCACGATCGACACTGCCAGATACAGCATCTTCTTTCCGAAAATCTGCCGATATGCCAATAGCATAATGCCTGTATACAGCAGCATCAGTGCGGCTGTCCAGTAGACAGCACGGTTTTCCTGCACATTGTATGCAATCAGGAACACACCTACTGTCACTGCCAGCATTGCCAGCAAGTCCCACACGCGGCATTTTTCCTCCAGCACGACCAAAAATGCACGATAGCCCACTGTCAGCAGGGCAAAGGAAAACAGGAATGAGAATCGATAAGGCAGCATATTCGGAAAATGGAATCCGTGCCAGATATAGTTCAGCACATTGCAGTTACAGCTGATCATCAAGAACGCCAGCACCAGAACTGCCATGATCTTTTCCCGAATCCGAATCCTGCCGGAACGCAGAAACGGTCCGATCAGCACCAGCGGCAGTACGCCGCATGCCAGATTCGGCAGACCGTCCTTGGAAGTCGGTTCATGAAAGCTGATGAGATTTGCCGCCAGCGTCCGCCAGTTTTCATAAAACTGCACCGCTGTAGGGAACGCATTGTTCACGCTATGGGTCAGCTGCAATGCGTAATAAGTGGGTATCAGCACGATTGCCGCCAACGCTCCGCCCAGCAAAGAACAACCTGCCATTGCCAATGTCCGCATCGGCAGCTGTTTCCAGCGAAGATAGCACACACACAGACAACAGTAGGCGATCACTGCAAAGATGCAGGTGAACATGCCGATATAGAAGTTTGTGAACAGCGACAACCCCAGTGCAATGCAGTACAGCTGGCACTTTCCGTCCCGCACCAGATATACCAGTCCCAGCACTACCAGCGGCAGCAGGGCGACTGTATCCAGCCAGATGATATTCCAGTAGTACCCCAGAATGTAGCTGCACAGAGCGTACATCACAGAAAAGATACAGAGGGAAAAATCATTTCTCCGGAATGTGCCGCGGAGAAAGCAGGCGAAAAACAAGCCGGCAAAGCCGACTTTCAACAGCAATACCAATGTTACCGCATCACGCAGAAATGTTTCCGGCACCAGTGCCGTCAGCAGGTTCAGCGGACTGGCAGCATAGTAGGCAAAAATAGATACGAAGTTGGAACCCAAGCCGGAATCCCATGTATACAGCAGAGAACCTCCATGCTGCAATTTTTCATGCAGCAGCCGCAGGAACGGGTAATACTGATGCCAGAAATCCACCACCAGAATCTGCTGATCTCCAAAAGGGTGCACGTTCTGCAGCACAAGCCCTACCGCCAGAAACAGCATGGGGATACCAAACGACAGCAACAGAAAAATGCGGCTCTTTTGACTTTTTACATTTGTTTGAGAAAGCGGCGTTTTCACAGATGATGCTATTTCCATGCAAATTCTCCTTAAAAGATGATTTTTACCGCTACCGCACCGGCAAACAACAGCAGCGTCACTGCCATTGCTGCATAATCCCGTCCGGCAGCATGCAGCTGCCGCATTTTGGTTCTGCCTGTTTCCCCGCGGTAACAGCGGCATTCCATTGCCGTTGCCAGTTCTTCCGCACGGTGAAAAGACGACACCAGCAGCGGTACCAGAATCGGCACCAGTGCCTTGGCACGCTGCAACAGATTGCCCTCACTGAAGCTGGCTCCCCGTGCTTTCTGTGCCGTCATGATCTTGTCCGTTTCTTCCAGCAGCGTGGGAATAAACCGGAGAGAAATCGTCATCATCATGGCAAATGTATGCACCGGCACATGCAGCTTTTTCAGCGGGGACAGCAGCCGTTCGATGGCATCTGTCAGAGCAATGGGCGAAGTGGTATAAGTCAGCAGCGAAGAGCCTGCCAGCAGCACAATGATTCGTGTAACCATTAAAACCGCCGTCCGCACGCCGCCTGCTGTGATTTTCAGAAAATGCCAGTGAAGATACACATCACCGCTGTCCACCATGAAAAGGTCTAGAATCGCTGTGATCAGCAGCACCGGTATCAGCGGTTTGATGCTTTTCCAGATCAGCTTCACCGGAATGCGGGACAGAGCCAGTGCCAGAATACAAAACACGATTCCGAAACAAATGGAGTACAGATGCTGTCCCATAAACAACATGGCAATAAACAGCAGCGTCATGATCAGCTTGAACCGCGGATCCATGCGGTGTACCGGACTGGAGCCGGGGAAATATTGTCCGATCGTAATGTCTTTCAGCATGTTCCCTGCCCTCCTCTTGTCCGATGATACCATTCCAGAAGCTGCTGTTTTGCCTGCTCCACAGTGAAAATATCATCTGTCAGCGGTACGCCCCTGGCACGGAGTGCATCACAAACGCGGGTGATCTGCGGCACTGCCAGACCGATCGCCTGCAATTCCTGCGAACGGCGGAAAACATTTGCCACCGTATCGTAACAGAACACCTTTCCCGCATTCATCACCAGAATTTTTTTCGCATGCCGTGCCACATCTTCCATGCTGTGAGAAACCAGCAAGATAGTCGCTCCGGTCTGATTGCGGTACGCCTGGATCTCCTGTAGGATCTCCTCCCGTCCGCGGGGATCCAGTCCGGCGGTAGGCTCGTCCAGAATCAGCACCTCCGGACGCATTGCCATAACGCCGGCAATTGCCACACGGCGTTTCTGACCGCCGGACAGCAAAAAAGGTGACTGCTTCAGGATTTCCTCGGAAAGCCCCACAATGGCAGCCGTTTCCTGCACACGTGCCTGCACTTCTTCTTCGGCAAGTCCCATATTCCGCGGACCAAAGGCAATGTCTTTCGCCACGGTTTCCTCGAAGATCTGATACTCCGGATACTGGAACACCAGCCCTACCCGAAACCGCATCTGCCGCATTTTCGACTTGTCTGCCCAGATGTCCACACCGTCCAGCAGGACCTTTCCCTCTGTGGGACGCAGCAGCCCGTTCAGGTGCTGAATCAGCGTGGATTTGCCGGAGCCGGTATGTCCGATAATCCCCACAAAGGAGCCTGCTTCAATTTCCAGATCTACATGATCTACTGCCGTTTTTTCAAAAGGTGTCCCAATGCCATAGCGATAGGTCAGTCCTTCTGTCTGTATCGTTGCCACTTACACACCTCATTTCACGCCATGTTCTGCAAAATTGCCTCTACGCCGGCATCTTCACTGATAATATGACTGTCCAGCGGAATCCCCTGCTGCCGCAGTTCATACACCAGTTCCGTCACCTGCGGCACGTCCAGTCCGATTGCTTTCATCTGTTCCACATGGGAAAACACTTCCTCCGGACGGTCGTCCAGCAGAATGTTTCCGTCGTCCATGACGATCACACGATCTGCCTGTGCTGCTTCTTCCATATAGTGGGTAATCAGCACAATGGTAATGCCATAGGAACGGTTCAGCATGCGAATGGTCTTCATGACTTCCATACGGCCTTTCGGATCCAGCATCGCTGTGGGCTCGTCCAGCACAATGCAGGACGGACGCATGGCGATAATGCCGGCAATGGCGATTCGCTGTTTCTGTCCGCCGGAAAGCTGATTGGGAGCATGCATGCGATACTCGTACATGCCGACCGCTTTCAGAGCATCGTCCACCCGTTCCCGTATAGTTTCCGGCGGCAACCCCAGATTTTCCGGTCCGAAAGCCACGTCTTCTTCGACGATCGTTGCCACGATCTGATTATCCGGATTCTGAAACACCATACCTACATGCTGCCGGATCTCATACAGCTTTTCTTCGTCACAGGTATCGATGCCGGCAATCCACATTTTTCCGCCGGTGGGCAGCAGAATGGCATTCATATGTTTCGCCAGCGTAGACTTGCCGCAGCCGTTGTGCCCCAGGACTGCCACAAAAGAGCCTGCTTCCAGTGTCAGAGTCAGGTCTTTCAGGATTTCCGGAGAAGCTGGTTTTCCCTCCTCGTCGGTATAGTGAAATGACAGATGCTCTGCCGCAATCAGTTTTTCCACGGTATTTTCTCCTTTTTTCAGGCAATACGGGCAGAAAATTCCTGCCGTATCTTTATTTTTGCCGGAATACCAGCAGCAGAAGCACCACCAGTACCGCCACACCCGCTGCGAACAACCCATACGGAGCAAAAAAGTGCACCATTTCTGCGATGCCCTCCGGCGGGTCCCCATACACATAGCGGCGATCCAGATACTGTATCCCTGCTGCGAAGCAGTCCGCCGCCAAAGAAAGCACCCCCAGAAGCAACGTTCCCCATTGTTTTCGACGCATAGACTTCCGACAGCACCGCACAAACAGCGTTATGCAGTGTTTCCCTTATTTTTTCCAGATCGCAGTAGAACCGCAGGGCAATACCATGCCGCTTTGTTCTACCGGCAGCCCGATCTCATCGGCTGTCACCCCGCCGCCGAATTTCGGGTTCAGAACGCTCCCCAGCAGATACCCCATTACTGCGGGAGAAAGTCCGGTGGTATAGCTGTTCAGCAGGAAGAACAGCGGGTTTTCCGACAACACGCCGGAACAGAGTTCTACCAGATCGAAAATGTTTTCTTCCAGCTTCCAGACCTCACCGCCCGGACCTCTGCCGTAGCTGGGCGGATCCATAATGATGGCATCGTATTTTCTGCCGCGGCGAATCTCCCGTGCCACAAACTTTTCGCAGTCATCGACGATCCAGCGAATGGGCTTTTCCGTCAGTCCAGACAGTGCGGCATTTTCCCTTGCCCACTGTACCATGCCCTTGGATGCGTCCACGTGACACACAGAAGCACCGGCGGAGGCACATGCTAGCGTTGCACCGCCGGTATAGGAGAACAGGTTCAGGACAGAGATCGGTCTGCCAGCGTTGCGAATCTGCTCTGCCATCCAGTCCCAGTTCACTGCCTGCTCCGGAAATAATCCGGTATGCTTGAAGCCGGTGGGCTGAATCTTGAATGTCAGCCCCAGCGGTTCATATTCCATTTCCCAAAACGGCGGCAGCTTCTTGGAAAACGCCCAGCTTCCGCCGCCGGAGGACGAGCGGCTGTAATGTCCGTCCGCCCTGTTCCATGCGGGGTGCTTTTTCGGGGTCTTCCAGATGATCTGCGGATCAGGGCGTACCAGTGTGACACCATGCCAGTTCTCCAGCTTTTCCAATTGCGAAGTGTCTAAAATGCGATATTGTTTCCAACCATTTGCTACTCTCAATTCGGGCTACTCCTTTATCTATCCTGCATTATGATGCGGCAAAAATCTTGACCTGTTCTGTGATTTCCTGTGCAGCGGCTTCGATCTGACCGGCGTTTTTTCCCTCTACCATGACGCGGATCAGCGGTTCGGTACCGCTTTCCCGCACGAGGATTCTGCCGTTGTCGCCGAGGATCGCGGTATGCTTTTCAATGACTGCTGCAATGTCGGCATCGTCCTGCCACAGTCCCTTTTTCTGGGGCTGAATGGTCACATTGTACAGCACCTGCGGGAAGCACTCCATCAGACCTGCCAGTTCGCTCATCTTCTTGCCGGACTTCTTGAGAATTTCCAGCAGCTTGATGCCGGACAGTTCGCCGTCGCCGGTAGTGGTTTCGTCCAGAAAAATGATGTGACCACTCTGTTCGCCGCCGATGTTATAGCCGCCGGAGAGCATTTCCTCCAGCACATAACGGTCGCCGACCTTGGTCGCCTTTGTGGCAATCTGGTTTGCCTTGGCAAAGTGGAAGAAGCCCAGATTTGTCATCACAGTCACTACGGCAGTATTCTTTTTCAGCTTGCCCTCCTGCTGCAATGCGTGGGCACAGATAGCAATGATCTTATCGCCGTCCACCAGTTTGCCGTTCTCGTCCACCGCCAGACAACGGTCTGCATCACCGTCAAATGCCAGACCCAGATCGCACTCGTGGGTCTTTACATATTCCATCAGGTTTTCCATGTGGGTGGAGCCGCAGTTCTTATTGATATTGGTGCCGTCCGGTGATGCACTGAGCATATGTACCTCTGCACCCAGACGAGTGAACAAGGATTCTGCCGTTGCGGAGGAACTGCCGTTGGCACAGTCCAGAACCACACGCATGCCGGTACAGTCTGCGGCAATACAGCTTGCCAGATAAGAAATATAGTCTTCCTTGGCGTTAGCGTATTCCGAAATGGCACCGACTGCGGTACCGGACTGCAATGTGATCTGCTCCGGATGATCCAGAATCAGTGCTTCGATCTCTGCTTCGATCGCATCCGGCAGCTTATAACCGGTAGCGGCAAACAGCTTGATGCCGTTGAATTCCACACTGTTGTGTGATGCGGAGATCATCACGCCGGCATCTGCACCGTGTGTCCGCACCAGATATGCCACAGCCGGTGTGGGGACAACGCCCAGCTTTACCGCTTCTGCTCCTACCGAACAAATGCCGGCACAAAGAGCCGCTTCCAGAATATCTGAGGAAATGCGGGTGTCCTTGCCGATGAAAATCTTCGCACGGTGCTTTGCCTCTTTTGTCAGCACCAATGCAGCGGCACGGCCGATCTGCATTGCCATTTCACATGTCAGTTCTGTAATTGCGACACCTCTCGCACCGTCTGTCCCAAACAATCTACCCATGATTCTTATGTTCCTTTCATACATACGG
>ENA-UOOD01003461-UOOD01003461.1-human-gut-metagenome-genome-assembly--contig:-CS67-NODE-3461-length-13059-cov-7.174792_pt1 | contig 13059 bp, 9 predicted proteins | sample MGYA00242464_ERZ724011 | MGnify/ENA metagenome assembly ERZ724011 | reverse complement strand
GCGCTTTTCTATTGTCTATTTGGCCGGAATGACTATTTTTGCAAAATAGGGTTAGGTTAATTACATGGCATACACTTTCGACATATCCGATAACCGTCGGATCGTAGAGGCATTGAAAACCGGTGACGAGGAGACCTTCAAGGAGGTCTATACGGCTTTCTGCGCGCCTTTGCGACACTATGCCACGACCATTCTCCAGAACGAGCAGGCCGCTTACGAGGTCGTGCAGGACGTTTTTACCGCCGTGTGGCTCAACCGGAAGCGGCTCGACGCCGCAAAACCGCTGCGCAACTACCTGCTGCGCGCCGTGCACAACAACTCCCTGCGCCTGCTCAAGTACGACGAGGCCCGCCGCCGCCGCGAAATCAGCGCCGCCGCCGAACTGCACGGCGGATGGGACCAGGAGAAAGAGGTTCCCCCCCCCCGAATTGGCCCCTGCTATTTCACGGCTTCCTGAACAGAGCCGCAAAGTGCTGCTGATGAGCTATTGGGAAAACAAGAAGAACGCAGCGATAGCCACCGAACTCTCCATCTCCGTGCGAACGGTGGAGACTATTTTGTACAAAGTAGTGAAGAAATTGCGCGGAGAAATCAAAAAAAAGTAAAAAAACAGTACGTAGTTTTCGGGTCCACCGTATTTATGGGGTAAAGAATAGTTATCCTGTATTATGGAAAGATCCAATTTTCCGCATCGGAATCTCGATGAGGACGATGAAGAGTTGCTGAACGGCATCTGGGCCGGGCTGGAGACGCCGGACGATCGTCCCGATGCGGACAGCAGGGATTTCGACGACGTGAAAAGACGCATTCGCCGCCGTGGTTCTGGTGGTTCGTCAGCCCGGGGTGCTGCCCGAGCCGGACGCCTTCGCGCAGTTGCAGCAGATGGGTGTGACGGTGGAGCGGCCTCAGGTGGTGATGACGGCCGACGACGGAATGCGGCTGGTGCTGGAGAATGCGGCCCGCCTCGAACGGCGTTCCGAGGGCGAAGTGGCCCTGCGCACCGAGACCGGAGAGCAGCGGCCCCTGGCCACCGAGCGCAAACTGAAAGTCGAAGTGCCCAACGGACGTCAGTTCCGCCTGGTGCTGGACGACGGCTCGGAGGTGTGGCTCAACGCCGGATCGAAGCTCGAATATCCGGCGACCTTCGAAAATGCCTCCGAACGCCGCGTGCGGATCGAGGGCGAAGCCTTTTTCGAGATCAAGCGGGACACGTGCTGTCCGTTCTGCGTGGAGCTGGGCGACGGCGAGTGCATCCGCGTGCTGGGGACGAGTTTCAATGTCAACGCCTATGCCGGGAACGGCCGGCACGTGACGACGCTCGTAACGGGCAGGATCGGTTACGCCGCGTCGGCCGGTGCGGAAGAGGTGGTGCTGGAGCCTAACCAGCAGGTGAGCCGCGACCTGGCGGCAGGGACTGTCGCGGTCAGCGCCGTGGACGCGTCGGTGTACGGCGCGTGGAAAGAGGGCTGGCTGTGGTTCGAGAACGAAAGCCTGCCTGCTCTGGCCGAGCGGCTGGGGCGCATATACGGCATCCGGGTGGAGGTGGCCGCCCGGCTCGGGGAGTATACCTTCTCCGGGAAAATCCGCCAGGACAGGGGCGTCGAGTACATCCTCAACCTGCTGTCGGAAACGTCGGACGTAATCTGTAAGGTGGAGGACGGCGTGATGCGGCTCAGCTGACGGGGCCGCTTCGCTTAACGGAAACTTAAATAATGAAAGAATCGTTGTCTATGAAATTTTGCCAATCAATTCCGCAGAGCCGGTGGCGGGGGAGAACCCTGATGCTGCTGGCGCTGCTGCTGTGCATCGCGCTGCCGAAAACTTCGTCGGCCCAGCGGGTGTCGGTCGTGCTGGAAAACGTGTCGCTGGCCGAGGCGCTGAAGAAGGTGAGCGCGGCCTCCGGGTACGAATTCTTCTATAACTCCAACGTGGTGCTGAAAAGCGACAAGCGGATCACGGCTTCGTTCGAAGGTACGGAGCTGAAAACCGTGCTGGACCACGTCTTTTCGGGAACGGAGTTCTCCTACCGGATCAAGGACCGCACGATCGTGGTCGTGCCGCGCCCCGCGCAGCCGGCTCCCGAGGAGCCGGCGTTCGTGGAGATCGCAGGACGGATCACCGACGGGTCGAACAAGGCCCCGATGGCGGGCGTGACGGTCGTCGTCGAGGGATCGACCATCGGAACTTCCTCGGACGCCGACGGACGCTACGTGTTGAAAATTCCCGCCGGCATTTACAACATCATGTTCTCGTTCATCGGCTATGAAATCCATGTGAAGCGTTACAACGGGCAGAACCTCGCGGATTTTCGGAAAATTTCGCTGACGCCGACCTCCGTGGAAGTGGCCGACGTGGTGGTGACGGGCGTCTACCAGCGCAAGAAGGAGAGTTTCACGGGCTCGGCGACCACGTTCAAGTCCAAGGAGCTCAAGGCTGTGGGTACGCAGAGCGTCTTGCAGAGCCTCCGCACGCTGGACCCCTCGTTCAAGATCTCCGAGAGCGTCCAGTTCGGTTCCGACCCCAACCGCATGCCCGATTTCGAAATCCGCGGCAAGAGCAGCGTGATCGGCCTGAAGGAGGAGTACGGCACCGATCCCAACCAGCCGCTGTTCATCCTCGACGGATTCGAAACGACGCTGGAGACGGTGATGAACCTGAATATGAACCGCGTGGCGTCGGTGACCCTGCTCAAGGATGCGGCTTCGACGGCCATCTACGGCTCGAAGGCCTCGAACGGCGTGGTCGTGATCGAGACCAAGGCGCCCGAGCAGGGCCGTCTGCAACTCTCCTACAAGGGCGATTTCAGCGTCACGATGGCCGACCTGACAGACTATAATCTGATGAATTCGAGCGAGAAACTCCAGTTCGAGACCCTCGCCGGAGTGTATCAGGACACCAATCAGAGCATGGCCAACCAGCTGCGGCTGGACGACCTGCGCAACGAGCGGCTGAAAGGCATCGCCCGGGGCATCGACACCTACTGGCTGAACGAACCGCTGCGCACGGGATTCACCCACAGGCACAACATCTACGCCGAGGGCGGCGAGGAGAAGATCCGCTACGGCATCGGCCTGAGCTACGGCGAGGTGCAGGGCGTGATGAAGGGTTCCGACCGTCAGACCATCGGCGGCAACATCGACCTGATCTACCGGACCGGGAAATTCCAGTTCAGCAACAAACTCACGCTCGATTATCAGAAAACCAACGATCCCGCGGTCCCCTTCTCGGAGTATGCGCAGGCCAACCCCTATTTCAAGAAGTACAACGACGAGGGGCGGATCGACCGCTACCTCTATTATTACCAGGACCCCGAGCTGCTCGAAACCGAGGCCATCAGCAACCCGCTGTGGAACGCCCACCTGAACAACTACGACAAGGGCGACCAGTTCGGATTTACGAACAACTTCATCATCGAGTGGTTCGTGGCGAAGGACCTGCGGGTGCGCGGCAAGTTCGGAATCACGCACGCCACGGGAACGACCGACACGCGCCTGTCGCCCCTGCATACGGATTTCGACGATCTGGAGGAGACCGAAAAGGGCCTTTACACCCACTCGACGACCAAGCGCACCAACTACGAGGGCGACCTTACGGCGACCTACGGCCGCGTGCTGGCCGAGAAGCACATGCTCAACGCCGTGGCGGGATTCAACTTCAACGCCACGAAAAGGACGGCCAACGGATACAAGGCCAACGGCTTCACCGACGACCAGTTCGGCGCTCCGTCGTTCGCGAACGGCTATCCCGAGGGCGGCAAGTCGACCTACTCCGAGAGTCAGACGCGTGCCGCGAGCTTCTACCTGAACGGTGGCTACTCCTACGACAACCGCTACCTGCTGGACTTCAACTACCGCAGCGACGGCGCGTCGATGTTCGGCACGAACAACCGTTTCCGCAACACGTGGTCGGTGGGCGTGGGCTGGAACATTCAGAACGAGCGGTTCCTTCGCGACAGCAAGTTTTTCCAGCTGCTCAAGCTGCGCGCCTCGGTGGGTAATCCCGGCAACCAGAATTTCGCCGCCTACCAGGCCTTCTCGACCTACGCCTTCAACGGCTGGATGACCAACATCTTCGGCACGGGCGTGATCCTGAACCAGCTGGGAAATCCCGACCTCGCCTGGCAGGAGACGGTCAACTACAACGTGGGAACCGACGTGACCGTGTGGGGCAACCGGGTCAACGTCACGTTCGACTACTACGTCAAGATCACCGATCCCCTGCTGGCGATCATCACCACGCCCGGTTCGATGGGCATCACGTCGGTGACGATGAACGCCGGGCAGCAGAAGACCAACGGTGTCGAACTGACGCTCAAGGTGTCGCCGGTCTACCGGCCGCACGACCGCATCAACTGGAACATCAGCCTGAACGGCACGCACGCCAAGGCGAAGTACGCCAAGATCGGCAATGCGTTCAGTTCGCTCAACAACGAGGGCCGGGCCTCGCTCTCGGGGATGACCCGCTACTACGACGGCGGCAGTCCCACGGCGATCTGGGGCGTGCGCTCGGCGGGAATCGACCCCGCGACGGGCAAGGAGCTGTTCATCAAGAAAGACGGCACGTACTCGTTCAGCTACGACGTGAACGACGAAGTGGTGCTGGGTGACACGGAACCCAAGCTGGAAGGCGTGATCGGCACGACGTTCTACTACAAGGGCCTGTCGGTGGGGTGTTATTTCCGCTATTCGCTGGGCGCGCAGATTTTCAACTCCGCGCTGTTCCAGAAGGTCGAGAACATCGGCACGGCCGACGTGTTCAACAACCAGGACAAGCGGGCGCTCTACGACCGCTGGTCGCCGAACAACACCGAGGCCTATTTCAAAGGCATCTCGCTGACGCAGAAAACCGACAAGTCCTCGCGTTTCGTGATGGACGAGAACTACATCTCGGGCGAATCGTTCAGCATCGGGTATGAATTCACGCAGTCGTTCGTCCGCAAGCTGGGACTTTCGGCCCTGAGCGTGCAGGCCAACATGAACGATGCGTTCCGCATCTCCTCGGTCAAGAACGAGCGCGGCATCGACTACCCGTTCGCACGGACGATCTCGTTCTCCGTGGCGGCGACCTTCTGATCGTGACAACCTCAATACAAAGCGCATTATGAAAAACAAAATACTTACATTGATCCTGCTCGCCTCGGCGTTGTGCCCGGGGTGCAGCGGCTGGTTGGACGTGAAGCCCTACGACCAGATCTCGGAAGAAGAGCTGCTCGAATCGGAAGAGGGTTTCCAGAAACTGCTGAACGGCATCTATATCGAACTCAACAGCGACGAACTGTACGGCAGCACGCTCTCCGTCGAGATGATCGAGATTCTCGGCGGCGCCTACGAGATCGGCGACAACTCCTCGGTGTGGGGCGACTATCTGGACCTCAAGGACTACGACTACAACACCGATTACTGGCGCGGCCGCCTGAACGGGACCTGGAACAAGGCGTACGCACTGATTCTGAACTGCAACAAACTGCTGAAAAACATCCAGGGCAGGCAGGCGCTCTTCACGGAACACAATTACGACATCATCCGGGGCGAGGCGCTGGCCTTGCGCGCGATGCTGCATTTCGACATGCTGCGGCTTTTCGGACCGGTCTATTCGCTCAATCCCGACGGGACGTCCATTCCCTATTACGCGGACGAGACGCTGACGCCCGAAGTCCTGCTGCCGGCCAGCCAGGTCGTCTACAAGGTTCTCCAGGACCTCATGGCGGCGCGCGCGGCCCTGCTCAACGATCCCGTGATCACCGAAGGGACGCTGATGAGCAGCGCGGGCAACGGTTCCAATTTCCTGCGTTACCGCGCCCTGCGGCTCAACTATTACGCCGTTTCGGCCCTGCTGGCGCGGGTGAACCTCTATGCCGGGCAGAAACAGGACGCCCTGACGTATGCCGTGGAGGTGATCCGCGCTTCGAACAACGGAATCTTCCCGTTCGTGGACCGCAGCCTCGTGGTGGGCAATCCCGAGGACCCCGACCGGATTTTCTCGTCGGAGGTGGTCTTCGCGCTGTCGCACGCCAAGCGCAGCCAGCTGTTTCTGAATTATTTCAACCCTGCGCGGACGACTTTCACCTTCAGGATGGAGAGCGACCTGATCTCGAAGGCGATCTTCGGAGGAGGGGCCGAGACGGGCGGTTATCAGGACGACTACCGCAACCGCGTGAACTGGAGCACGTCCGGCGAGAACCGCTATTTCTACAAATATACCGACATGGCGCAGACCGGAAAGATCCAGAACACGATGATCCCGATGCTGCGGCTGGGCGAAATGTACCTGATCGCCGCCGAGAGCCAGTCGGACGTGCTGGCCAACGGAACCTCCTATGTGAACACCCTGCGCCGCAACCGCGGCATCAGCACCTCGCTCGAGGCCCTGACGCCCGAACTGCTCAAGTACGAGTACATCCGCGAACTGTACGGCGAAGGTCAGCTGTTCTACCTCTACAAACGCCTCTTCTCGAAGGTGATCTGGTCCTATACCGACTCCCGGAACCCCGAACCGAGCACGAACCTTTTCGTCGTGCCGTTGCCCGATTCGGAGACCGAAAACCGCGAATAACCCCCTGACGACATGAAAAAGAAGCATATCATCCATTCGGCAGCCCTCTTGCTGGGGCTTTGCCTGGCGGGCTGCAAAGAGAGCCTGCCGGATAATTTCGGCGCGATCGAAGGCATTTACTTCTACAACCAGCTGACGGACAGGACCGTCGTCGACAGCGCCGCATACACGTTCATCTACGAGGACGCCGACGTGCTGGAAGTGCCCGTCCGGCTGCAACTGGTGGGCCGCGCCGCGGCGCAGCCCCGGGCGGTCGATGTCCGGGTCACTTCGCAGGACGCCGAGGAGGGAACGGACTACACGCTCGGCGGCGAAGCCGTGCTTCCAGCAGGCAGCGTCTCGTTCGACTACGTGGTCACCCTCAAACGCACCGACATTCTGAAGGAGCAGACCAAAAACCTGCTGCTCGAACTGCGGGCGAACGAGAACTTCATCATTCCGTTCACCAGCCAGGTTCAGTCGGGCGGCGACACGGTGTCGGCGGTGACCTTCAAAATCAACTTCTCGGACCAGTTCACGGCGCCGCCCGCAGGTTGGCGCAGTCTGTTCGTGGGGCCTTTCTCGCAGCAGAAATTCGAACTTATCTGCGACGTGATGGAGATTCCGAGGGCCGATTTCAACGAGGTCGGGAAGATCACCGATGCCAAATGGCTCTACATCGAGAGCCGGATGATCAATTATGTCAGGGATCAGGAGAAGTTGAAAGCCGGGGGAGAGCCTTATGACGAACGGGCTTTCGACGAGAACGGCAACCCCCTGCAATTCTAATATGGAAGGAGTATGACGATGAAACGATTTTTCTGCATATCGGCCCTGTTTCTGTGCGCGGCGTGCGCCAACGATCTGGGCAACTACGACTACCGCGACCTCACGGAACCCGACATCACGGGCATCGAGGCGAATATCTCGGTACTGACCCATGCCCGGCTGCAACTGACGCCCGACCTGGGCGGCAACGATTTCCCGGACGACTGCTATTCGTTCGAGTGGCGGACGCTCGCCCGGAGCGCCGATGAGACGGTGACGGTGATCGGCACGTCGCGCAATCTGGATTACGAGGTGGCGCTTCCGGCGGGCGCCTATACGCTCTTCTTCAAGGTGACGGAGGATGCCAGCGGCGTCTACTGGCAGACGAGCAGCGAATTGCAGGTGAGCGAGGCCACCTCCGAGGGGTGGATGGTGTTGTGCGCCGACGGCGACGATGACCGGGCGCGCCTCGATATGGTCTCCGCGGTGACGGGCGAGACCTACACCGACCTGCTCAAGGATAACGGCATGCCCGAAATGAAGGGGCCGCGGCGCATCCAGTGGTCGCGGTTCGCCGACGCCGATTCGCCCTACTACCTGCTGACTGACGACGGCGCCACGCGCCTGGGCCGCAACGGCTTCGAGTGGAAGGAAGAGTACCGGCTGATCTACGAGATGGGCAATTCGGATGATCCGCGCCCGTGGGTGATCAACGACGCCTCGGGGTCCAAGATGATGGTGAGCGATTCGAAAACCTATTATGCCGAATGTCTGGTGTCGGTCGGTCTGTTCGGGCCGATCGGCGACACGCCGCTGAACGCAGCGCCGGTGATCGGGTCCAACATCGTGACGCAGAACATCGTGGTTCCCGTCGTGATGATGTACGACCTCGACGCGAAGCGGTTCGTCGGCTATGCGCCCAACCTGCGGTCTCCCGACGTGGGCGGATACGCCCCTTTGCAGGAGATGAACGACCTGGTGAAACTGCTCGGAGAGATGGACAACGGCGGAAGGGTCACCGGAGACGCCTTCGCCGAATTCCCCCAAGGGCTGGATTTCGTCTGGATGGAGAATACGAAATACGACCCGAACAGCACGAATATGGGTGTCGTCTACACCGTATTGAAGGACGGGGACCGGTATTGCCTCTACGGGACGCAGCTGGGCGAATTATGGAGCGTCGTCACCGTCGGCGATTGCACGCAGGCCTTGAGCAGGGCCTATTACGGCGACCTCTCGGGGTGTACGAACATCGCGCGGGCGGAGCATTTCGCATTCAGCTCGCTGAAAAACTACATGTATTATGCCGTGGGCGGGACGGTTTACCGCGTGGACCTCTCGGAAAAGCCCCTGACGGCTACGACGCAGTTCACGCTCGTCGGGGAGACCGTCACCTGCCTGAAATTCAATATCTACCGGCAGAGCGCCAACCTCACCCGCACGTACGACCTGGTGGTGGGCAGCGTGAAGGACGACACGGGCACGCTGCGGATTTACGAGGGCTTCAATTCCGACGGAAATTTCCGGGGCGTGGCGCCCGAGGTCCACACCGGGCTGGGGCGGATCGTCGACGTGGCTTACCGTGAAATGCTGAAATAACCGAAACAACGATAAACCGAACTGATTATGAAAAACTGGATTTATGCCGCTCTGGCGGCGCTTTTCGCGACGGGGTGCGCTCCGCACGGAGGCTACACCCTTACCGGGGAGGTTCCCGAAGCCTGGGAGGGCAAGCTCGTGGTGTTGTTCACGACCGACGCCGGGCAGGCCGAGGCCATCGACAGCACGACGGTGGCGAACGGGAAATTCCGTTTGCAGGGCGTGCTGGATGCGCCCCGCAACTGCCGTGTGGCCGTTTATCTCGATCCCGAAAACCGGTCGGACAGGAACCTGACGGTGACCTTTCCGGTATTTCTGGACAGCACGGCCGTGAATGCCGTGTGCGACGCTTCGAAAAGCGATCCCGTCTTCACGCTCGCGGGCGGCGCCACCCAGACCGAGTGGCAGGCTTACCGCGCAGCCCTCGAACCGCTGGCGGAGGAGCGCAACCGTGCATTCCGCGACTATGTGGAGGCTTTCTACAACGGCGGGGACGAGGCCAAAGGGATCGAACTGGCCCGACGGGTCGATGAAAAGGCCGGCCTCATCCGGGATTTCAAGATCGCTTATGTGCGGGAGCATCCCGCTTCGGCGGTCAGCCTCGCCATCGTGCAGGAACTTTGCGACCGTCAGTCGCGGCTGGATCGGGCGCAGATGGAGTCGCTGATGGATGCGCTCGCCCCGCAGGCGAGGGAGTCGGCAGCCGGGCGTTACGCCGCGGCGTGCATCCGCGACAAGCGGATCGTGGAGGGACAGCCGCTGCCCGACCTCGAACTGCCGGATGCGGAGGGCGTCGTGCGCCGGGTGTCGGATTTCATCCGTCCGGGACATTACACGCTGGTCGAAATCTGGGCTTCGTGGTGCATGCCTTGCCGGGGTGAGATTCCGTTCGTCCGGAGGGCTTACGACAGGTACCACCGGAAAGGCTTCGACGTGCTTTACGTGTCGATAGACAGCGACGCCGGAAACTGGAAACAGGCGCTCGGCGAGGAAAAGATGCCGTGGCCCCAGCTGCTCGACACGGGCCGCACGAGTTTCACGACGTATGAAACCTCGGCCGTGCCGACATCTATCCTCGTCGACGGCGAAGGCCGCATCTGCCGGCTCAACGCCCGCGGCGGATGGCTGGACGGCGTGCTGGAGGAAATTTACGGAAAATGATTAACCGAAACAGGAATATGAAGAAAATCTTATTGTTCGTGCTGGGGGCGGCTCTCTGCGCCTGCACGTCGAAAAATCCCGACGACATCGTGGTGAACGTCGAGGTGGAAAACATGACCGTCTCCAACGTGGGGCTGCTGATCGACCGTTCGACATCCTTCACCATCCCGCTCGACAAGCACGGCAAGGGCCGGCTGGTGATTACCGGACTGGGAAACATCTATCCGCGCGTGATTTACGGGCAGACTGCGAAGATGGCGTTCATCGGCCGGGGCGAGGAGGTGACGCTGCGCTTCGACGGCCGCAAGTTCAAGGATGGCTTCCGGGTCGAAGGCCGCAACGTCGAGGCCAACGAGTACCTGCAAACCATGACTCTGTCCGAGTTCAACGCCTATGACCTGCCCTGGGAGGAGTTCTACGCCGAAATCAACCGGCTGGCGGACGATGCCGTGCATCTGATGAAGGCCCGTAAGCTGGAGCAGACGTGCCCCGATTTCGCGAAGGTCGAGGAGGCGCGCCTCCGCTATCTCTACGCGCAGACGATGGTGATGTATCCGATGGGGCACCAGCTGATGGGCGGCGATCCCGATTACCGTCCCGGCAGGGAGGTTTACGACGCCGTGGGGAAGATGGTCGTGGAGCGCGAGGACTTGGCCGACGTGGACGTCTACCGCGATTTCATCCATTTCGCGATCCCGCTGGTGCTCGAAGGGCAGGGCCGCGAATTCGGCGATCCCTACACCCGCACGGTGGCGACGATGCGTTACGTCGCCGACAATTTCACCGACGAGAAGGTGAAGCAGACCATGCTGCGGCTGCTTGCGATCGAATACATGCAGAACAACGGCGTGCGCAATACGGCCGAATTGCAGAACATAGCGAATGCCTACATCACCGACCCGCAGATGCTGCGCGAATACAAGGAGGAGTTCGAAAGCCACGACCTGACGGCGCCAGGGCGCCCTTCGCCCGATTTCACGGCGACGGACCTGGCGGGAAAGAGCTATACGCTCGCCGATTTCAGGGGCAAATACCTCTATATCGACATGTGGGCGACATGGTGTGCCCCCTGCAAGGCCGAACTGCCGCATTTCCGCGAACTGGTGAAGAAGTTCGAGGGCCGGAACATCGCTTTCCTGGGGCTTTCGGTCGATAAGGACAAGGCCGCCTGGGAGAAGATGGCCGCGTCGGGCCAGCTGGCGGGCGTGCAGTTGCTGCTGGGTTCCGGCAGCCGGTTTCAGAGCGACTACAACATCGAAGGCATTCCGCACTTCATCCTGCTCGACAAGGAGGGGAAGATCGTGAACGCCGACATGCTCCGGCCCTCGTCCGAGGATACCGAACGGATACTGAACGAACTGGAAGGAATATAGATACCTGATTTTTAACTTTTTAAAACCAAAGCATTATGAGAAAATTATGGCTTATGTTGCTGATCGGATGCACGGCGGGTGCATTCACAGCCTGCTCGGACGGTGATGACGACCAGAAGCCGTCTTGTCCGATTACGGAATATACGGTTCCCTCCACGGCCGAGATCGGCGGTTTCTACACGGTGACGGGCAAGGGATTCGAGGCTTCGGCGCAGCTTTTCCTGCGCAACGCTTCGGGCACGGAGACCGCGGCGGCCGACCAGACCGTGACGGCCACGGGGATCGAATGTACGGTTCCGTCGACCCTCACGGCCGGCGTGTACACCGCCGTCGTGAAGCAGAACGGCAGCTGGGACCTGGGGCCGGTGCGCCTGGAGGCTGCGCAGAACCCGGTGTCGAGCGTCGTGCTGCCCGCTGCGATCAAGCTGAACAAGACGCTGGAGATCGCCGGTAACGGTTTCACCTCGGCTTCGCGCATCTTCCTGGAGACCGCCGATGCCGCCAAGACCCGTACGGAGCTGACGGCCGTGCCCTCCTCGACGGGCATCAGCTGCACGATCCCCGACGGCGTTGCGGCAGGCACGTACAACGTGATCCTCAAGCACAACAACATCGACTGGACGCTGGGCGAGAACATTCCCGCTGCGGTGTACAAGCGGCTGACGGGCATCAGCTATGCGATGTCGCAGACCTGCGATTTCTCTACCGTGGAGGGCGGCGTGGAGGCCGTGAAGGCCATACTGCTGGAGATGGCAGGAAACGATCAGGAGATGGCCGATATGTATTTCGAGATGCTGTTCAGCGAGGGAACGAACGTCGTGTCGCAGTTGTCGCTCAAATATGGCAGCGACAACCGGGTGACCGCCGTTCAGCAGGGCGAGGGCGCAGACGCTGCCGACTGGTACACGTTCTCCTTCGACGGAGACAAGGTTTCTGCCCTGAACAAGATGTACGAAGACGGCGAACCCGGTATCCGGGCATTCTCCTGGGTGCTCAACGACGGAAAAGTAGAGAGCAGCAACGTCGACTTCATGCGAACCGTCAGCGGCGAAGTCGTTTCGAGACCCGCTGATTTCACCTGGACCTATGATGCCGTTAACGGACAGTGCACCGGCGTCGTTTATCAGAGCAACGGCTCCAATTACGTCTCGTTCGATTTTGAGAACGGGAACTATACGGCGATGCCGGCAAGAAGAACAACATCTTCGGCGTCGATGTGGCGAAAGCCATTGCTGGTGTTACCACCTCGCTGGACGACGATCATGCCCTGGCTTGTTTCCTGGGCTATGACGGAAAGGCTTCGCTCAACCTGCCCACTGCGACGATGTTCGACGCCATGTCGGAAGATGATCCCGCCAAGGCGGTAACCTGCACCCAGGACGGCGAGGGTTACGTGACCGTTGCCAAGTGGGGCGGAGTAGGTATGGATATGATGGGTATCGGAGTCAAGGTCACCTCTGAAACGATATTCGAATTTACCTACGCGGAATAGGCGAAAAGCGCCGATTTCGTTTTACGAGCCGCCCGGGCGATCCGGGCGGCTCTTTTCGTCGCCGTGCGGAGTTTGCGCGTTCTGCAATTTATTTTGCCCGAAGACTTCGTTTGTTGCGTGCAAATAGTTACTTTT
>ENA-UOOD01003459-UOOD01003459.1-human-gut-metagenome-genome-assembly--contig:-CS67-NODE-3459-length-13078-cov-4.491899_pt1 | contig 13078 bp, 10 predicted proteins | sample MGYA00242464_ERZ724011 | MGnify/ENA metagenome assembly ERZ724011 | reverse complement strand
GCATAAATTATTCATAAATAAATCGACAACATCTGACAATAAAAAACAGGATCTTGCAAAAGTAGTCACAGCAGGAAACTATGCCATTTGTTTGTGAAAAGTTAAACATTAGCAGAAGTTAACTCAAAAGAAACAGGAGGCATGGCCTTTGCCATGCCTCTCAGTTATTGGAAATGGTACCGTTACCGGTATTGTTACCGGCGTCGATGTCTTTTTATCGTGAAGCCGAATACCAGACCGCACAGTCCGCCCACAATATGTGTCAGCTGGGATACATTATCTGAAGTGGTCAGACCGTCCAGCAGCTCTCCGCCCAGATAGAAGATGACCACAAGGATCAATGTAATGGGGATGCCCTCTTTGCCCATTTCGGTGAAGGAGGACAGGACGATCATCATAAATACCACGCCGCTGGCGCCCAGCAGCACCGTGTTGGGGAAAAAGATAAACTGTACCAGACCTGTTACCAGCGCCGTGGCTGCGATGCATAGCGCCGTGGTTCTGTGGCCATACTTTTCTTCGATACCGGGTCCCACCAGCAGCAGAAGCAGCATATTGCCCATGTAATGCTCGTAGTTCGCATGACCCAGCACATGGCCAAAAAAGCGTACATAGGTCAGTGGATCGGACAGGGAGGAGCGGTATACGCTGAAATACCGATAGGTCGTGGCGCCGTCCGTCCAGCCGCCCAGCAGCAGCGCCGCCAGCGACAGCAGCGCAAAGCTCAGGATCACCGGCGCGTTGAGCCGGATCACAATGCGTCGTTTCAATGGAAATTCCTCTTTTCAAATCGTGGTACCATCGAATAACAAGGGCTCTTGTTATTCAATGGTAAAGCTATTATAATAGATTTATCGAAATTTGTAAACGGGAGGTTTGCCCGATGAGAAAAGCGAAGCGTTGGGTAAAAGTACTGGTAGGTATCCTGTTGGCAGTGGTGTTGCTGGTCGGCGCATACGTGGCCTATGTGTTCCTTGACTATCACCGCATCGGCGATCAGGAGCTGGAGGCACAGGGGGAGGGCGGAGCGACCGCTCTTGATACCGCCGCATCCTATTCCATCCTGTCTTACAATATCGGCTTCGGCGCATATGAGGACGACTACGGCTTTTTTATGGATGGCGGCACGGAGTCCTGGGCGTGGAGCGAGGAACGTCTGACGGAAAATCTGAATCACATTGCCGATTTTCTGAAAGGGCAGGCGGACTTCTATCTCGTACAGGAGGTGGACATTGACTCTACCCGCAGCTATCACGTGGATGAGCGGGAACCGCTCTGTGACGCACGGGAAGGGGACAGCTACGTTTTTGCACAGAATTATGATTCGCCTTTTTTGATGTATCCGCTGACGCAGCCCCACGGTGCGTCCCGTTCCGGCCTGCTGACGTTCTCTCCGGTGACGATCACCTCCGCAAATCGTGTAGAGCTGCCGGTGGAGACCGGTGTGATGAAACTATTGGATCTGGATCGGTGCTATTCCGTCAGCCGGATCCCTACAAATGGCAGTAAAGAGCTTATCCTTTACAACCTGCATCTTTCCGCCTATACCTCCGATGGCACGATCGCGACGCAGCAGCTGAAGCTGCTGCTGGCGGACATGCAGGCGGAATACGAGGCGGGCAACTGGTGCGTGGCTGGCGGAGACTTCAACAAGGATCTTCTGGGTGACTCCGCCTACTATTTTGGCGAGGCGGATCAGGCGTATTCCTGGGCACAGCCCATCCCGGAGGGCACATTTGATAACTATGATATCTCACTGGTGGCTCCGCTGGATGAATCCGCTCCCGTCCCCAGCTGCCGCAACGCGGACAGTGCCTATCACGAGGGACAATACGTCCTGACGGTGGATGGCTTTCTGGTATCGAAGAATGTGACGGTAGAAAACGCCGCCGTGGTGGACACCGGCTTCCAGTGGTCGGATCATAATCCGGTCATAATGACCTTTACGCTGCGCTGAAAGCACGGCATATACAGGCGGTGGAGGATACGTAAAGGGGGGATGATCCCCATGGGTGATATATACTGAAGGACGCGCCATACGCGTCCTTTTCTTTTTCTTGAAATATTGTAAAGGGAGGGTCACATAAATGAATATAGCAGAAGAGACTCTGCGAAAGTATAGAATTCGGTTGATAGAGCAGGAGAAGAGTATCCATACGATCGAAAAATATATGCGCGATATCCAGTCCTTCATCGCTTTTCTGGCTGACGTGGAACCGCCGCTTTCAAAAATGCAGGTGATCGCCTATAAGGAATCGTTGAAGACACGCTACGCTACCAGAAGCGTCAATTCCATGCTGACGCCTGTCAATGATTTCCTAAGATTTCTGGGGCGGGAACAGTGCCGTGTCAGGCTGGTGAAATATCAGCGTCAGATATTCAAAGAAGCCAACCGCGAATTGACAAAGGAGGAATACATGCGCCTGCTGAGCGCCTCACAGAAAAATCATGATGAGCGTTTGTACCTGCTGATAAAGACCATCTGCGCAACAGGAATAAGAATATCAGAGCTACCTTATATTACGGTGGAGTCCACCGTACAGGGACATGCGATGATCTATTGCAAGAATAAACAGCGCTGTATCCTGCTGCCGCAAAAAATTTGTCGTGAGCTTACGGACTACGCTAAAGCTCACGACATTACTGCGGGATATATTTTTCGGACGAAATCGGGACGGCCTGTGGATCGCTCCAATGCTTGGCACGCAATGAAGCGGCTGGGAAGGGAAGCGGGGGTTCCGGAAGACAAGATATTTCCGCATAACCTGCGCCATCTGTTTGCCAGAACCTTCTACGATACAGAAAAAGATATCGTTCGTTTGGCGGACATTTTGGGACACAGCAGCATTGACACTACTCGCATCTATACAGCCGCCAGCGGCGCCGAGTGCATGCGGCAGATCGACGAATTGGGCCTATAACCGACAGCATCGCAGCGAACGGTGACGCGGGATTTACCGCTGTAGGCCATCAACCAGAACGGCGGTCATCTGTGGGGAGGGGTGATTGGCGGGAACGTCCTTTCGTTCCCGCCAATCTCTTCCACCAGCTATCGCGCCCAAAAATGCGCAAAAAAAATTCGCAAAAACAACATAATCTGCATTATGTTGTTTTCACTCAACCACATAATCTGCATTATGTTGTTTTTGCTTCTTGCAAAACGAATAGAAATATATATTGTATGCGGTAAAAAATGAATGAAAGGTTCGTCTTGGCCTGCATGCCCAATATCATTACCGTAAAAATTGCTCAACACAGCGTTGATTAACACAGCTTATTTTAGCTAATATTTCTACTAAGATTATATTTTTATTAAAATTCCGGCTGAAACAACCAAAATTATAAGCAGAGGGGGTTGACAAATGAAGAATCTTTCTGTAACCTTAATTAAAATGCAGGTATTCAAATGTCTTGACATTAGTATATTCACGGTATAAATATTTGCAAAGACCACATAATGCAGATTATGTGGTTGAGTGAAAACAACATAATGCAGATTATGTGGTTGAGTGAAAACAACATAATGCAGATTATGTTGTTTTTGCAAATTTTTTTGCGCATTTTCGGGCGCGATAGGAGGAAGAACCAGTTGACAGATAAAGAGTTACATAAGCTGAATCGAAAAGAGCTGTTGGAGCTGATGCTGGATCAGAGCCGCCAGTTGGACGACCTGCGGGAGCAACTGCGGCAGGCGCAGGAACAGCTGGCAAGCCGACAGCTGCTGTTGAACAAGGCCGGGTCTATCGCAGAGGCGTCCTTGCAGCTGAACCGGGTATTCGAGGCGGCGCAGGCGGCAGCGGAGCAGTATCTGGAAAACGTGCAGACTCTCAGCGGCCGACAGATGGAGGTCTGCCAGCAGCTGGTAGATGAGAGTCAGCAAAAAGCCGATACGCTGCTGAACGAGACGCAGACCCGCTGCCAGATTATGGAAGCCGAGACGCAGGCCAGATGTCAGGCGATGGAAGCGGAAACGCAGGAGAAATGCCGGATTCTGGAGACTGAGACCCGTGAAAAATGCGAGACCATGACCCGGAAGGCGGAGGAACAGGCCAAACAGGCATGGCAGCAGGCGCAGGAAAAGATACAGCAGGTCATCGACCAGCACGACGCTCTGAAGGATCTGCTGAACATCATCAGCAAAGAGGCAACGGAAGCATGAAAGAGAATTTGACACAGCCGACTACGGCGCAGTTGGAAGCGGAGGTTGCCCGCGTCAGCTACCGTTCCCGTTTCGGCAGGGTGCTGCGCAGCACCATTTACGCGCTGGTCATCGTGGCGGCGGTGGCGGTGCTGATCGCCACACTGTGGCTGCCCATCCTGCAAATTTACGGAAGCTCCATGACCCCTACGCTGGAAGAGGGCGAGATCGTGGTGGCGGTAAAGGGCTCCCGCTTTCGCACCGGCGATGTGATCGCCTTCTACTACAACAACAAGATGCTGGTGAAGCGCGTGATCGCTTCTGCCGGACAGTGGGTGAATATTGACGAGGACGGCACGGTCTACGTAGACAACGTTAAGATCGACGAGCCGTATCTGACGGAAAAAGCCTTTGGCGACTGTGACCTGAAGCTGCCCTATCAGGTGCCGGACGGCCGGTTGTTCGTCATGGGCGACCATCGGGCCACCTCCGTGGACTCCCGTAACACGGTGGTGGGCTGCGTGGCGGAGGAACAGATCGTAGGAAAAATCGTGTTTTGCGTCTGGCCGATGGAACGGCTGGGACGCGTCAGCTAACAAGACAGAGGAGGAAATGATATGAAGAAAGGAATGCGTTCCAACGCAGACGGCGTTCTGGAGAAGAAGCGCCGCAGTCAGAAGTGGAAGCGACTGGCGGGCGTATTGGGTTGCCTGGTGGTGATCGTCACCGCCTACGTGCTGATGCGGCCCGCCGAGACGCTGGAGCGTGAGTTGATCTGCGGCATGGAGGAGCACCAGCACTCCGTGGAGCAGGGCTGCTACCAGGAGATAGCGGCGGAGCCTTCCCAGCCCATCTGCGGCATGAAGGAAGCAGGCCATGCGCACAGTGAGGAATGCTACAGCGAGGAGAGCGTGCTGACCTGCACGGAGCCGGAGGGCGACGGGCACCAGCACGACAAGAGCTGTTATACCATGGAAACCACTTTGATTTGTGAGTTGCCGGAGGCCGAGGGTCACACCCACACGGCGGAGTGCTACCCCGCCGGGGACGCGGAAGCCGAGCCGGAGCTTGAGCTGGTCTGCGAGCTGCCGGAGCATACCCACACCGAGGATTGCTATGCCGACGACGCGGCTCAGCATGCTCAGGTGGAGGAAGTGGCGGCGCTGATCGATGCACTGCCCAGTGCGGAGGAAGTGGAAGCCAGACTGGAGGAGCTGCTGGTAGCGGATGACGCCGAGGCTTACGATGCCTACTGCGCGGAGCTGGCCCGTCAGGTGGAGCAGGCCAACACGGCCTACGAAGCCCTGACCGACGAGCAGCAGGCCCAGCTGAATATCGACAAGCTGACGGCGCTGTTTGTCTATCTCCCTGCAAAGGAAGGAACCTTTACACTGACTGCGCCCGCTACCGAAAGCGGCATTGTTGTGACCATTTCTGGCGAGACGGCGTCGCTGCCCTTCCCAGTGGAGGAGTTGACCCTGACCGCCGTCGAAGTGGAGGACGAGAACGCCAACGCACTGCGGGACGAAGCGCTGGAAAGCGAGGAACTGACGGCGGCGGAGAACTACATGCTGGACATCCGCCTGATGCACGGCGAAGAGGAAGTGCAGCCCACCGGCTCCATCACGGTGACGTTCGCGGGTCTGCCGCTGGATGGCGGCGCGGATGTGGCGCTGGTCAACGATGTTGAGGACAACGCTGACACCGACGCGGAGCCTGTGGCGTATCAGGCGCAGAAAATGGCCGCGCAGGCCGTAGTGGCCAACGCGGCGGATGATATGGATATGTCGGAGGAAACAACGGACGACACAGTAAATGACGCAGGCGAGAGTTCTGTGACCGGCCCCAAGGTCTACCAGATCGACGAGGACACCCAGCAGGCCACAGAAATTGACGTGGCGGTGAACGATGAAAATAATGTAGTGCTGGAAACTGAACAGCTTACTAATTTATATAGTGTATCCCTGCTGGCGGCCAACGGAAATATCACGACTGCAGCTGCGCTGAAAACCGCCTGTGAAGCAGGTGGTACTGTTGTGTTGGGAAAGGATATCAGTATAGCTGATACTATTACGATCGGCAGTGGAAAAAATACGACGCTCGATTTGAAAGGTTATAAGATTACTTTTACAAACGGGACTAAAAATGCAAAACTGTTTCACGTTACTGGTGGATCGTTGACAATAGTGGACAGCACCGCAAATGCTGACGTGAAATCAAAAAAAGAATAAGAAAAAAAGCTTAACGTCATTATATACGCAGAGGGGGCGCGAAAATCCTTAGCCTTTATTTCAGGAGGTAATCTCACCTATTATATTGTTGATAGTGTTGAGACAGATACGACCAAGCATTTAACGACCGAAACGCAGTGGCAACGCACTGTTCCGTTGGGCGCAGGCAGAGCCGGTGCTATTGTCGGTGCAGGAAAAGATGGGCAGGTAGCTATTTTACAAGAAAGCGGAACTGTGAACATGAAGGCTGGATATATTTGTGGATTTGGCGCTGTTTCACGACCGGCCTACATTACTTCAGAATTTGATGACTACAATAGCGCAATTACCGTCAGCAGTGGAACATTTAATTTGTCCGGTGGGGTGTTAGCCGCAAACCGATCCTATGCACACGGCGGTGCGATTTATATGTATGGTAAAGACTGCAAGCTTGTTATGACAGGTGGCATCATCAGTGGTAACTATGTCGACAGGCTGGGAGGGGGAATCTACTGTAGTTCTAGTTCAAAATACTCTGGTTCACCCTCAATTGCTGTATCTGGAAATAGCTATATTACTAGTAATACAGCCAATGGGTATTATGATGGCAAAGTAGCAGCAAGCGGTGGTGGCGTGTATTGTCGTTATCGAACTACTTTTGAGATGAATGACGGTTATATTACAGGCAACTATGCTAAAGTAGCTGGTGGTGGAATTGAAGGATCGATCAACGAGGGAGAATCGGTTGGTTATGGTTCAAAAATAAACATCTATAAAGGCTACATTTCTGCCAATAAATGCTTGAAAATGCAAGGTGGCGGAATATCTTGTAACTATAGCAGTCAATGTACTATAACTGGTGATGCTGACAGAAAAATTTATCTTACAAATAATGAAATGTTGGCAGAGAATATGTTTGGCGGAGGCGCAATTTATATCGGACATGGTTCAACTCTAAAAGTTTACAATACACTTATTTCGGAAAATAAGGCCAAACATATTGGCGGAGGTTTTAGCAGTTGCTTCGTTAGCAATACGTTTGTTTTTTTGAACCAAAGTGTTGCGATCTTTGATAATTATGACGGAGGAGCCAACGGGCAACCTCGAGACAGCGATGCTGCAAAAGACAAAACAAATTTTAATTATACCGGCCCTTCCGGAAATCCAGATCCTTATCCTATCTCAAGAGCTGTGGATGGACACCAGGATGTTTATATGGGCGGAAATTCAAGAATCTACGCCGGTATGCTGGGTGGCGGTGATCCCAAATGGAGCGGCAGCTGTGATGGATCGAGAATTACGTTGACAAACGCCGATAAATATTGCACAGCAGGTACGGTTATCGGCTTAACTGCCCACCCCAGTGACGACGATAAGACGAATGCCAGAGACGCTGCCAATGTGTATATTACAGGTAACTATGCTGCCAGATATGGTGGTGGTATTATGAGCAACGGCACTGTCTATTTCGGTTACAGACCAACAGAAAAAACGCTTCCTACGCGATTAACTTTAGTGGGAAAGAAGTCTTTTCTGCAAAAGGATGGCAAAACGGCAGCCGCTATTGCCGATGGCAGATTTACCATAACAGTTACCAATACCAAAGATGCGTCCGAGGTCTATACGGGAACAGTTGATTCTTTGGAAAATATTACATTTCCTACAATGCTGTTTCAGTCGCAGGGAACGAAAACATATAAAATTCAGGAAGTCGTTAATCCTGTAGAGAACATTATATATGATACAGTGACCTATACCATGACAGTAACATTAGCCGCACGTCGGCAAATTAGCGACAGCAAAGGCGGAGCCACTACAGAATATTGCTTTCCTACGACAGTCAAAATTGTGAATGACAAGACAGGAAAGACCGTTTTTTCATCTGCTTCTGTGCATAAGAACTCCACTGTCATTCTCCGCAGTACTCCTTCGGGCGGCGCAGCGTTTACCAATCAGTTGAAGAATGAGGAATATACACTGGATATTGTCAAGCAAGATGCGGTAACTGGTAAGGGTATTGGCGTAGCAACCTTTGAGATGCAAACCTTTGTAATGGATCCCAGACCTGTTGGTGTCGGTAAGCAGGGTACTGGCAAGGAAATGTATATCAGCATGTTCTGCGTCAAGGTCAAAGATGGTGTTTACCGCTATGCGGGTTATTCGTGGAAATCCGGTATGCCATCAGATATTGTCCAAAAGTTTGCTACTGATACCAACGGAAAATTGCAGATTATTGGCTTGCCTGCCGGAAAATATCAAATGCGGGAAAAAACTGCGCCCGAAGGCTATCAGATAGCAGAGCAATGGGGAAAATGGAATGATATTCTGCTGAATGCGACGGAGGTATCCTCTGGCACAAAGACGATTACGGTGGCCGACCCGCCCGCCACGTATATATTCCAGTTCCTGAAGGTCAGCGAAGCCGACAAGACCAAGCCCGTTCTCAACGCGAAGTACCAACTGCTGGACAGCACAGGCCAGGAGGTCAAGTTTACCAAAGCCGGTACGAAGTATCAGTACAGCACCAGCGGCACAGTTACCGAGCTTATCACGGACAAGGACGGCAGATTCCAGCTGACAGGCCTGCCGCGCGGCAGCTACACGCTGCGCGAGATCGAAGCGCCTGCCGGATTTGGCCTTGCGGACGATTATTCCTTCGAGCTTTCACCTGAAAAAACGGTGGATCAAGTGTTTACCTACACACAGGAGGAGCCTGTTGTATATGAGCTTCCCGAAACGGGCGGCGGCGGTGCGAAACCCTATGTTATCACCGGCGCGGCACTGTTGGTAGGCGCGGCATGCCTGGCGGCTTGCCGTGACAAGCGCAGAAAGGCGGGTGGTCGTACTTTCTGACAACTTTCCGCACAAAAATCGGCACATACCAAAACCACAAGGAAATTAAAAGGAGAAGAAATGAAACACATGAAAAAGCTCGTCACATTACTGCTGGCGCTCATCATGGCGCTGGCACTGGTGGTTCCCGCTTCGGCGTACACTGTGGATAATAAAACAGACCACGCCTACAAGGCCTACCAGATCTTTAGCGGTACACAGAGTACCGAAAGTAAACCAGCTCTGGGGGATGTCAAGTGGGGTAACGGCATCGAGAGTGCTAAATTTCTGACAGCGCTGAAAGCGGACACGCGTTTCGGAACTGGCGACAAGAACATTTTTGCCGCTTGCACCACTGCCGCAGATGTGGCTGCTATTATGGCAAAGGAACAGGATAAGAGTGCTGTCGCCAAGGCGTTTGCCAATGTTGCCGCCCAATACCTGACGAATACTGCTGTTGATATCGCCGCAAAGAAAACCTTCGACGTGGTGCTGAATCCCGGTTATTACCTGTTGGTTGACGTTACCACCCCTGGCAAGGGTGATGCCATGAACTCCGCACTGCTGCAGGTGACGGGAAAAGGTAACATCATCATTGAAAAGAAATACGATGCACCTAGCGTTGGTAAAAGCGTAAAAGACACCGACGGCGCATGGGGTGAGGCTGCCGACTGGTGTATCGGCTCCAATGTGCCTTTCCAGCTGATTGGTAAGCTGCCCAGCAACTACGCGGATTACGAAACCTATAAATATGTGTTCCACGATACGCTCGGCGCCGGTCTGCAGTACAACGGCGATGTGAAAGTTTATGTACGCAATGGAGAAAAAGATACGGAATTAACCACAGGTTTCACTGTGGCGCCCGATAAGGCGGCTACTGCCGGCGGAGGTTCTCTGACGATTACCTTTGATAACCTGAAAACCATTACGAGCATTACCTCTAGCAGCTCGATCGTGGTGAAGTACACGGCCAAGCTGCTCAATACCGCTGTGATCGGCCAGCCCGGCAACCCCAACGAGGTCTATCTGGAATATTCCAGCAATCCCAACTTCTCTGGCACTGGTACGCCTCCCACCAGTGAGACTCCCAAAGATACAGTTCTGGTGTTTACCTATCAGTTGGACATCAACAAGGTAGATGGTACAACTCCCACCAAGAAGCTGCAGAATGCCGAATTCAAGCTGAAGTGCATTGCTGCTGAAAAAGAGGCCACCTGGAACGGCAAGTGGGTCACTGTTGACGCCAACAACAAAGTCACCGGTTGGGCAGATACGCAGGATAAGGGTTCTGCTCTGATCACTAACGCCAACGGTCTTGCCCAGGTTATCGGTTTGGATGCCGGTACATATGCGCTGTATGAAACCAAGGCTCCCGGTGGTTATAACAAGTTGAAGGATCCTATTAAGATCGTCATTACTGCTACACTGGATAAGACCGAAGATAATCCTGCCCTGACCGCTTTGACCATCAAGGTTGATGACAGTGCAGCGGGAGAGGGCGATGTGACTAAGGGTACCGTTTCCACCACTGTCACCAATAACTCCGGTGCGACGCTGCCTGAGACCGGCGGCGTGGGCACCACCCTGTTCTACGTCATCGGTGGCGTGCTGATGGTGGGCGCGGCTGTGCTGCTTGTTACCCGCAAGCGCATGAACAACACCAAGTAACACTATCCCGATTCTCTCAATTACCCTACCCGTATGCTGCAGTGGGGGAGACGGTACGCCGTCTCCCCGCCGCAGCAAGGAGGCTCCTGAATGAAAAAGAAAAGCAGCTTTGTGACTGCCATCCTGATCGCCGCGCTTCTTGCCGGAGCGCTGCTGTTGTTGTATCCTACCGTCAGTGATTACTGGAACTCGTTCCACCAGTCCCGCGCCATCGCCAGCTATGCCGAGCAGGTGGCCGATCTGGACGATAACACATATGACCAGATTTGGGCGGATGCACGCGCTTACAATGAAACACTGGACAACAGCACAAGCCGCTTTGTCATGACCGAGGAGCAGAAGAAGATCTATGAAGCCCTGCTGAATATTGCGGACAACGGCGTCATGGGCTACATCGAGATTCCCAAAATAAAGTGTAACCTTCCCATCTATCATGGCACGGACGAGGCGGTTTTGCAGATTGCTATCGGCCATGTGCAGGGCTCCTCGCTTCCTGCCGGCGGCGAGAGCACTCACTGTGTCCTGTCCGGCCACCGCGGTTTGCCCAGCGCCAAGCTGTTCTCCGATCTGGATCAGCTGACCGAGGGCGACGTATTCCTGCTACGGGTGCTGGACGAGACACTGACCTACGAGGTGGATCAGATCCGCACTGTGCTGCCCGACGAACTGGACGACCTTGCCATTGAGGAGGGCAAGGAGTACTGCACACTTGTCACCTGCACGCCCTATGGCATCAACAGCCATCGCCTGCTGGTGCGGGGACATCGGGTAGAGAATCAGGCCAGCGCGTCCACCATCCGTGTGACGGCGGACGCCATGCAGATCGAACCGCTGCTGATCGCGCCGTTGGTAGCGGTGCCCATGCTGCTGGTTCTGCTGGTCATGGTACTGATACCCCATCGAACAAAAAAGAAAGGGTGATGTAGGATGAAACGCATCACAGCCCTTTTTCTGAGCATTCTGTTGCTGCTGAGCCTGTGCGTGACGGCTCTTGGCCATGAAGCGCCGGATCTCACGAAAAAGGGAACAATCACTATCCAATGGAAATTTCAGGGCGATGCGCTGCCGGACGGCGCGCTGCGCGCCTATCGTGTTGGCACGCTAAAGGATACCGACGGCAACTTCAGCTTTGCGCCGCTGCCCGCCTATCAGGGCAAGGACTTGTCCGAAAAGAACCTGACGCCGGAGCTGGCGAAAGAACTGGCCGGAATGGTCAAGGCTTCCAGTGCCATTAAGCCCGCGTCGTTCAAAAGCGGCGTTGTGACCTTTGATAATCTGGAGCTGGGACTGTACCTGATCGTTCAGACGAAGAGCATTTCCGGCTACGAGAAGGTCGCACCGTTCCTGGTGTCCGTCCCTCTGTGGGACAAGGATCATTATCTGTACGAGATCAACGTTTCGGAGAAATTCGAGATCAAGAAGGAACCGCCTACCCCCGGAACGCCGGAAACGCCGGATCAGCCCGGTGATAAGCTGCCCCAAACTGGGCAGGTAAATTGGCCTATGCCGGTGCTGCTGATACTGGGACTAGTACTGATTGTGACTGGCACGGCGCTGAAGAGGAAGTCGAAGCATGCGCGGTAAGCTGGGGACGCTTCTGATCTGCGTGGGCGCTGCCATGGTGCTGGCTGCTGCTGCGCTATTCTCTTGGAACTGGCGGGAGAGCAACACGGCCGGTGAGCTGTCCGACGAGGTACTGCCGTTGCTGGTGGATGAAATCCGGGAACGAAAGGATATTCCCGCCGATCCCTTCTCCCCGCAGATGACCGCCGTTCTGATTGATGGCTATAAGTACGTGGGCTTTCTCAGTCTGCCCACGCTGGAGCTTGAGCTGCCCGTCATGGCGGATTGGAGCGAGGCAAAGCTGAAGCTCTCGCCATGCCGGTACTACGGCTCGGTGAACGGTAATGACTTGGTGATCTGTGCTCACAACTACGCACGGCACTTCGGTCGTCTGACGGAGCTAAAGTCCGGAGATGACGTCCTGTTTACCGATCTGGACGGCAACGTAACCCACTATGCGGTGGCTGAGATTCAGGTGCTCGGCCCGGGTCAGGTGGAGGATATGACCTCCGGTGACTATCCGTTGACCTTGTTTACCTGCACCTACGGCGGTAAATCCCGCATCACTGTCCGCTGCGATGCTGTGGGTTAAAAATCATAACCTCCGGCTAAGCCTAATCTCATTAAGATAAGCAAAAATCCAGACCGCTCTATTGGCGGTCTGGAT
>ENA-UOOD01003452-UOOD01003452.1-human-gut-metagenome-genome-assembly--contig:-CS67-NODE-3452-length-13099-cov-4.190892_pt1 | contig 13099 bp, 10 predicted proteins | sample MGYA00242464_ERZ724011 | MGnify/ENA metagenome assembly ERZ724011 | reverse complement strand
GCGCAACCTGGAGGATTCGCTGCGCGACTACAACGTCCAGCACCGTGTCATCAACTACGACGAGCAGACCAAGCACATCGCCGCCCTCTCGCGCGACTACGAATTGCGCTACGAGGAGATCCTGCTGAACTTCGAGAGCGCCGAGAAACTGCGTGCCTCGATCGAGGGGCAGCTCGAAGGGTTGCAGGAGACTTTCCGCAACAACGCCGAGTTCATCGAGAAACTCCATAAGATCGGGAGCATCTATTCGCGCCTGTCGGCCGCCGAGGCCTTCCAGCCCGAAACCGACGGCACGGAAGGTATTTCCGACCGGACGGCCATGCCCGCCAGCCGCAACGACACGGGGCAGTTACGCAGGAAACTGAGCGAGGAGACCCGCAGCCTGCAGGAGCTCACGACGAACATCGCCAACCAGCAGTATACGAAGGAGGGACTCTCGGCAAATTCGATCGTGACGGAGTGGCTCGCCGCCGTGCTGCTGGCCGAGAAATCCCGCGCCGAACTGGCGGTGATGAAGCTCCGCAAGCAGGAACTCGACCAGAAATATACGCAGTTCTCGCCCGTGGGCTCGACCCTGAAACGCAAGGGACGCGAAATCAACTTCTCGGAACAGTCTTACCTCTCGATCCTCACGGCGCTCAATACGGCCCGCCTGCGCCAGAAGAACCTGCAGATGACTTCGGCGACGCTGAAGATCATCAACGCCCCGGTGCTTCCCCTGGAGGCTGAACCGAGCAAACGCAAGATGATGGTTGCCGCAGCAGGCCTCGCCACGCTCCTGTTCGTACTGGGATTCTTCATCCTGCTCGAACTGCTCGACCGCACGCTGCGTGACAAAGTCCGCGCCGAGCGCATCACCAAGGGGCGGGTCATCGGGGCCTTTCCCGGCAAAGCCTATTTCGGGCAACGGAGGTTTACCAAGCAATACCGCGAGATCGCATCCCGCTATATCGGCAATGCGGCAGTCAACTATTTCGACCCGGCCAAACAGCCCAACGTACTCAATATCCTGAGCACCGAGCGCGGGGACGGAAAGAGCCTGATCGCCGAACACTTGGCGGCATTCTTCCGCGAAGCGAACATGAAAGTCCGCATCGTATCGTGGAACAAGGATTTCGACATCGAACGCAAAGAGTACCTGCTGGCCGAGAAACTCGGGGATTTCGTGCGCGACATCCCGGGCGAAGTTCCCCTCGCCGAGGCCGACGTGGTGCTGGTGGAATACCCGCCCTTCGCCACGAGCTCCGTCCCGAAGGAGTTGCTGCGCCATGCGGCGCTGAGCATCGTCATCGCCCCGGCGAACCGCACGTGGAAAGATACCGACCAGCTGCTTTTCGAAAAGGCAGAAAAACTCTCGGGGCGCACCCCCGTCGTACTCTGCCTCAACTGCGCGGGCCGCGACGTGGTGCAAACCTTCACGGGCCTGATGCCTCCGTACAGCCGCCTCCGCAGGCTGGGGTATCAGATCAGCCAGTTCGGGTTCACGGCCGTCAAATAAACAGCGACACGTCATGGAACGCTACGGCAGCATAACCACCCCGGTCAGCGTGCCCCGGCTCATCGTCGGGGCAATGCTGGCCGCCGGTGTGGCCGTGCTCATCCTGGCGTTCACCCAATACGGGTTGCTCGCCGGACTGGCCGTCTCGGTGATCCCGGCGGCACTGTGCATCCTGTGGGTCACGCTGCGCAACCCCGCCATTTCGATGCTCGGGCTGTTCGTGGTCAACTATTTCATCATGGCGCTCACGCGTTACGCCCACGACCTGCCGTTCGGGATGATCCTCGACGCGCTGATCTTCTACAACTTTCTGATTATCACGCTGCAAGCCCTGATACGCCCCATCGAATGGAAACGCGCCAGTTCGGGACTGACCGTCGTGGCGGCGATCTGGATGGCCTACTGCATCCTCGAAATAGTGAACCCCGAGTCGGTATCGGTCGCGGGATGGTTCTCGTCGGTGCGGTCGATCGCCTTCTATTTCTTCTTCATCGTCGTGCTCACGCAGCTCACGATGACCGAGTACAAATACCTGAAATACATGCTCGCCGTTTGGTCGGTGCTGACGCTGATCGCCGTCGGGAAAGCCTGCATGGAGAACTACTGGCTGTTCGTGCTGGGCGGCCGTTCGACACACATCATCCACAGCGGCGTGCGCTACTTCTCGTTCTTCAGCGACGCGGCCAATTTCGGCGGCTCGATGGGGCTGTCGATGGTCGTATTCTCGATTTCGGCGCTCTACTACCGCAACTCGTGGATGAAGCTCTACCTGCTGCTCGTGGCAGCCGCGGCATGCTACGGGATGCTGATCTCGGGAACCCGCAGCGCACTGGCCGTACCGTTCGTGGGCTACTCGGCCTTCATCATGATGTCGCGCAACATCAAAATGATCGGCGCGGGTGTTTTCCTGATCATCGCAGCCTTCATCTTCCTGAAATTCACCACCATCGGGCAGGGAAACAGCATTATCCGGCGTGCCCGCAGCGCCTTCAACACAAACGACCCCTCGTTCCAGGTGCGCCTGGCAAACCAGGCCAAACTGCGCGAACTGATGGCTGACAAGCCTTTCGGCGCCGGACTGGGACACGGCGGCGGCAAGGCCAAGACCTTCGCCCCGAATGCGGCATTGTCGCAGATTCCGACCGACTCGTGGTTCGTGATGGTCTGGGTCGAAACGGGTGTCGTCGGCATCCTGCTGCACATCGGCATCCTGCTCTACATCCTGGCGCGGGGCGCCTACCTGGTGGTCTTCAAACTGAGGAACACCCAGCTGAGGGGATTCACGGCGGCGCTTACGGCGGGAATCTCGGGCATCGTGGTCATGGCCTATGCCAACGAGATCCTGGGGCAGATCCCCACGGGCGCCATCCTCTACATGAGCATGGGTTTCATCTTCCTCGCACCGCGTTTCGACCGTGAACTGGCGCGCAAGGAGATACTGGACAGGGCGATGTCCGCACAACGGCCGCACGCAAGGGAAAATTACGAATAGCATGAAACCGCTGATTTCGGTCATATCGGTCAATTACAATGGCTACTGGCTCACCTGCGCCATGGTCGAATCGCTGCGGCGGCACGTCACCGCGCCGCTGGAGATCATCGTGGTGGACAACGGTTCCGCCCGCGACGAGGCGGCCATGCTGCGCGAACGCTACCCGGGGATCAAGGCACTGCGCAGCGAGCGCAACCTGGGGTTCGCCGGAGGCAACAACCTGGGGTTCGCAGCCGCGGCAGGCGATTACCTGCTGTTGCTCAACAACGACACCGAGGTCGAAGGCGAAACCCTGGCGGGCAACCCCGCGATCGGCGCCGTATGCCCGAAGATCCGGTTTTTCGCTCCCCCGCGGCATATCCAGTTCGCCGGATATACGCCCCTGACACACGTCACGTTGCGCAACGCGCTCATCGGCTTCGGGATGCCCGACGACGGGTCGTTCGACACGCCGCGCGACACGCCCTACGCCCACGGCGCGGCGATGATGGTACGGCGCGAAGTACCCCGAAAAGCCGGGCCGATGCCCGACATCTATTTCCTCTACTACGAAGAACTCGACTGGTCGGTGCGTATCCGTGAACAAGGCTGGAAAATAGCCTACGACCCCCGTTGCACGGTATTCCACAAGGAGAGCGCGACGAGCGGACAGCAAAGTCCCCTGAGAAGTTACTACCTGACCCGCAACCGGTTGCTGTTCGCATGGCGGAACCTGCACGGCACCGCCCGGATGCTTTCCGTCGCCTACCAGCTCTGCATCGCCGTACCCAAAAGCATCGCCGCGGCGCTGGCACACGGGCGCCGCGACCTGGCAAAGGCCATACGGCACGGTGCCGGAGGCTTCTTCACCCTGAAAAACAAAACGGCATGACGCTACTGCTCGACATCCTCGACTGGATATTCATCTTCGTACTGGGACTCCCGGTACTCTACCTCTTCGTCTTTGCGGCCGCCTCGACGCGCGCACGCAAGGACACCTATCCCCCGGCACGGCTGCAACGCCGGTTCGTGACGCTGATCCCGGCCTACAAAAGCGACGCGGTGATCGTCCACGCAGCGCAGTCCGCGCTGCAACAGGACTATCCGCAGGAACTGCACGAGGTGGTCGTCATCGCCGACCGGCTGCAACCGGCCACGCTCGCCGAGTTGCGCCGGATGCCGATCCGCGTGCTGGAAGCCTCCTTCGAGAACAGCTCCAAGGCTAGGGCGCTCAACTTTGCCGTAGGGGAAATCGGCCCGGACGGCGCGGAGGCCGTGGCGATACTCGACGCCGACAACCTGGCGGGCAGGGAGTTCATCGCCCGCATGAACGACGCCCTCGACAGCGGCATCCAGGCCGTGCAGGCACACCGCACGGCCAAGAACCGCGATACGGACACCGCCGTACTCGACGCAGCGAGCGAGGAGGTCAACAACTCGATCTTCCGCCGCGGGCATGTGGCGCTGGGATTCTCTTCGGCGCTGATCGGCTCGGGCATGGCCTTCGATTACAAATGGTTCCGCGAAAATATCGCCTGCTGCACCACTTCGGGCGAGGACAAGGAGCTCGAAGCGCTGCTGCTGAGGCAGGGCATCTACATCGACTACCTGGACGACGTGCGCGTGCTGGACGAAAAGGTACAGGGCGAAGGTGCCTACTACAACCAGCGGCGGCGCTGGATAGCGGCGCAGTTCTACGCCCTTTCATCGGCCGTAAGGCAGCTTCCGGGAGCAATCCTCTCGGGGAATACGGATTACTGCGACAAGCTGCTGCAATGGTGCCTGCCGCCGCGCATCCTGCTGCTGGGGCTGGTGCCCCTGTGGGCCGTCGTGATGACGGTATGCGCACCCATGGGTTCGATAAAATGGTGGGTGGCCGTCCTGCTGCTGCTCCTGGCCATGGCGATGGCGCTGCCCGACGAGCAGGCCGACGCCCGGCTGGGACACGCCCTTAGGCGAATGCCCGTCCTGTTCCTGCTGACGCTTGCCAACCTCTTCCGGCTGCGGGGCACCAAAGACAAATTCATCCACACCGAACATACCGGGGCCGGAAGCGAAGCCCCCGGAAACAATACCGGAAACCGACCATGAAAATCGCGATCGAGGCACAGCGCATCTTCCGCCCCAACAAACACGGCATGGACTTCGTGGCGCTCGAAACCATCCGCTGCCTGCAACGGCTCGACACGAAGAACGAATACTTCATCTTCACGGGCGAAGGCGAAGACCGTTGCCTGGAGGAGAGTCCCAACATGCACATCACAACGCTCCGCTGCCCGAGCTACCCGCTGTGGGAACAGTGGGCGCTGCCGCGGGCCGTGGCCCGCGTGAAACCCGACCTGCTGCACTGCACAAGCAACACGGCGCCCGTATGGGGAAATGCCCCGCTGATCCTAACGCTCCACGACATCATCTTCCTCGAGCAACAGGCCGCGCGCAACAAATCGCTCTACCAGTCGCTGGGGCGCGTCTACCGCCGCCTGGTAGTGCCGCGCATCCTGCCCAGATGCCGGATGGTCATCACCGTCTCGCAATTCGAGTGCGACCGCATCCGCACCGCACTGAACTTCGACCCCGGACGCATCATGGCCATTCACAACGGCTACAACGACCGGTTCCGCCCGATGGAAGGCACGGCGGAAACCGTCCGCAAATACCTGCGAGACCCCGAATACCTCTTTTTCCTGGGCAATACCGACCCAAAGAAGAACACGCCCGGTACGCTGAAGGCCTATGCCGAATACGTACGGCGCTCCGAAAACCCGCTGCCGCTGCTGGTCGCCGACCTCGGGGAACAACCCGCGGAGGCGATCCTGCGGGAGATCGGCGAACCCCGGCTGCGCGGGATGCTCCGCCTGGCGGGATATATCCCCAACAGCGACCTGCCGGCCATCTACAACAGGGCTTCGGCGTTCCTCTACACCTCGCTGCGCGAGAGTTTCGGCATCCCCCAGCTCGAAGCGATGGCCTGCGGCACGCCCGTGGTGACATCCGCGACCTCGGCGATCCCCGAAGTGGCGGGCGAAGGCGCCATCCTCGTCGACCCGACCGACCCGAAGGCAATCGCCGACGCCCTGCTGCGGCTCGAAACCGACGCAGCGTTCCGCGCAAGGCAAGTCGCCTACGGCCTCGATCGGGTAAAACAATTCTCGTGGGAAAAGACCGCCCGGCACTTGCTGGCACTTTACGAATCGCTCGGGAAGACAAACTGAATACCGTACTGCCGAAATTTCGTGCTCCGGATTCAAAACCCCGGACAGCCGCATTGCAAAAGTTCGTTATATAACACTGTAATTGACTTATGATTGAAAAGATCAGAAATAACCCCCGGCTCAAACAATTCGTCATCGGGCTGATTTCGCCGCACAGGCACCCCCGGCCCCGTCTTTGGGTGCGCTGGTTCGTGAACCCTTTTGTTCACAAAAAAGGCCGCGGGGCGCTTATCCGCCGCCATGCGCGGCTCGACGTTTTTCCCTGGCGGCGCTTCGAAGTGGGACGCGACGCCCTGATCGAGGATTATGCGGTCGTCAATAACGGTGCGGGAGACGTAGTGATCGGCGACCAGGCGCGCATCGGCATCGGATCGGTGATCATCGGCCCCGTGCGCCTGGGCGACCGGGCCGGACTGGGCCAGCATGTCTTCATCTCGGGGTTCAACCACGGTTATGCCGACGGGACACGAGACTCGAATGCACAGGAACTCGTGCGCAAAGAGGTGACGATCGGACGTGAATCGCATATCGGCGCCAATTCGGTGGTCGTGGCGGGCGTCACGATCGGCGAACGCTGCCAGATCGGCGCCGGGAGCGTCGTTACCAAGAACATCCCCTCGTACAGCGTCGCCGTAGGCAACCCGGCGCGCGTAATCAAGCGTTATGACGCCGCACGCGCAAAATGGATACGTGTCGATGAATAACCCGAAAGTCAGCGTCATCATCCCCGTATACAATACGGAGGCCTACGTCGAACAGACCCTGCGTTCGATCATGGGACAGACCCTGCGCGACATCGAACTGATCGTCGTCAACGACGGTTCGACGGACGGCAGCCTCTCCGTACTCGAACGCATAGCCACCGGAGACGACCGCATCCGGCTCTACACCCAGCCCAACAAAGGGCTTTCGCAGACCCGCAACGCAGGGATCGCCCGTGCCCGGGGCGAATTCATCTACTTCATGGACAGCGACGACCTGCTGGAACCCGACGCCCTCGAACGCTGCTACGAACGCTGCCAGTCAGACCGGCTCGATTTCGTGTTCTTCGACGCCGAAAGCTTCGGGACGACGGCCTCCGACGCCGCATGGTTCGACTACCGGCGTGCAAAATATTTCGGAACGGAGGTCTGCGACGGCACCGCCCTGCTGCGCAGGATGCTCGCACTGCACTGCTACCGGGCTTCGGCCTGCCTGAGTTTTATCCGCACCGCCTACCTGCGCGGGCTGGGACTGCGCTTCTACCCGGGGATACTCCATGAAGACGAACTCTTCACCCCGCAACTTTACCTCGGGGCGTCGCGTGCAGGTGGAATCGAACGCTCGTTCTTCAAGCGGCGCATACACGGGGATTCGATCATGGGACGCGGGTTTTCGCGCCGTAACCTCGAAGGCTACACTACCGTCCTGCGGGAACTCAACCGCTTTGCCGCGCCGCGCGACGCCGGCCAGCGGCAACTCATACGCACGCTCACGAGGCAGATACTGCGCCCCGTGATGCGCAACGCCTGGGCACTTCCGGCCGGGGCACGCTGGAAACTGGCCTGGGATGCCCTGCGGCACTACCCGGGCAGCATCGACGGCCGTGCCCTGGCGACGCTGCTGTTCAAGAAACCGCTAAAAAAAGAAAACGGGAAATGAGTGTCAGGCGGGAATTGGCTTCGGGCGTATTCTACACCTCGATCGCAAAGTACGCGGGCATCGTCGTAACGCTCGTGGTGACGGGTATCCTTTCGCGCCTGTTCACCCCCGAGCAGTTCGGCGTGGTGAACATCGCCACGGTAGTGATCGCCTTCTTTGCCATCTTCAGCGATCTGGGCATCGGCCCGGCCGTCATCCAGCACAAAAACCTCGACAGGCACGACCTGGGCGGGATATTCTCGCTCTCGGTATGGTCGGGGGCAGTCATGGCGCTGCTGTTTTTCGCAGCAGCCGGCACGATCGCCTCTCTCTACGGCGATTCGCAGGTGCTGCGCAACGTCCTGCGCATCCTCGCGCTGAACCTCTTTTTCGCCGCGGCCAACATCGTCCCCAATGCACTTATCCTGAAGGAGAAACGCTTCCGGTTCGCCGCCATGCGGTCGCTCACGGTGCAAATCGCAGGGGGCACGGCTGCCATCGCCGCAGCCTATGCCGGGGCAGGCATCTACGCACTGACGATCAACCCGGTGTTTTCGAGCCTGATGCTCCTGGCGATAAACTACCGCCAGAACCCGCTGCCGCTGCGCCTGCGCCCGGGACGCAAGGCGCTGGGCAAAGTATTCTCGTTCTCGGCCTACCAGTTCTCGTTCCAGTTGATAAACTATTTCAGCCGCAACCTCGACAAGCTGCTCATGGGACGTTACATGAGCCTCTCGCAACTGGGTTATTACGACAAGTCGTACCGGCTGATGATGCTCCCGCTGCAAAACATCGCCTATGTCATATCGCCCGTCATGCACCCCATCTTTTCGGAGATGCAGCACGACCTGAAGCAGTTGGGCGCCTCCTACCTGAAAGTCGTCCGGCTGCTGGCATTCATCGGGCTGCCGCTCTCGGCCGTGCTCTTCTTCACGGCACAAGAGCTGGTGCTCATCATCTTCGGCGACCAGTGGGAGCCGTCCGTCCCGGTGTTCCGGATACTGGCGCTCTCGGTCGGCATCCAGATCGTGATGTCCACCTCGGGCTCGATCTTCCAGGCCGCCAACGCCACGCGGATGCTCTTCCTCTGCGGCGTATTCTCGGCGGCGCTCAACGTCGCGGCGATCTGCACCGGCATCTTCGCATTCGGCACGACCGAAGCCGTGGCCTGGTGCATCTGCGCCTCGTTCGCCGTCAACTTCGTGCAATGTTACCACGCGTTGTTCTGCCTCACGCTGCGCACGGGGTGGCGCCCGTTCTGGCAAAATTTCCTCTCGCCGCTGCTGCTCACGGCACTCGTCGGCCTGCCCCTGGCAGCAGCCGGATGGTTGCTCCCGCCGATGCCGCTCGTGGCGTCGCTCACCCTCAAGGGGACGGCGGCACTCGGCGTATGGCTCCTTTATGTGCACCTGAGCGGCGAATACGACCTGAAAGGGCTTGCATACCGGCTCCTCGCCCGCAAAAACCGATAACAGTATGAAAGGATTATTCGTCGTCTTCCACGGGTTTTCGGCCCACAGCGGCATCAGCAAGAAGATCTTTGCCCAATGCGACGCACTGCGGCGCAACGGTGCCGACATCGAGTTGTGCCACATCGAGATAGCGCCCGACGGCACGCAGCGCCGAATGGTCGGCGGACAGGCGATCCGCACCTTCGGCAAGGGATTGCGGGCCAAGCTCGAAAAAAGGGTCTCGCTGAGCGACATCACGCGCTACATCCGCCACGAAGGGGTGGAGTTCCTCTACATCCGCCACGACCACAACGCCAGCCCGGTGCTGATCCACTGGCTGCGCAAGGTCAAAAAACTCGGCGTGCGGATCGCGCTTGAAATCCCGACCTACCCTTACGACGCCGAATTCGCGCAGTCGCCCGCGGTGCGGAAGCTCAAACTGCGCATCGACCGCATGTTCCGCTGCCGCATGGCCCGCTACATCGACCGCATCGTCACCTTCTCCGACGATACGGAAATATTCGGCCGCCCGACGATCCGTATATCCAACGGCATCGACTTCCGGAGTATCCCGCTCAAAACCCAGGTACACGGGGATCACCACAACTTACGGCTGCTGGCCGTGGCGAACATCCATTTCTGGCACGGCCTCGACCGCGTGATCGAAGGACTGCGGGACTATTACGCCGCCCCGCACCAGTGCATCGTCCGCCTGCGCATCGCGGGCGACGGCGTGGAAACGCTCATCGCAGAGTACCGCCGCATGATCGACGCATACTCCCTGGCAGAGTATGCCGAGGTCATCGGCCCCCGTTCGGGCGCGGCGCTCGACGCCGAATTCGAGTGGTGCGACATGGGCATTGCCAGCCTCGGGCGCCACCGCAACGGCATCACCGGTATCAAGACGCTCAAAAACCGCGAATACACCGCACGCGGCATCCCGTTCGTATACTCGGAACGGGACAGCGACTTCGACGGCATGGACTACGTGATGAAAGCCCCGGCCGACGACACGCCCCTCGACATCGCGGCGCTCGTGCGTTTCTACGACGGGCTGCACCTCACACCCGCACAGATCCGCGGCACGGTCGAGGGACGCCTCTCGTGGGACAACCAGATGAAACAGGTATTAACCGAACTTTTCGAAGCATGACGACCGTAGCGATACTCTTCTGGGCGGGGGTATTCCTCGTCTTCTACACCTACCTCGGATACGGCATCCTGCTGTGGCTGCTGGTGAAGATCCGCGAAGCCGTGCACCCGGCACGGCGGTACGCCTTTCCTGCCGACCCGCCCGAGGTGACGCTGCTCATCGCCGCCTACAACGAACAGGAGGTCGTGGCGGAAAAGATGGCCAACTGCCGGGCATTGGATTATCCGGCCGGAAAGCTCCGCGTGACGTGGATCACCGACGGCTCGACCGACCGCACCGTCGAACTGCTCGCCGCCTACCCCGAGGTGACGGTGCTGCACGACCCGCGCCGGGGCGGTAAGACCGCGGCGCTGAACCGGGCGCTGGGAATAGTCCGCACGCCGCTGGTCGTATTCACCGATGCCAATACGATGCTCAACCCCGAAGCCGTGGCGCAGGTCGTCCGCTGCTTCGAAGACCCCGCAGTGGGGTGCGTGGCCGGCGAAAAACGCGTCGCCGGGACAGGGAATACGGGCGCCGCCGCAACGGAAGGCGTCTACTGGAAATACGAGTCGAAGCTCAAGGAGCTGGATCACCGCCTCTACTCGGCGGTGGGGGCAGCGGGGGAGTTGTTCGCTGTGCGGCGCGAACTGTGGCAGACGCTGAGGGAGGATACGCTGCTCGACGATTTCGTCTGCTCGATGCTGATCGCGGCACAGGGATACAGGATCGCCTACTGCAAGGAAGCCTATGCGCTGGAGAGCCCTTCGGCCGACATGGGCGAAGAAGGCAAACGCAAGAAGCGCATCGCGGCGGGCGGGCTGCAATCGGTATGGCGGCTGCGCAAGCTGCTCAATCCGTTCCGTTACGGGGTGCTGTGGTTCCAGTACGTATCGCACCGCGCGCTGCGCTGGACGCTGACCCCCGTAGTGCTTGTCGCACTGCTGCCGCTCAACGTCGCGCTGCTGTGGTCGGGCCATCCGGCGCTCTATGCCGCGATCCTCGCCCTGCAATGCGCATTCTACCTGGCCGCCCTCACGGGATGGGCGCTGGAGCGCAGCGGGCACCGCAACAGGCTGCTCTTCATCCCCTACTATTTTCTCTTCATGAACCTCAATGTTTTCCGCGGGGCATCGTACCTGGCGACCCACCGCGGAAAGGGTGCCTGGGAGAAAGCCCGCAGAGCCTGACCGATTTTTGAACGGAACCTGAAATATTATGCTATATTTGCATGTCTAAACCTCTCCTCATGAAAAACATCGCCATAAATCCCGAGGACTACACGATCCTGGCCGTCGACGACATTGCCACCAACATCATGCTGCTGAAAGCCGTGCTGAGCCGTGCCAAATACAAGATCGTCACGGCATCGGGAGGTAACGAGGCACTCGAAAAGGCCGCGACGGAGCTCCCCGACCTGATCCTGCTGGACATCATGATGCCCGACATGGACGGCTACGAGGTGATCAAACACCTGAAGGCTGATCCCGCATTGCAGGACATCCCGGTGATTTTCCTCACGGCGCTGCACAACCCCGAAGACATCGTCAAGGGGTTCAAACTGGGAGCCAGCGACTACGTCTCCAAGCCGTTCAACCACGAGGAGCTGATCACCCGCGTATCGCACCACATCTATTTGGCGGCGGCGCAGCGCACGATCATGCAGCAGCGCGACGAATTGCAGGCCACGGTCGACGCCCGCGACAAGATGTACTCGGTAATAGCCCACGACCTGCGGTCGCCGATCGGCACGTTGAAGATGGTTTTCAACATGCTCTCGATAAACCTTACGCAGCAACAGATAGGCGAAGACAACATGGAGATGATCACGATGGGCAACAACATCACCGAGAGCACCTTCATGCTGCTGGACAACCTGCTCAAATGGACGAAGAGCCAGATCGGACGCATGAACACGGTGTTCCAGGAGGTCGACATTTCGGAGGTCGTGGTTTTCGCCAGCAAGATGTCCGACCTCGTGGCACAGGTCAAGAACATCGCCGTCGAATACGACATCCCCGGCCCGATTACCGTCCCGTGCGACGTAGACATGGTGAAAACGATCATGCGCAACCTGATGTCGAACGCCATCAAGTACAGCAACGAAGGCGGACGGATCGTCATCAGCGTGCGGGAAACCCCCACCCATGCCGTAATAAGCGTACGCGACTTCGGCACGGGTATCAGCGAGGAAAACCTGCCCAAACTGCTCAACCCCGAAATACACCACACCACCTACGGCACCAAGAACGAAGAGGGATCGGGGCTGGGCCTGCAGCTCGTGCAAGACCTCACGCGCCGCAACGGCGGGGAGCTGACCATCGAATCGACACTGGGCGAAGGCTCCACGTTTACGTTCACCATCGCCAAGGTGCAACCTAAGTCCGAGACCGTAGAAGACTCGGAGGGGGGGGGTATTGCGCGTCCCTGAGCGATAAATGGTTCGATAGTCTGACCGCATTTTTCCGCGTGGAAAAGGCGGAAGAGACGATATCTCCGTAAAATCCGGGCGGACACGCACAGATAGTTCCCCGAAAAGGTCGCCATGAGCGATCTTTTTGTTATATTGCAGGATAAAAACCCGACCTCGCCATGAAGTATTGCAGTACAATCCTCGTGGGGCTTCTCTGCACCGCCGCCTGCCTGGCGCAGACCCCGCTGCCCGAAAGCCGCCGCACCTCCCCGGAAATATTCATCTATAAACCCGATGCCCGA
>ENA-UOOD01003445-UOOD01003445.1-human-gut-metagenome-genome-assembly--contig:-CS67-NODE-3445-length-13114-cov-5.595834_pt1 | contig 13114 bp, 15 predicted proteins | sample MGYA00242464_ERZ724011 | MGnify/ENA metagenome assembly ERZ724011 | reverse complement strand
TGTTCTCTGCTTTGTTGTTAAGGAAGCTATTTCATTTCCAATCTTCTTGATTTTTCTCTCTTAACTATTTTCAGCCTGTTCAGGAACTATTTTTAGATACATCTTTTATACGTTTCCCCTTTGGAGAAACTTGACATTCCGGTAGGAGATGCTTGCTTGTGGATTTTATTGTTTAAGCTTGTGCTATAATGATGGAAAAAAACAGAAGGTAGGTATATGGGATAAATAGAACTCGGATGGATCACTGATATTGTTTTAATTGTTCATTTAATAGCTTGAATATAATAAAATTGTTAATAACTTTCACATAACTTTTCTATAAATAATGTGAAGTTTAATAAGGGGTTTTTTATCTTTGTAGCAGATTAATTGTAAAAAAGTGCTGTAATATTATTTGTTATGGAAAAATCGTATGTTATAAATAGAATTAAAGAATTATGCAATAAAAAGAATGATAGGGAGATAGCTTTGGATTTCTTTTATAATAATAGGATATTTCATGCAAAATATTTATTTTTAGGCAATGACCTTTATGTTACAGATACACTAAATGTTATTGAGTTAAAGGATTTGGATATGGGAGTTTTGAGCAGAATTAGCGAATTATTAAAAATATAAGATAACTGATTTTCCTTGTGCAGTCATTAATGGCTGTACGCTCATTTGTATTTTAAAGCGGCGGCCCGGGAGGGGTAGCCGCTTTTATTTGACGGGCTTATAAAAAAAGGAATAACCGAAGTTACTCCTTTTGTACACCCTCAGGGTGTCGAACTATATTTCATACCTACTGGTAATCAATGATTTGCTAGCGTTTTCTAATTAAAGTCCCACGTTTAAGAACTTATTTTATTTCATCATTTTACAACTCTTTGTTTCGCTTAACGGGTACAAAGATAGGTCATTTTTTCTAATTAACCAAACAATAAGTAAAATAAATAGGATTAGGTAAACCATAATGAATCATATATTATCTGTCATCCTCATTTCTTGCGGCAAAAATAGTTGTTTTTCAGGTCGGTCCCGCAAGGCGGCCCAAGGGCTGGTTGCTCGTGAAAAAATCTTCCTCACGCTAACGCGTGAGCGTATTTTTTCACGGCAAGCCTTGCCGGAGACCGCCGAAAAACAAACTGAAAAAAAGCACAAGAAATAAGAATGCCTACCAACGTAGGCGATGTATAACGACTCAAAAAATTATAAGTATGGCAGACAAGAGCACGGAAAAGGAAAGAGTATTCAACGAATGGTTCACGAAATCCTATAACAGGTTGAGAACCTCACTCCGGAAATACAGCATGTTGGACGAGGACAATTTCCACGACACCTATCTGTTCGTAAGAAAGCAGGTGATGGCACCGGGAAAGGACATAACGGACTATGAGGCGTATTTCATCGGATGCTACAGGAAGGCGGCACTGGTGAAAATCAGGAAGGAGAACAGGTACACACATCCCGAAGACGACTTCTTCCTCAGATGTGGTGAGGAGGCGAAATTCATCTCGGAAGACGACCTGAACGGCTGCGAAAGGCTGGTGAAAGACATCCTGCGTTTCATACGCCAGAAATTCCCATACGAAGAATACCGCATGTTCATGCTCAGGTTCTATGAGGCGCAATTTTCGTTCAAGGCACTGGCGGAATGCATGGGCATATCGGCAGCGGCCATTTCCCAAAAGGTATGCAGGATAATGGATGCAGTACGCACTCACGACGGTTTCGCATGGAGAAGCCAGATGCTGGCGGTAGAAAGTTTCATGTATTGATGTTTTGAAAAATTGTTTAACCGGAAAGTAAGGAAGTTATGGCACTGATAGTATACAACAAGGAGAACTCCCGTCCGCAGGAAGTCACATACAAGGGCAAGCGGACTATCAACCTGGACAGCAGGGGAACCGTCTATCTGTCTAAAACGATGTCAATCGAGCTGGGAATACTCGGCGGCGGAAGGGTGAACTTCGCCCATGACGACGAGACGGACGACTGGTATATTTGCCGGGCTGACGACAACGAAGGCTTCATCGTATGGAAAGACAAACGGTGTGCAAGGTTTTCGGCGGGGTTCATCGTACACAGGCTCATGCAGCAGGCAAAGGTGGAAAGGAAAAGCGTACAGTTCATGATGGCAAAGACACCGATGGAAGTAGGAGGAGTCGTCTATTACAAGATACTGCTTTCCAATCCTATTCTCAGATAATAAAACGGACTAAAGAACCGATGTATAAGGGGTATCCGCAGGCAAGGTCGGATACCCCTTTTCTCATGGGAGAAAGCTCAAAAACTGCCCGGACCGGATTTATCCTTATCGTCCAGTCTCCCTCACTTTCCAATAACATATCCTTATCCGGACACCACGTCCGCTTGCTACAGTAATGGCAGATTGCCTTGTGGTCCGGAAACACCTTGCCGTTCGGGGAACAAGGCAACAACATCTGAACCGGGTAACGGAATGACAGCCCATGCCCGTATTCCACCGATACCCTGACATCACCCTATCCGGTGACAATAGCCTTTTTTTCTTTCACCATACTATGCTGTTCCAATCTTGACATGTTAATATATTGACATGCCGTTTCCTCAACACAGGAACATAAGAACATAAAGAAATAGGAATACAGGGATATAAGGATATAGCATACTGCTAAAATCAGACTGTCACAGTATCCTGACGGACCGACATATCCTTGTCAGATGTCCAAAAGTAGAAAAATCATCCGATTTCGTCACTGTCTTTAAACCGGATTGTCATCATATGGCATTACCCGTCATTATAAGTCATATAATCCTATTCCCATAATGAATAAAACCGGAGTAGTTTTGCACTGTCGGAATACATTCCTCCTTAATCGGTTCACGGTACACAGCTCACGCCGCACGGTAATCCGAATTTATGAGGATTCTCTGTTCAAACGAACAGGGCAAGTTGTGTTTCCGTCAGACAAAAACTGTTTTGTCCGACAGAAACTGCGCCCTTCAGAGAAGAGCGGAAATATTTGCTCCAAAGTCGCAAATTCGGAAAAAAAGAAGTACAAATCCCAAAATCAGACGGATGGAGAAGACGAATGTGACAAGAACGGACAGGAAGCCGATGGCGCTGAAAAAGTCATTATCGTTCAGATTCTTTCCGGTTGAGACCTAAGAAATGAGTTCACCGAATCTAAAAACAGGAATTTGTCTATAATGAATTTACCACGATCTGGGTCAGAAATCTTTAACTCATATTTACACTCCCTCCTATTAAACGCATTATTCTATTTCTTTTTTATACCATAACAAACAACAAAATGATTTTGATCCCAATGTACTATAGCAGGTAATGGCAACTCATTCACCAACTGGGAAAAAGTGATTTTTACTCCTTGTGTTCTAAAACCTATGCTTTCTGCCGCATCACTAATACCTAATAAAGAAACTCCATTTCTTGTTGCAAAACATTTATCACGCAACTTTTGTAAACTAAAATTCCTACCATAATATTTAGCAATGATTCGTAGACAAGTTGGGCCACAATCCATTGAGTCTAACTGATGATAACATGGAAATGATTTTAACCTATAATTCATAACTAATGTAAGTTATTATAATAATCATATATCTTACAAATGTCTTTTTCTTCTGTAAGAAATAAACGTTCAACTTTAGAATTACAAATATAAAAAACTACTGGAATTGTAGAAATACTATATTTACTCATAACCTCTTTCATTTTATCCTTAGCAGAAAGAGATCTCCAAGGTATGTTTTCATTTTTTAGAAAATCAATCCAATTTGATTCTGTTTCATTTTGATCAATTGATATATATACCATATCTATTTTAGATGAAACCTTGTCATACATTTCTTTTAGAATTGGGACTAACTTATGACAAGGCTTACACCAAGAGGCAGAAAAAATTACAATAGTAGGTTTTGACAAAACTATTAATTCTTGTTCATTAGTTAAACTATTAGTTAATTGCATATTACTAAATGGAGAATCAAATAAAGTGCAATATTCCTTTATTTTTTTTCCGTAATAAGACTGCTTATTTTTATTAGAAAAAGAATCATATACCATTTTTAGATCAGATACACTTTGATAATATCTCAATCCAGAATATATACCATACATTAAACTTTTTGAATCTGGATGCTTTTTTATTTCATTAATATAATACTGTAATATACTCTCATAATTAGATTCTTCTTTAGGATCATAAAATCTCCCAAAACGGCTACATGCAGCTTTTATTGAGGTTTTAACTTCTGGATCAGAAGACGTTACAATATATTTATAAGTTGTAATTTTTCTATTTCGCAATGAGGGGTATATATCTGTACTTTTTGCAAAAAAATTTCCAGATAAAAACAAAGTATCGCTATCAGTCCAATATAACGTTCCAGAAACATATAAAGATGTATCTTGTTCTGAGACTGTCGCAAATCCCAGATCAGCATAAATAGAATCCGTTGTAGTATTAGCATGAAAATTTATACCATAATAAGTTTGAATAATACTATCTGGAATAGAAAAAAAATAGTTATTTTTATTTTTTTTACCATCAAATTTATAATCTCCATTATCTGTTGTTAAATTTACAAATATTTTATCGAAGATGTTTGCATTATCTAATGATAATAAAACAGTCACATTCTTAGAAAAAGAATTTGTACATGCTAAAAGCATTATTAGAAAAACAAAAGCAGTTTTCATTACAAAATAGAATTTAATAATACAATAAAAGATCGAGTAAAATCCAAATAATTCTCACTCGATCTTTTTTAATTTACTTTTTTCTCTACTAAGCTTAACGGATAGTACAGAAGCAGTCAGATCCAATAGGAGCAGGATAAGTTGCCCATTCACACTTACCTTGTTTCAAAGAACCAATTTGTCTTTTGTTTTGGAAGTTGACTGTTCGAAAAGCGAGTTGGCCTTCATGGAAGCCGCAAGGCATTTCATTATATGGGTTTTTCCCGTACCGTTACGGCCTATAAAGACATTGATGCCTTTGCAGAAAGCAAGGTTGCCCTCTTCAAAGCATGTGAAATTATTTAGATATAAATTTTTAATCATGGTTGCTACAAATTGGTATTTGTGGAATAGAATAAGCAAAATTAAGGAAATATTCGCATTTGTCCAAGCTCTTTCTTCATTTTGTATCTATTGCTATTCCAAATGGAAGTTGGTGCCAAGATAAATCCTTTTTGGGGGATTGTTCCGGTCGGAGGGTCGCCCTTCGGTGCATATGCCTTTGAGCCTTATTTCCATTTTATGTCTGTCGGGAACAGCATATCAGTCAGCTCATCTACGATTTTCCGGATTTTCCCGCCTTTCATAAATTCTAGGATCCACTTTTGTAGAATGTTTCCAATGACGAATCTGGAAAATATTCTGAAAGCAGAAAAAACAATTTTATATTGGACGATTCTTGTAAAATTCACGTTTACAATATAAATATTCGGCAGGTTTTTGTGCTTCTACCAAATCTTCGCTATGTAATTAAATCCATTAGATGTATTCATCGATATGCTCAAAGCACTGGATGAGAACAAATATTTTGAAAAAGACTATTGAGCAAATTAGCAGTCTGATACTACAGCCATAGTAATCCGTAAGCCTATGGCAAGCATCAAGGTAAAATTTCATTCCTCGATTGTCTCGGGCAAGGAAGGGATACTCTACTACCAGATCATATACAGGCGTGTAATCCGCCAGTTGAACACGAATTATCGCTTGTTCTGGGAAGAATGGAACGAGGCGACAGGCTTCCCAGCCGTCACGACCGGGAAACGCGCCGCCTTCCTTCTCACGATCAAGGAGAAAGTGCCAGTGTTTGTTTATAATCTGTAATCAGAGAACAAAAGCAGAAACCTCGACATTTACCGCCGAGGTTGTCTGTCTTTTATATATACTATTACATGAGGCCTATCTTCCATTATGCAAGTGCCCTATTGACATACATTGAATTTGGTTTTCTTTCCATTAATTCGGAGTGTCACTTTGGGATTTGAGAATTGGGTGATATGAGGAAAGATGAGTGTTACAGTAGCTACACCATTCTTTACTGTTATTTTAGCTGATGTCGCCGGATGTTCTTTTCCATTCCATGATGGAATGAGTTCCACATCAGAAACCGTGTATCGGTCTCCAGCTTGATTATCCGTAAAAACGATAGTTACTTTGCCATTGTAGTTATTGAAACCTTGACAATGAGGCTTTGCATTAGCAGTCAAACCTATGACAGCCCAAAGGAATACTGTTATAAATGTTTTCATATATGTGATATTAAAAAGATTCTTTTCGTTAGCCACTGTTCCATGACCTCTATATCGGTCACGAATAGAATTAATGTATATTAAAGGATGACAACGAATAATCGACTGACATTTCCCGAACATCTGTAAATTGACATGTCGCGACTCATCATCTTCACACCGTAATTGCGTGTGTCTTCCATGATGAAAATAGTTTACGGTTATTCCTACTCTTTTCAAGATTTTCGGATTCCTCTGTTTTAGCTCTCGTAGTTAAAATCTATCTTTTTCAGACTGTCCAGCTCCACGTCCACGATAACGATCACGAGTGGTGTTAAAGTTATATTGTAATGTCAGTTGGAAAGATCTGTTGTTAGATAAGTTCTTTTGGTAAAGCGTTACATCCTTATTATAGAATGTGAAATCACGAGCACTTTTATTGAAAATGTCATTTGCTTCAAGTGTTACACTAAATCTATTTTTACAGAATGCCTTGTATAATTTAGCATTAAGATAGGAGGAAGATTCTAAAAGAGAGTTACCTTCATTACCTTTACTCATCCATTGCATATCAATATTCAGCCATATATCACCCGGTAGATGAATGGCATTTTGCCACTGTACCATTGCTATAGGGTTATTAAGTTTCTTACGTTCGTTACCATAGTCAACCGTAAACCATTGTTTTACGATACCTATGTTGAATTTGGGCAACCAAATGCCAAATCCAAACTGACTGCCGATAAAAGCTTCTAACCTCTTTATGTGTGAAAAGTTTTCCATTGTCAAGAGTTTAATCTCTCCGCTTTCGTCATAAGGTACTGTCGTATTAAGGAACGGATTCCTTTTATATGAATAAGAAACTTGTGTAAAGAATTGATGCCATGCTCCCATAAATTCTATACTATGGATTTTCTCTGGTTTCAAAAAGGGATTTCCGCCTTCGAGAGTAAATCGGTTGATATAATCCACAGTACCATCAAGATCTTCATAGTTCGGGCGCATTGTTTTATTGGTATAGCTTAACGACATTTGTAGATCTTTCAGCATAGTTGAAACAGACAATGTTGGAAACAAGTTGTCATATGTTTTGCTTTGATCAGTTTTCATTTGGCCGTTTTCAAGATAGCTAAAATCAACATGCTCATAACGTACACCAGCAGATAATTCAAATTTGCCGATTCTTTGCATGATCTGAAAGAAACCAGAAGTATTTTTTTCATCAACTTGCGAAAATGCATCATTTACCTGCATTGCATCTGTTTTATAGAGATTCTTTAAGCGTGAAGATGTGTATTCTTCTCCAAATTCTATTTCCCCCTTCCATAATGGATAACTGAGGACAAGCTTTTGAGCAAACAGTCGGTTGTGATTATTACTGAAAGAATTCACTACCGTATTTCCCGAAAATGAACCTGTTTCATCGTTCAACATGTTTACTCTATTCTTTTTCCACATATAATCTAAATTAAGATCAATGCCCAATTTACCAATCATTCCATTATAATATAAGTTGGCGGAATGTTTTGGATAATTTCGATATTTATTACTACCTGACGAAACAATTTCATCAGTTAGAACATCATCAATCAATATACGGCTGTTATAGCCACCCTGGTCTGTTTGTCTGGAAAATCCATTTGAGTAATAAGTACCTATAGAATGGTTTTCGTTGAACAGGTATGAGAATCCCAATTTCCCAAAAAATTCATTGTTGCGCATATTGCCGTTGGACTCAATGAGTTGGTCCATAAGTGAGGAACCACGAGTTAGCATATCGTTTATCCCACGACTTTGAAATTTCCCATTCAGATAACCGAAATTGCCAAACAATTCAAGACCTCCGGTACGATATTTAAGATTGGCTTGTTCTCTTGTCCCGAAATAATGTTGGAAACCATTCTGAGCCCGTAGTGTACCGCTCCAGCCATCTCCTTGCGGACGTTTCGTTCGGATGCGTATAACAGATTTGACAGAAGCATCATACTTTGCACCAGGATTGGTTATAACTTCTACATTTTTTATATCGGAAGAGTTTATTTGTGATAATTCGGCCAAATCTTGTACTTTTCGACCATTTATATAAATAAAAGGAGTCCCTTTACCAAATACTTCAAAATTCCCCTCGCGTCCTAATACCATTGGAACTTGAGCCAATACATCATTGGCCGTTCCAGCGTGAGCAAGGACGCTGTTTTCTACATTAGTTACAAGTGCATTCCCTTTAATCGCAGTAATTGGACGGTGCGATTTAACGATGACCTCACCAAGCATGATATTTTCAGGTGACATTGTGATTGTGCCGAAGTTGCCAGTTGGAGGGACCAGCTTTGCTTGTGTCGCATACCCTATGGAAGTAAGTTTTACCACACCGTTTTTCGCATTAAGTTCCTCGAACAAGAAACTTCCGTCTTTTTGCGTAACTGTTCCTGCAATAAATACTGAATCTGTGCAGGTTAGAAGTACAACATTAACAAACTCCATAGGTTCATTGTTCTCATCAACGACCTTACCTGTTATGTTCTGTGCAAAAGAGGTATAAACACTAAAAGCATACACTAAGAAAGACAAAAGTCTGTTCCAGTTGATTCTTTTATTATCAGATGCATGATCCGCAACAAGCGATGCTTTTGAATTGATTTTACGTTTAGAATTGTTCATAATGAATTATCTTTATATGTTACTTGTTTTTTGCAAAAGTAAGGTGCTTTTAAAAAAGACTTGTAACACAAAAGTGTATTTGTCGGTAATCTTTTAAAAAAACTATACAAAAGTGTATGCTATGAAGCCTGACACAAATCTTTATAACGCTTATAAAATAGCAGGAGTCCTTTTTTACTGGAGCACACAGGTATCGTTTCTGAAGCAAGGTAGTCAACAGACTGCTCTAATTGAACTGTTTTGATGCCAAGAGCATTCATAACTTTGAGTAGTTTGCTGTCTGTTTCCGCTATCATATAACTTTCGTTTTCACATACTATAGGATGTACAACATATACCATAAGTTGCTTAAATAAAGTTATTGTCGGAATACCTGCAAAAGAATCTATGGCAAATCGGCCAATGTGCCAATAGTTATATTGCTTTTCAGAGTGTATGACCATTAATGGATTAATGCCAAAAATTTTCTGTATCGGAAGTATTTTCTTCTTATCCCACTTAAAGACCCTGATAGAACCAATAATCTTATCCATTTTATTGCGGACTACAAATATTGTCGAATTGCCAATATATTGAAACTCTTCCTGATAAACTGAATATATATCATTGTTAATTGAACTAGAATAACAACAGCCACCAGCATGGTGTTTGTAGTTCTCCTTCACTACAAATTCTGCAAGTTCATACATGTTCTTCTTGTCCAGCTTCCAAATCCCATAATGTTTATTTGTATAAATCAACTTTTCCATAATATCTTTAATTTCTTTTCTGGCACAAAACTAAAGATGGATAGTCGTTGTTTTATGACACAAAAGTGTATTTCAAACGATTGCATGATAATATCCACACTTTTGTGTGTTAAAATACCGTATTTTGATTTTAAAGAGTTATCTTTATAACTGATTTTTAGAAGATATTAACATGCCAACAAATATAGGAGACTTTTTTATAGTGTCTAATTCCGTCTATAATGTAACGGATGAGGATTATCAGAAAATAAATCTTCTTGTAAATGCAACCAAGGCATTTGCAAGAAGTACGCACCAATGTGTGTATATCATAGACTATTTCAAACAGAATTTCCTTTACGTATCGGAAAATCTGGCGTATTGGTGTGATCAGACTTCTGACAAAATCAAGGATTTCGGCTATCGGTTCTATTTGGATTATGTGCCAGAGAAAGAACAACAGATGCTATTGGAAATAAACAAGAAAGGGTTCGACCTGTTTAATGAAATACCTTTCGTGGAGCGCCTTGACTATACCATATCATACGACTTCCATATTATACATGGCAGAAAACTAAGATTAGTCAACCATCATCTTACTCCAATGGTTTTAACAAAGGATGGGCGTATATGGTTGGCGTTATGTACCATATCCATGTCGGCAAGAAGTGCTCCCGGTTATATCATAATGAAGAAATCCGGTTCAAAATCTTATTATGAATATTCGTTGGATAAGCACAAATGGATAAAGAAAGAAGGTATAACATTGAGCGAAACGGAGCGTGATGTACTGATCCTTTCTGCCCAAGGTTATACCATGAATGATATAGCCGATAAATTATGCAAGTCCATTGACACCATCAAAGCATGTAAAAGAACATTGTTCTCTAAAATGGGAGTCAAGAATATTGCAGAGGCACTATCTTATGCAACCAATTACAAGTTATTATAAGGAATTGTTCTCACATATCAGGGATGAAAGATAGAATTTAGGAAAGAATTTGACTTCTCGCCCGGTTGTCAGATTAAACATGGCATTCACACAGTGCCCTGCTACAATCCATGAGGCTACCGACAGTTGCGGAGGTGGTAAGGTACCCGCTTCCGAACGATATTCTTCTATCACTTTTTCCAGCCAACTGGTTGGCATATTCCAGAATGTCCCATACCTTGATACATATTCCGCCATTTTTAGCTCAAAGTCATTTGGTTCCGAGGAAATTTCAGAAAGTTGATACCCTTTCGGCTTGACAATTGTGAGGAATCCAGCCCAACCGAAGTTATATGGATGAAGAACAGGAATCATCTTTTCCGAACAAATGCGATCAAATTCAAAAGGTATTCCGTTTTTGAAATCCAAAGCATTAATCGCTATATGGTGTCCTGAAATAATATTCTCCACATTCTCCTTATCTATAAATGTATTGAGAAATTTTATCTCTGCATCAGGATTAATCTTTAGCAACCGCTTGCAAAGTGTCTCTGCCTTATATTTGCCGATGTCCGCTTTGATATAATTCTGCCTGTTGAGATTGCTCTCTTCTATTTTATCACCATCGATGATAGTAATATTTTCAAACCCAAACCGCAAAGCACATTCTGCAATAATGCTGCCTATTCCTGCACCTCCTAACAAAATACGAACTTGCCTGATTTTCTCCTGTTCTTCTTCGCTAATATAAATGCGATTTCTGCTGTATCTTTCCATATAAATAAGTTTCTTGTGAGACAAAGGTACAGAGGCTCTTTCAATTTGACTTGACACAAAAGTGTATTTTTTACGGGAAGGCATAAATTTTTCGTATTATCTTCGCAATTGCATTTTAAGACATTGCGCAAGCATGAGTTTAATAAAGCACCTCTTTGCATTTCCATATTCCTGCACATTCTTATAATTATGAAGCAAAATGACGATACGAAATTGAGACTAAAAATAAATGAGTATTGATTATCAAGTATTTGGCGTTTTTTTATGCGGTTGCCTTGTAAAATATCTGAAAGACAAACGGTTTTCAGTGAGTTCCTATAATCAAAGGTAAATCAAAACCTTTTTGTCACGGGCGTTCCGGCTTCGCTTTCCATGAGTATTTTCCTTGCGACAAGTCGCGGAAAATACACATGGAAACAAACGCCCGGACAATGGTTTTGATTTTTGGAAAGATTATAGGGACTCACTGCGACCGACGCGACGCATAACCGTGTTACTGATAAAAGCGAAGGAGGTATACTTTATACTTCTATAAAATCCAGTCTGAATAACGGAATACACAAGCCTGACAATATATTGTGAGAAAAATGCGGACCCCATGAAAAGTAAGGGACTTCAGCTCCCTCTGCTCTGCATGATTTGAAGGCCGGCAATTTCCAGCCTTTGTGCTTCCGTCTTCTTGTCTACATTCTTGTATGAACCTCTTGCTGCGTGCTATGCCAGGCATCTCTCCACTTTTTCCATATCCCGCATAATGGACTGGTCAAGAACCTTGGCATAGTGTCTTGTCATATTAAGGTTGGCATGACCAAGAATTTTAGCTACGTTTTCCATTGAGACATCATTGGCCAAAAAGACGACTGTCGCTGCGGTATGCCGGGCTACATGTGTGGTCAGGCGCTTCTTGATATGACAAATGTCAGCTATTTCTTTCAGATAGGCATTGGCTTTCTGATTACTCAGCACAGGCAACAGCAGATGCTGCTTGTTGGAAGCGGCATAACTTTCGTACTTGTCAAGAATTTCCTTGGCGGCGCTTAACAGGGGAATATTGCACATCTCCTTGGTCTTTTGTCGCGGCTTGCGAATCCAGAGTTTTCCTTGTGCGTCTTTCACCAGATGGTCAGCCGTAAGTTGGGACACATCCACAAATGCCAAACCGGTGAAGCAGCAGAAGATAAAGACATCCCTTACCTGCTCCAAACGCGGTATGTCAAATTCCTTGTTTCGGATGGTGCTCAGTTCCTCATTGGAAAGGAAACCGACTTCAACCTCGTTCTCCTTGAAGTGCAATCCGTAGAAAGGGTCTCTCTTTATCCATTCATTGCCTATCGCAATTTTGATTACTTTTCGGAAATTCTTAATATGCTTCAATGCGGAATTGTTCTGGCAGTTTTTCTCCGTTTTAAGGAAAAACTCAAAGTTGCGTACAAATTCCTGGTCTATTTCCTGAAGCGCAATATCCTCTTTGCCATATTGGGAACGTAGATACTGTCCCATGTACAAAAGGGAAGTGTCAAATTTACGTATGGTACCTTCCACATATTCCTTGCCGACCAGAGCACGGCATTTGTCATTGTGTTCTTTGAATACTTCCAACAACATTTTCTGATCCTTTCCATAATAGCGTTCGAGTATTGCGGATGCCGATATTGGTTGTCGTGCTTCCAGTTCAAGGTCACGCTGGATTTGTAGAATCTTCAGACGTACGGCGTCAAGGAAACTGTTCAATTCCGGGTCAGCGGATTTTCCTGGTTGGTAAGCTTTCTTTTAAGCGTATAGCCTA
>ENA-UOOD01003443-UOOD01003443.1-human-gut-metagenome-genome-assembly--contig:-CS67-NODE-3443-length-13116-cov-7.175255_pt1 | contig 13116 bp, 7 predicted proteins | sample MGYA00242464_ERZ724011 | MGnify/ENA metagenome assembly ERZ724011 | reverse complement strand
TTTTGGGTACTTTTGGGACAACGGCCAAAAGTACCTCGTCCCCGCAGGGACGAAATATCCCCTACCCCCGCTTAACGAACCCCCAAAAGGACAGAAGATAGAGAAGGAGAAACACACAATGGCACAGCTTTACTTCAAATACGGAGCCATGGGCTCCAGCAAAAGCGCCAACGCGCTGATGGCCCGCTTCAACTACGAGGAGCGGGGTCAGGAAACCCTGCTGGTAAAACCCCAGCTGGACACACGGGACGGCGACCACATGGTGTCCTCCCGCATCGGCCTGAAGCACCCCTGCGTCTACTTCCACGAGATGCAGGCAATGGCCGACCAGGAGCTGCAAAAATACGCCTGCATCATCGTGGACGAGGCCCAGTTCCTCACCAAGGAGGAGGTCTACTATCTGGTGCATCTGGTGGACGACTGCAATATCCCCGTCATCTGCTACGGTCTGCGGGCGGACTTCAAGGGCGACCTGTTTCCCGGCAGCTATCACCTGCTGGTGCTGGCGGACAAGCTGGAGGAGGTCAAGACCATCTGCTGGTGCGGCAAAAAGGCGGCCTTCAACGCCCGCTTTGACGATCAGGGCCACGTGCTGAAGGAGGGTGAGCAGGTGGTGCTGGGCGCCAACGACCAGTACATCGGGCTGTGCCGCCGCCACTGGATGGCGGGCGATCTGGGGCCGGATTTCCACCGGCTGCGGAAATGATCTGCACGCTGTGTCCCCGCCGCTGCGGCGCGGAGCGGACGGAGGAGGAAGGCCGCGGCTTTTGCGGCATGCCCGCGGGTATTCGCGTGGCCCGCGCCGCCCTGCATATGTGGGAGGAGCCGCCCATCTCCGGCACACACGGCAGCGGAACGGTGTTCTTCTCCGGCTGCACCCTCCGGTGCGCCTACTGCCAGAATGGCTCCATCTCCGCCGGAGGCTACGGCAAGGCCATCACCACGGCGCACCTGCGGGAGATCTTCGAGACGCTCATCGCCCAGGGCGCCCACAATATCAATCTGGTGACCCCCACCCATTTCCTGCCGTGGATCCTGCCTGCGCTGGAGCCAAAGCTGAGTGTCCCCGTGGTGTATAACTGCGGCGGCTACGAGTCGGTGGACACCCTGCGGCAGCTGGAGGGCAAGGTGGATATCTACCTGCCCGACCTGAAATACGCCGACGACGCACTGGCGGACACGCTGTCCGCCGCGCCGGATTACTTCCCCGTGGCCAGGTTGGCCATCCGGGAGATGGTGCGCCAGACCGGCCCCTGTGTGCTGGAAAACGGCCTGCTGAAGCGGGGCGTGGTGATCCGCCATCTGGTGCTGCCGGGGCACATGGACAACACCCGCCGCTGCATCGACTGGGTGGCGGAGACGTTCCGGCCCGGTGAGGTGCTGTTCTCCCTCATGAGCCAGTACACGCCCCAGGAGAGCGCGGAGGGCTCGCTGGCCCGCCACGTGACCCGCTCGGAGTACCGCTCCGCCGTGGCGTACATGGAGAACTGCGGCATTCTGGACGGCTTCACCCAGGAGCGCACCGCCGCCCGAGCGGAGTACACCCCGCCGTTTGATTTAACGGGGGTGTGAAAGCTGGCGCAAAATCTCCCGTGTGTACGGACTGCCGATAACCTGTCCTTGGCCCCCTCTGACGAGGGGGCTGTCGAGCGTATGCGAGACTGGGGGAGAGAATTTAAGATGGTGCGGTGCAAACCAAGATAGATGCTACACCGGCATGTTTTCTTAACGCTCCGACCAAAAGTATCACTCGTTCCATACATTTAGCACAATTACACAAAAATTTTCTCTTATTTTTGTAAGTTTTTATTGCATTTTTCCCACAGACCTGCTAATATGAACCTATAAAGAAGGGAGGGCGCAGGCCCTCTACATCCAACGGAAACGCAGGAGGTTTCATATGAGCTATCCCACCACCGGCCACGAGGTCTACGTGAGCCTGAACCTGTCCAACACCATGCTGACCGGCATCGGTAAGGGCACCATCACCCGTGAGGAGGTGTCCGTGGACTATCTGAAGGATTTGTTCTCCCGCCACGGCGTCATCGTCTCCGCCAAGCCGGAGCAGGCCCGTCTGCTGAATCTGGTCAACGAGCAGTACGACCTGAAGCTGGATATCCCCGAAAAGCTGAAGCTGTTCCAGCTCAGCGAGCAGCATCGCCGTCTGGTGGTCATCAACGTTAGCGGCCTGCGCCGCAGCGGCGGCTCCCTGCTGCCCTCCTATACCGAGGAGGAATTTGCCGAGGCCACCTTCTCCTTCGTCAAGTACTATGTCCAGAGCGAGCATTACGACGAGCTGAAGGAGCGGGTAAAGAAGCTGGAGTTCGAGCTGGAGCAGGAGCTTGCCTGGCGCAACCGCACCGACGAGGAGCAGGTGTAAGAATCTGGCATGAAATAGGAGGGGGACGGCGCAGCCGTCCCCTTTATTGTGTGTCGTAACAGGAAATCCCTTCTTGGCCCCCTCTGACGAGGGGGCTGTCGCCGTAAGGCGACTGGGGGAGAGACCGGCATTTTGCCGTACCTCTTGCGCTTGCTGTCTCTCCCTTCGTCTCGGCTTACGCCGAGCCACCTCCCTCGTCAGAGGGAGGCTTTGATTGGTGTGCTATCCGGCGGGCCATCTAGGACGCCCGCCCCTACGACCGCCTACCGTAAAATTTTCGTAGAGGCGACCCTTGCGGTCGCCCGAAACATCGATTTTATTATGTGGGCGGCCGCAAGGGCCGCCCCCTACAAGCGCATAAGGCCCGCCGCAATATCCCCTATTTTTCCAGACTTCCCTGCAACAATTCTCTCCCCTCCCGCGTATCCCATATGAAAGGAGGCGGTCGCAATGACTACTTTGCTGCGTACGGACAAAGACATCGAGGATATCTACAGGCGGTATGTGGATATGCTGTACCGCGTGGCCTACTCCTTTATGAAAAACAGTGCAGACGCGGAGGATATGGTGCAGGAGACCTTCATCCGGCTTCTTCGCAGCGGCACGTCCTTTGCCTCGGAGCAGCACGAAAAGGCATGGCTGATCGTTACGGTCTCCAACCTGTGCAAAAGCGCGCTGCGCAGTCCGTGGCAGCGGCGAGAGGCGCTGGACGCCATCACCGAGCCGCCCACAGTGGAGGACGCGCCGCTGGACGAGGCGCTGGACGCGGTGCTGGCCCTGCCGGAGGACTACAAACTGCCGGTCTATCTCTATTACTACGAGGGCTACCCCACCGCCGACATTGCCCGGATGCTGGATGTGGCTCCCGCCACCGTCCGCAGCCGCCTGAACCGCGCAAGAAAGAAACTGAAACTGACCTTGGGAGGTGTGTACGATCGTGACGCCTGACGATATTTACCGCGCCTATGACGGCCTGCGTCCCAGCGACGCGGCCAAGGAGCGGATGCTGCAAGCCATCCGGGCCGAAGCGGCCGGGCCGAAACGGCTGGCCCCATCCAAACGGCGGCCCTTTCGGGGTGCGCTGATTTTAGCGGCGGCGCTGGTGCTGGTGCTGGCCTTTGCCACCGTTACCTACGCCACCGACCTGTTCGGCCTGCGCTCGGCCATTCTCTACCATCAAAACGGCGACACCGGCGAACCCTATGATAACACGGACGTGCTGAGCCTGCAGGGGCTGGCAGACAGCCCGGAGGCTATGGCCAACATGCGCTGGCAAAACTTCTATAACAGCTATGACCCGGACGGTATGATTCTGGCCAGCATCGGCAACGGCGACACCGGACTGGACGCCCGCTATAACGCCTATCCCTGCTATACCCAGGAAATGGCCGACGAGCTGGACGCCATTGCCGATGAATACGGCCTGACGCTGCTGAACAGCCCCACGCTGTATACCATCAGCGACGCGCTGCCGGAGCGGATCGCCAACGTCCTGCCGAAGAGCTGCGAAGCCTACGGTCATGTATTTGACGGCGGCTACGCCTATGACAGCGGCAGCTTTATGGCAGAGGGCACCTTCACGCTCTCTGACGGACGCTGGCCCTATCCCGTCAGCTACCAGCTCGTATGCAATGAAAAGGGCTATCTGTCCGTGTCCTACCTGCCCATCGGCAATGTGGAGGAGTATACCCAGTGGGAATACGAGACCGCCTGCGGCATACCAGTCATGCTGGCCATGGGGCCGGACAAGGCGCTGATCATTGGCGATCTGCCGGATGCCTATCTGGTGGTGAATGTGCTGGATGTCCGCTGGAGCGATGCGGAACAGGGCGAGATATCCATGCCCAACGAGGCGCTGGAAACCATCGCTGACGCCTTTGCCTTTGACCGGATGGACGGGAGCAGGTAGGGACGGATGCTTAATTGTCATTCCGAGACAGTGACCGATGTCACTGTCGTGGGAATCCGTACCCCTCAATTATCGAAAAGAAAACGGATTGCCGCGCCAGTGTGAGCACTGGCTCGCAATGACAGAACAGGAAATACGTGCGGCGGGGCACATTGGCCCCGCCCTACAAAAACTATTCACTCTTCTCTGCAAAAAAAGAAAGCCCTTACAGGCTTTCTTTTTTTGCTTCTTTATTCCTTGGTCTCGTTGAACACTTCCGCCATGTCCATGTCGTACATGTGCTGGAGCATGCGGGTGACCATGTTGCTGTAGCCCCACTCGTTGTCGTACCAGGCGATCAGCTTCACGAAGTCCTGATCCAGCATGATACCGGCGGTCTCGTCGAATACGCAGGGGCAGGGATTGGCGATCATATCGGTGGACACCACCTGATCCCGGGTATAGCCGATGATACCCTTCATGTACGTCTCGGAGGCGTGCAGGATCTCATAGCAGATATCGGCATAGGAGGCGCTGGTGCTGAGACGGGCGGTCAGATCCACCACGGACACGTCGGCAGTGGGAACGCGGAAAGCCATGCCGGTCATTTTGCCCTTCAGGGAGGGGATCACCCGACCCACGGCCTTGGCGGCGCCGGTGGAGGTGGGGATGATGTTGTTGAGGATGGAACGTCCGGTACGCCAGTCGCTGCCGCCGCGGGAGTCGACAGCCTTCTGCTTGGCGGTGGAGGCGTGGATGGTGGACATGAGGGACTGCTCGATGCCGAAGGTCTTGTGGATCACGTAGGCCAGCGGGGCCAGGCAGTTGGTGGTGCAGCTGGCGTTGGAGATGACCTTCATGTCGGGGCGATACTCGTCGCTGTTGACGCCGTAGACAAAGGTGGGGGTGGCGTCGTCCTTGGCGGGCGCGGTGAGGATGACCTTCTTGGCGCCGCCCTTGAAGTGGCGGCTGGCCTTGTCGGTGGTGTTGTTGGCGCCGGTGGACTCGATGATGTACTCGGACTCGCTGTCGGCCCAGTTGATCATGGCGGCGTCAGAGTCGCTGTACACCTTGATCTTATGGCCGTTCACGATCAGGTCGCCGCCTGCGTGCTCCACCATGCCGGGGAAGTTGCGGAATACCGAGTCGTATTTCAGCAGGTACACCATATAGTCGATATCCGCTTTCCGCAGGTTGATGCCGCGGATGTCGAAGGTCTCCGGGTTTTCGCACATAATGCGCAGGACGATGCGTCCGATACGGCCGAAGCCGTTGATGCCGATCTTGATAGCCATGTTGTTTTCCTTTCCACGTTCGTTGTGCCGCCGTGCGGCCCCTTTTTTGTTCCATTGTACATTATAATACGGAACCGGTGGATTGTCTCCCTCTGAAACGAAGAATAAATGTAGAAAAAATGTTACCGTTTTTGTGCATTTTGGCGCATTTTCATAACTTTCGGCACGGTATAAGTGGAATGTTCCATACATTCTTGACTATCCCGGCGGCGTTGTCGGCCGTCCCCTGCCCCGATATTTCGACTTGCGAACTATTTTGCGGGAAACTTTGGGATTTTCCCACGGTTAGCATATGTTCCATTCATAATTGTAACAGAAATGTAAATTTTTCGCCCCAGCGATTGATTTGAAAAAGAAGTGGTGGTAAACTAAAGCGTCAAAGACGCGGCATTTGCCGCTTTGGAGCTTTGTGGCGCGCCTTGCGGCGCAGTAGAGAGGAAGAAATTCGTGCCTGCCTTCAGTGTAAAAAAACCGTTGACCGTCTATGTGGTGACGCTGGCGATCCTGATTCTGGGCGTGGTGGCCTATCTGAAAATGACCCCCGACCTGATGCCCAACATGGACTATCCCTATGTCATCGTCGTCACCAGCGACCCCGGCGCAAGCCCGGAAAGCGTGGAGAAGAACATCACCAAGCCTCTGGAAAAAGCGCTGGCCACGCTGGATCAGCTGAAGGAGATCCAATCCTCCAGCCAGAACAGCGTCTCCATGGTGGTGATGGAGTTCGAGGACGGCGCCGACATGAACGCGCTGGGCATTGATATCCAGCAGCAGGTGTCCACGGTGCAGGGTCAGTGGGACGATACCGTGTCCTCCCCCTATATTCTGAAGGTGAACCCCTCCATGATCCCCGTGATGGTGGCCGCCATCAGCAGCAGCGACATGGACGTGGGCCAGCTCAGCGACTTTGTGGACAGCGAGCTGACCGGCAAGCTGACGGGCATCACCGGCGTGGCCAGCGTGGAGATCATGGGCACCATGGATCGTGAGATGCACGTGGTGCTGGACGAGGAGAAGATGGCCGCCCTGACCGAGACCATCCGCGAAAAGGCGGGCAAGGAGTTGGACAAGGCCGCCGGCAAGCTGTACAGCGCCAAAAAGGAGGTCACCGACGCCCAGGAGGCGCTGGATAAGGGCATCGCCGAAGCTGCCGACGGCATCGGCGACGGCGTGACCGACGCGCTGAACAAAGCGGTGGACGCTCTGAAAGACGCCATGAACACCACCCCCGCCATGTCGGAGGAGGAGAAGGCGCTGCGCCAGAGCATCGCCGACGATCAGGCCGCCATGACCGCCAACAACGAGAAGATACAGGCCAATCTGGGCATCATCGCCGACCCCGACGCCACCGATGAGGACAAGGCCGCCGCTCAGGCGGAGAACGAAGCCCTGTCGGCGGAGAATCTGGCGCTGGCCCAGCGTGTGACGGAGAACACCCAGACCCTTACCGCGCTGGTGGCTCAGCGGACGAAGGATCAGCTGAAGCAGGGTGTGGACGAGATGGAAAAGACCATCAAGGATATCGAGGACTTCCTCAATGACCCCAAGCGGTTCGACTCGCTGGGCAGCCAGATCTCCGACGGCGTGGAGTCCGCGCTGGACGGCGTGCTGCTGATGACCGAGGGCAACGTCCAGCTGAAGCTGGCCCTTCAGCAGATCGAGCAGGGGGAGGAGCAGTTGGCCCAGACCCGCAAGCAGGTGCTGGAGCAGCTGGATCTGGACGGCATGCTGTCCGTCTCCATGGTGGAGCAGCTGCTGACGGCGCAGGATTTCTCCATGCCCGCCGGGTACATAGACGATAACGCCGGCGTCAGCTACATGGTGTCCGTGGGCAACGAGATCCGCACCAGCGGCGAGCTGGAGGATATGGTGCTGTTCGATCTGGGCATCGACGGCATGGAGCCCATCCGCCTCAGCGACGTGGCCACCGTGTTCTATACCGACAACTCCGATGAAATTTACGCCAAGCTCAACGGCGAAAACGGCATCATCGCTTCCTTCACCAAGCAGTCCAACTACGCCACGGCGGAGGTGTCCGACAACATCACCGCCCGTCTGGAGCAGCTGACGAACCAGTACCCCAACATCAGCTTCAAGCCCCTGATGGATCAGGGCGACTATATCCACCTGATCGTGGATACCATCGTCTCCTCCCTGCTGTGGGGCGCGCTGTTCTCCGTGGTGGTGCTGTTCCTGTTCCTGCGTGACTGGCGGCCCACCCTCATCACCCTGATCTCCATCCCTACCAGCGTAATCTTCGCGGTGGTGCTGATGTACTTCACCGGTGTTACCATCAATATGATCTCCCTCAGCGGCCTGCTGGTAGCGGTGGGCATGCTGGTGGATAACTCCGTGGTGGTCATTGAGAATATCTACCGGCTCCGCGCCAGGGGCGCCACGGTGGTGCAGGCCGCCGTGTCCGGCGCCCAGCAGGTGCTGGGCGCTATCGCCGCCAGTACCCTGACCACCGTGTGCGTGTTCGCCCCCATTGTGTTTGTGGAGGGCCTGACCCGCCAGATGTTCACCGATCTGGCCCTGACCATCACCTATTCCCTGCTGGCCAGCCTTCTGGTGGCTCTGACGCTGGTGCCCTCCATGGCCAGCGGCATGCTCCAGCGTCCGCTGGAGCAGAAGCCGGGCCTGCTGGATAAAATTTACCCCGCCTACAAAAAGGCCATCCTCTGGTCGCTGAACCACAAGGCGGCGGTGCTGGGCGGCGCGGTGGCGCTGCTGGTGCTGACCTGCGCGGTCACGCTGAGCCGGGGCTTCAGCTTCATGCCGGATATGGATATGAACAGCGTCAGCGTTACCGTTGCCATGCCGGAGGACTGCACCCGCGAGGACGCTGTGGCCTACACCGACGAGGTGGCCCGCCGCTGCATGACCATCGAGGGCGTGGACGCCGTGGGTGCCATGATCCAGGGCAACAGCGGCATGAGCCTGATGTCCTCCTCCGGCGGCGAGTATGACGCGGAGATCTACATCACCTTGCCGGACGACTACTCCGGCAACAGCGTGGGCAAGGAGATCGAGGCCCTGTGCGCCGACATGGACTGCACCGTCACCGCGGCCAACGTCATGTCCGGCATGATGAGCTACGTCACCGGCAGCGGCGTGTCCCTGACGGTGTACAGCGAGGATATGGAGACGCTGCAATCCACCGCCAAGGCCATCGCCGCCCGCATCGGGCAGGTGGAGGGCACCGCCGACGTGTCCGACGGTCTGGAGGACGCGGCGCAGGCGCTGCACGTGACGGTGGACCGCACCAAGGCCATGGAGCACGGCATGACCGTGGCCCAGATCTACATGCAGGTGGCCGCCGCCCTGAACACCAGCACCTCCGGCACGGAGATGGAGCTGGACGATTCCTCCATGCAGCTGATCATCCAGCAGGATGAAAGCAGCAATTACACCGTGGAGACGCTGCCGGAGCTGAAGATCGACCCCGACAGCACCATGTCCTCCGCCATGAGCGGCGGCAGCAGTTCTTCGTCCTCCTCCCTGTCGTCCCTGTCCGGCAGCGGCGACGAGGATACGGACAACAGCTTCCTGCTGAAGGATGTTGCCACGGTGGAAAAGACCGTCAGCCTGAATACCATCAACCGGGATCAGCAGCGCCGCTGCGTCACCGTCACCGCCGCCATCGCCGAGGGCAATAACGTCACCCTGGTGTCCGATCAGGTGACCAAGGCCGTGAACGCCATGGAGCTGCCGGAGGGCGCGTCCATCGAGTTCAACGGCGAGAGCGAGCAGATCATGGACGCCATGGGTCAGGTGATGCTGATGCTGCTGCTGGGCATCGTGCTGGTGTACTTCGTCATGGTGGCCCAGTTCCAGTCCCTGCGTGAGCCGTTCATCGTCATGTTCACCATTCCGCTGGCCTTCACCGGCGGCTTCCTGGCCCTGCTGCTGACGGGCACGGAGATGAGCGTCATCGCCCTGATCGGCTTCGTCATGCTGGTGGGCATCATCGTCAACAACGGCATCGTGCTGGTGGACTACATCAACCAGCAGCGTCTGGCGGGCATGGAGCGCCGCGACGCCATCATCGACGCCGGTGTCACCCGCCTGCGGCCCATCCTCATGACCTCCCTGACCACCATTCTGGGCCTGATCGTCACGGCGCTGGCGAAAAACGCCGGTACGTCCCTCATCCAGCCGGTGGCGCTGGTGTGCATCGGCGGACTGCTGTACGCCACGCTGATGACGCTGTTCGTGGTGCCCTGCATGTACGAGCTGGTCAGCAAGAAGAAGCTGCGCAAGGTGGACGAGAGGGAACTGGAGATTCTGGAGGATTAAAACAGCCGGCATGAAAGCCTGTCATTGCGAGCCAGTGCTCACACTGGCGTGGCAATCCGTAACCAAAGCCTCCCCTGTGTAAAGGGGCCGAATTACGGATGCCCTGTTGCGGTGCCCAAAATTTCGCAGCGGCATTTAAGCCGCCGAAATTTTGACCGCTGCCACTCGCTCACCTCGCTGCATCTGCCACTGGCAGCGCTCGGTTCGCTCCCCCCGCCACCACGGTCGAAAAAAGGCGGGCGGGGGTTGACTTTACCCCCTCCGTGCCCTTATAATATACCCTGTATCAGAATATACGGCCTGTTGATCCGGTGTAACCGCTGCCCCACGGCTCCCCTTCGGGGGCAGGCAGCGGTGAAAAAGAAATGGGGACAAACCCCGCGCGACCGGCACTGTGAGCGCAAGAAGGCGTCTGAAGCGGCGAAATTCGCCGCCGGGAGGAAACTCCGCCATTGCAGATATCCGTCTGTGAGAAGGTAAGGCGACAACGGGAAGCGGCAACGCTTCGCGGCGCGAGTCAGGAGAATTGCACCGTCCAGGGCCATATGCAGCGGGCGCACTCTCCGTATGCAATACGAGCAGACAGCACGCTGATTTTTCCAGATTTTGGTGGAAAGATCAGCTTTTTTCTGCGAAAAATGCGCCGGCATCTTGGGATGTTCGGCGTATTTTGCTGACAAAAACCGCTGGGAGAATTGAGGAAATATGAAAGAATTGCTTCAAAAATACAAAAAGGCGCTGCTGTCCGGCGCGGTGTGTCTGGTGCTGGCGCTGGCGCTGGCGGCAGGCAGCTGGGCAGCGCTGTCCGCGCCCCGTCAGCAGCCGGAGACGCCGCAGGCCAAGTCCTACCCCGGCCTGAACATCGACCAGATCGGCCTGCGGTACGACCAGCAGTCCCAGACTCAGGACAGCGCGGCAGGCGACGGCGACGGGGACGGTCAGGCCCAGCAGAAGGACACTCAGCAGGAGCCGGACACCCCGCCGGAGGAGGCTCCCCAGCCCGAGCAGATCCCCGTGGACGAGCCCGACCCCGGCCAGCAGCCGGAGGAAACGCCGGACGAAAAGCCCGGCGACAACGGCGACGGCCCCGTGGATCCCGAGCAGCCTGTGGACCCGGAGCAGCCCCAGGGACCCCAGATCGCCACCGACCTGCGCAACCGCACCATCGCGCAGGAGGAGCTGCAGAACGACCTGTTCTCCTTCAAGGCCATGGTGGTCAACGGCGACGATGACACCTATCTCCGTGTGCGGGTCAACGGCAAGTGGGTCACCGCCACCGGCGACGACTTCCTGACAAAATTGCAGCTGGGCCGCAACGATATCACGCTGCTGCTGAAGCGGGGCGGCGAGACCATCAGCCGTGTGGATTACGTCATCAACTACCGGGCCTCCATGGCCGACGAGGATGACCCCACCAAGGGCGAGAATCCCCCCACCATCCGTACCAACCTCAGCAGTGAGGTTATCGAGACCACCAACCGCAACCTGACCTTCACCGTCTGGGCCGAGGACTGGCAAGGCAACCCCCTGAACCAGAACCACGTGACCGTCACCATGGACGGCAAGGTGGTGAAGCAGAGCACCGGCTCCGGCGCGGGCGGTCTGGAATACGACCTGTTTCTGGATACCGGACGGGGCGGCGACGAGACGGAGCACGACGTGACTGTCGTGGCATGGGACGACAACGGCAACTCCACCTATCAGCACTATAAGATCATCTACAAGGTGCGTGACACCGGCGAGAAGATCGGCACCGCCACAGTGCGGCTGGATCTCTCCGTGCTGGGTCTGGGCGTGGTGGACACGGTGATGGACTGCGACATTTTTCAGGATCAGCCCGCCTCCTACGTGATAAAGGCGGCGCTGGAATATCTGGGCTATCGGGTGTCCTTCAGCGGCACGCTGGATGAAGGCTTCTACCTGACGCGCATTTCCCGTGCCAGCGCCTTTGAAGGGGTGGCCATCCCGGAGGAGCTGCAGAAGCTGCTGGAGCTGGATCGCAAGACGATCAAGGTGCCAAAGCCCGCCATCGCCAACGACAGTCTGGGCGAATTTGACTACACCACGGCCTCCGGCTGGATGTACAGCATCAACGGCTCCACCTATCCCGGCCGCGGCATGTCCGGATACTTCCTCAGTGACGGCGACGTGCTGACCTTGCGCTTTACGCTGGCCTATGGCAAGGATATCGGCGGCAGCACCGGCGGCGACACCGGCCCGCTGACCCGATACTGCGGCACGTGGATCGACGGCGTTTACACGCCCCGCCACACCTATCAGGACGGCAAGTGCAGCATCTGCGGCGCCATCGACCCCAACCACACCCATACGGAGACCGAGTCGGTCACCAGGGCCGCCACCTGCACCGAGCCGGGTGAAAAGACCTATACCTGCTCCCTCTGCGGCGAGAGCCATACCGAGACCATCCCCGCCACAGGCCACCACTATGAAAACGGCGTCTGCACCGGCTGCGGCCAGAGCGACCCGGCCATAAAGCCGGAGCCGACCCCTGACCCCGAGCCGGAGCCTGACCCGGAACCGGAACCCAACCCCGACCCTGAGCCGGAGCCCGGCGGAGAGGAGACACAACATGATGAAACTGCGTGACATTACGGCGCTGGCCGCCGCGCTGCTGCTGGCGCTGACGCTGTGCGTCCCCGCCTTTGGCGAGACCCCCTCGTGGGGCGACTTAGCCATGGATGTCGCCGTTGCCCAGCGGGCGGAACGGGGCATAGCCGACAACCAACCCTTGCTGACGGAGGATGCCTTCCCCGCCGGAAGCTCTGTGTCCGACTGGACGGCCCTGGCCATGGCCCGCGCCGGTATCGCCGACGACTACGCCGGGTATCTGGCCCGGCTGCAAGCCTACGTGGAGCGGCAGTATGCGGAAAACGGCGGCCTTCACGCCGTGAAGGCCACGGAATACCACCGCATCGCCCTGACCGCGGCGGCGCTGGGGGATGATCCCACAGCTTTCGGCGCCAAGCCCGACGGAACGGCCATCGATCTGGTGGCGGAGGGCACCTACAATTGGCAAGGCGAGGAGGACTTGGGCGGACAGGGTCTCAACGGCTGGATCTTCGCCCTACTGACCATGGACGCGGTAGGCGCGGAAGTGCCCGCCGACGCCCGGTACAGCCGTCAGGACATGCTCGACGCTATCGTCTCCGCCCAGTTGCCGGAGGGCGGCTTCTCCCTGGGCGGCGGCGCCATGGATGTGGACATCACCGCCATGGCCTTGCAAGCGCTGGCTC
>ENA-UOOD01003441-UOOD01003441.1-human-gut-metagenome-genome-assembly--contig:-CS67-NODE-3441-length-13118-cov-4.015999_pt1 | contig 13118 bp, 10 predicted proteins | sample MGYA00242464_ERZ724011 | MGnify/ENA metagenome assembly ERZ724011 | reverse complement strand
CGGAATCGATCAGTACGAAAGAGCGCAGGAAAGCGGCGGCTTCCTTCCATTCGGCCGTAAGCCGGGCGAGGGCCTCGGTGTCAACTTCGGCGCCCATGTCGCGGATGGTCTTGACGTGCCGGGCTATGGCGCTGTCGAGGCGCGCGTCGAAGTCGGGTGCTTCCATGTCGCCTACGCGGATGCCTGCGCGCGAGATCTTGTCGGTATATGTGGGGCCGATGCCCTTGCCGGTGGTGCCGATCTTACCGGAACCCTTGGCGGCTTCGGAGGCGGCGTCGAGCAGGCGGTGCGACGGCAGTATGAGATGTGCCTTGCGGGAGATGCGGAGTATCCGGCGCAGGTCGGTGCCGGCGTCGATCAGCTCCATGGCTTCTTTCATGAACAGTATCGGGTCGAGGACGACACCGTTGCCGATGACGTTGACGTTGCCTTGGAACACTCCCGAGGGAATGGAGCGGAGCACGACCTTGCGCCCCTCGAATTCGAGGGTGTGGCCGGCGTTGGGGCCGCCCTGGAAGCGCGCCACTATGTCGTAGCGGGGGGTGAGTACGTCCACTACCTTGCCTTTACCTTCATCGCCCCATTGGAGGCCCAGGAGAATGTCGACTTTCATAGAATCTTTCACAGTGATATTATATGGTGGATTTATTTTTTAGAGGATGACCTGTTTCGTGACTTGCTGCACGCCCGGCATATACCGTAGATCTGCAGCGTGAAGTCGGTGGGCGTGAAGCCCGGCTGGCGCCTGGCCGAGAGATAACGGGCCATGTCGGCGTCGTGGCGTGTCTTGACCTTCCCGCATGAAGAGCAGATGAGATCTATGCGGAATGGCGCGCTCTCGGCTGCGGCTTCGTATGTGAATGCGCCGCGGTTGACGGAGCGGCGGCGCAGTATGCCGCAGTCGACCAGCAGCTCCAGCGTGGCATAGACTGTGGGCATGGCCACCGGAAACGTTCCGGCGGCCATCAGTCCGGCGACCTCTTCGGCGGTGAAGCGTCCGGTGAGGCCGATGACGGCTTCGAGGATGGCGCGGCGCTCGACGGTCCGGCGTTTGTGGCGCTCCCGCAGATATTGCTCGAAGCGAGCCTGCGGCGACTGTTCAGCTTGTTTGCCTTTTATCTTTGTCACGATGCAAACTTACACATTTTTTTGCAATTTCGCGGAATTTTTCAGACTGTTTTTAGCGTATGACGGAAGGGTATATATCAAATATGGGTAAAAAGGAGAAAAAATTTGCCGTATGTGCCTGTTTTTAGAGCGTAATCAGATAAAATATTGTAACTTCGCGAAGTTTTTCCTACTTAATGATTCCAGTGCACGATGCAAATAAAGAAAATACTCGCAATAACGCTTGCGTTTGCCTCTTGGACGACTGTGTGGTCCCAGGCGCCGGCACTGTCGCTCGATGACTGCCTGCGCATTGCGCTGACCGACAATCCGACAGTGAAAGTCGCCGACATGGAGGTGCTAAAGGCCGATTATTCCCGCAAGGAAACTCTCGGGCAACTGCTTCCGTCGCTTAGTTTCAACGGATCGTATCAGCGCACGCTGCAGAAGCAGGTCGCTTACATGAACATGGACGCTTTCGGCGGAGCGGGCGACAGTGACGATACGGGTGAAACCGATGGCGCTGCCGCCGAGACGCCACGCCGCGGCGATACCGGCATCAAGATGGGACTCGACAACATGTATTCCCTCGGATTCCAGGCCTCGGTGCCGTTGGTAGCTCCCCAGCTATGGGCGTCGCTGAAGCTGAGCGACGTGCAGATCGAACGCGCCGTGGAGCAGGCAAGGGCCTCGCGCCTCGATCTTGTGAACCAGGTCAAGAACGCATATTACGCGCTGATGCTGGCTGTAGACTCGCGCCGCGTCATTCAGGAGAGTTATGACATGGCCGAGCTGACGCACAACACATATGCCAGACGGTTCGAACTGGGCGACGCGTCGGAATACGACGTGCTGCGTACATCGGTGGCGATGAAGAATATCGAGCCGGAGATGATCCAGGCCGACATAGCCGTCAACCGCGCGCATCTTCAGTTATCGATTCTGATGGGAATCGATGTGACGGTGCCTTTCGACATCAGCGGTACGCTGGCCGACTATGAGCAGACCATGTACGGCGACGTACTGGCTCTGGGCGATGACATATCGAACAACACATCGCTGGTGATGAACGAAATCGAGACGCGGTCGCTGCGGCAATCCGCTGCGTAACTTCCGCTGGACTTCATACTCGGTGGTGGGTCTGTCGCTGTCATTTCCGCTCTTTCAGGGCGGCCAGCGTTACAACCGCATCAAGCAGGCGACAATTGCCCTGGATGAGATGGCGTTCACCCGCGAGAACCTGACCCGCAACCTCAATTCGCAGGTGTCGCTGGCCTATGACAACATAAAGCTGAACCTGAAGCAGATCTCGTCGAGCAGCGAGAGTGTGGGGCAGGCTACGCGCGCCCACGACATACAGGTGCGGAGTTTCGACCTGGGTGCGACTTCGTACCTCGACCTGCGAGACAGCGAGCTTTCGCTCACCCAGGCACGCCTCGGATATTATCAGGCTCTCTACAACTATCTGGTGGCGTCGAGCGACCTGGAGCTGCTGCTCGGCAACGCCCCCATCGACAGATACACTACTGACACTATTATAAACGACTGACAACGATATGTATTACCACAGGATAATAGTCGCTGCCATGGCCGCCACGCTGCTGGCTTCGTGCGGCAAGGACGAGAACAAGGAAACGGCTGCCGCAGCCGACGATGAGATCGCGATCGTAGAGATTGACGTGGCACACCGGGCTACGGTGCCGCATACGGCTGAATATACGGCCAATGTCGAGGCTGAAAACATTAATAATATAGCGCCTGCGGTGTCGAACCGCATCACGGCCATTACCGTGGATGTGGGCGACCACGTCAGCCGCGGGCAGACCCTGGTGACGCTTGATGCCGCTACGGCCGACCAGCAGCTCGTCAACCTCCAGCTGACTGAAAAGAACTACAACCGCGCCGTAGAACTGCTCAATATCGGATCCGGCACACAGAGCGCCGTAGACCAGTACAAGGCGCAGCTCGACGCACAGCGCGCGCAGTACCGCAACACGATGCAGAACACCGTGCTGAAGGCTCCGATCAGCGGCGTGGTGACGGCCCGCAACTATGACCCGGGCGACATGATCGGCGCGCAGCCAGTGCTGACCGTGGGCCAGATCACACCGACGGTAAAGGTCGTCATAAACATCAACGAGAGTGACATATCGCGCGTGCGGCGCGGCATGGAAGTGGGCGTGACGCTTGACGCTTTCGAGGGTGAGGAATTCTCAGGAAAGATCACACGGCTTGCCCCGGCGGTCGACGTGGCCACGCGCACATTCCCGGCCGAGGTGACTCTTGCCAATCCGCAGGGCCGTATTCTGCCCGGCATGTTCGCCCGCGTGTCGATCAACCTCGGCGACGCGGAGAATGTAGTGGTGCCCGACCGCGCGATCGTCAAGCAGCAGGGTTCCAACGGCAAGTATGTATATGTATACTGCGGGGGAAAGGTCGAATTCCACCGGGTGACGCTCGGACGCCGCATCGATACGGGCTACGAGCTGCTCGATGGCATCGCCGACGGCGACACCGTGGTGATCGCCGGACAGACCCGTCTGGCCGACGGCGCTCCGGCCCGGATCAACGACCGCGACTGATTCACGATACATTCACTATCCTTCCCCCAAGAATATAAGCAATGAGTATATACGGCGGAGCGGTAAAGCGTCCGATCATGACCACCCTGTGTTTCGTGGCAGTGGTCATTCTGGGCCTGTTCTCGCTCAATAAATTACCTATCGACCTATATCCCGACATCGAGACCAATACCCTGATGGTGATGACGACATATCAGGGTGCGAGCGCGCAGGACATAGAGCAGAATGTGACACGTCCACTGGAGAACGTGCTCAACTCCGTGAGCAACCTGAAGCACATTTCATCGGCATCGCGCGAGAACATATCGGTGATCACTCTTGAATTCGAGTACGGATACGATATCGACGTGCTGACCAACGATGTCCGCGACAAGCTCGACATGGTGTCATCGTCGATGCCCGATGATGCCGAGACGCCGATCATCTTCAAGTTCTCGACCGACATGATACCGATCCTGCTGCTCTCGGTCCAGGCCGACGAGAGCATGCCCGGCCTGTATAAGATTCTTGACGAGGCGGTGGCCAATCCGCTGGCGCGTATCTCGGGTGTGGGTTCGGTGTCGATATCGGGCGCGCCGAAGCGTGAAATCCACATATACGTCGATCCGGCGCGTCTGGAAGCCTATAATCTCACTGTGGAGCAGATCTCAAGTGTAGTGTCGGCCGAGAACCGCAATATACCCGGCGGTGTGTTCGACCTGGGCTCGAATACTTATTCGCTGCGCGTGCAGGGCGAGTTCGTGTCGTCGGACGACATGGCCGACATCGTGGTCGGCTCGTTCGAAGGCCGCAATATCTATCTGCGCGACGTGGCCCGCATCGACGACTCGCTCGAGGAACGCACGCAGAATACCTTTAACGACGGACGCCGCGGCGCCATGATCGTAGTGCAGAAGCAGAGCGGAGCCAACTCTGTGGAGATATCCGACAAGGTGCTCAAGATGCTGCCGTCGCTTCAGAAACGCCTGCCGTCGGACGTAAAGCTCGGCATCATCGTCGACACGTCGGACAACATCCGCAACACCATCGACTCGCTGGTCGAGACGGTGATGTACGCGTTGTTGTTCGTGGTGATAGTGGTGTTCTTCTTCCTGGGACGCTGGCGTGCGACCCTGATCATCACCCTGACCATCCCGATCTCGCTGATCGCGTCGTTCATATATCTGGCTATCACGGGTAATTCGCTTAATATCGTGTCGCTGTCGGCTCTGTCGATTTCGATCGGCATGGTGGTCGATGATGCCATAGTGGTGCTCGAGAATGTCACGACACACATCGAACGTGGCTCCGACCCGAAACAGGCGGCGGTCCACGGCACCAATGAGGTGGCCATATCGGTGGTGGCGTCGACTCTGACTCTGATCGCTGTGTTCTTCCCCCTGACCATGGTGACCGGCATGACGGGCGTGCTCTTCCGCCAGCTGGGCTGGATGGTGACCATCATGATGATCATATCGACCACGGCGGCCCTGACACTTACCCCGATGCTCTGCTCGCTGCTGCTGCGCCGGACCACGCATCACTCGAAAGCATATAACCTGCTGTTCACTCCGGTCAACCGGGCGCTCGACGCTCTCGACAGCGGCTACGCAGCCCTGCTGCGCTGGGTGACATCGCACAAGACAGTGACCATACTCGTGTGCCTGGCAACATTCGTACTTTCGATTTTCATCGTCAAGAAAGTGGGCACGGAATTCTTCCCTACCGCCGACGACGGACGTCTGAGCGTAAATCTTGAGCTGCCGATCGGCACCCGTGTGGAGATTTCCGACGAAGCCACGGCACGGCTTGCCGCCGAGTGGCGCGAGAAGTATCCTGAGATCGCCGTGCTGAACTATACGACGGGTACGGCATCGTCCGACAATACGTTTGCCTCGCTGAGCGACAACGGCCCGCACATCGTCAAGATGAACATACGACTGAGCGATCCTGGCGACCGCGAGCGCGGCATCGTGGAGATCGCCGGCATGATGCGCGACGACCTTAAGCGCTATCCCGAGTTCAAGAAGACGCAGGTGAGCGTCGGAGGACAGGGTGGCGCCATGGGCGGCGAGGCCTCCATCGACTTCGAGATCTACGGCTACGACTTCGAGGAGACCGACAGCGTGGCCGCGCGCCTGAGCCGCGCGCTGCTTTCGATGCCGGGCACGGCCGACGTGCGCATATCGCGCGCCGATTACCAGCCTGAGTACCGCGTCGACTTCGACCGGGAGAAGCTGGCCATCTACGGCCTGAACCTGTCGACGGCCGCCAATTATCTGCGCAACCGCATCAACGGCTCCACCGCCTCGCGCTTCCGCGAGGACGGCGAAGAGTATGACATCAAGGTGATGTACTCGCCCGAATCGCGCACGTCGCTTGCCGACATCGAGAATATCATGATATACAATTCGGCCGGAAAGGCCGTGCGCGTCAAGGATGTGGGACGCGTCGTGGAACACTACACTCCGCCGACGATCGAGCGCAAGGACCGCGAGCGCATCATCACCGTGTCGACGGTGGTGCGCGACGTGCCCATGTCGCAGGTCGTGCAGCAGGCCAACGAGGCTATCGACAAACTTGATATTCCGCAGGGCGTGTCGATCCAGCTTGCCGGACAGTTCGAGGACCAGCAGGAATCGTTCGCCGACCTGATGCTGCTTGCCGTGCTGATCCTGGTGCTCGTCTACATCGTGATGGCGGCTCAGTTCGAGAGCTACACGTATCCGGCCATCATAATGAGTTCGGTGATGTTCGCCTTCTCGGGTGTGTTCTTCATCCTATACCTGACAGGCCACACCTTGAACGTGATGAGCCTTATCGGCGCCATCATGCTGATCGGTATAGTTGTGAAGAACGGCATCGTGCTGATCGACTACATAACGCTCAACCGCGAGCGCGGTCTGTCGATCAAGCTGTCGGTGATCGATGCCGGCCGCTCGCGCCTGCGCCCTGTGATCATGACATCGCTGACCACCATCCTGGGCATGGTGCCGATGGCCTGCGGCACAGGCCAGGGCGCCGAGATGTGGCGTCCGATGGGCGCGGCCGTGATCGGCGGTCTGACGTTCTCGACGATCCTGACACTGCTGTTCGTCCCCGTGCTCTACTGCGTATTCGCCGGCCGCGGTGTGAAGAACTTCCGCCGCAAGCACCGTAAACAACTCCGTAAACGACTCAAAGCATGAAAGCTGTATTCATAACGTACGATCAGGCTCATCACGAGCATATCATGGAAACTCTCGAGCGGCTCAACTGCCGCGGATTCACGGCATGGCCGCTCGTGTCGGGCCGCGGCTCGGTCTCGGGCGAGCCACACTACGGCTCGCACGCATGGCCTTCGCTGGCTTCGGCTGTCATCACCATGGTACCCGACGAACGCGTGGCGCCGCTGCTCGAACGCCTGCGCGCGCTCGATGCCGAGCGTCCGAAGCTCGGGCTGCGCGCTTTCACCTGGACTCTCGATCCGGAAGGCGTCTGACGGCAGCGGGTATCGCTAAAAATGGTTAACAGTTTGAATTGTTAAAGGAAATATAATTTAATTTAACAATTTATGTTAACGGGTTAATTGTTATAGTTGTAATTTTGTCGTTGAAATTCATCCAAAAGGAAAAAATACGAAAAAATCAACTATAACAGAAAAACGAAATGAGCGAATCCGTAAATATCCGCGATCTCAATGCTTTAGTCGCTTCGAAGAGCGAATTTGTGAACATCATAACCCATGGCATGGATCAGACCATCGTGGGTCAGAAGCATCTTGTTGAGTCGCTGCTTATCGCGCTGCTTTCCAACGGCCATATCCTCCTCGAAGGTGTGCCCGGCCTTGCCAAGACTTTGGCTATAAAGACTCTGGCACAGCTGATCGATGCAAAATACAGCCGCATACAGTTCACTCCCGACATGCTGCCGGCCGACGTCGTGGGTACGATGGTCTACAGCGTCAAGAACGAGACCTTCCAGGTGAAGAAAGGCCCGATTTTCGCCAACTTCGTACTCGCCGACGAAATCAACCGCGCCCCTGCCAAGGTGCAGAGCGCGCTGCTCGAGGCCATGCAGGAGCGTCAGGTGACCATCGGCGACAATTCGTTCAGACTCGACGAGCCGTTCCTGGTAATGGCTACTCAGAACCCCATCGAGCAGGAAGGCACTTATCCGCTGCCCGAGGCGCAGGTCGACCGTTTCCTGATGAAGGTCGTGATCGGCTATCCGTCGAAGGACGAGGAAAAGATCATCATCCGTCAGAACATATCGAACGAACGCCGCGAGGTGAAGCATCTGCTACGTCCGGAAGAAATCATCGAGGCCCAGAAGGTAGTGGAGCAGATCTACGTCGACGAGAAGATCGAACGCTATATCGTCGACATCGTGTTCGCGACGCGCTTCCCGGTGGACTACGGCCTGGACGACCTGTCGGGCATCATAGCATTCGGCGCGTCGCCGCGTGCGTCGATCAGCCTTGCCCGTGCGGCCCGTGCCTATGCATTCCTGCACCAGCGCGGCTATGTTGTGCCCGAGGATGTGATCGCCGTATGCCACGATGTGCTCCGTCACCGCATCGGCGTTACCTACGAGGCCGAAGCCAACAACATCACCACCGACGAGATAATCACTGAAATCCTCGATAAGATTCAGGTACCCTAACGGAGAGTTCAGATGGACGCAAAAGAACTTCTCAGGAAAGTTCGCAAAATCGAGATCAAGAGCCGCGGACTGTCGCAGAACATCTTTGCCGGAGAGTATCACTCGGCCTTCAAGGGGCGCGGCATGATGTTCTCGGAGGTTCGTGAGTATCAGTACGGCGATGACATCCGCGATATCGACTGGAACGTGACCGCGCGGCACAACAAGCCCTATGTGAAGGTCTTCGAGGAGGAGCGCGAGCTGACGGTCATGCTGCTTGTCGACGTGTCGGGGAGCCGCGAGTTCGGCGCCGCAGGTGTCGAGAAGCGCGAGATGATCGCCGAGATCGCGGCGACCCTGGCGTTCTCGGCCACGCAGAACAACGACAACATTGGCGCCCTGTTCTTCTCGGATAAGGTCGAGAAATTCATCCCGCCCAAGAAAGGCAAGAAACATATCCTGCTGATTATCCGCGAGCTGCTCGACTTCACGCCCGAACACCGCGGCACCGACATAGCGCTGGCGCTGCGCTACTTCACCGACGCCATGCGCAAGCGGTCGACCATGTTCCTGATCTCCGATTTCATCGACGCCGACGACTACCGCCAGTCGCTGGCCCTCGCACGCAACAAGCACGATGTGATGGCTATCCAGGTCTACGACAAGCGCGACTCGCAGATGCCCGATGTGGGCCTGATGCGTGTCAGCGACCTTGAGACCGGTGCCGACATGTGGGTCGACACGTCGAGCCGCAAGGTGCGCGACGCCTATGCCCGGTGGTGGTACGACCGCCAGCAGGCCATGTCGGAGACACTGCGCTCGTCGCGCGTGAATTTCGTGTCGGTGGCTACCGACGAGGACTATGTCAAGGCGCTGATGGGCCTGTTCAAAAACCGTACGCAGAAATGAAAATGATCCGCAACATAGCACTGACGCTTGTACTGGCGGCCGCCTCCGCTATGCCGGCTGCCGCCCAGCTCAAGATTTCGGCTTCGATCGACTCGACCGTTGTCGAGATGGGCTCGCGCGCCACCATCACCCTCGATGTGATAGACTCATCGCACAAGGGCGCGGTGGTCGACCTGCCGGAGAACGGCACCGAGGCCGACGCCTTCGACTTCATCGACGTCAAGTGCGACACTACGCCGGCCGGCTACAAGTTCAACATGCTTGTACAGGCCTGGTATCCGGGCGTGCTGACATTCGCGCCTTTCCGCTATGCCCTCGACGGCGATACAGCCGAGTCGGAACTGCTGACGCTGAAAGTGCTCCCCGTGCCGATCGACTCGAACCAGACGCTCAACCCCATGGAAGGCGCGGTGAATCCGCCACGCGCGTGGTACGATTATATACCCGAGTGGCTGCCCTGGGCGCTTCTCGGCTTGCTGGTCGCCGCGCTGATCGGTGTGGGTGTCTATCTCTATACCGTATACCGCCGCACCGGCAGTATCATCGTGCACAGGCCCAAGCCTATCGACCCCTATGCCGAGGCAATGGCTGCCCTGGGGCGCCTGCGCTCGCGCCGTCTGGCCGAGAGCGGGAAGGAGAAAGAATATTACACGACGCTCATCGACATCCTGCGCCGCTATCTTGACCTGCGCTTCGGCATCAACGCCATGGAAATGTCGTCGACGCAGATCCTGGCGTCGCTGCGCAACAATCCGGAGACGCGCGGCGACCAGCCCCGTATCAAACAGATTCTGGAGCTGGCCGACTTCGTGAAGTTCGCCAAGGTGCGTCCGATGCCCGATGACAACATCAAGTCGTTCAATACCGTAGAACAGTTTGTCGAATCTACCCGTCCTGTACCCGAGGTACCTGCGGATGAATCGGCAGAGTCAACCAAAAAGAAGAAGCAATAATAAGATATGCAGCTTGCCCATCCACAGTTATTATGGTTGTTCCTGGTGTATGTACCGCTGATCGTGTGGTATATACTCAAGCAGCGCGACGCCCAGCCCGCGATGTCGCTCTCGAGCACAAGCGCGTTCGCGCATCTGCCCGGCACGTGGAAGCGCTATCTGCGCCATTTCCTGTTCGTGCTGCGTCTGGCGGCCGTGGGCTGTCTGATCATAGTGCTTGCACGTCCGCAGCAGCGCGACAAATGGCACACGTCGACCACCGAGGGCACCGACATCGTCATCGCTCTTGACATATCGTCGTCGATGTATGCCAAGGACTTCGAGCCCAACCGCTTCGAGGCCGCCAAGGAGGTCGCCACGCGCTTTATCAACGGCCGCGAGAACGACAACATAGGCCTGGTGATCTTCGCGGGCGAGAGCCTTACGGGGCTGCCCATGACCGGCGACCGCGCCCAGCTTGTCAACTACCTGGCCAACCTGAAGATCGGCGACCTCGAGGACGGCACCGCCATCGGCGAGGGTATCATCACCTCGCTCAACCGCCTCCGCGACGGCAAAGCCAAGAGCAAGAGCATCATACTGATTACCGACGGTACAAACAACCGCGGCCTGGCTACTCCCGTAGAGGCCGCACAGGCTGCCGGTGAACTCGGAGTGAAGATCTACTCGATAGGTGTCGGAACCAACGGCATGGCTCTGGTGCCTGTGAACGCCGACTATCTGGGTCGTCCGGTCTACGAAAAGCAGAAGGTGGAGATCAACGAGAACGACCTACGGGCCGTGGCATCGGCCACCGGCGGTAAATATTTCAGGGCCGTTGACAATAATTCACTCGACGAGGTATTCTCGGAGATCGACGCACTGGAAAAAACCACGCTCGATGTCAAGAATTTCTCGCATACCGAGGACCACTACATGCTCTGGGCGTGGCTGGCGTTCGGGCTGTTCGGTCTCGAACTGCTGCTGCGATACCTGTATCTGCGTCCAATTCCTTAAAACTACACGGAAATGTTTGATTTCGCCCATCCATATTTACTCAATCTGCTTTGGCTGCTGCCGGCATTTTACGGCATCTACTGGTGGTCGCGTCTGCGGCGGCGGCGCCGTCTGGCGCGGTTCGGTCATGCCGATGTGATCCGCAGCCTCATGCCGCAGGTGTCGCCTTACAAGCCGGCGCTGAAATTTGTGCTCCGCATGGTGGCTCTGTTCGCCCTGATCATAATTCTGGCGCGTCCGCGCGCCGGCGAGGAACAGCACAGCGAGGAGCTGGCCGGCATCGAGGTGATGATAGCCTTTGACCTGTCGAACTCGATGAACGCCTCGGCGACCGACGACATAAACGCGGCCTCGCGTCTCGACCGCGCCCGTCTGCTGCTCGACAAACTTGTGGACCGCCTGCACGGCGACAAGGTAGGCCTTGTGGTGTTCGCCGGCACGGCCAAGACACAGTTGCCTATGACGACAGACTTCGGCATGGCCAAGCTGTATCTGAGCGAGCTTGATCCGGCGATGATGCAGTATCAGGGTACCTCGCTTGCCGAAGCCATTTCGATGGCCTCTAACGGCTTCTCGCAGGATGAGGATGTGCATCGTGCCATAATCCTGCTCACCGATGCCGAGGACCACGAAGGCGATGCCATCGAGGCTGCCAAGGCAGCGGCCGAAAAAGGCATACAGCTCGATGTAATAGGCCTGGGCAGCGGCGCAGGTGCTCCTATTCCCGTGGCCGGTAAGCGCGGCGAGTACATGAAGGATCTCGAGGGCAACACCGTCAAGACTGCGCTCAATGCCGAGCTCGCGCAGCAGATTGCCGAAGCCGGCGACGGCATTTTCGTCAACGGTGCGGCTTCCGACGCACTCGGCGTGCTGACCGACCAGCTCGATAAACTGCAGAAGTCGAAATTCAAGAATGTCAAATACACGGCCGGAGCCGAGCAGTTCCCCATCTTTGCGTGGGTAGCGCTTCTGTTTCTGCTGGCCGACATCTTCGTGCTCGACCGCAAGAATACATGGCTCAGCAAGATCAATTTCTTCAGCAAGAAACAAAAATGAACAGACTGACCTACATATTCGCCATATCCGCCGCGGCTGCCCTCACAGGCTGCTCGGCCGACGTACCTCCAGGCTCGACCAAGACCGAACGTAACCTCATTGTCGAGGGCACAAGTCTCTATGCCGACAGCAACTTCTATGCCGCCCTGGAGAATTACGAGAAAGCGCTGGCACTGAATCCGACGTCGGTCTACGCGCTGTACGACAAGGCAGCCACCCTCGCGCAGCTCGCCTCCGACGACAATAAAGGCACCGAGAATGATCCGCGCCGCATCGCGGGCGAGATATTCGGCCAGATAGCCGAGAACCGCGACTATCCGCAACTCGCGGCAAATTCGGCCTATAATCTCGGCAACATGGCCTTCAACGACCAGAACTGGGACGCCGCCATAGCTGCCTACAAACAGTCGCTGCGAATTATTCCCGATAATGTAAAGGCGCGCGAGAATCTGTTGCTTGCCCTTCTGCAAAAGCAGAATCAGGACCAGAACCAGGATCAGAATCAGGATCAGCAGCAACAGGAACAGGACCAACAGCAGGACCAGCAACAGCAGCAACAGCAGCAACAGCAGGAGGAACAGCAGCAGGAGCCGTCGCAGTCGGCGGCACAGATGATGCAGGCTGTACAGAACAAGGAGAATTCAACGCGGCGCCGCGAACAGCAGGTGAATCCCGCGCAGCCCTATACCGACAAACCCTGGTAACATAAGATACATCTAATTCAGTAATTCAGCACATGAAACGATTTCTGTTGACATCGGCATTCATCATAGCGGCACTTGCGGTATCGCTCGGCGCTGCGGCGCGCACCACGTTCGAGCTTGCGCAGATGCGCAACGCCATCGTAGGGCGGCCGTGCCAGGTAGCTTTTGTGCTGCGTTCCGACGACAGCAAAGCCATCAACTCGGCTTCG
>ENA-UOOD01003423-UOOD01003423.1-human-gut-metagenome-genome-assembly--contig:-CS67-NODE-3423-length-13160-cov-16.495155_pt1 | contig 13160 bp, 10 predicted proteins | sample MGYA00242464_ERZ724011 | MGnify/ENA metagenome assembly ERZ724011 | reverse complement strand
TTACCCATCGCCGTAACATTGCACGCAAACTGCAGATACATTCTCCGGCAGGGCTCACCATCTACGCTATTGTCAACAAGCTGGTAGAATTGAGCGACATCAAGGACTCTCTATAAGATTCTTCCGGCAACCGTTTCCCTACCCGCTGCGGCCTATAGGGAAAAACCGGATGAATCCCTTGCAAAAGTATGCTCCTCCATACGGGAAAAGCCCTCTGCCTATTGATTAAGGTTTATCTTGTGCCTGAAGACAAAGCTCATCCCCTATGTCATCCCTCCCCATCCTATGACTCTTTATGCCCCACAAGTATCCTTATCCAACCTTACCCACAGTATCCGTCACGCCATACACAAATCCCCGCTTCACGATATCACATCGGGAAGCGGGGATCCTTTTATCTTCATAAAAGTGGTTACGTAATTATGACTAACTAATTCATTCAAATCTGATGTTGCAAAGATAAGGCATCGGCAGACAGTGCGCAATCGCTCAAATTAGGTATAATGAAAAAAGCCAGTCATTATAAATAGGTAGAACCACCCGTAAATCAAGCATTGGCATAGCTATGCATTCCTCCAAGGATGTAGTTCACCCCAAAATAGGTCATCAGGACTGTCAGAAAGGCGACAATCATATAGATGTGGAAGAATAACGGCCTGCGGAAAATGCGTAGGCTGCGCGCATGGAACGCCGCTCCATAAACCATAAAGGTAATCAGCGCCCATACTTCCTTCGGGTCCCAAGCCCAATAACGCCCCCAAGAAGCATTGGCCCAAACCGCACCCAGAAAAATGCCGGCTCCCAAAAAGAAAACGGCGGGATAAAGCAGCAATCGGCTGAGCAGCATCAACATCCGGGCTGAACGGCGAAGACACAATGCCAGTATGCCGTTCAGCATCATAAAGGCAAACAAAGCATAAGACATCATTATCAACGACACATGCGTACTGAGCCATGGAGAAACAAGCACGGGCATCAAGGGAGTGATTTGGGGATTCATCTGTCCCAAATAAGACACTAGCAAGGCAAAACCGGACAGCAAAAAGCCGAAAGGCACCATAAACGGGAAGCGCCGCCGAAACAGACAAGCCAGGAACAGCGCACACAATGCCATGAACTGCATCGTTTCGTATCCGTTGCCCAACGGTATTCGCCCACCGATGTACCACCTCAGGCCATACCCGAAGAGCTGAAAGAGAAACGCCGCATAAAGAGAAAACGGGAAAAAAGTATCTGCCAAACGCGAAGAGAAAGAGAGCGCTACAATCCTACCGGAAGAGTCTGACAATGCCGACGAACGACGCAGGCCGCGATACAGCAGACGGAAGAAAGCCAGCATCCCCACCGTAAGGTTGAACATGAACAGCAATTTGCTGAAAGGAATACGGTTATACAGCAATTCGGCTTGTATTTTAGTATCGGAAACAGGCTCCACACTCCCGTCTTCCGGCAAAGGACGAATCAATGTACCATTTTGGAGCATCAAAATCAGTCCCACCTTTTCATCCGCCTCTACAATGGCCTTTTCCAGAGAAGTCATTTTCTGATGATGGTCTTGCTTCCCCTTCCAGAACTTCTGCAAGCGATACTTCTCACCGTCGAACAAATCAGCCAGACATGCATAGGGTGTCTCCAAATGAAGCAGGCGACGGAGTGCCTCGTTTTTGATATAAATCATCGGCTCATTCTGCCAAACCTCCGGACGCAGAAGCCATCCGCCAATCACCTGCTCCGGCGTCATGCCTCCATAAGACAATTTTCCCGTCAGTTTCAGTACAAAATCGCGCGCAAGGGTATTGAAAGGAACCACACGGTCATTATAAATCACCTGCTTACGGGCGAGACTATCCGCCTGCTTGCGTGCCAGTGCCGGAAGGCTTCTCTTCTGCGCATGTACCCCACTTCCCAGACACAGCAACAATAGGACAAACATTCCTCCCTTCTTCAACAACGGATGCCTCAGCAGCCTGCGGAACTCTCCACCCCGGCTGACCAGCATCCAGAGCATGGAGACACCTAACAAGAGGTATCCACTATAGGTAACCCCTATCCCCCACGGGTCATAATTCACTGTCAGCCAGCTCCCCTGCATATCCTCATCAAAGGAAGACTGATAAAAGCGGAACCCCTGCCGTGAAAGAATACGGTTCATGGAGACGGGCGTCTCACCGTGAATATAGCTGATATAATCTGCAGGAGCATCCGTACCCGGATAGTACTCAATCCGGAAACTGTCCAGACGTAAGGTGAACGGTAACTCTACAACCTGCCTGCCGTCTTGTTCCAAAAAGCAGTTCACCTCACTGCCGACAGTAAGATGCACATATCCTTTTCGGCCACAAAGAAACGTAGTCATGGCTCCCGCCAAAATCACGAGGAAGGAGCCATGCAACAACAACGTCGGGAGACGCCGCCACAACCGCTGTCTTACAAGCACAACAACAGTCATCGCAGCAAGGGCTCCCCACAAACAACAGAACCAAATCGTATGATAAACATGCTTTTCTACAAAATCCGTACTGCACGTCTGCTCTACAAACGTAGTTGCAGCAAGTAAGAGCAGCAAACAACCATAAACAGCTATGAGAAACTTTTTCAATTAAGAGCTATCAATTAAAAGTAAAAAATCAATATGGAGCAAACTCCTTGTTTTCTAAAGACCTGACTCCCATACATTCCATCTCTATCAGCCAACCCGGACGACATACGGGAGCATATACAAACACTCTCGGAGTATCCGGAAAACGCTCGTCATACATTCCTTTGACCACGGTATAGTCTGCAACATCCCGCAGATAAACAATCATCTGTCCTAAATCATCAAACGTACAGCCAGCCTCTTTCAACAAAGCCTCCACATTCTCCCACATACGTTCCGTCTGCTTGCGAATGTCTCCGGGACATACCACCTCACCTTTATTATTGATGCTCGCAGTACCCGAAATAAACACCTGGCGACGGTCGCCATAATCCACATACGTACCTCGCTCGAAACTCACACCGTATTCGTATGTGGGATTCAGATGTGTCGGTGCGTAAAGGTAGTGAATTTGTTCAGATTTCAAACCATCTACAGCATAAGTATCCATCTGAACCGTCACTTTTGGGTCGGCATGACGGCCACCGATACCGGTACTGGAAATATAATGAGTCTTCTCCGTCAAGTCCTGGGTAACAAACACCTCATTACGCGCCTTCACCACTCCGGCATAATTCACATCCACGTTCTGTACAAAGAACCAGGTACGTATGCAGTTATCAGCCAGCTTGCAGCCCTGTTCCATCAGCTGCATCACATAGTCATTCAACAGCAAACGGGTCTGGTATTCCGAATTGGCGGCACGGTTGAAAGAGCCGCCTCCCCAAAGGTGACGGTAGGCGCCATGCTTCACTTCGAACAATCCGTTATGAAGCACCTGTGTTTCCACACCTTTCTGCAGATAGACCCACAGTGCAATCTTTGTACCGTTCAGCGGCGGCTGCTCTACCACGGAGAGCGCACAATCCGAATATTCTGCCGAAAGCGCCAGCAGCATATCTGCCTGATTGGCGGCGTCACTTAGAAAGTAACGTTTAAAGATGGCAACAGCACCTTGTAGTTCACTTTCACGCAGTTGGCAGTAAGTGTCGACCACCGCATTCAGCTGTTCTTCATAAGTCGCTTCCGGTCTGGTGGCATGAATCATTACATGATATTCCGAAACACCCGCTTCTACCTCATATTTAAAGATTTCGGTTAAGGTTTTCTCCGATTGATTAGTTTGTTGTTGTTTATTGTTCATATTAAATATCAATTAGTCGTTGTTGTCCAAAAAAGTACCGGTATTACCAGTAAGGCCCATCATTATTACGGCTGTGCGCCATAGTCAATCCAGTTGCCAATCAAAGACTGCATATCAGATGAGATTATCATCTGAGAATGGTCTATACGCCAATCCGAGCTGATGTCCGTACCCAATATGAGATGCAAGACACTTTCTGACGCATTACCGGGCATAACCCTCATTTTACCGTCCACCGTCGTTGAAGCCCGGTTGACCAGATCAGCATGGCTATGTCCTTCCAGCAGATTCAAGCCACCACCCGGAGTGGTGCTAAGACCATGGCAAGCCGTACAAGTGGCATTGAATATTTTTTGTTGAATGGCATTGTACATACTTGCATCAACTGTTCCTGCATCCATAAGTATAGTATCAGCGATTTCAGTACATTCCATTGCCACCAAACTGACAATGCGCTTCCTCAACTTATTGATTACACATAGCTCGACAGTTGTCACCTCATCCGTTATGCCGGACATTGTCAACTGGATTTCATCATTATCCGATTCGGATGCCGGAACAACCTTTGAAACAATGGCATAATCGCTTTCATCATCAAATCCTGCCACTACCACACTATAGTCGCCCGACCACTTATCCACACCACTAATCCGGCCTGTCATCTTCACTGTGCGTCCTTCACCCGTGGCCACTACGGCATTCTCATAAATTCTCCCCTCATCGCATGCATGCAGACCTATAAGAAGCACGGGCAGAAAAAAGAAAAGAATGTATTTTTTCATAGACGAATCCTTTCCTGACTTCATTTAGAATGTATATTGAAGCATCACCGTGGCAGAGTGAGTGGCCAGACCTAAATTATCATTATCACGGTCGAGCTGCGTGTCGTGTCCCCAACGGGCTACATACTGATACATTGCCTGCAATTTCAGGTTGCATCCTCTGAAAAAGTAATTCATACCTACAGCAGGCATATTCAGGAAACCGTCGTCATCCGTACCGTTACGATTGAAGATATCGTAGCGTGCGGCAAGCTGTAGGCGGGGAGCGACAAAGTAACCACCTTGCACATAACCGCCTAAAAAGTTATACGATTCATTTATCTTTTGCCGTTTGGTGAAACCTACATTCATATAATAAGCTTCAGCCGCCAGATAGAGCTTGTTCTTCAACATGGCAAATTCCAACCCCACACGGGTATCATTGGTACTCTCATTTTCACTCTCCACATTGATAGAACCCGAAAGACCGAATAATATCTTGTCCTCGTTCAAACGGTTAGGATTACCTTGTGTGGAAGGCATCACCCCCTTGGGCATATAAGTCAGACGTCCGGCATACAGCAATGAAGGGATATGCCAGTCATCACTCATTGTCTTTGAAGCTGTATTCACGGAAGCTCCGGTTCCATTGAACAAGCCGACTTCATAACCCAACTTATCTGCCACCAGACCGTGAACTTCAACACCCAGGTCAAATCCCGTACCGATATTAGGCGTCACGGCATTCAACGAATAAGGCAAAATTACAGAAGACGTCAGAGAAACCGGCAACTGGGGAAGCAGTGTTTCGCCAAGAGTTGTCAGATAGGCATGCGAGAATGGAGTCTTGAACTTTCCGACACGAATCGCAAATTGTTTTTTCAGCTGTACATCAAACCACGCCTGCTGTAACAGCGCTCCTCCACTTGCAGCAGCATTGATGGACAGATTGAAAGCTACTTTTCCAAAAGCCTTGCCAGTAAAGCCAAGTACGGCATAAGGAATGGAAAAACCCGAATTGGCAATATTATCTTGGTTATAAGCCTTATCCAAGCCTTCATCATCATACCAATTGAAATTAGCACTCGTTTGTACCAACAGATAAGGCTTGAAAACAAAATCACCTTTCTTTGTTTCAATGGTAAAACCTTCTCTTCCGGCCAATGACACTACACCATTCTCCGTATCTTCCTCATGTTGCGCCATAGCAGTCAAAGGCAAAACAGCCAGCATGGCGACATATAAAAATTTCTTCATAATTACTTTTTATATAAAGCTTATTAGTTCTAAAGTGAATTTAAAAATACAATCAGGGCATCACGGTCATCCTTACTCATGTTCTTAAAGAGATTTTTCGATGCTTCTCCCTCTCCCCCATGCCACATTATGGCTTCAACAAGATTGCGAGCACGACCATCGTGCAAGAAGTAGGTATGTCCGTTTACCTTTTCCTGAAGCCCGATACCCCAAAGCGGAGTAGTGCGCCATTCATTGCCACGCGCCAACCCACTTACATAGTTATCATTCAGACCGACTCCCATAATTTCGGAGCCCATATCATGCAGCAAAAAATCCGAATAGGGGTGAATTGTCTGACTTCCCAACCATGGCAAACGGGTACCGTTCAACAGCACGGAGCCCCGAGGCTTGGTATGCAACGTGGTGACATGGCAAAGATGGCACTTGGCTTTATAGAAATTCTGTTCTCCCCTTATCACCTGCGGGTCATTCACATTACGCCGTGCAGGAACACCAAGACTCTGCATATACAAGTCAACATCTTCCATATCTTCTGTAGAAACATCCAACTGGGCATAAGAAAGCCCCATCATGCTGCCTTGATTCACCTGGGACTGCCCCTCGCATATCTCTTCCGGATAGCGGCTATTGGTAACACCCATATCACTTGAAAAACCAAGTTCAACAGTCAAATCCGCATGTTGAGCCTTATTTCCCGACAGCCCCAAGCTTCTCACACCACGTTCGGTAATGTAATTGCAACGGCCACTTATACCATACTCCGGATAATTACTTTTTGCAGCAAGCGCTTCAATCTCCGTAGGGTCCAAGGCCATCATTTGCCCCATACCGACATGTCTCAACGGGATACGCACCGTACAGAACATATCTTCAGGCTTTATGCTGTCAGCATACCATTCGGATATGGAATAAGCCGGTCTGCAAAGTTCATACTTCTCTCCGTCGGGAAAGGTAAAAGTCTCATAAGTATACTCCACAGAAAGCTTTCCCTCCGGTTTCACTCCATAAATGGCCTGGTCATGGAGAACACGGCCATAATCCTGAAAAAACGCACCATTCTTGCGGCTTATATAAACCAGCATCGAGGAAAACCCGTAACTACCCGATCCGCCTTCACTCCACAGCGTCGGTTTGGTACGGCCGGCATTACGATGACAACTGCCACAAGAATACCCCGCATAGACCGGGCCAAGCCCCCCTCCCATACCATTGCTACTCGTACGCACATCATCGTAAAGCCCGTCACCATCATTAAAGCGACTGTTGTAAACACCCGACACCCAATCTGCCGGTGAATCATAGGCCTTGGATGAATTCATGAAGATTGTGGACGTTCCGGCAGACAGAGCGTATCCTTCAGGAATCTCTATATCCAACACGTCAATCCCATCATCATCACAAGCAGTCAAACCTGCCGACAAACAAAGGAGAAGACATGAATATCTCATTAAATGATTCATCATCTTTATCTACTTTTTAATAATGGCATATCCAAACATGCCAAAGAAGTAAAGGCAGGATTCTCCAAATCCCCCCCTTTACTTCTTGAGTATTGTTTATAAATAATTCTTATTTAACTGTACGAGGCTTGCCATCCTTGAAAAGCAGGAATTCTAAAGTATGGAATCCGCGTACATTTTGGGCAGATTCAACTTTTGCATCATCATCACCCTCGCTCCATTCCAAATCGCCCCATTTCTGGGAATTCAGAATCTGGACAATGGCGTTCTGGTCCAAAGGCCAACTATCCATATTCGGGTCAAGCCCCAGCTCATCCACCGGCCCAAATAGGAACGCCTCACTTTCCTCCCAAGGTTCACGGGCTGTTATCCAAGCATTGCATGCCGTCTCAAAAGCACTGTTAGAGGGATTGTTGGCAAGAGCCACCACAGCGTCATACAGCGTACTATTCTTCTCCTTCAAATCCTTATAGGTAGGCAAAACCACAACATTGACATAATTTTCAACAATCGGGTCAAGTGCTTCATTGCTGTTAATGGTGCTATTGTCCCTGATATAAGGTTTCAACTCCTTATCCAATACACTTTCCAGTTCTTCACAAGCCTTGATAGCCGCTACCGTTTCCTGACTGTTGATATTATTACGGAAAGGTTGGGGAATAGCCTGAATAGCCGATGCTGCCGTAGTGATAGCTGCCGACACTTTCGTATCCAACTCCGCATTGGCTCCAGCCACCAATTTTGAAATTGACTTGTCGCTCACCTTACCGTCCAAAGAGCCGTAATAGGCATTGCGGATTGAGTAAATATTATTGGTATAATCATCACGGGAATGCCAGCTATACCATGACTCAACAGCATAGAGGGCCTCTGTAACATTGTTTGCCATATATTTATTATATGGATCACCAATCTTCGTCTCACCTACCTCATTGGAGATTTCAACACAACCGTCGATAACCTGCTCTATACAGTTCCAGGCACTTGAAAAGTTATAGGCACCATTATGAGCTTTGAAGGAAGTTGCAAAACTTGCCCCACCCTTATAACTCGTATTCCAAGAATCATAAAGATTGGTGGCATCTGTCTTCAACAAAGCCGCCACATTTCTCATGTAGTTGTGCCAACTTGCTGCATTCTCCGAATTATACTCAATGTCAGCAGGATTAACTGTACTGTTGTCATCATCATCGCTACAAGCAGTAGCCGTAAATGCCAGCCCTAATACCAAAGCTGTCGCATAAAAGAAATTTTTCTTCATTTGTATAAAATTAATTGATTACTATTCATCTACTTCTTGACAAACCAACCGATATAGGCAATACCGATCGAAAACTCATTTTCACTATTATACTTACCAGTTCCGAAAACCTTGTTTGTTCCGATTTGGCGGGTGGTGTAATCAGCCTTTACCACCAGATTAGGCAAGGCATACCAATTCAATCCAGCAGTCCACATGCTTACTTGACAACGTTTCTCCATTATCTGGCTAGCCTCTCCCTTTTCTTGCGGATTGTAATATTCATAACGTGCAAAGGGGTAGATAACCGGAACTTTCTTGTTTCCTTTGAAGAAAGCGCTGATATTCAAACCGGCCTCGGCTGCATAACTGACTACATTCTTTGCAATGGGGGTTATACGGCTGTAAGGAGATTTATTCGATAATTTGGTATTTGCCTCACTAAGCTTCGCTGAATTGCCCAAATTTCCGTATACCATATTGGCACGGGCAATCACATATTTATTACGGTATTGGGCATCTGCCGTGTAGATTCTTACCGGAATCTTACCGGTAGACGAATAAGTATCCGCTTTGTCAGAATTGGAACCGGCATCAGCGCAGTAATAAAACGAAGCGCCTATACGCAACCCCGGAACCCCCTTGTAGTCCAGACGAGCCACATAGCCCGGTGAAGTAAAGTTGTCTTCTTCAAAGATGCCTTGTTTGCCACTTGCTATCCAGGTGTTACGGTCAAAACCATTGGCATTCAGACCGGCCACTATCATGGCTTGATAATCAAAGCTGGCATATCCTTTTCCAAAAGAACCAAAAAACTCGAGTCCGTTTTCATGCCACGTAGAAGGAAGGATGGTTGTCTCTCCTTCCGGCCGATAAGTTCCAAAGAAATTGATTGGTTCATGATGGGCGTTGGTCAATCCTACCGGGACAATGACGTGACCGGCACGTATGTTGAATTGTGGAACAATTAAACGGGTAATGTGGAATTGCTCGATAGCCACTTCGCCACCCTTTTCCACCTCCGTTTCATACTCACCGTTTTCCGTATTCTCAAGTTCATAAGCAGTACCCGTACCACCGGATTCAAACTCGATTTCAGCACCGAGTATCCATTTGGAATTGAACTTGTAATCCAGAGCCAACACGAAACGGGGTATAGAAATTGTATTCCTATGTTTGTCTGGATTGCCTTCAGGCGCACCATAGAAACGGTTAATACCATAATCCTTAAAACTTGCAACCATTTCTCCGTATCCACCGAAACGGAATTTCTTGTAGTTGTCGCCATCATTCGCTACTTTTTCCTTTTTCTCTTTGTCTGTTGAAATTTCCGTACTCTCTGCTGCAGAAGTAACTTTTTCAGGTTCAGCAGCCTGCAAAGCATTGGCAGAAAGCAGAAAACATAAAACGAATAAGCCTGTTAATTTTCTCATCTTTTATCTTAAATTTTATTGGGGCAAAGGTAGAGGTAGTTAAAAAGGAGAACAATACCTAAAAATTACGAAAAGAAGAGAAGGAGTAACCATTAGTAGGTAATGGCAGATTTATAACAACAAATAAAGATGAGAAAGGAGGGTAAGTGGTAAAAAGGACTATTAAACAGACTGTAAGGCTACTTATATTTAAACGCCAGTATATAGTACCCTATAAATGCCACCCCCAACAAAACAAACGAGACAAGGAGCAGGAGTTTGCCGAATGCATAATACAAGCCCCAAACACTGCCCAAAAGCACTAACAACAGAATGATGTTCATCACCCGGGTAAGGCGTATGGCAAACAAATATTGAACAGCCGCATTGCGCTCGGTGACCCGAATAGGGAAATTGATGAAACGGACGGGAAGATACGCCAATCCCCCCATCAAAAGGAAACAGAAAATGGAACAGCCACCCATCACCCAGACGGCGGGCAGCAGGGCACCTTCTCTTTGGGTATACAGCCAGTAAATGCTAATCCACGTAACGAGCACGATAAGCAGGGCCGTACCTTCCAGAATACGGTCAAGCACAGTGGGTTGGAAACGGACATTAGGGCAATTCTTGCCGGAATAAGGACCAAGATTAATCATATTATCTACGATTTAGAATCTGTTATTACTAATCCTCCTTTGCTTTCTCTTCAGACGGAGGAGGATTCTTGGACTTCTTCATCCGCCCACTCTTCCGCAATGCTTCAGCGATAATCCACTGAAGCTGTCCATTGGTACTACGGAACTCGTCGGCTGCCCATTTTTCAATGGCATCCATCGTTGCAGCATCCACACGGAGGACAAAGCTTTTGGTTGAAGTTTCTTTTTTAGCCACTATTTATTTACTATTTAACAATTTACGATTTATGATTGAAGTTACTTTGATATAACCAAGTACCAATCAAAGAGTATTCTGCTTGCCCCGCACGAAGGAGGCAATGTCATCCATAACATATGCCGGGACGGGCGAAGCATGGCTATACTCAAACGGAGTCGCCTTGCCGCTGCCTTCCTGCAACAAGTGATTCAATTTCGGATAAGATTTGAAGTACGCATTCTTACAATGCAACAGACCGGAACGCCATAAACCGAAGTCTTCCATAGTCACTTGATAATCTCTCTCCCCTTGAAGAACAAATATGGGCAGCTTTAGTTTAGCGGCAACCTCCACCGGTTTGTAAGCGTTGGCAAACAGCCAATAGGAGCGGGGCTGCCCCAACGGTAAGGGAATTGCCTCATCGAACTCTTCGGTACCAAGCTTTTTGACATTCACCAACTGTTGTTTCAGTTCATCAAGTTGAGCCTTTACATTGACTGAAGAATCCGTCAAAGAAGAGGTATAATAAAACTGTTCCTCAAGAGCATCTTCAAGCGGTCTTGCCAGTCCGGCAAGGATAATGATACCTGCCAAACCTTTCGAACGCCCGGCAATACGGGGAGCCAATGTACCTCCCAGGCTGTGCCCCAACACATACACACTGTCAGGAGCCAGCTCGGGCAAAGCCCTTACCTGCTCCACTATGGCAACGGCATCGTCCACGGCCTCAGTATCATAATCGAGTTCGCGACCGGCAGGAACGCAAGCCGCACCATATGCTTTTGTCCGTTTTTCATAGCGGACGACGGCAATGCCGCGTTCCGCCAATCCCCAGGCCAGGTCACGGAAAGGCTTGTTGGGACCTATCGTCTCGTCACGGTCGTGAGGACCGGAACCATGTACCAGAATAACACAAGGAACCCTGCATACATCCGAACCGACTGCCCTCTTGGGCAAAGTCAACGTTCCGGGAAGCTTGTAGCCGTCGGCTCCCAGCGTAATATCCCTTTCATCCATTTTTGTCTTATCATAGGCTACCGGTTGGGCAGTGCTAACAGCAGGTGCAGGGACTAGCCGGATTGTATTCAGTGCCCCGTCAGCATCAAAAGCCACTAGAAAGCGGAGATTATAACGTTCAAATTCCACATCGGAATAATAGATAGTAATTCCCTGGGCAGAATCGGTCTTCCATTCTCCTTTTGATATGGATTTACCAAACATTTTCTCTGCTTGCCGGAAAGAATCATTGAAGAGTGCCGGAGCCAGTTTCTCCTGCAACTCCCGGTTCAATGCCGCATGGATGCTGTCACCTTGCCCTGCCACAAACAATTCATAAATGTGCTGCGCGCGCGCAGTATTCGCATCTTGTGCAAAGCCCCCATATACATTGCCCAGCAAGAGCAGTATAAGAGCCCACCGTCCTATGCCTCCCATCTCTTTCATCCGTATCCTTTATCAATGGTTCAACGTTCCCGTATTGACTACCGGTTGTGCAGCCTCGTCCGCACAAAGCACTACCAACAGATTGCTGACCATTGCTGCTTTCTTGTCTTCGTCCAGTTCAACAATTTCTTCTTCAGAAAGTTTATGGAGCGCCATTTTTACCATAGAGACTGCCCCTTCCACAATCTTCTCGCGTGCCGTAATAATGGCAGATGCTTGCTGGCGACGCAGCATCACAGCGGCAATTTCGGGCGCATATGCCAGATAGTTGATACGCGCTTCCACCACTTCCATACCTGCCATGGCCAGGCGTTCATTCAATTTCTGCTCCAGCTGTTCATTGATTTCCTCACCGCCCGAACGAAGTGTCAACTCTTCCGTATCAGCCTCATTATCATCATAGGCATACTGACCGGCAACCTGGCGAAGAGCGGCATCACTCTGTATCATGACGAAATTCTCGAACGCATTCATACGGTTGGCCACCGCATTGCCAAGACTGACCTGGTTCGCATTACCCGCTGTCGGAGCGGATGCAGCCATTGTTTGTGAATCAATCTCAAACATGGCTTTATAGGTGTCCTTCAGCTTCCACACCAATACCAGTCCTATAAGAATAGGATTACCAATCTTATCGTTCACCTTTATCGGCTCCACATCCAGGTTGCGTGCACGAAGCGAAAGCTTCTTCTTATTAAGGAAAGGGTTTACCCAGAAAAAGCCGGTCTCTTTGAATGTTCCCTTGTACTTGCCAAAGAACACCATGGCACGCGCCTCGTTCGGTTCCAGCTCCATATAGCCGGCAAACATAATGAACCATACCAGACACAGACACACCGAAAGGATCAAGGTAGGCACAGAAATGAGAAACCCAAAGATTATCACCGCCGTAAGCACTACCAAATGAAGGAACAAGGCCAGAAAGC
>ENA-UOOD01003417-UOOD01003417.1-human-gut-metagenome-genome-assembly--contig:-CS67-NODE-3417-length-13171-cov-3.732617_pt1 | contig 13171 bp, 8 predicted proteins | sample MGYA00242464_ERZ724011 | MGnify/ENA metagenome assembly ERZ724011 | reverse complement strand
CGGTATCTTTGAATATCCAGATAACATTTTGTCAGTTCCAGTTCTTTTTCAATGGTGGTCTCCACATTTCCATCCCCGACTTTTAAAGTCTCGTGCAGCGTATAGATCAGGGAGTGTACGATCTTCACTACATCCTGATTTTTCCCGGCCGCCGATAAATATACTACTGTATTTAATACATTATAGAGATAATGTGGATTGATCTGTGAGAGCGTAATGTCATATTCCATGTCACGTTTCTGCTTTTCATAAGCAATACGTTCCTGCTCTCCTTTGTACAGCTCCGTCATCATATCCTGGAAACATTGATATAAAATCTCGATCTCATCGCCGGTATGGACAATGTGGATCGGCTGCTGTTTGCCATACTCCGTGCGTTCCATCTGCTTTGACAGTTCCGTCACCGGACGCACCATATTCTCCAGGATTCTGGAAACAACGAGCAGCACCAGTCCTACACAAAGCAAAAAGGAGAGCACAAAAAACTTCAGCACAAAACTGCTGTTTTTCAGAAGATCTGCATTGGTAAGGAACGTACAGAGCTTCCATCCGGTCCCGTCTACCGGTATGCAGATCAGATAACCGCTGGGAGTATGATAAATATTTTCCTGATCCAGCTCTTTTTCTTTTATGGCATTCCGCAGCACATTCTTTTTATCCTTCTGATACAGAATTTCCGAACCATTTCCGATCAAGGCAAGCAGATCCTGTGTCTCTGCATAAGCCTTCACCTGCGTCAGAAAGTACTCCAGGCTCATCTCCAGATAGAGTGTCGCTTTCAGATGACCGTAACGGCGTTTGTCATACATTGGGATCGCATAACAAATTTTTCTTGTATCATTTCCGGAGTCACTGTCATAATAGGGATCGGAATAGATCCATTCCTTCTTTGCAGTGTATTCTTCCAGTTCCGTCTGCTTTAATTTTTGCCTCAGATAGGCACTGTCCCTGGAGCTGTAACTGCTTCCGAAAAAATTTCCGTCTGCCATCTGAAGAACAGACCCTTCCAGATAGGTACGCAGATTATTATAAAACACCAGCCGTTTTGTCACCTTATCATACTGGTTCTGCCTGCGGAATTCATTCCCTTTGACGTTCTCTTCCAGAAGGTACTGCAGCTGTTCATCCACCAGAATACTCTGTGCAAACCGGCGGTTATCCTCCGCCTGAAATGCAATCTGGTTGCCAACCTGCATCAGACGGTTTTTTTCTTCTTCAAGTCTCTGTTTTCGCACCACCTGATTAAAATATAAATAGCCGATCAGCGTACTCAAAATCATGGAACATATCAAAATCAGAGAAATACTCCGCAGGATCCGTCCTTTTAAATGTTTTTTGTCTCTTTTCTTTCGCTCTGTTTTCATTCTTTCCTCTGTTTTTTATATTCCTGCGGTTTCATCCCTACGTTCCGCATAAAGATCTGGCTGAAATACTGGCTGGTGCGGTAGCCGACCATCTGGGCTGTTTCTGCGACCGTACTGTTCTCCTCCCGCAGCAGACGCTTTGCCTCGGAAATTCTTACATTGGTCAGATATTTCAGAAAGGTCTGTCCGGTTTCTTTTTTAAAGATCTGTCCAAGATATACCCCGTTCATATGAAATTTCTCACCGAGCAGCTCCAGGCTTAACTCCTGCGGATAATTTTTTTCGATATAATCAATCATATCCAGCACCGTTCTGGAATAACCAAGCCGGGCTTTTCTTGCATATTTCTGCTGTATGTACGAAAAATTCCTGCAATAATACTGTTCAATCTCACGGATCGTATAAAGCGGTTCTTTCAGATTGATCTCTTTGCAGTTTTCACTCTCGCACAGTTCCCCAAGCAGATTGCTTAACGAAGGCAGGAGCATTTTGCAGTCTTCCAGATCTTCCTTTTCCCGGATTCCCGAGAAAATTGCCTCGATCTGCTTTTCCAGCTCCTCTTCTGAACCATAGATTGCTTCCCGCAGTATGCGGAGATCTGTTCGCCCCAGATTGCTTTCTTTTCTTTTTCCGGCATTTTTTCCATTGCACAGATCGCCTCATCTTCCCAGAACACGGAATAACGGATCTGGCGTGATATGGTGCGGAAAGTCTCACTGATCTCCTTCGGTGTGATTTCGTAGCTGTAGACCATGTTAAAATGCATCTGCAAACACAGCTCCAGCTGATCTGCGATCTGATGGCATTTTCGCAGGATCAGACTGTTCACCATGTATTTGCTCGCTGTATTTTCAATGCGGTAAAGTAAAATCCAGTTGTTCTCCGTGATCTGCACATCTGCCGCATAAAACACAATATTTTCTAGGCTCTCTTCCAGAATGTTCCGCACAGCCTCCTGCTCTTCTTCGGTCCACCTTGTCTCGGCAAACTCACCCTGAATGACTGGATTACGTTTGTGGAGAAGCAGAAGAAAGAAGCGGTTGCCCAGGATGCTCTTATCCAGTTCTTCTGCCGTCACCCGATGGTAGATCAGCTGATTCATAAAATATTTCTGATATATTTTTTTCTTATTGCCTGCTCTCTCCAGCTTTTCTTTCACTTCTTCCAACTCTTTTAGAATCAGTTCCGAAGAAAGCTCGTGTTTCAGAAGATAATTGGATACGCCGTAGCGAATTCCCTTCTGAGCATAATCAAAATCACGGTACGCCGAAAGCAGGATCACAACGGTTTCTTTGTCTTTTTCTTTGATCTGTCTTGTCAGCTCCAGACCATCCGTTCCCGGCATGCGGATATCCGAGATCACGATCTGCGGATGCGTCCTGTCAAAAAGTTCCAGAGCCTTTTTCCCGCTCGTCGCACATCCCACCACATGATAGCCGTTTCTTTCCCAATCCACCATGTTTTTCAGATATTCCAGTGCCAGTACTTCATCGTCTACCAGCATAATATCGGTCATAGCACTGCTACCTCCCTGTATAAAAACAGCCCCGAAAAAATCGGGGCTGCACATTTTCTTTTGCAGTTTGTATTTAATTTGCCTTGCCGCTTAAGTATTTCTCGATGTTTGCAATTGCTTCCTGCTCATCTTCACCACTGGCAGACACCATGATGTCTTCCCCTGATGTCAGTCCTAATGTCATCATACCCATGATACTCTTTGCATTAACGCGTCTCTGTTCGCTCTCTACATAGATATCACTTTCAAACTGGCTGGCAACCTGAACAAGCAGTGCTACCGGTCTTGCTTCCAGCCCACTTGGAATCTGAATGGTAATCGGTTTCTTAATCATAATAATTTTCCTCCTCATTATCTCTTAGCGTTTCCGCAATATCGCTTAATTTTCTCAGTCTGTGATTTACGCCGGACTTTCCGACCGGGGTTGAAAGCATCATCCCCAGCTCTTTGAGCGTTGCCTCCGGCTGCTCCAGACGCAGCCTTGCAATCTCTGCAAGTCCCTCGGACAGCTGCTCAAAACCGATCTTCTGCTGAATATAGCGGATATCTTCTATCTGTCTGACTGCCGCACTTACTGTCTTATGAATATTGGCTGTCTCACAGTTGACCTTGCGGTTGACTGAGTTACGCATCTCCTTCAAGATGCGTACATTCTCAAGCTCCATTAAAGAAACATGAGCTCCCATCACGTTTAACATATCTACGATCTGGGATCCTTCTTTGAGATACACTACAAAATGCTTTTTTCGCTGTACGATCTTCGCGTCCACGCCAAAATCATTCATGATCTCCTGAAGCTGAACTGCTTTGTGAACCGTCGCACATACGATTTCAAAATGATAAAATTTCTGCGGATCACTAATGGAACCCGCCGTCAGGAAAGCACCTCGTATAAAAGCCCGTCGGCAGCATGTTTTTTGAATCACCAGATTGTCCGAGATAGAAAACTGCTCCTCAATTTCCATATCCGCATTGAACAGCCTGGCCGCCTTCAGAATACGTATCGCATCTTCATGGTTCAACACCGCCACCGTATATGTACGGCTTCCTTTTGAAAATGTACCCTGCCTGATTGAAACTTCAACTTCTATATTAAATGCTTTTTTCAATAATGTAAAGTACTTTCTTGCAACATATACGTTTTCTGTCTGGATTTTTAAACTGTAATGATCTTTTTCGGATATGGAAACACCGCCGCACATGCTGATGATCGCCGCGATCTCGGCAATCTGGCAATGGCGTGCCAACGTCTGGTGTCTGGATAATTCGTCCTTCACTCCACTTGAAAATGACATGGCATCCTCCGTTATTTCCCGATATCTCTGTGCTCGATGCGAATGCCGTAATCATTCTGGAGACTCAGGCTTTCGAACAGCTTATTTGCCAGTGTCACAGAACGGTGTTTGCCGCCTGTACAGCCGATGCCGATGATCAGCTGATTTTTTCCTTCCTGCACATAGTTCGGCAGCAGAAACTGCACCATATCCGTCAGTTTATTTAAAAATACATGGGAAACATCAAATCCCATTACGTAATCCTGCACCGGTTTGTCATTTCCGGTCTGTTTTTTCAGTTCATCGATATAATACGGATTCGGCAGAAAACGCACATCAAATACCAGATCGGCATCCGCCGGAATTCCGTACTTGAACCCAAAAGAGAGTACCGTCACAACCAGGCTTTTAAACTCTCTGCCTTCCACAAAAATCTTTTCCAGCTCCATATTAAGCTCTCTTGTGAGCAGTTTGCTGGTATCGATGATATAGTCTGCATGACGCTTCAGAAACGCAAGTTTCTCACGCTCCTGTGCGATCCCGCGGTCCACGCGGCCGCCGCGTGCCAGCGGATGGGTCCTTCTCGTTTCTTTATAACGCTTCACCAGCACTTCATCAGCTGCATCCAGAAACAGGATCTCGTATTTCTGACTGGCTGCCGCCATGCCTTCCAGCACATCTTCCAGTTTTCCAAGTGCCTCGCCGCTTCTTACGTCCACGCCAAGTGCCACCCTCTGGATCTCACTTCCCGGTGTGTACGCCATCTCCGCAAATTTGGAAATCAGCGAGATCGGCAGGTTGTCCACGCAGAAATATCCCATATCTTCCAGTCTGTTTAATGCTGTACTTTTTCCGGCTCCTGACATACCGGTCACAATCACAAATCTCATTTAAAACTCTCCCAGTAATTTCACTTCCGGCTCCAGTGTCACACCACTTTGTGCTTTTACTCTTTCCGCCACCTGACGGATCAGTTCGGTGACATCTTCTGCCGTTGCATCGCCTGTATTGATCACAAAACCGCAGTGTTTTTCCGATACCTGTGCACCGCCGACCTGAAATCCGCGAAGTCCGGCATCCATGATCAGCTTTCCGGCAAAGTATCCTTTCGGACGTTTGAACGTACTTCCGGCACTCGGATATTCCAGCGGCTGTTTGGAAATCCGCTTTTTCTTCAGATCTTCCATCACGGCACGGATTTCTTTTAGATCTCCGTCTGTCAGCTGCAGAACAGCTTCCAGCACAAGATAGCCTTTTTCTGCAATGATGCTTGTCCGGTATCCCATCTTCAGTTCTTCTCTTTTTAAGGTTTTTACTTCGCCTTTTTCTGTCAGAACCGTGACTTCTTCTGTCACATCTTTCATTTCTCCGCCGTAGGCTCCGGCATTCATTACCATGGCTCCGCCGATGGTTCCCGGAATCCCGGCTGCAAATTCAAACCCTGTCAGGGATGCTTCCAGTGCCTTTTTCGCTGTTCTGGAAAGCAGTGTGCCAGCCTGCACGTACAGCCTGTCTCCCTCCACGCGAAGATCTGAAAAATTTTTAAAAAGCTGAATGATCACTCCACGGAATCCACGGTCACTGACCAGAAGATTGCTTCCGTTTCCGATCACATACCATGGCATTGCCTCGCTTTTACATAAGTCTATAATATTTTTTATCTGATCTGTTGTCTGTGGGGAAACAAAATAATCCGCCGCACCGCCGATGCGAAACGTTGTGTGCTGTTTCATCGGTTCGTCTGTTCTGACATTTTCTTTTCCCGCAATTTCACAAAGTTGCTTAAAAAAATCTGGCTTCACATCATTCTCCTTTTCTTTCCAACAATCCGCTCTCTGCGATTGCTTTTACAATTTCCTGCATCACCGGAACCGGTTCTACCAGGGCAAATCGCATAAATCCCTCTCCGAGACTTCCGAAACTGCTGCCTGGCACACCGATCAGTCCTGTTTTTTCCATCAGTTCCATACAGAATTCTTCCGATGTACCATGTCCTTTTGGCACCGGTGCCCATACAAACATCGTACCTTCGCTGTCCGGAACATCCCAGCCGATGCTGCGAAGTCCGCCGCAGAATGCCTGATTTCTTCTCTCATATTCTTCGCACTGTGCAAGCACTGCGTCCTGCGGACCGTTCAGTGCTGCTGCCGCACCGTACTGGAGCGGCAGAAAAACACCATAGTCAAACTGCGTTCTCACAGAACGGAATTTATCTACGATCTTCTGATTTCCAATCACAAAAGAAATTCTTGCACCGGTAAGGTTGTAAGACTTGGACAGAGAATAAAACTCCACACCGACTTCTTTTGCCCCTTCGTAGCTTAAGAAAGATTTTCCTTCTCTTCCTCCGTAGATAATATCAGAATATGCATTATCATGTAAAATAATGATATTATATTTTTTCGCAAATGCGATCAGCTCTTCATAAAAGGCATCATTCGCCGTTGCACAGACCGGATTTAACGGATAAGAAACCAGCATGTATTTTGCTGCTTTTGCCGTCTCTTCCGGAATATCGGAAAGCTTCGGCAGAAATCCGTTTTCACGGTACAAAGGATAAGTACGCACATCCGCACCGCACAGAGACGGACCGATGCTGAAGATCGGATACCCCGGATTCGGAGTTAAGACCACATCGCCCGGATTGCAGAGTGCCCAGGCAATATGAGCCATACCTTCCTGTGAACCGTTGATCGTCATGATCTCTTCCGGCTCAATGGATACGCCAAATCTTCTCTTATAAAAATTCTGCACTGCCTCCAGAAGAAACGGGCGGTCTGTCAGTGCATATTTATAATTTTCCGGATCTTTTGCCGCCTCTGAAACAGCTTCCATGATATGAGGTGCCGGCTTGAAATCCGGTGTGCCGACGGAAAGATTATAAACTTTCTTTCCCGCCTTCACCATCTCTTCTTTCTTTTCATTTAATATTGCAAAAATTCCTGCCTGAAAGCTGTCTGCTTTCTTCGAGAACTCAAATTCCATGATCCTCTCCATCTCCTTCTTGTATATCTCCTGTATCTGCGTCCGCCTGATCCGCAGATACGGTTTCTTCTGCTGTTTCATCTTTCTCATCCGCATCTTTTTCTGCCTGTCCGTTTTCAAAGTCATATTCTTCAAACGCATCACCCGCAGATGAAAGTTCCGGCTTTTTACCTTTTCTGATCCAGATCGCACTGGTCAGCAGGTAAAGTGCCACACAGATCAGGCTGATCCAGGTACCCTTCCAGAGTCCTTCCGGCGTATATTCAAACGTGATCGTGTGTGTTCCTTCTGTCACATCAACACCGGTCAGTGCATCTCCGATCATATAATAATCATCGTCTTCGCCATCGATCTTGACGCTCCATCCTTCATCATATGGAAGCGAAAGCATCAGAACGCCGTCTTCGGCCGCTTCCACCGTTCCTTCAAACTTTCCGTCCTCAAATTTTGTGAGCTGTAACTGAGATTTGGCCAGCTCATCATGTACCTGCTGATAGAGTTCCTGATCGCAGGTCCACACTTCCGCTGTCACCGGTCCGCTCTGGTTTTCCTTAAAGGTGCAGGTGACTGTCGCATTGTCGATCGCATCAAAACATCCGAGGTCATACAGATGATCGTTATAAGTGTCATATGTTCTTGTATAATCCGGTGTCGTGATCTCAATGCTGGACACAGATGAGGTCACATCCAGATAAACCTGTTTGCCCGCCGGAAGCACGATTGTATAAGTGCCGCCGTCTTCCATGTCAATCGTCTCTTCCAGTTCAAAAAGATCTTCATCCATACCGGTTGCCATCGTCACGAAATCATTCTGTACCTCAAAATGATCGGTGCTGTCTGTCGTCCAGTCAATAATGTCATCTTTTACCATAAATCCAAGACTCAATGCCCCGCTGTTCTTATACAGATTCATATCACCTTCCTGATCGACTTTCTCCATCTGATAGAGCTGATTGGTTCCGCGGCTCGAGAGCACATATTTTACGCCGAAAATATCATTGACCAGTTTGGTAAATCCATTGTAACCGTTTTTATTCGTTCTCGCCTCAATACCGAGGCCTTTGCACATATCAACCGTAGCTGCCGGCATTGTAGAGGAAAACAGAACCACGCCGTCCGCTCCGAGAAACATATTCTCGTCACGCATACGGTTGCTGTCAATCTCGCTTCGATAGAAATTATCCTGATTTCCCTGTCTGCCTTCCTGTCGTTCGGTTGTTTTTTCATAGGCGATCTGCTCATCCAGATAGGTACTTCGTCCCACAGTTCCGTTGCAGAATACACCAAAGATCGCATAACTTACCATTTCCACCGCTGCCAGGAAAAAGAAAAGAGAGCGGAAGACCTCCCGGTGCATTTTCCCAAGGCGATAGATCAGCATCGCCATACCATAGAGGATCAGAAGTCCGATGGTGATGCCATACGTATACAGTTCCCGTTCGCCAAGTCCGGTCACTGCAGAATAGATGGCAAACGCAAGCGGTACTGCCATCGCCAGAAGAACCTGCCATACCTTAAACTTATGCATATGCCTCCAGGCATCAAACGCCATCGTGAGCATCAGGAAAATATAGATAAATGCAAAACGGTTCGGCAGTCCGTTCTGTACATGGAAACCATGCCAGATATAGTTGAGCACATTGACATCAAAGCTTGCATAGATCAGTACAAGCAGTGCCGTCTTTGCGATCCGTTCACGCAGCTTGATATTTTTATCCAGCAGATACAGAACAGCCAGGATCAGCGTCACCGTTCCGCAGAATGCATTGACACCGATCTGGTCGTCCGCAATGTTGATCGGTTCGCAGAATGCAAACTGGCTCGTCAGCTGCGATAAATTATTGACAAACAGCTTGATCGGGCTTGGAAAACTGTTCTCCGCAGACTCCGTAATGCCAAGTGCGACATAGGCCGGCAGCAGTACCACGGCAGCCATACCTCCTGCAAGCAGGGCATGCCAGCCGAAATTGACTGCTGAAGTAATGATGTTTTTGATCTTGATCTCTCTTGCACTGATCCACAGAACCACAAAATAAAGGCAGGAAAACAGGCAGAGCATAAAGCCGATGTAATAGTTGCAGTATAATGCATAAAACAGGGAAATGCAGAACAGACTGCCCCTCTCTCCTTTTAAAATCCGCTCGATCCCCATCATCACAAGCGGCAGCATGGCAATGCTGTCCAGCCACATCAGGTTGAAATAGTATCCGATGATAAAGCTGCTAAGAGAAAACATCAGCGAGAACACAAGCGGCATGTAAGTCTGGCCTTTGCTCTTCGTACTGAAATACCAGGCAGAGGTAAGACCACAAAGTCCGATCTTGAGCACGATCAGAAGTGCCATCGCATCCATCATATTTCTCTTCGGGAAAAGCACAATCAGGAAATTCAGCGGGCTCGCCAGATAATAGGCATACGTTGCCCAGAAATTAAAGCCCAGTCCTCCTCCAAAAGAATAGCGAAGGGAACTTCCCTGTTCCAGTTTTTCATGGAATTCCGTAAAAAACGGAAGATACTGGTGGAGTGAATCGATGATCAGCACACCATGATCTCCAAACGGAAATACCTGATTGACTGCAAACGCCAGTGCGATCGTCAGTGCCGGAATGGCAAAGCCGAGGATGCAGCAGTTGCGTTTTACCGGATTTACCGGTGCCTTCTCTTTTTCCGAGAATACAAACACTTTGCTGAAAATATAGTTCAGCACCAGCACAACCACCTGAAGTGCCAGCTTGGAACCCACTTCCGGAATGCCAAACAGACAGCTCAGAAAAACAACGCCGAACACTTCGATAAACATCGTAGAGAGACGCATTCCGATAAAACTGCCCATTTCCACGGCCAGTTCCCGCACTCCATGCGTGCGGCTTTCAAAAACAAACTGTTTGTTGACTGCGTATGCAAACAGGATAGAGAGAAAGATCGCCAGCACATTTGCAAGCGTCATATCAACCCCAAGTACAGTTCGCAGCAGGGCATAACTTCCAAGATTTACAAATGTCGTACACCCGCCAAAGAAAATATAGCGGATGCCCTGATTACGGTACAATTTTTTTATAAATTCTGCCATATTACCTTCCTTACTTTTTCTGTAAAGCGGATTCTTATGATCCGCCGCACTACGTTTTTTGGATGCTTTGATCTTTACACAGAACAAGAACAAAGTCCACGCCCTGATCTTTGCATCCACATCTTTTCCAGTATATATCGACCGGCAGCAAAATGCAAGGTTTAAAGAGCGATGCCCTCCTGCAAAGAGAACGCATAAATGATTTTTTCCTTTACTTCATGCCCGGTCGTCTGTTTCAGTGCCTTTGCATAGTAATCAAGCTGTGCCTGATAGCGTTCTTTTAACTTCTGTTCCTGTCCTTTTAAAACCCGGTCCGTCTTATAGTCCAGCAGAACGATCTGGTCTCCTTCATAAAACCATGCATCGATGATTCCCTGTACCAAAACCATTTCTTCTTTATCCCACTGCGGCCGGATATCCGATGCCGGCACACCGATCACAAACTGTTTTTCGCGATAAAGCTGACCTCTTCTGGCCGCATCTGCCGCCCGTTTCCCGATATCGGTTCGGAAAAAGTGCACGATCGCCGGAATGTTCAAAAGCGATATCTCTTCTTCGCTTATCTGCTTTTTCTTTTGAAGTTCCAAAAGCTGTTCTTCCACCTGTCGGACCGTATCCGCTGCCGTAAAATCAAGCCTCTGCATCACATTATTAAAGTCAGATCCTATTACCGCCACGCTCTTTTCTTCTTTTGCCTCCAGAAATTTTGGGACTGTTGCCGTATCTTCCGGTTCTTTTATCAGTACGATCCCCTGATTTTCCGGTTCTTCTTTCTGCTCCTGTATCTGACTTTGACGCTTGATCTCTGAAACCGAACATTTTCCCTGGATCTCCAGCCTTCCTTCATATGGATAGATTTTCGCACTCTCCTGCGTCATCCAGGCAAGAAAAGCGGCATATCCTTCCTCCTTTTCAAAAAGGTGATCTCTAAACTGCTGTAAGATCGTATCGCCGTAGTTTTCCTCATCCAGTTTTTCCCGGTACAGGTCATCCACGCTATATTTGCGGATTGGAATTTCTGACTGTATCCCTTCTTCATAGAGCACAGAACGCAGAATCCATTCGAGCATCGATGCGGCATTTTTGATCTCCAGATAAGGCAGCTGCTTTTTTCCTGCTCCGCCGCTCCATTTTGAGAGCGTATCTTCCATTTTTTTGAGACTTCCGCTCAAATAGAGCTTTTCTTTTGCACGTGTCACCGCCACATAGAGGACTCGCAGTTCTTCCCCGAGACTTTCCGTCAGCAGAATCTGCTGGATCGCTTTCTTTAAGATTGTCGGTGCCTTGGTCCGAAGCAGCGGATCAACGACGTCACAGCCCACGCCATAATTCTGATGGATGGCGATCGTACTTCTGGCATCTTGCCGGTTAAATGCTTTTCCGAGTCCTGCCACAAAGACGATTGGAAACTCCAGTCCCTTGCTCTTATGGATGCTCATGATCCGCACCGTATTCTCTTCTTCTCCGATCGTACTTGCCTCACCGAAATCCACTTCATATTTCTGCAGATTTTCGATATATCGCACAAAATTAAACAAGCCGCGGTAGCTGGTACTCTCATAAGCTGCCGCCTTTTCTGCGAGCATCTCAAGATTTGCCTTTCTCTGCGATCCCGCCGGCATCGCACATACATAGTCAAAATATCCGGTTTCTTCATAAATTTTCCACAGAAGCTCGTGCATCGGCATATACGGAACACAACTGCGGAAATGTTCCAGCACTTTAAAAAACTTCTGAAGTTTTTCTCTTAAAATCCCGTCGCTGCCCGCATTTTCATACGCCCGGCACGCTTCATAATAAGAAACTTCCGGATTCTCCGTACGGATCTTCGCCAGTTCTTCTGTCGCAAACGTGCCGATTGGAGACGTCAGCACTGCGGTAAACGGAATATCCTGTCTTGGATTATCCAGGACACGCAGAAAGGACAGCACCGTACGCACTTCCAGTGCCGAAAAATAACCGCTTCTCGTCCCGGTGTACGCCGGAATCCCCATATCCGATAAAACTGCCAGAAATTCTTCCGACCAGCCGCTTAAGGAACGCAGCAAAATGACGATATCGCGATATTCTGCTTTTCGGTAATGCCTGCTTTCTTTGTCATAGACCAGCTCTCTTCCGACGATCGCTTTGATCTGTCCGCCGATCATACGTGCTTCGGCCTCTCTTGCATTTGTCTCTGTCACCGAATCTGCATCAAAGAGCAGGATCTCACTTCCGGAAAGCGGAGATTTTGCTGCCGTCAGATCATCCGTCTCAACATTGGTGACCAGTTTCGGAAATTCGATCCCGGCATAGAGTGCCGCATTATCATCATATTCTACATTTCCGAGATTCCGGTGCATGATCTTGCGAAAAATAAAATTGACATCAAAGAGCACTTCCTTTCGGCTTCGGAAATTTTTGTGCAGCTCGATCTTCTGATTTTCGGAGTCTTCCGTCGTATAGGTATCGTATTTTTCCATGAACAGCTCCGGGCAGGCAAGACGGAACCGGTAAATGCTCTGCTTGACATCACCAACCATAAACAGATTGTTCTGCCCCATGCTGCATCTGGAAATGCTGGTCAGGATCAGCTCCTGGACCATGTTGCTGTCCTGATATTCATCGATCATGATCTCTTCGAACTGCTTTGAAAAAGCCAGTGCCGCTTCACCTGGCACCACATTTCCATTCTCTTTTTTCACCAGGATCTGCAGTGCCAGATGTTCCAGATCTGAGAAATCCAAAAGATTTCGCTCCCGTTTTTTCTCCGTAAACCGCAATCCAAACTCGGATGCCAGCATCAGAAGCATCTGTGCGGACACTTTTCCCGCCTTCAGCTCTTCTAACATCTCCTGCGGACTCTGGTAAAAATACTGCTCCTGCAAAGAGGCAATGCCTTTTTTGATCTGATCACGCAAAAGCTTTACCTGTTCCCGCTTTTCATCCGATACTTCTTCATCTTTTTTTCTGGAAAGCACTG